>Ga0207756_100356_pt1 | contig 17533 bp, 18 predicted proteins | sample A23M1SouthBayCA_FD_187748 | JGI IMG/M metagenome (GOLD analysis project Ga0207756, IMG submission 187748) | Aerobic enrichment media microbial communities from Eden Landing Ponds, California, USA - A23 M1 (3) (SPAdes) | ecosystem: Environmental > Aquatic > Marine > Unclassified | place...
CGATCGGCGTCCGCATCGGCGTCCCCGTCAGCAGCCCGAAGTCCAGCAGGAGCGAGTCGTCGACGAGGACGGCACTCCGACCGACCTCGCGCGCCCCGCCCAGGAACTGGACCTTCATCACCGACGACTACTCGCTCGCCCCGTTTGACGGCGTCGATCGATCGAGTCGGACCTCGCGGGTCGAACGGTAGTTCTCGTCGGCGGCGTCACCCGATCGTCAGCGCTTCGTCGGCGGCGTCACCCGATCGTCAGCGCTTCGTCGGCGGCGTCACCCGATCGTCAGCACTTCGTCGGCGGCTTCGACTATGCCGAGGCAGTCCGCCATCGTCGAGTGCGGCCTGAGGTCGTCCGGTTCGATGTCGCGGGACTCGAGGCAGGTCCCGCACGCCATGAGCGTCCCGCCGTGCTGCGCGTACTTGCGCATCACGCCGTGGGGGTTGAACTTCTCGTGCTCCAGGTCGGGCGCCTCGACGCCGTCGCCGAGGAGGAACACGTCGACGTCGTGGTCGGCGTCCAGCGCGGTGTTCGCCAGCCGGAACCCGTTCCAGACGCGCTCGGCGTCGTTCGTCTCGAGGATGATTCCGAGGTGCATACCGATCGTTCGACGCGACCGGACTTGAGTCCCAAAGCTGATTCCCTCGACGCTGGAACCGACACTGGTCCGTCGTCGCGCCCGCGGTCACTCCCGCACGCCGAACGCGCTCGGGTCGGTGGTGACGGGCGTCGGCTCGTCGTCGGCCATCCCGGTAGTGACGACGAGGCGCATCCCGCGGCGGACGCTCATGTCGATCTCGTGCACCTGGTCCTCGGGCAGGAGCACGAGTCGCCCGGCGGTCGGGTTCGGGCTGTTCGGCAGGAAGACGTTGTACACGTCGGCGCCCGCGAACGACTCGACGACGTCCGGGCTCTCGCCGGTGACGAGCCCGATCGAGTACACGCCCTCGCGGGGGTACTCGACGAGGACGACGCTCTCGTACGCGGTGTTCCGTTCGACGAGGGAGTCCGCGACCTGGCGGACGCTCCCGTACAGCGTCGAGAACAGCGGGATGACGTTCACGACCCGGCCGACCTGCCCGAACACGGTCCGGCCGACGCTCCGGTTCGCGAGGAACCCGAGGAGGACGATGCTACCGACGATGACGACGACCGCGAGCAGTTGCGCGGCGATCTCCACGTTCGCCGTGTACTGCGTGAGCCGGGTCTCGCGAACGATCGGGTCGATGAACTGCAGCGACGAGTTGACGAGCAACCGGAGGACGTACAGCGTCAACACCAGCGGCGCGATGAGGATCATGCCCGAGACGAAACTGCGCTTCAGCCCCTTCGTGACTCGCATACCGCTCCTTGCCGACTCGAAGGAAAAAGCGATGGCGGCGGGTCACTCGTCGAACTCGACCGGAGGTCCGGGTTCACTGGGGGTCCGGTGGTCGACACCGCTCCGTGACCAGGTTCTTCAGGGCGTCGACCGAGCGCTGGTGCATGAACGGACTGCTGACGCTCGTCCCCTCGGTCGTCGCGATCGCCGTCCTTGTCGGGTTGAGTGCGTTCTTCTCGAGCAGCGAGTCCGCGCTCTTCTCGCTGTCCGCGGACTGGCTGGCGAGCGCCGACGACGCCGTCGTCGACGATGCCGGGGGTGTCGGCGAAGCCGGCGACGCTGCGGGTGCGTCCGCGAACGCGAGCGTGCTGGACGGGCTCCGGGAGGACCCCCACCGGCTGCTGGTGACGATCCTCGTCGGGAACAACCTCGTGAACGTCGCGATCTCGAGTCTCGTCACGCTGCTCGTCGTCGAGTTCGTCCCCTCGGGGCTCGCGGTCGTCGTCGCGACGCTCGCGGCGAGCGTCCTCATCCTCGTGTTCGGCGAGATCGTGCCGAAGGCGTACGGGCTCGGGCACGCGCAGTCCTGGAGCCTCCGCGTCGCCCGCCCGCTCTCGCTCGTCGAGCGCGCGCTCGGCCCGGTCGTCACCGTGTTCGACGCGGTCACGAGCTACCTGACCGCGCTCGTCGGCGGCGATCGGGACATCGAAGAGCCGTACCTCGACGAGTGAGCGGCGCGGCCGCCACGCGACGCGGTCGCCTGGCGGTCATTTGAGGTGCCAGACCCCAGCGTTGAGGCGGGTCGCGAACGCGACCCACGCGAGGTAGGGAAGCACGAGGGCGGCCGCGCGGCGGTCGACGCGGTCGAACGCCGCGACGGTCGCGACGATCGCGACCGGTAGGGCGGCCATGACGGCGAGGGCGGCGGCTGGCGCCCGCATGCCGAAGAACACGAGGGATCACGACACGTACAGCGCGAGCTGGACGCCGAACAGGGCGAGTGCGAGCGTTCGCCGGTCGTGGTCGCGCTCGCGGTGGACGAAGAGGCCTGGGACGTCGTCGCGGTCCAGCCCGCGGGCGCCGTTCGCGTCTACTGACTGCGCGCGCATACCTCCGATCGGGCGTCGCTTCCACTTGAACACTTCGTGGAAACAGAACGTCGGTTCCTCGCGGTGACTCGACCGCCCGCCGGGTGGACGACGGGAGTCGATGGAGTTAGGAACGGTCCGTGCGTGGCTGCGGGCGTGTACCAGGGGTCGCGTCGCGCGCTCGTGAATCCGGTGAGTGGGAGTGGCGACCACGCGGACTACGTCGAGCGGCTGCTGGCGGGCCGCGGGTTCGACGTCGAACGCACCGAGGCGCAGGGCGACGCGGTCGCGTTCGGCCGGCGAGCGGTCGCGGACGGCGTCTCCGAGGTGTGCGTCTGCGGTGGCGACGGCACCATCAACGAGGTCGTGCGCGGGCTCGCGGCCGCCGGCGGCCTCGACGCGGTGACGCTGTCGGTCGTGCCCGTCGGCACCGCGAACCTGCTCGCGGGCAACGTCGGCGTCGACGACGTGCAGTCCGCGGTCGAGGTCGCCGATACGGGGGACGTTCGAACGGTCGACGTCGGCGTCGCGGCGGGCGAGCCGTTCCTCGTCTCCACCATCGCGGGCCTGCCGGCGAACGCGAGCCTGTCCGCGAGTAGCGACCTGAAAGCGCGGCTCGGGCCGCTCGCGTTCGTCGTCACGGGCGCGCAGGAGGCGGTGGAGTTCGACCCGCTCGACATCGAACTGACGGCGGCGACCGACGACGGCGAGCGCGCGTGGACGGGCGAAGCGCTCTGTCTGCTCGTCGGGAACGCCCGCCGGTTCGTCGCGGAAGGCGGGCAGGGGAACATGGAGGACGGCGCGTTCGACGTCGCGGTCGTCGAGCGGATGCCCGCGCCGAACGTCGTCGCGGAAGCGATCGGGCAGCGGTTGCTCGGCCGGGACACGCCGGGGGTGACGCACCTGCGGGCGAGCGAACTGCACGTCACCGCCTCGAACCCGATCCGGTTCAGTCGCGACGGCGAACTCGTCGAGCACGAATCGCTCGACGTCGCGGTGCGACCGCGGACGCTCGCCCTCCGCGTCGGCAGCGACTACGACCCCGACCCCGCGTGAGCGAACGGCAGCCCCCGAACGTCGCGTACAGACGCCTGATCGCGGTTCGACCTACTCGAGGTCGAACCGGTCGAGCGTCATGACCTTGTGCCAGGCGTCGACGAAGTCCTGCACGAACTGCTCCTCGCCGTCTTCGGCAGCGTACACCTCCGCGATCGCGCGCAGCCGGGAGTTCGACCCGAAGATGAGGTCGTTGCGGGTGCCCGTCCACACGACCTCGCCCGTGTCGCGGTCGTAGGCCTCGTAGACGCCGTCCGCCGCGGCCTCCTCCCACTCCGTGTCCATGCTCAGGAGGTTCGCGAAGAAGTCGTTCGTCAGCGTGCCCGGGTCGTCCGTGAGCACGCCGTGATCGACGTCCCGGTAGGTGACGCCGAGCGCGCGTAGCCCGCCGACGAGCACCGTCATCTCGGGCGCGGTCAGGTTCAGCAGCTCGGCCTTGTCGACCAGGAGCTCCTCCGCCTTCCGGTCGGCGTCGTCCGCGAGGTGGTTCCGGAACCCGTCCGCCTTCGGCTTGAGCGCCTCGAACGAGTCGACGTCGGTCTGCTCGGGGGACGCGTCGACGCGCCCCGGCTCGAACGGCACCTCGACGTCGTACCCGGCGTCGGCCGCCGCCTGCTCGACCGCAACCGTCCCACCGAGCACGATCAGGTCAGCGAGCGACACGCGCGTCCCGTCCGCGCGGGAGTCGTTGAACTCGGCCTGGATGCCCTCCAGCGTCTCGAGGACGGACGCGAGCTGCTCGGGCTCGTTCACGTCCCAGCTCCGCTGGGGCTCCAGGCGGATGCGTGCGCCGTTCGCGCCGCCGCGCTTGTCGCTATCGCGGTACGTCGACGCCGACGCCCACGCGGTCTTCGCCAGCTCGGCGCGCGACAGGTCCGAGTCCAGCAGTTCCTGCTCGAGTTCGGCGACCGCCTCGTCGTCGACCGGATCGTAGTCGACGTCCGGGAGGGGGTCCTGCCACAGCATCTCCTCCTCGGGGACCTCCGGGCCGAGGAACCGCTCCGGCGGCCCCATGTCCCGGTGCGTGAGCTTGTACCACGCCTTCGCGAAGTTGATCCCGAACTCCATGGGGTTGTCCTGGAAGCGCTCGACGATCTCCCGGTAGTCGGGGTCGCGCTTCAGCGCGATGTCCGTCGTCAGCATCATCGGCGTCACCGACCCCTCGCCGTCGACGTCCTCCGCGGCGTCCCGCAGGTCCTCGTCGAGCGGCAGCCACTGCCAGGCGCCACCGGGCCCCTTCTCGGCCGCCCACTCGTAGTCCAGCAGGTTGTCCAGGTAGTCCGAGTCCCACTGGGTGGGCGCCTGCGTCCACGGCCCCTCGATGCCGCTCGTGATGGTGTCCTTGCCCTTCCCGGTGCCGTAGTCGCTCTCCCAGCCGAGACCCTGGTTCTCGATCGGGGCGGCCTCGGGCTCCGGCCCGACGTGCTCGTCGGGGTCGGCCGCGCCGTGGACCTTCCCGAACGTGTGCCCGCCCGCGATGAGCGCGACGGTCTCCTCGTCGTTCATCGCCATGCGACTGAACGACTCGCGGATGTTCTTCGCGGACGCCATCGGATCCGGGTTGCCGTCGGGGCCCTCGGGGTTCACGTAGATCAGGCCCATCACGGTCGCGCCCAGGCCCTCCTGGAGGTCGCCGGGCTCTTCGAAGCGGTCCTGGGTGTCCATCTCGTCCTCGGGCCCCCAGTCGACCGCGTCGGGCGCGAACGCGTCCTCGCGGCCGCCCGCGAACCCGAACGTCTTCGCGCCCATCGACTCGATGGCGACGTTCCCGGCGAGGATCATCAGGTCCGCCCACGAGAGCTTCCGGCCGTACTTCCGCTTGACCGGCCAGAGCAGTCGGCGTGCCTTGTCGAGGTTCGCGTTGTCCGGCCAGCTGTTCAGGGGCGCGAGTCGCTGCGCGCCCTGTGCCGCACCGCCGCGGCCGTCGCTCGTCCGGTACGTGCCGGCGCTGTGCCACGCCATCCGGATGAAAAGCGGCCCGTAGTGGCCGTAGTCGGCCGGCCACCAGTCCTGGGACGTCGTCATCACGTCCTCGATGTCGTCCTTCACGGCGTCGAGGTCGAGCGACTCGAACGCCTCCGCGTAGTCGAAGTCCTCGCCCATGGGGCTCGCGTCGCGAGCGTTCTCGTCGAGGACGTCAACGTCCAACTGATCCGGCCACCAGTCCTTGTTGGATTTCGCCATAGAGATACATTACGGCGTTCGCCAGTTAACACTGTCTAATCGGGAAGGGAAGTTCTCACGCGACCAAACAGAGTTCACGTCGCTCTCCGTGACGTCCCGGCGACGGGTCCCCTTCGCGTCACCGGTACGGGTCCTTGCCGAGGTCCGGCGGTCGGCGGATGGTGAACTGCGCGTACCGGTTCCCGTACGCGAGCGCGAGCGACCCGACCCACCAGTTCCATCGCTCGACCGCGTCCGTGCACTCGGCGGGCGCGTCCGCGAGGTTGCCCACGATGCCGTCGACGGTCAACTCGCTCCCGACGTCCTCCCGGTAGTACCCGCTGTCGCCGAGGTCGACGGCCTGCCGGACGACGACGCGGGACTCGCCGCCGAACTCGCGTTCCAGCGCCGCCTCCAGTCGGTCGGGCTGCACTCGTGGACGTACGGTCGCGTCCCACATACGTGCGTCGGCCTTCCGGACGCCGCCCACGACGACCGCTCGCACGCGTCGACGGAGTAACTGGTGGGCGCACGACGGCCGCCGCGCGCGTTGACGGAGCAACTGGCGGGCGCACGACGGCCGCCGCGCGCGACCGCATCGACCGTGCGAGGGACGTCGTCGCGGCACCCGGTCGACCGCGACGGCGCGCTCGAACGGCCGGAATCGCGTTCGGACGCGACGATTCGGGCCGGAAGCGGCCCGAAGCGGGTTTCGATGGTGTTTTTTACGCGCTCCGTCTCCGTCCGGGTATGCCCAGTTTCAACGTCGTAGTTGGCGACCCCGAGTCGGGGCTCGCGCACCAGCTCGAGGTCGACGGACAGGACGCGAACCGATTCGTCGGGAAGGCGATCGGCGACGAGGTCGACGGCAGCGCCGTCGGACTCGACGGCTACACGCTCGAGATAACCGGCGGGAGCGACGAGGCCGGTCGCCCGATGCGGAGCGACGTCGTCGGCCCGAACCTCAAGTCCGTCCTCATGAAGGAAGACGGCGTCGGGTACAACCAGAGTCGCGGCGGGGAGCGAAAGCGCGTGACCGTCCGCGGGAGCGAAGTCAGCGACGCGGTCGTCCAGATCAACGCGACCGTCGCCGAGGCCGGCGACGAGTCCGTCGAGTCCCTGCTCGGGCTCGCGGACGACGAGAGCGACGACGACGAGGAGTGACGCGGTCTCGGAGCGGGGCGTCGTAGGTTTCCTGAGGGCTTCGCCCTCGGCGCGCACCGCTCCTGGTTCTCGACCCCGAGAGCGACGCGTGGAGACGGGGTCCGACGTCGGACCGGTGGCCGCGCGGAACGACGGGTTTAGGCGTGGGGACGCCCGAATGGGGGTATGGCCGACCGCGTTTCTTCGGACGCCGTGCCGACGGTGCGAGCGACGCTCGTCAAGCACGGTGCGATGGATCGGTTGCGCGTGGAGATCCCGGGCGACGAGATGGATCGCTTCCCGGCGGGCGACGTGGTGCGGGTCGTCGTCGACGGCGACACCCGCCACTCGGAGGTCAAGCGCCACCTCACGGACGACACGTACCTGCTCGCGGGCGCGTTCGACACCCCGGACGAGGCGCGCGAGCGCGCCGGCGAGGATCGACTGGCGGCGTGGTGCGAGGACGTGAACCGGCAGCCGGGTGGATCCGTGCTCGTCGACGTCGTCGAGGAGGGGTTCCTGTACGGACTGCGTGCGCCCGGCGCGAAGTCGTTCTACACGGCGCACGAGGCGCCCGACGAGAGTCTCGCCGACATCGCCGAATCCGTCGACGGCGCGGAGTGACCGGGTGCGACCCGACTCGGCGGCGTCGACGGCGGTGAACACGCGGAGTTTTTCAGCCTCGACCGTCGAGTACGAGCCATGACTGACGTGCAAGCCCGCCGGGAGGCGTTCCTCGCCGGCGACCGACCGGACGACGTGGCGATCTACCTCGCGGACGACTACGTGGACGACCTCGGGCGACTCGAGAAGTACGGCGTCCGCACCGACGACGGCATCGTGATCGTCGTCGACGGCGAGAGCGGCCGGAACGCGTTCCACGCCGCCACCGGCATGGACGCGATGAACTTCGCGCAGGGTGCGATGAGCGAGGAAGCGCCGATCGGGCACGACCTCACGACCGGCGAGTGTCCCGCAGTCGAGGACGAACCGGACGCGGAGCACGTCGTCGAGTTCGTGTTCGCGTTCAGCGAGGACGAGAAGGACGACGACGAGTTCGACGGCCTCTACACGGAAGGCGACGTCGTGCACGCGTACGCGCACTGCACGTGCGGCGCGTCGTACTCCGACAAGTGGGTCGCCGCGGACGAGTGACCGCCGCGATCGACCGCCGTCGGCGTTCCGGTCGCTCCGCCGCGACCTTCTAGAACTCGACGTCGTCGCCGTCGACGACCTCCCCGAACAGCCAGTCCGCGTGCTCCAGCGCGTACGCCTTGTGGTCGTCCTCGATCGCGCCGATCGCGTCCTCGACCATGACCGGGCGGTAATCCCGCAGGCCCGCGGACCCCGCGGTGTGGAGCACGCAGACGTTCGCGAGCGTCCCGCAGAACAGGAGGTCGTCGACGCCGCGCGCGGACAGCCACCCGTCGAGTTCGGTGTCGTGGAACGCGTCGTACGTGTGCTTCTCCACGACGTGATCGTCGCCGCCGACGTCGAGCTCGTCCACGAGTTCGGCGTCCCAGGAGTCCTCGAGGACGTGCTCGCCCCACTGCTCGAACTCGTCGTAATAATAGGCGTCAGCGAACTGCTCGGGCGGATGGACGTCGCGCGTGAACACCACGCGAACGCCGGCGTCGTGCGCGCGATCGACGAGGTCGACGACGGGGTCGACGGCCGCCTCGCTCCCGGGCGCGTACAGGCTCCCGTCCGGGTGACAGAACCCGTTCTGCATGTCGACTACAACGAGCGCGGTCGAATCCGGTTCGACGTGCATACGCGTACCTCCGCTCGCGACCCTCCTAACGCTTCGGCTCCACGCGCACCGCCGGCATCGACGCGGAACGATCCAGTCCAGGGCTCGACGGCTGTAACCGGACGTTTCTTTAATTTGCAGTACTCGGGTGTCTTCATGAAGCGACTGGCAACCGTCCTCGTCGTCCTCCTCGTCGTCCTCGCCGGGTGCAACGCACCCGCCAACTCCGGCACGGCGACCGACGACGCGACCGAGGCGACCACGGTCCCCGAAACGACGACCACGGCATCGACGACGAGTAGCGCCGACGACGCCGACGACACGAACGACGCACTCGCGGACCCCGAAGCGGACGTCATCGGGTGGGAGAACGGGTACTGGTACAACGAATCGATCACCGTGGACCGCTCGGACGGCCTGAACGACTCCGAGCTCGAGGCCGTCGTCGCTCGCGGGATGGCGCGCGTCGAACACGTCCGCGAACTCGAGTTCGAACAGACTGTTCCCGTCGAAGTCATCTCGCGCGAGGAGTTCGCGTCGAACAGCGGGAACCGCACGTACTCGACCGCCGACCGCCTCCACCAGAACACGAAGTGGGAGGCGATGCTGATGGTCGGCGAGGACACCGACGCACTCGCCGTCCAGCAACGGAACCGCGCGTCCTCCGTCGGCGGGTACTACAGTCCGAGCCAGGAACGGATCGTCATCGTCTCGGAGAACGCCACGTCCCCGAAGATGAACGAGATCACGCTCGCGCAAGAGCTGTTCCACGCACTCCAGGACCAGCAGTTCGATCTCTCCTATGACTCCCTGACCCAGGAGGGCCACAACGCGAACGACGGCATCCTCGAAGGGGACGGGAACTACGTCGACTACCTCTACGAGCAGGAGTGCGAGGACGGCTCGTGGGGCGACTGCCTGCTGCCCCAGGCCAGCGGTGGCGGTGGCGGTGCTGGTGGCATCCACTACGGCCTGTACTTCGTGACGTTCCAGCCGTACAGCGACGGCCCGAACTTCGTGCAGCAGATCCACGAGGAGGGCGGCTGGGAGGCGGTCAACGCCGTCTACGAGAACCCGCCGGCGAGCACCGAACAGGTCATCCACCCGGACAAGTACGGTGAGGACCCGCCCACGGACGTCCAGTTCACGGACACCTCGAACGACGAGTGGGACGTCCTCGACATGGGGCCGAACAGCATCGACTACGCGAGCTTCGGCGAAGCCGGGTTCGCGTCGATGTTCTACTACGCGACGTTCTCGGCGTCCCAGGAGGCCGGTGCGCCGACGAACGTCGTTGTCCCGTACAATGCGTTCTTCAACCAGGACGGCCAGAACCTGGACCCGACTGACCCGTACAACTACGACTTCGAGCCGTCCGCGGGCTGGGACGGCGACCGGCTCTACCCGTACGTGAACGCGTCCTCGGCGGCGACGAACGAGACCGCGTACGTCTGGAAGACCGTGTGGGACAGCGAGGCCGAAGCCGACGAGTTCGCGACCGGGTACGCCGAACTCCTCGAGCACCACGGCGCCGAACCCGTCGACGACCGCGCGAACACGTACGTGATTCCGTCGGGCAACGAGTTCGAGGACGCGTTCTACGTGCACGTCGACGGCGACACGGTGTACCTCGTGAACGCCCCGTCCGTCGACGACCTCGACGACGTCTTCGAGGACGCCGGGAACTCGAACTGAGCGCGCGACCACGCACGCAATCCTTTTTCGTGTACTCTCCGTACCGGAGAGCGATGCGTCGGTCCGTCGCCACCGCCGCCCTCGTCGCGCTCGTCGTGCTCGGCGGCTGCTCGACCCTCCTCGACGCCGGTGGGGTCGAGGAACCCGAGTCGAACCGCGCCGACCCCGAGTCGGACGTGATCGGGTGGGAGGACGGCTACTGGTGGAACGACTCCGTCGCCGTCGACGCGAGCGACGGCCTCACGAAGCCGGAACTCGAGGCCGTGACCGCGCGCATGATGGCGCGCGTCGAGCGGATTCGCGGTCACGAGTTCACGGAAGACGTCCAGGTGCGGGTGATCTCGCGCGAGGAGTACCGCTCGGGTGGCAGTGACGCCAGCGAGGGGCCCCCTGCGGAGGAACAGCTCTGGGAGGCCGCGTTCGTCGTCGGCGAGGACGAGGGCGTGCAGGCGGCGTTCGACGCGCTGTACGGGTCCGCAGTCCAGGGGTACTACACGGACGGTCGAATCGTCGTCATCGGTGACGGCGACGACCTCCGGATCTCGCGGGCGACGCTCGTGCACGAACTCGAGCACGCGCTCCAGGACCAGCAGCTCACGTTGCGCGTGAACGGCAGCACGCGCGACGCGACGCTCGCGGGCCGCGGCGTGATCGAGGGCGACGCGAACTACGTGGAGTACCTGTACGAGCAACGGTGCGCGAACGACACCTTCGATTGCGTCGACGTCCCAGACCCCGAGGACGGCGGCGACGCGCCGCCCGCGTACAACCGCGGGCTGTTCGCGTCGACGTTCGCGCCCTACGCGGAGGGGTCCGTGTTCGTCGAGACGCTCCGCGAGCGCGACGGCTGGGCGGCCGTCGACGCGGCGTTCGACCGCCAGCCAGCGAGCACCGAGCAGGTCATCCACCCCGACGCGTACCCCGCGGAGCAACCGCGGCGGGTCACCGTCGACGACCGGTCGTCCGCGGCCTGGGAGCGCGCCGGCCGGTCACAGGTCGTGGGTGAGGCGACCGCGTACGCGACCTTCTGGTACAACGGCCAGATCCCCAGCGAGCACTACACGAGCAACGACGCCGACGTCTCCCGGTTCACGTACGACCACCCGATCACGGCCGGCTGGGGCGGCGATCGACTGGTCGCGTACGAGAACGACGGCCGGTACGGGTACGTGTGGAAGACGACGTGGGACAGCGACGCGGACGCGCGCGAGTTCGCCGCGGCGTACCGGGACCTCCTCGACTCGAAGGACGCCGTCGCGCGCGACGACGGCGTGTTCGTCGTCCCTGACGGACCGTTCGCGGACGCGTTCCGCGTCGTCCGCGACGGAGACACCGTCCTCGTCGTGAACGCACCGACCGTGGGCGCGCTCGACGGCGTGCACGACTCGCGAGCGCGCGCGAACGACGGGCGAGATCGCGTCCAGGACCGGCGGGATCGCGTTCGCGACCGAACGACGCCGGCGGCGACCGCGTGGTGAGCGCGACGAGGGATTCGCGCACGTGCAGTCCCAGTCGGCTGGCACCGGCGTCCGGACCGACTCGCTTTTTGACGGTCCGTCCGAAGCCGTCGGCATGATCGATTCGTTCGACGTCATCTCCGAGGACACCGTGTTGTCGGGACGCGCGACGGACGCGTACTTCGACCGGACAGTCGAAGCGCTCGAGGCCGCTGGCCGGAACCCGCGCGTCGTCGCGGAGGTGACCGCCGACCAGTTCCCCGACGGCGAGTTCGAGGTGCTCGCCGGGGTGAAGGACGCCGCGACACTGCTCGAGGGTCGCGACCTGAACGTGCACGCGATGCGGGAAGGCCGGCTGTTCGACGGTGGCCCAGTGATGCGCATCGAGGGCGCGTACCGCGAGTTCGCTCGCCTGGAGACGTCACTGCTCGGACTGCTCTCGCACGCGAGCGGGTTCGCGACCGCCGCGCTCCGTGCGCGGCGTGCCGCGCCCGACTCGAACGTCCTGAGCTTCGGCGCGCGGCACGTTCATCCGAGCATCGCCGCGGTCGTCGAACGCGCCGGCGTGCTCGCCGGCCTCGACGGGTTCAGTCACGTCGCCGCGGGCGACGTCCTCGACCGCGACGCCAGCGGCACGATGCCCCACGCACTCATGTTGTGCTTCGGGCGCGGGAACCAGGAAGCGGCGTGGCGTGCGTTCGACGACGCGGCTCCCGCGAACGTCCCCCGGATCGCGCTCTGTGACACGTTCACCGACGAGGTGGACGAAGTGTTGCGCGCGGTCGAGACGCTGGGCGACGACCTCGACGGCGTCCGGCTCGACACCACCGGCAGTCGCCGCGGCGACTTCGAGCACATCGTCCGCGAAGTCCAGTGGGCGCTCGACGTTCACGGGCACGACGACGTCGACGTGTTCGTCTCCGGCGGCCTCGGCCCGGAGGAACTCCGCGCGCTCCGGGACGTCGTCGACGGGTTCGGCGTCGGGAGCGCCATCACGGACGCCGACCCCGTCGACTTCGCGCTCGACATCGTCGCGGTCGACGGCGACCCGATCTCGAAACGCGGGAAGCTCGGCGGCGTCAAGCAAGCGTACCGAACCAGCGACGGCGAGCACCACGTCGGGCTCGCGAACCGTCCCGGCCCCACGGACGGCGCGCCACTCCTCAAGCCACTCGTGGACGACGGCGACGTCGTCCGCGAGTTCGATCTCGACGACGCCACCGACCGCTGCCTCGCCGACGCCCGCCGCGTCGACTTCCAGTGACGCCACTCGCCGCGACGCCACGCCCAGCGATCACGGGCCCGGTCAGTGTAGCGAACAGGTGACTCGTCGCAGCCGCGACCGCCGTCGCGGTTCACGGGCCAGTCGAGACGCCGACGCGAGTCACACTCCCGCCGAGACGTCGACGCTCAACGCAGTCGGGCACGCCGACCGTCGCCGCGGCTTCGTACTTGAACGTTCGCCACAGAACCAGCACCGCCCGCACCCCTTCGACGTCCCTCCCGGGACGCGCCGCCAGCGCTCGAACGACCCTACCGAAGCTCCTGCACGCTGCCGTTGGGCTCGCGCTCCCGGAACACCTGCCCCTCGAACAGCGTCACCATCACGTCCTCGCGCTCGTACGCCGTCGGCGCCAGCCCCGCCTTCCGGCAGACGCGCGTCAGGTACTCCTCGGCACTCCACCCGTGCTCCAGGGGCACCGTCGGATACAGCCACCCCGACTCCGAACCGGTGTCGATCGCCGCACCGTGCCGACCCACCTCGAGGTCCGCGACCGGGTCGTCCGTCAGCACGACGTTGTTCACGTAACACACGGACACGGTCAAGTTGTCGAGCTCCGACGGCGTGATCTCGGACCCACACGAGTCCTCGCTCGCCGCTTCGATCGCCGCGTCCACGATCACGTGCCCGACGCGCTCGTCGCTCTCGTACCCACCCGCACACCCGCGGAGACTCCCACGGCCACGCGTGGACTCCAAGCGAACGAACGCGCCCGTTCGCTCGTAGAAGGCATCCCGCATACTTCCGGGCTGCTCACGCTGCCCGTTCACCACGAACGACTCGACGGCCTCGCGAGCGAGCTCGACCGCTCGCGCACCGTCATCGTACGAGAAACTGGCGGTAGTCGCCTTCGACATACACATACAACAGGGACACGCGCTCTTGAACGCTTTCGTTTCGACGCGACGCCCCATCGCAGGAGTTAACCACCACAGTAGCCTACCCTCAATCGGTAGAGAGAGCCCGGCCACCGCTGCCCTCACGGGCGAGCGAGGAAAGTCCCCCCACCGTCCGGGCAGGCGACTGGACGCAAGTCCAGAGCGGGAGACCGCTGGCGCTGGAACAGAAACGATACCACTCGTCGCGAGCGATGAGGCGCGCGAACCGACCCGCGAGGGAAGGGAGTTGACCCGCCGAGCCTCGACCGACGAGAACGGATGGAACGGCGAATCCTCGCCGGTGCAAGTCCACACCACAAGGTAGCCCGGACACGGATGTGGACGCTCAGCCGAATGCCGGACCGAACAGAAGGGGGCTTACTCCTCTCAACCACGACGCTACGACCTTTTGTCGAGCGACGGCTGTGCGACCCGCGCGCAGCGCGGGTCGCGGCCGTCGCTCGCAAAAGCTCGGCCAAAAGGTGACTGTGCGGGCGACCTTCGAACGGTGGTTCGTTCGGTCGAGCGTCGACCGCACCGCGACCGCATCGCGACCGCACAGGGACCGCGCCGCATCCGTTGGCTCGGCGACGGCCCCGTGTTGACCCGCGCCGTCTCGCCCCGAAGATTCGTAAGCCAACTCCGCGAAGAGGGCCGCATGGACGAGCTCTCGCGGACGGTGCGGGCGTACGAACGCGACGCGGACGCGTTCGTCGAGAAGTACGAGACCGAATCCATCGCCGCCCGCTTCTGGGACGACGTCGACGCCGCGTTCCCCGGCCCGCGAGTCCTCGACGTCGGCTGCGGGCCCGGGCCGGACGCCGCGACGTTCGCGGCACGCGGGTACGACGTCGTCGGCGTCGACCTCACCGCCGCCTTCCTCCAGCGCGCTCGCGACGCCGTCGACGCACCGTTCGTCCGCGCCGACATGCGGTCGCTCCCCTTCCAGTCGAGCGCGTTCGACGGCGTCTGGGCGAGCGCGAGCCTCCTGCACGTCCCACGCGAGGACGCTCCGGGCACGCTCGAAGAGTTCCGGCGCGTCCTCGACGCCCCCGGCACGCTCGTCGCGACGCTCAAGCGCGCCGGCACCGACCGCCACAGCGACGACGCCCGGCACTTCGAACGCTACACGCACGCCGAACTGCGCGCGCTCGCCACCGACGCCGGCTACGACGACGTCACCGTCGAGGACAGCGGCGACCGCTGGCTCGAACTCACCGCTCGCGTCGCCCTCGGTTCGAGGAACACGACGAGTGAGAAGCGGCCCCGACGCCTCGCGGGTCGCTGCGCTCCCCGCTCGGCGGCCACGCGACGCACGCTCCGCTCGCGTCGCGCTACGCGTCGCCGACGAACCCGTCCTCCCACCGGAACACGCCGTCGCGCTGTACGACCTCGCCGTCGACCTCGAGCCGCGAGTCCCCCCCGACGTTCGCGATCATGTCCACGTGCACCGCGGACTGGTTGCCGTCCTCGCCCTCCGGGAGGTTCGCGTCGTACGCACGCCCGACCGCCATGTGCACCGTGTCCCGCATCTTCTCGTCGAACAGGATGTTGTCCGTGAACCGGTCGATGCCCGGATTCATCCCGATGCCGAGTTCGCCGAGGCGCCGCGCGCCCGCGTCCGTGTCCAGGATGTCACCGAGCACGTCCTCGTTCACGCCCGCCGCGTACTCCACGACCTCGCCGTCCTCGAAGACCAGGTGCACGTCCCGCACCTGCTTCCCGCGGAACGTCATCGGCACGTCGAAGACGACCTCCCCCGTCGTGTCGTACGGCGCCGTGAACACCTCGCCACTCGGCAGGTTGCTGGAGTCGTACGCGACGCTCGCCGCCGAGTTCACCGCCGTCCGCCCCTCGATCGACATCGTCACGTCCGTGTGGTCACCGACCACCAATCGAACCTCGCTCCCGTCGTCCAGAATCCGCTTCATGTGCGCCATCTCGTCCGCGAGCGCCTCCCAGTCCCGGAGGATGGCGTCGTACACGAACTCCTGGTACGCCTCGTAGGACAGCTCCGCCTGCTGGGCGAGCGCGCGCGTCGGATGCAGCGTCGACACGTAATCCAGGTCGCGCCACGCCTCCCGCACCGGCTCGTTCGCCTTCGAACTCGCCTCGCGAGTGTCCGCGGGCACGTCCACGGTCGCGCTCGCGTTCCGACTCGCCCCGAGTCGAAGCCCGACGTCCGCGTTCTCCACCAGCGCGAGCTCGTGCTCGCCAACCTCGAAGTCACCGGGGTGCGAACGCAGGTACGCGCGACTCGCCTCCGCCGACGAGTACAACTGCACCACGTTCGCGCCACGCTCCCCCAGCGCCTCCGCGACCGCGACAGCCAGGTCGTGCGCGCCCTCGCTCACGCTCACGACCACGTCATCACCCGCGTCTACGCGCGCACTCCAGTCCACGAGCACCTCGGCGTGCTCTCGAACACGATCGTCCATACCCCGACGCACTCGCGCCCCGCACAAAACCGGTCCGCATCCGGCACTCCCGACCCACGCTCCCCGCGATCGACCCTCCAAGACAGCCAACTCCCGGCAGGGCGACGCCAGCGCTAGGGCCTCCCGACCGTGTAGTTCGTCCCCACCTCGTTCATGTTCAGTTCGTCCGCACGCCGCTTCGCATCCGTCCGCGACTCGAACGGTCCCTCCACCTCGCGACTCCCGACCATGACGTAGTACCCACTCATCGACACCCCGTACCCAGCGCACGGTAAAGAATCCCACGCCCCCGCGACCGAACACGGGCGAGAACCAAAATGGGCCCTGGCGGATTTGAACCACCGATCACCGAGTTATGAGCTCGGGGCTGTGAACCTGACTAAGCTAAGGGCCCTGTTGCAGTTACACGGTATCAATCGTCGTTATTGAACCTGCCGTTTGTGCAGTTCTCGAACCGGCATTGACGAACTAGGAACTATCCGGTGTGGTCGTGCGGGGGAGAAGCGCCGTCGCCAGGACTCGAACCTGGGACAACCACGTTAACAGCGTGGTGCTCTACCATCTGAGCTACGACGGCTTCTGCACTACTGTCTTGTCGTGGGTCGCTGTATAGGGCTTTCGTTTCGCCGTCGGGCGTGGGGTGGTGTGTCGTGTGGTTTCGCCGTCCGTCGAGCGACGGACCGGGGGGCGTGGGTGGTGCGTGGCGTGGTTTCGATGGGTTTTCCGTGCGAGGTGCGTTTGCGTGTGGTATGAGCGACGAGCCCGACGCTGCTGGCGGGGACGCGTTCGAGCGGGTGGTGGCGCGGGTGCGCGAGCGCGTGGACCCGAGCGAGGAGGAGCGCGCGCGGATGCGGGCGGTCGCGGCGGAGCTGACCGAGCGCGCGGAGGCGGCGGTCGCCGAGGTGTGCCCGGACGCGGACGTGCTGCAGGCGGGGTCGACGGCCAGGGGGACGTGGATCGCGGGCGACCGGGACGTGGACCTGTTCGTGCGCTTTCCGACGAGCGTCGACCGCGAGGACCTGGAGGCGTGGGGGCTGGAGGTCGGGCACGCGGTGCTGCCCGACGGGCGCGAGGAGTACGCGGAGCATCCCTACGTCAAGGGCGAATACCGCGGGTTCGACGTGGACTGCGTGCCGTGTTACGCGGTCGAGTCCGCGGCGGACATCCGGTCGGCGGTCGACCGGACGCCGTTCCACACCGAGTACCTCGACGAGCGCCTGGACGACGACCTCGCTGGGGACGTGCGCGTGACCAAGCAGTTCCTG
>Ga0207756_100357_pt1 | contig 17473 bp, 20 predicted proteins | sample A23M1SouthBayCA_FD_187748 | JGI IMG/M metagenome (GOLD analysis project Ga0207756, IMG submission 187748) | Aerobic enrichment media microbial communities from Eden Landing Ponds, California, USA - A23 M1 (3) (SPAdes) | ecosystem: Environmental > Aquatic > Marine > Unclassified | place...
CGTCCACGACCGCGGCCGCGCCGGTGTCCGCGTCGCCAACGACGTAGCCCAGGCAGCCCTTGCCGCGGCGCTGGACCTGCCGGACGACGAGGTCCTCGCGGTCCGTCTCGATCGGGACGATCTCGACGAGGACGCCCCAGTCCTCCATGCCGCCCTTGACGACGGTCACGTCCTCGTAGCCCTCGTCTTCGAGGTCGAAGGCGAAGGGCGTCGAGGTCAGGCCCTTCCCGCAGATGGCCGTCACGTGCCCGTCGCCGGCGGCCTCGCGCACTCGGGCCAGGTCATCGTCGTCGAGGCCCTCGCGCGGGTCGTAGGGGACGTTCACCGCGCCGGGGAGGTGCCAGCTTTCGAAGCTGTCGGCGGGGCGAGTGTCGAAGAGTGCGAGCGACTCGCCGTCGTCGAGGCGGTCGGCCAGTTCGTCGGCAGTGATCTGGGTGACCATTGGAGGATTCGTACACGATTCGACGGATCCGAGGGCCTTAGGTTCCATGGATACCCCGGTGGCTGGTGCCCTCGCGAGGGTCAGTGAAACGCCTGCTCGCCGGCCTCGACGGGCACCGAGAGCCAGTTCTCGCCCGGCGGGAGCGGACATTCGTAGCGGTCCGAGTAGGCACACGTCGGATTGTACGCCTCGTTGAAGTCGAGGATCCAGTCGCCGTCGTCCGTCCGGTGGTGCTCGGGTTCGAGGTCCAGATACCGTCCGGCGCCGTATGTCTCCTCCCCACTCGTCGCGTCGCGGAAGGGGACCCAGAGGCGGTCCTCGTCGGGGTCTCCCTTGTAGGCCTGTATCGTCACGTCCTCGCCGTCGACCGTGACCCGGAACTCGCCCCACCGGACGTACTCCTGTTCGCCCTCGGTACTTGTGGCCACGGTGACGCGCTCTTTTTCGTCGTGTTCGTCGAGCGGGACCTCGAACCGGAGGTCTGGGTCCGGGGGGTAGTAGGTCAGCCCGTCGAACGCCTCGCGCTCGTCGGGCGGAATCGGCGAGTGGGGGTCCTCCCGGAAGTAGCGGTCCTTCTGCTCGCGCTGCCGTTCGATGGCGGTCCGCCAGTCCTCGGTGCTCATGGGTGACGTTACGGTGGCCAGGTAGACGAACCTTCTGGCGGGTGGGTCCAGTCTTGTAGAATCCGGGTAATCCTTTTTGCGCCGAACGGGGAGAGTCACGTATGGCCGATCCCTTCGTGATCGTCGGTGGCGACGCGGCCGGAATGAGTGCGGCGAGCAAGGCAAAGCGCGAGGACCCGGATCGCGAGGTGATCGCCTTCGAGCAGGGCGACTGGGTGTCCTACGCAGCCTGCGGAATGCCCTACTTCGTCAAGGGCGATATCGAGCGCCTGGACGACCTCGTCCAGGTCACCGCCGAGGAGTTCCGCGAGGAACGCGACATCGACCTCCGGACGAACCACGAGGTCGTCGGAATCGACACCGACGCGAAGACCGTCACCGTCGCGACCGACGACGGCGACACCTTCGAACAGGCCTACGGCGAGCTATTGCTCGGGACGGGCGCCAGCGCCATCGAACCGCCGTTCCCGGGCCTCGACCTCGAGGGAGTCTTCACGATCCACGACATGGACGAGGCGGGTGCAATCGAACAGTACGTGTCCGAATCCGGGGCCGAGTCGGCGGCCATCGTCGGCGGCGGATACGTCGGCATCGAGATGGCCGAGGCCCTCGACGCCCGTGGCCTGTCGGTCCAGCTCTTCGAGATGCTCCCCCACGTCCTCCAGCCCTTCGGCGAGTCGGTCGCCGAGGTCGTCGAGGACCACCTCACGGAGCAAGGGGTCGAACTCCACCTCGACACCGCCGTCGAGGGGTTCGCGGGCGACGACGCCGTGACTGCGGTCGACCTGGAGAGCGGGGCGTCGGAGACGCCCCGAACGAGCGGCGAAGCCGCGAGTGGCGAGTCGGTCGTTGCGGACGTCGTCATCGTCGGCGTCGGCGTCGCGCCCAACACGGACCTCGCCGAGGATGCCGGCATCGACATCGGCCCGACCGGCGCCATCGCGACCGACGAGTACGGGCGGACGAACGCCGAGGACGTCTACGCGGCCGGGGACTGCGCCGACGCGACGAACGTCGTGACCGGGGAGCCCGACCACGTGCCCCTCGCGCTGACGGCCAACCGCGCGGGGCGTGCGATCGGGCAGACCGTCACCGGCACCCCGACCGAGGTCGGCGAAATCGCGGGGACGGCCATCGTCAAAGCCTTCGACCTCGGCGCGGCCCGGACGGGCGTCGTCGACGAGGACGCGGCCCGCGAGGCCGGCTTCGACCCCGTCTCCGTGGAGATCACGGCCTCCTCGCGGGCGCACTACTACCCGGGTGCCCAGGAGATCACGGTCACCCTCGTTGCCGACCGCGAGAGCGAACGGGTCCTCGGCGGGAGCGTCGTCGGGCGCGAGGGCGCAAAGCGCATCGACACCGTGGCGACGGCGCTACACGCGGGGCTGACCGTCCACGAACTCGAGTACCTCGACCTGGCGTACGCGCCGCCGTTCAGCCCGACGTGGGACCCGGTCCTGACGGCGGCACGCGTCCTCGAGGGGAAGCTGGAGTGACCGGCACAGCCGCCGCGGTCGCCGACTACGTGGCCGCCCACCGCGAGCGTGCGGTGGACCTCGCTCGCGACCTCGTCGGCGTCGACACCGCAAATCCACCCGGCGACACACAGGCCATCGTGGACGACGTCGCGGGGCTCCTCGCGGACTGGCCGGTCGACCTCGAGCGCCACGCCGTCGATCCAACGAAGCCGAACCTCCTGGCGACGCTCCCAGGCGAGCGGTCCCAGACCCTCTGCCTGCTGGGGCACCTCGACACGGTCCCCTACGACGCGGCCGCCTGGACGCACGATCCGCTCGGCGAGCGCGTCGACGACCGGCTCTACGGGCGGGGGGCGGCAGACATGAAGGGGCCAGTGGGGGCGATGCTCGCCGCACTCGAAGCGTACGTCGAGACGGACACGACGCCACCCGTCACGCTCCTGTTCACCCTCGTCAGCGACGAGGAGGTCGGTGGCGACGCGGGTCTCCCGGCCGCCCTGGCCGCCGACCGACTCGACGCCGACGCCTGCGTGATCGGCGAGCCCACCTGCGACGTCGACCGGCACTCGGTAACCGTCGCCGACCGCGGGAGCATCTGGCTGACCCTCGAGGCGACCGGCGAGGCGGCCCACGGGTCCCGCCCGCCGCTGGGGACCAACGCCATCGATCGGCTCTACGCCGCCGTCGAGACGATCCGCGAGCGCTTCGGGTCCCGACCGCTGTCGATCGACGACCGGCTGGCGCCGATCGTCGACGAGTCGGTCGCCTTCTACGCGCCGACGATGGGCGAGACGAGGGCCCAGGACCTCTTCGCGTACCCGTCGATCAATCTTGGGATGATGGAGGGCGGGGAGGCCGTCAACAGCGTCCCGCGGACCGCGCGCGCCGAACTCGACGTCCGGCTGACCGCAGGCGTGGACACGGCGGACGTACTCGCGGATCTCCGGGCCTGCGCGGCCGACTGCGAGGGCGTCACGATCGCCGACGCGTCCTGGAGCGTCGGCACGGCCGAAGCCGTCGACAGCCCGCTCGTCGAAGCCGTCGCGGGGACGGCCGAGGACGTGACCGGACAGCGGCTCTACCGCCGGAGCGCGACCGGCGGCGGCGACGCCAAGACGTTCAGGAACGCCGGGATCCCCACCGTCGACTTCGCGCTCGGCCCCGACACCGCCCACACCGTCGACGAGTACACGACGGTCGACGCGCTGGCGCACAACGCGTCGGTGTACGCCCGGCTCCCGGCGCGATGGGGGCGGGCGGTCGAGGCGCACTAGGCCAGACCCATTCCTGGTCGCTGGGAGTCCGCAGTACCCTTTTCCACGAGAAGTGTGTAATAGTGGGTATGGAGACCAACGTCGGTACCCCGGACAGGCTCGTGCGACTGGTCGTCGGTGCCGTGATCGGCATCATCGGCCTGGCGGTTCTCGGCGGACTGATCGAGATCGCGAGTGCAATCGGCGTCGCCGCCGTCATCGTCGGCGTGGTCCTGGTCGGGACCGCTCTCACCAGGACGTGCCTGGTGTATTCCCTGCTCGGCGTCGACACCTGCGGCCGGCGGTCCTGAGCCGGCGGGGTGACGGCGGCCCGTCCCGTGAGGACGACCGCTCGGATTCGGACCGGTAGCGATTGCCTCGTCGGTGCGCCGGAAGTCGAAGGTATCGACGCGGCAAAAACGGGCTCAGACGAGGAGCTGGACGTCGGCGTCGGCCATGTGCTCGAGGGCGGTGGCGGCGCCGACCTGCGTGGTCACACCGTCGATCATGTCCTCGTCGTCGTAGTCCATGAGTTCCATGGTCATCTGACAGGCCTGGAGGTCGACGCCTGACTCGAGGGAGACGTCGATCAGCTCCTGGATGGAGGCCGTGCCGTTCTCGTCGATTTTCTTCTGCATCATGCGCGTGGCCAGCCGGTCCATGCCAGGCAACGCGGCCAGCGCGTTGGGCATGGGCATGCTCGGGTTGCCAACCGCACTGAGTTGCAGGTTCTCGGCCTTCTCCTCGTGGAGCACGTCGAGGCCCCAGAAGGTGTGGAAGACGACGACGTCCCAGCCGAAGGCTGCGGCCGTGCTGGCGAGGATCAGCGGCGGGTAGGCCATGTCCAGGCTCCCCTTCGTCGCGATGATGGTCATGCTGCGCTGGTCGTCGCCGGCGTCGGCGTCGACCTCGGCGAGTTGCGCTTCGAGGTCGTCGACGCGTGCGCGCAGGGCCGCGAGATCCGCCTCCTCGGCCGTCGACTCGTCCGCCGTGGATGCGTCGGTACTCATCACTCGACCTTGCGGACGTAGTGCGTGTACACGTCCGCGCCCTCGTTCTGGTCGAGCAACTCGACGTCGTCCGTCGAGTTGGCCCAGCCGGCGATGTCGCTCACGCTGCCCGAGTCGGTCGCGAGAACCTCGAGCACCTCGCCCGGCGAGAGGTCGTCGACCCCCTGCCTAGTCTTGACGACCGGCATCGGGCAGCTCTGTCCTTTCACGTCGAGTGTCGTGGTGACGTCGTATTCCGTTGCCATGGTGAATTCCGTCCGTCTTGGACGTGTCGTGCAATATTGGAGGAGAGGTCAAAAGTGTGTTGGTCCGTGGGCAGCGCGTGCACTAATGTGTGCTCGTGATCCTATAGAATCTGGGCATTCCGCCACCAATAACACCCATATCCACCATTCTGGAGTTGCACCGGGATCATAGTATTGTGTGAATTGCGGACTTCTATGCAAAGCCTTATGTGGCCCTGTCGGGTATGGCAGACCACACACGATGAGCGAGCCAGAGTTCCCGACTCCCGACGCGGACGTCGCGTCGATGGAGCCCGAAACGCTGAAGGCCAAGATCGACGCGGGTGAACCGGTCACGATCCTCGACACGCGCGTCGCGAGCGAACACGAGGAGTGGGCGATCGACGGCGAGTCGGTCGAGACCCTGAACGTGCCCTACTTCGAGTTCCTCGACGACCCGGACGAGGAACTGCTCGACCGGATCCCCGAGGGCGACCCGACCGTGGTCGTCTGCGCCAAGGGCGGCTCGAGCGAGTACGTTGCGGGCGTGCTCAAGGGGGAACGCGACATGGACGCCGTGAACCTCGCGGAGGGGATGAACGGCTGGGCCGAGATATACGAGCGAGTCGCAGTCGAGGGCTACGACGGCCCCGGCGATCTGTACCAGTACCAGCGCCCCTCCAGTGGGTGTCTCGGCTACCTCCTCGTCTCCGACGGCGAGGCGGCCGTGATCGACCCGCTCCGGAACTTCACGGAGCGGTACCTCGCCGACGCCGAAGAACTCGGTGCGACGCTTCGCTTCGGCCTGGATACGCACATCCACGCGGACCACATCTCGGGCGTGCGCGCGCTGGACGACGAGGGCGTCGAGGGCGTGATCCCCGAAGCGGCCGTCCCCCGCGGCGTCACCTACGACGACGTCCTCGCGACGGCCGACGACGGCGACACGTTCACCGTGGGCGAGGCGACGATCGAGGCCATCCACACGCCCGGCCACACGACCGGGATGACCTCCTACCTGGTGGGTGACTCGCTACTCGCCACCGGCGACGGCCTGTTCGTCGAGAGCGTCGCCCGGCCCGACCTGGAAGAGGGCGACGAGGGCGCACCGGACGCGGCCCGGATGCTCTACGAGACCCTCCAGAAGCGGGTACTGTCCCTGCCCGACGACACGCTGATCGGCGGTGCGCACTTCAGCGACGCGGCCGAGCCTGCGGCCGACGGCACGTACACGGCGGCGCTCGGCGACCTCGTCGCTGACATGGACGCGCTCACCATGGACGAGGACGACTTCGTGGACCTGATCCTCTCCGACATGCCGCCCCGGCCCGCGAACTACGAGGACATCATCGCGACGAACCTCGGCCAGCAGACCATCGACGACGCGGAGGCCTTCGAACTCGAGCTCGGGCCGAACAACTGCGCAGCCAGCCAGGACGCGCTGACCGGAGACTAACGTGCCTGGTGATCCGCTGATGGTCCTGGCAGACGCCGTACTCGGGCTGGCGGTGGCCGACCTGTTCCCCCACGGGATCGGCAGGTACGCCATCGGCGGCATCCTCGTCGGCCTCGGTGCTGCAGTGATCTACCTCGGCACCGGGATCATCGCCGGCGCGAGTACCTTCCTCGAGTCGACGCTGTCGTACGTCTCCGACGCCGAGCGCTTCCAGCAGCACAAGTACGTCACGTCGCGCGACTGGCGGATCGTCTTCACGCTGGGCATCGTCCTCGGCGCGGCGATCTTCGCGGTGACCGTCCAGTCCGGCCTGCTGTCGGTCCCGTTCTACCAGAGCGGGACGACCGGCGAACTGTACGAGGTCGCGGGCGTGACGCTCTGGCAGACCGACGTCCAGTGGTGGCGCCTGCTCGCCGGCGGCGTCCTCGTCGGCATCGGGACCCGCGTCGGCAAGGGCTGTACGTCCGGCCACGGGGTCTGCGGCGTTGGCTCGGTCTCCCAGACGTCGATCGTGAACGTGGCCACGTTCCTGGTGATCGCCATCGGGACGGCCCTGACGGTCGGAGCCCTGGGGGTGACGCCGTGAGCAGCGAAACTCGAGCGGAGCGAGAGTCTCGGGACGGGCGAGCGGGGAGTTCACGACCCGCGAGCCGCAGTCCCCTGTTCATGCCGTTGATCCTCCTCGGCGGCCTGATCTTCGGGTTCGGCCTCGGCTTCAGCCACATGGCGCGGCCGGAGGTCGTCCTCGAGTTCCTCCGGCTCCAGGACTTCGGGCTGTTGTTCGTCATGGGCGGTGCGGCCGTGACGACCGGCGTCGTCTTCCAGATCGCGACGCGGTTCGGCAAGTCCGCACCGCTGACCGGCGCCGAGTACACCCGCCGGCTGAAGTCTTTCGACCGGAACGTGGTGTTCGGCGGCGCCATCTTCGGCGTCGGCTGGGGCCTCACCGGGATCTGTCCCGGCGCTGCCTACGCCAGCCTCGGCGTCGGCAACGTGACCATCCTCTGGGGCATCGCCGGGATGTTCCTCGGCGCCTACGCGCAGGGCGTCTGGCGGAGCAGGCGCGCGGCCGACGAGGGCGCGGCCACCACCGCCGACTGACCCGCGAATTCTCCGGTACCCCCCTCCATGATCGACATCACGACAGTCCTCACGCTCGCGATCGCCGTCCTCGCCAGTGCGGTGATGGCCTGGGTGATCGGCGCTGGGTCGAGCGGCGCGACGCCGTTCGCCCCGGCCGTCGGTGCCAACGCCATCTCCGTGCTCCGGGCCGCGCTGCTCGTCGGCGTCCTCGGCCTGCTCGGGGCCGCACTGCAGGGCGGCAACGTCTCCGAGGCGGTCGGGACCGGGCTGATCCACGGCGTCTCGCTCCCGGCCTCCGGGGTGATCCTGGCCCTCACCGTCGGCGCGGGCCTCATGCTCGTCGGCATCTTCACCGGGTACCCCATCGCGACTGCCTTCACCGTCACCGGCGCCATCGTCGGCGTCGGCCTCGCGCTGGGCGGCGACCCGGCCTGGGCCAAGTACCAGCAGATCGTCGCCCTCTGGATCCTGACGCCGCCACTCGGAGGCGGCGTCGCGTACGCGCTCGCGAGCGTGCTCCCGCGCGAGGACGTCCCCGAAGACCTCAGCGTTCCCGTCCTCGGCGGCCTCGTGGGCGCGGTGGTCGCCAACGTCGAGTTCACGATCCTCGCCCCGCCCGGCGAGGCGTCGTCGATAGCTGCAACAATTGCTGGCTCCGTGCCGGCGTCACCGACGGTCGCACGGGCTGGTGTCACGCTTGGTCTGGCCGTCCTCGTGGCGGCCCTCGTCCGGCGGGACGTCCAGCGCGACCAGCGAGCCGCGCTGAACCGGTTCCTGCTCGTCCTCGGTGGCCTCGTCGCCTTCTCCGCGGGCGGGAGCCAGGTGGGTCTGGCAGTGGGGCCGCTGGTGCCGCTGCTCGACGACTACGCCGTCCCGCTCGCAGCAGTGCTCGTCGGCGGCGGCCTGGGCATCCTCGTGGGCTCCTGGACGGGCGCACCGCGGATGATCAAGGCGCTCGCCCAGGACTATGCCTCGCTGGGGCCACGGCGGTCGATCTCCGCGCTCGTCCCCTCCTTCGCCGTCGCGCAGGTGGCGATCCTGCTTGGCGTCCCGGTCTCGTTCAACGAGATCGTCGTCAGCGCCATCGTCGGGAGCGGCCTCGCGGTCAGCGGGGCAGGCGGGACGAGCGCCGCGAAACTCTCCCGGACGGTCCTCGCCTGGATCGCCTCGCTCGTCGTCTCGCTGGCACTCGGCTACGGCGTCACGACGCTGCTCGGCCCCGCGTAGCTTTTCATACGTTACGCGTTGGCCACGCGGCTATAGTATTGTACGATCATCCCAAAACCGTTAAGGGGTCGAGTGAGCTACGTGGAGTCGAGTAGAATCCCATGGATTGCACAAGATTGTACCGGCCCACGGAAGACCCGGTGAGCGAACAATGATCTCGGTGTCGGCACTCCCCCTCGACGCCCTCACGACCGTCGGGGCCGTCCTGGTGGAGGCAATCATCCTCTACGTCGGGTACGGCGTGTTGACGTCGGCCGTCGGACCCCGCGTGACGGCGGCACTCACGGACCAATGATCGAGGCGTTCCTGAGCGCCGGCATGGCGCTCCCGGCGATGTTCGTCGCCTTCGGCCTGCTCATCGGCATCCTGTTCGGGTTCTTCGGGATGGGCGGGTCGTTCCTCGTCACGCCGGCGCTGCTCGTCATGGGCTACCCGTCGCGGGTGGCCGTCGGGAGCGGGCTCGCGTTCGTCTTCGGGACGGCCGTGATCGCGACGCTCAAGCACCGCGACCTCGGGCAGGTCGACTACAAGCTCGGCGTCTCGATGATCATCGGGACGACGATCGGTATCGAGGTCGGCAAGGAGATGGTCGTCTACCTCGAGGAACTCGGGCTCGCGGGCAGCGTCATCAGCGTGATCTACGTGGGCCTGCTGGGCGGGATCGGCCTGTTCGTCTCATACGAGGCCCTCAAGGGTCGCGGTGGCGGCGTCGACCACGACGCCGCGGACGCCGAGGCCGACCCGGACGACATCCCCGACATCGCCAAGAAGATCCAGAGCTACCGCCTCCCACCCATGCTGACGCTGCGGGGTGGGGTCCAGGTCTCGCTGTGGATGATTCTCGCGGTCGCCTTCGCCACGGGCCTCCTCTCGGGGCTGCTCGGCGTCGGCGGCGGCTTCATCCGCATGCCCGCCCTGTTCTACCTGATCGGCGTCCCGGTGCCGATCGCGGTGGGAACCGACCTGTTCGAGATCGTCTTCTCGGGCGGGATCGGCAGCCTGCTGTACGCACAGCTCGGCGCGGTCAACCTGAACATCGTCGTGCCCCTGCTGGCGGGGAGCGCCCTGGGCGCCCGCGTCGGCTCCGCGGCCACCAGCCTGGTCGACGAGGAAGGCATCAAGATCTACTTCGGCCTGATGCTCCTGGGTGGTGCGGTCGCAGTCGCGATCCAGGAAGCGGGGAAGTACTTCCAGCTCCCCTGGGCCCAGGAGATCAGCCTCCTGCTGATCGTCGCCTCGGCGGTGATGGTCGCGGGAGCAGTCGTCGTCAGCAGCATCCGGGCCATTCAGGCCCGCGACAACGGGACGACCACGACGGTCGCAGACTGAGGGCACGCGGGCCGACTCGGCGTCCGGTCCGCGTGACCGCGCACCGCGACGTGTCGTGCTGGCAGGCACATAGTATTGTGCTATTTTAACAATTCTTACGGGAAGTGGTAGTGTAGGTTTTGCCGGTATCTATGACGTCTCTGTCATCAGGTGGCAAGTCGGCTCGTCCCGGACCGGGCACCGACCCCGCCGGGACGCAGTGTTGTGGAATGTACGCAAGCCTTTTGGCCCGGCCCCACTAACGTCGGTTGATGACCGATTCAATCGTCCAGCACCTCCAGCAGGACATGGAGTGTGAGGACCTGCTGGGGTGTTTCCACGGGCTGAAGTCGCTCGATCGGCAGGTCTTCGGCGTCCTGGTCGACGCCGAGGACCGCCTGACGGTCGACGAGATCGCAGACCGGGTCGACCGGGAACGGTCGACGGCCTACCGGTCCGTCCAGCGACTCATGCAGGCCGGCTTCATCCAGAAGGATCAGGTCAACTACGACCAGGGCGGGTACTACCACGTCTACCGGCCCGTCGACGCCGAGCAGATCGCCGACGACATGCAGCGGACGCTCAACGACTGGTACGCGAAGATGGGCCAGCTCATCCAGGAGTTCGAAGACACCTACGTGCAGGCCGAAGAGCAGGGCGTCGCCGTCGAACACTGACCGGTCGTCCCTCGAGGAGTGCGACCACGTTCTCACACGACGGTTGCCAGCTCACGAGAACGACCTCTGGTACTTTCCCGACCCGGAACGTAGTGACCAGTGGAGGCTTTCACGTGTACGACAGGATTCTCGTCGCGTCGGACGGCAGCGACCCGGCAAACCGGGCCGTCGAGTTCGGCGTCGACCTCGCACAACAGTACGGTGGGACAGTATACGCGATCGACGTGGTGAACACGGATCGGTACGGGGAGCCGGCGCTGAGCAGCGCCGAACTGGTCCTCGACGAGATCGAGGACCGGGCACGGGCCGTCCTCGACGAAATCGAGGACGTCGCCGAGGCCGACGACGTCCCGATCGAGACGCGCTGCAGTCATGGATCGCCACACGAGGAGATCCTCGTCTACGCCGACGACGTCGACGCCGACGTGCTCGTCCTCGGCTTCCAGGGCCGGACCCAGACGGGCGACCACGTCGGAAGTGTCGCCAACCGGGTGCTCGGCTCGACGGAACGCCCGGTCCTGCTCGTCTGAGTCGGGGAGGGGGCACACACCGCTTATGGGACCGGCCGGAGAACGTGGAGTATGGCCAGCACTGACACAGTCGAACTGGACGAGGACGACCGCGCGTCGTTCCTCGGCGTGGGCGGGACCGGCGTGCTCTCCTTCGGCACCGGCGTCGGCCAGGCACCGTACTCGCTTCCGGTTTCCTACGGCTACGACGAGGCGTCGGGGGCGTTCTACTTCCGGCTGGGGATCGCTGCCGACGGCGAGAAAGCGGGGTACGTCGAGGACCGGCGGCCCGTCTCGCTGGTGGTCCACCGCGAGACGGACGCGGGGTGGCACAGCGTCGTCGCCAGGGGACAGCTCAAGGAAGTGACCGAGTCGGCCATCGGGTCCGACACCATGCAGGGGCTCAGCCGCGTGGAGATCCCGCTCGTCGACATCTTCGACCGGCCGACCGAAGAGATTACCTTTCGGTTCTACCGGCTCGAACCCACGTCGGTGTCCGGTCGCCGCGAAGTACCGCGCTGATCGGACGGGTCGCGGCCGAGTCGGGGTGTCCGGTCAGGCCTCGTCGTCGCGGAGTCCCGGCGGGAGGCCCGTGTACTTGAGGCCGCGCTGATCCGTGACAGCGAACTCGTAGAGCCGGAGGGTCCCCGGCGACTCGGCACGCTCGAACAGTTCGAGGTACCACGCGTTGTCCATCGCGGCGTCGTGTTTCGCCCACTCCTCGCCCGGAATCTCGGACAGGGTCCCCGTCAACATGACGCTCTCCCAGAAAAACGGGGAGTCGGCGCTGTAGACCAGGAAGCGCGCCGTCTCGGTCTCCGCACTCAGGTCGCGCTTCCGGCTCGTCTCGCCCACGAAGAACGCAAAGTAGAGCCGTTCGTCCCCGTCGTACCCGAAGGCCATGGGCAACAGGTAGGGAGCGTCGGCCGCCGGGAGTCCCAGCACGCCCATCCCCTGGTTCGAGAGGAAGTCCCGAACCTGTTCGTCGGACATCTCCGTCAATCCGTACTCCTTCAACCCCTCCACTGTCATGTGTGGACGTTCGTCGCCGAGGGCGATAAAGTCCGTGCCGATTGTCGCGATTTTAGACCGGCCACTCAGTTGAGAATCCAGTACCCGTAGGTGAGGTAGGTGGCGAAGGTGACCCAGGCGAGATAGGGGACCAGTAGCGCGGCCGCCCGTCGGTCGACGCGGGCGAACAGCCAGATCGTCACCGCGATGGCGAGCCAGAGCGCGACGACCACCACGAGCCCCAGCGTCGTCGACTGCAGGCCGAAGAAGGCCGCCGACCAGGCCACGTTCAGGACGAACTGGCCCGCGAACGCGACCAGCGCGGTCCGCGCGGCGTTCGCGTCCGACCCCACCGCCCCACGCCAGACCAGCCAGGCGGCCACCCCCATCAGCACGAACAGCGTCGTCCAGACCGGCCCGAAGACCCAGCTCGGCGGCGCAAAGGCCGGTTCCGTCAGCGATGGATACCACGATCGGAGGCCCATCGCGGTGAAAATGGATCCGGACGATCCGACGACGAGGCAGGCCGCGACGGACAGTCCCAGCGAGACCAGCGGGCGTCGGTCCGGCAGCCCCCGCAGGCGGGACAGTAGCTCGACCATACCGACTCGACGGGCCGGGCGTCGAAAAGCCTAGGTCCGCGTGGCACCGACCCGTCCCAGGCCGGCAGCGGGCCAGTGAGTGGCCGAAACCCGACGCGTTGCCGGGGTCGTCGACAGGGATAACCGCGTGGGCGGCCTGCTCTTGCGTATGGCAGACACGAAAGAGGGACGCGAGAAGCAGGCCCAGGACGAAGAGACGCGCCAGCGCGAGCGGGCACTCGACGAGGCACTAGACCGCGCCGACGAGGCCGAACCCGAGACGGCGGAGGAAGCGGAGGCCGACGAGGCCGAGGCGGGTGAAGCCGACGCGGACGAGACCGAGGCGGCGGAGGAAGTGGAGGCAGACGAGGATGATGTCGACGCGGACGGGGCGGAGCAGGCAGACGCGACCGACCAGGGGACGACCACCGGAAGCTAGGCCGCCGGAGCCGAAGCGTCAAACGCGCGTTTGAGTCTGCGCTACGCCTTTGCCCCCAGGCGCCGTCTCCCGTTCCGTATGCAGCGGAACACACTCGTCGCGGCCGTCCTGGCCGTCCTGACCGTGACGACCGTCGCGGTCGGCGTCGGGATGGCGGCCACGGAGACGCAGCCCGACAGTACCGACACACGGACAGTCGCAGTCGCCGGCACCGGAGAGGTTGACGCGAGCCCGGACGCCGCGGTCGTTCGCCTCTCGGTGACGGCACGAGGTCCGGACGCAGCGAACGTCAGTGACGAAATCGCCGCTGGCGCGTCCCAGCTCCGGGAGACGCTCGCCGACTTCGGCGTCCCCGAGGACGACGTCCAGACCCAGCACTACAACATCCATCAGGACCGGCGCCCCGATAGCGGGGACGGCGAGCCCGTCTACGTGGGCGAGCAGTCCTTCGAGGTGACGCTCGAGGACGTCGACGAGGTCGGGAGTCTCATCGACGCCGCGGTCGACGGCGGTGCCGACGACGTCGGCGGCGTCCGCTTCACGCTCTCGTCCGAGCGTCGCGACGATGTCCGCGACGACGCCATCCGGGCTGCCGTCGAGGACGCCGGCGGCGAGGCCGCGGTCATCGCCGACTCGACGAACCTCCAGCTCGGGGGCGTCCAGCGCGCCGCCTCCCGGGAGACGAGCGTCAGCCCCTACCACGCCGACGTCGCCCAGGTGGCCGACGCGGGCGGCGGGACGACGGTCGATCCGGAGGACGTGACCGTCTCCGCGACCGTCGAGGTCACCTTCGCCGCGACGGCCAACTGAGGTCGACGAACGGCCGCGGCCGAGCGGCCGCGAGTCGCGGACGTTTACTGGCTGGGGGTCGAATCCCCCGGCAATGCAGCGAGGTTCGACCGTTGTTGGCCCCCGTCTGTCGCCACCTGGCACGCGGCGGTCCACGTCCGAGGTGAGCCACGGTGGCCGATGACACCACGGGGACGTGTGCCCTGTGTGGCGAGCGCCTCTCGGCCAGCGCCGTCACGGCCGAGGACGACACCCGGTACTGCTCGGCCGGCTGTCGCGAGGTCGCCACGACCTTACCAGAAGCCCCCGAGGAGGGGAGCGACGGGCTCGGGGCTACCGCGTCCACCCTCCAGGGGACGGGGTCCCGAGGCGACGGGGAGGGGAGCGCGGAGGACGACGCCGGGCCCGTCGAAGCGACCTTCCTCCGGGTCGAGGGCATGCACTGTGCTACCTGCGAAGCCTTCCTCGAAGCCCGGGCGAAGTCGACACCGGGGGTAGTGGCCGCGGAGGCGAGTTACGTCACCGAGACCGTCGGCGTCGAGTACGACCCGGCAGTCACGTCCCCGGAGGCGCTCTGCGAGCGCCTGACGACGCTTGGCTACACGGCGCGCCCCCGCGAGTCCTCGCCCGTCGATTCCCACGCGATGGAGGGGGACCGCGACGATCCGACCGTCCACCCGCGCGAGCGCGAACGGGGTTTCGACGACCTCATCGGCTACCGGTACGCCGCGGGCGTCCTCTTCGCTAGCTTCCTCCTCCTGCCGTACGTGGTCTCGATCTACCCCGCCCACCTGGGCGAGCTCCTCGGGATCGAGTGGCTCGCCGCCTTCGGCACGGAGTTCGGGTTCAGCACCCTCGAGGGACTCCTCATGTTGCCATTCTTCCTGTTCATCACGGGAGTCGTCCTCCTGTTTGCCGGCATGCCGCTGTTGCGCGGCGCGCTCGTCAGCCTGCGGATGCGCCAGCCCAACACCGACCTGCTCGTCGCGACGACGCTCGCCATCGCGCTGGCATACAGCACGCTCGCCGCCCTGCTGGGCCGCACGGACGTCTTCTTCGACGCCACCGTCGTCATCGCGGCGGTCGTCGTCGCGGCCATCTTCTACGAGACGCTCGTCAAGCGCCGGGCGATGGACCGGCTGACCGACCTCACCGTCTCGCGGGTCAGCGAGGCGACCCGGTACGGCCCCGACGGGACCACGTGGTCGGTCGCCGTCGAGGAGCTCGCGCCGGGCGACCGCGTTCTCGTCCGCGAGGGCGAGCGCGTTCCCGTCGACGGCACCCTCGAGGAGGGGCCCTGTGCCGTCGACGAGGCCGTCGTCACCGGCGAGTCCCTCCCCGTCACCAAGCGGGCCGGCGACGAAGTCCTCGGGGGCTCGATCGTCACGGAGGGCGCGGCGGTCCTCCGGATCGACGACGCGGTAACCAGCAGCATCGACCGGCTCACCGCGGCCGTCTGGGAACTCCAGCGGGCCGACCACGGCGTCCAGCGCCGCGCCGACCGGCTCGCGTCGATCGCACTCCCGGTCGTCGCCGTCCTCGGCGTCCTCGCTGCCGGGGCCGCGTACGCGCTGGGCGCCGCCGGCCCCGTCGCCCTCCTCGCGGGCCTCGGGGCCGTCCTCGTGGCGAGTCCGTGGGCCGTCGGGCTGGCGACGCCGCTGTCGGTCGCGACGAACATCCGGGCCGCCCTCGAGCGGGGCATCGTCGTCTTCGACGAGACCATCTTCGAGCGCTTGCGGGACGTCGACGTCGTCGTCTTCGACAAGACGGGGACGCTGACGACGGGCCGGATGACGGTCTTCGAGACCGACGCCCCCGGGGACCTGCTCGCCGCCGCCGGGGCCCTCGAGGCACGCGCTGCCCACCCCGCAGCAGTGGCCATCGCGGACGCCTTCGGCCCACGGCAGGATGAGGAATCGACGGCTGACGCCAGCACGGACGGCGGCCGGACGGTCGCGAGCGACGCGACCGTCGAGCGCTTCGAGAGCCACGCCCGCGGGGTCTCAGGGACGGTAGACGGCGCGACCGTCCTCGTCGGTGCGCCGAGCCTGTTCACGGACCGGGACTGGACAGTCCCCGCGGACCTCGCGTCCCGTGCCGAGGCCGCGCGGGACGACGGTCGCCTTCCGGTCCTCGTCGGTCGCGACGGGGCCGCCGAGGGGTTCGTGGTCGTCGGTGACAGCCCCCGGGACGACTGGGACGCCACGGTCGCCGCCCTCGCCGACGCGGGGCGCGAAGTGGTCGTCCTGACCGGCGACGACCGCGCCGCCGCGGCGTCGATCGCCGACCACCCGGGCGTCGCGCACGTCTTCGCCGGCATCGGCCCCGCCGGCAAGACGGCCACCGTCCGCCGCCTGCAGGCCCGGGGGTCGGTCGCGATGGTCGGCGACGGGACGAACGACGCGCCCGCGCTCGCGGCCGCCGACCTCGGCATCTCGCTCGGCGGGGGGACGGCACTCGCCGCCGACGCCGCCGACGTCACCGTGCTCGACGACGACCTCTCGCGGGTGCAAACGGCCTTCGACCTGGCCCGTGCGGCGGGCACCCGGACCCGCCAGACCCTCTGGCTCGCCGGCTCGTACAACGTGGTCGCGATCCCGGCCGCCGTCGCGGGCATCCTCTCGCCGCTGACGCTCGCGGGTGCGATCACCGTCTGTGGCGTCCTCGTCGGGGCGAACGCCTGGCGCCCGCTGCTCTCCGAGTGACGCCTCGGCGAGCCTCACCCGGCCGAGGTGTCACCAGTCTAATCGGTGGACGGAGGCCGATTATCAGCATTGAGTCCAGCGGCTGGGACCTTATATAGGAGTGGGCCACACCGGCAGGTATGGCTGACGCTGGTTCCTTCGGCGAAGGTGGACTCAACCACCTCGTCGACGCCGACACCCTCCTCGAGGAGTGTGACATCGACGAGGACGAGATCGCCTGGCGCAAGGACTTCATCAACTTCACGAACGAGGACGCCGACCGGCTGTCGGACCTCCGGCCGCTGTTCGAGGACTACGCCGACGAGATCGCGGACCGATTCTACGACAACCTCACCGGCTACGACGGGACCAAAGAGATCATCGGCCGCTCGGAGAAGAGCGTCGAGCAGCTCAAGGAGACCCAGTCCGCGTACCTGGTGACCCTCGCGGACGGGACCTACGACCGCGAGTACTTCCGCAACCGCGCGCGGATCGGGAAGATCCACGACCTGCTCGACATGCCGATGCACTACTACGTAGGCCAGTACGGCGTCTACTACGACCTGATCTTCCCGCTCCTGGTCGAGCGCATGGAGGACCGACTGGTCGACGCCCTCGTCGAGGAACTCGACGTGGCCGCCGACGGCGGCACGGCCGTCGCGACCGGCGCGGACGGCGC
>Ga0207756_100359_pt1 | contig 17356 bp, 15 predicted proteins | sample A23M1SouthBayCA_FD_187748 | JGI IMG/M metagenome (GOLD analysis project Ga0207756, IMG submission 187748) | Aerobic enrichment media microbial communities from Eden Landing Ponds, California, USA - A23 M1 (3) (SPAdes) | ecosystem: Environmental > Aquatic > Marine > Unclassified | place...
CGGGTTCGTCTGCTCCCTCCTCTTCTCCAAGTGGCTCCGTACACTGCGGACAGAATTTAAATGCTGCCTTGACCTCCGTACCACATTCGGGACAGGTCTGGGTGCCGTCCCCTGTTTCGTCCTCATCTGCACCGGTGTCTACGGATTGGTCCGAAGGCGATTGCTTTTGACGCGGATCGCGAGCGCCACCATCCTGTTGTCTGGCATCTTGCTGCTGTTTATGTGAGTCCCCCGCAGACCCCCCCGATCTCTGGTCACGCAATTCCGGAATCGGACTCCCACAGCCAGGGCACCGAATCGAATTTTCATCTGGATCTACGTCCTTGTCACAGATTGCACAGTGGACCGACATGGTAGATGCCTTCGTCTCCAAATACATAATATTTGTCTACACGGCACTATACGACAAACTGTCAGTATCACGAACGGTCGCGAAAGCCATGCTCACCGATAGAGCGTCTCTTCCGGGGGATTCACTCGTTACCTTCGCGAGGACATCGATTCTAGCTCGCTACGCTCCTCAGTCCCAGCGGTGCTTGCGTAGCGGAACTCGGGTCCATCATCAGACACACACTGCCGGAATGGTCAGGGTCGTCTGTACATGGGTAGTTCACCGCTCGTTAAACTGTAACGAAACTCCCTTATCGGGACGGGGGACGCCGATCACGTCACCGTCTCCTAGCGGAGTGTATTGGGGCGGGGCGTCGTCGGGATTCCCGTCCCAGGACTCCCGCTGTAGAATGCCCGTCCAGTCGGGACTCGTTCCGTCCGTCGTCCCGACGACTGTCCCGTTGGTGCTCTTGTCGACAACGACCCACTGGTCGCCATTGAAGTCAACCTTTGCGTGGATTCGGGAGATGATGTTCTCCTCGTCATCGAAACCGACGGTCGGGAAAGGTCCGGTGGAGTTTTCGCGGCCGATTGTGTCACCGGGAGCGACCGTCAATTCCTGCCCAGTCTCCAGATCCGTCAGGACGGCTTCCGGAAGTCGTTCGTGGGCGTCTGCGTCCCCCTGTTCGAGGCAGTACCGCATCACGCCAGCGTTCCGGTACCGATTGATGGGTTCGAGCGCCGTGGCTCGTATGACGATCTCGGCGATATCGTCCGGACAGTCAACCTCATCCCGAGGGTCGTCCATGGGATGGGCGCTCACGTAACCGGTCAGCAAGAAGTAGATTAGCTTTCCGATCGAATATACGTCCGACCACGGGCCCTGAATCCCGTCGGGGTTTTTTACCTCTGGAGGTTTGTATTGGCTCCGGCCGGCCGGTCCAGCGGTGATTCGGGTCTGCCTATCGAGTCGCGTTTGACACTCCGGATTCGGACAGTATTCGTCTGTCGAGTTGTCAAAATCAATCTTCTGTCCGCAGTTACCGCACTCCGGGATTGTCCGAGCAGTGTTGAAATCGATGAGGACCACATCATCGGTGGGAGTGAGCATGGCGTTGTCAGGTTTCAGGTCCCGGTAAACGATTTCGAGGTCGTGCAGGAGGGAAAAAATGTCACAGAGTTGTATTCCGAGTTCGGTGACCAGCGCAGAGTCGTCGATCCCGCCGTGACGTTCAAGTTCGTCCCCTGGAACGAACTCGATAATCATGAAGTGAACGCCCCGTTCGACGACCGTCCCCTGGAGGGACATTATGTTCGAGTGCGAACCGTTGCGCTCAATTGTGCGCAGCGCCTCGAGTTCTCTACCGAAGTATTTCTCTACGGCGTCTTGTGATTTCCCAGCGCTGTAGTTTGGGTGTTTCACCGCGAGCGTTTCACCGGTCCGTTCATCGGTTACCTTCCAGACGACGGTGAAGCCTCCGCGGCCGATCTTTTCATCGATTCGATAACGATTCCCGATTCGGTCCCCTACCGAGGGTTCCCACTGCATACCTCCGTATGTTTCGCACATGCAGTTAACCGTTTGCCCGGAGAAGAGCAGTATTCCGTTTACTTTGTCGCCCGACCCTCACCCGTTCTACGCCCTTGGCGGACAAAAAGAGCCAAGCCTCGTCAAAACCAGATGATATACCGCTCAGAGCGATCTTCGAGAGGCCAGAAGGCATTCATCCTCACGTCTTGCGAGTCGGAATAGTGACACGATATCACCACCATGATTTAATAACCGTTCCGCCAATGGAATATTTATGAGGTTCCAGGCAAGGCTTAACCGTCCGTACATTCCTACAAGTGGAGGCGTGGCATACTGCGAAGTCGACATCGAACCGGGTGGCGAGCATGACCAGGCGACCCGAAATTTGGTCCTCTGTATCGATATCAGCGGTTCGATGCGCGGGGACGAGATAGAGGACGCCAAAAAAGGTGCGTCCTCAGTTCTCGCGGAGTTGAACGGGAACGACCACGTCAGCATTGTGGCCTTCGGCGACGACGCTGAAACCGTTCTCGACCCCGTCCGATGGGACAACACAGACAAGGACACCGTCGAAGCGAAAATTGAGAGCCTATCTGCCGGCGAATGGACGAACATCGAAGCCGGACTCAAGACGTCTCGCGACGCGATTGCCCAGATGGACGGTGGTGAGACGACGGCCAAACGAGTCCTGCTTTTGACTGACGGAAACCCGACAAAAGGTGATACCTCCCTCGACGGCCTGGCCTCAACTGCCCGGCAGCTAGGGGAGGAAGGCATCTCCGTCATCTCCGCCGGCCTGGGACCGGACTACGATGAAGACGTCGTTCGCGCGCTGGCCGAACACTCTCAGGGCAGGTGGGAACACATCATGCAGTCGAATGATATCCTCCAGTTCTTCAACGATGCCGTCTACGACGCGGGTACTGTCGTGGCATCGAACCCCCGGCTGGAGATCGGCCTCGGCAGCATCGAGATAAGCGAAGTGTACAAAAGAATGCCACAACTCCAGACGGTTCCGACGGACTGGAATGGGACCACGGCGTCAATCAATCTCCAGGATCTCCTCCAGCGCAGGAAACAGGAACTCGTCTTCAGCCTCCACGTCCCCGAAGGGACTGACGGGGAAAGTCGTCAGATTGCTGACCTGGCACTGCTCTCGGGGGATCGGACGCTCGGCTCCGATACGATCGAAGTGACATATACGACAGAGCCGGGGAAGTATGGCGAAGAGGAGGCGGTCCGCGCGAAGTTCATCGAGGCGAAGGCCCTCGACGCCGGTATCGAAGGCGATACTGCAGAGGGTAGTCGGCTTCTCGACGCTGCTCGGGACACGGTCACTGACCCACAGGCAAAAGCGCTCCTCGACCGAGGGCAAACGAACGTGAGCGCACTGGAAGATGCCGACGATGAAAACGCCCGGCGGCAACTCAAAGATGACACCTCGCAGATGGACGATCAGGACAAGTGGTTCTGAAGGATGGTTAGCGAACGCGAGGTTGAACGGTTGACGCACGATGCCGTTAACAACGTCCGTTCCGTCCGGGGACTGAACCCCCTGAGTGAGGACGACGAACTCCTCCGGATCGCCCGCGATCACAGTCACGATATGTCCGACCGGCAGTTCGTTGGTCACAGTACGCCGACGGGGACATCGATGGGGGACCGATACGAGCGGTACGACTACGAGTGTCGCGCATCGATGGAGTCACCCGGACGATACGCAACCGGCGGCGAAAACATAGCATTGCTCTATCTCAAGGTCCCGAGCAAGCGAAGTGACGGAAAAACCATCACCTATGAGACTGCCCGGGAACTCGCTCACGGGGCTGTGTGGGGGTGGATGAACTCCCCCGGCCACCGTGAAAACCTGCTTCGTTCTTACTGGCGTCGGGAAGGTATCGGCGCGGTTATCGACGGGCGAAGAGTGTACATCACTCAGAACTTCTGTTGACCGTACCCGGCATGAGAGGCTGAATGTTATAGGATTAATCAAGAGGGTCCTTTTCGAGGATTTCGGCGATTGCGACATGCTGGAGAAGCTGAGTCTTGACAAATATCAGATGGTATAAATAATCCTTCTCCGACTACACAAAAACCTAAAGCCGAAACCAGGAGACGGCTACCATCGCGATTCCAAAGAGCCCTGCAACCACAACAAGCGCGTAGAGACCGGCCGCATACTGCCCAGCTGTAAAGGGAATCAACACCCCGAATACTGTAGCGAAAAGCAACATATATCCCCCATCCAGCAGACGCCGGCCATCCTCGTAATGTTCGGAGTACCGGAATACGTCGTCCATGTAGCCGAACCAGACGACGATGCCAGCAACGTACGCGGTAAGCGGCACTGTGTCGAATTCGATAGCACGTGTGGTCACTACCGAAATGGCTACTTCGATATTTCCCAGTAATCCAGTAGTGATGGAGAACGCCACGACACCAGCAATAATGTGATGGTCGTCTCGTTCGATAGCCAGCGCACCGACGCGTCGCGTCAGGCCCAAACAGCATCCGAGTCCAATGATTGCGGTGGGCCAGATGAGCGCGAGAATCCAGGAGTGGGGACCGAACTGGACGAACGCAAACGCCACACCGATTGTCGCAATGAGTGGCGGAAAGAGCAGTCCGACAGGCCGCCGGGGAACTGACTGTTCGTGCTGTCTGGACAAAATTGTGTTCTCGGGACCTCTCTTAGTTCCCTGTTCTTCGGTTCCGTTCTCCTTTTCCTCATCCGGCGCGTGATACTGAAGAAACGCAGGGAGTCTCTTTGCCATTCGTATCGCACACCAGATGCCGTAACAACTGCTGGCACCGAGGACAGTGAGCAATCCAAGAACACCCCACGCCTCTCGAATATTGGCGTTCGGCGGGAGAAACAAAGACCAGTCGACGGCGGCAGCCACCGTCATCATAACGCCGAACAACAGCCCGAAACCCATAGCCAGTACTACGTGATAGGTAGCCCGATGTATTCTAGCGTCTAAACAAGGCCGAAAATCCAATAATTATAAATGCTTTATTTTCGACAGCCAATGTATGGTCGACCACCTCCTAAATATTAAACCCCGGAACCTCATGCCTCTCGGTATACTTGGAGGTATCGAGGTCGCTGTTCGAGGCGTCGGAAGTACATCACTGGTCGATATTGTTGATGCGGTCAGTGATGGGTTACTTGTTGCAGTGGTTGTACTTCTATCAGAAGGATGGATCGGACAATATATTGGCGAGTTGGCTACGTGGGTACTGTACGCAATTGTAATCTATCTACTACTCCCGAGTCTAATGCCGGGTTCGTTATCAGAGTTGTTAGATGACCGAGTGTTAATGTGGCTGATTTCGATATGTGTGGTTATAATTGCTAATGGAATAAGCACTCATTTAACCGTACTTCGCACAGTCGCGGCCACTGGACAGGCGATCGGGGGACCAGAACAGTCAATTACAAATACATATTGGATACTTCTTCTATGGTGCTTCATTACGCTAAGTTTGTATCTTTGGATTGTCCATCCACAACCAATCTTGGGAGAAGGAAGTCCCTTCAGCCAAACTTTAAGACAAATTGGTGGAGAGAACATTACCAGCGATAATATTGACTCGGTGGAAAGCCCAACCTTATACAAATTTTTCAGCAGTTTCGAAGTACTGACCATGATCGCTGCTCTATCAATGATTTGTTTGTTTCTTGGTAGTATTGTTGCATTCCTCTCAATACTCTATCCAATTCCGGAGTTTCTGTTTATTGGCGCGTCAGTAATTACCGGAGTTAGTCGCCGGATAGACCCTGGACCAAAGAGAAGATATAATATTATTAACATTAACTTCGAAAAGGAATTTGGAAAATCTTTGGGAACAGTTTTGAAGACTGAAAAAGGATTCGGTATTGGCTTAGCAACGTTTCTAGTGGTTTTTGCTTCTACGATGATGTTCGTTCTCGGCATTAATGGAATTAACGTGAGTACTAATCGGTTGGGAAATGGGATTGAACCTGGGTGGACTGGCACGGTTCCAAATATACTCGCACCCGTTGCACACTATGCGGTTATTGGGGCAACAGTAACCCTCCTGGTCTGTTCTCTCTGTTTACTTTGGGGTTGGTTTCGTGTAGCCTCGAGGACGCAAGCCTTTATTACTTCCTGGAAACATCAACGGGAAAACATCCCGGGTTCGCCACCTACCCCTGAAACAAGTAGACCACCATACGGAATGATTATACCCTTTTTGCTTGCAACGAGTGCACTGCCCGCATTGTCTCCCAAGTTGTACGCTACTGATGATTACGTACTACAAACTATCTATGGATTTCTATGGCCGATAGGTCTCCTAATTGCTGTTCTATGGGTTAGAAAAACCCTTCAGAGGACTCCACAACCTTCCAGTACGGATAGCTGGGTATATGGTAGTTCGTTTATTTTAATGTTTGTATGGTTTGGAGTTCTTGAACCATCTAATGCTTTCTCAAATGTACGATTCCTCCTATTTTCCATTCCTTTCGCATTATATTATGTCCCAGACCTCAAGTGGAGATTACAACGATTCGAATTCTTGCCCCTTGAATTCACCGAGGAGAGTGCTTTACTGATTGTAGCTTTTCTCTTTGGGCTTTACAGCCTCCTTCCTTCATCCCCGGAGATTTCGTTAATTGGAACCATAGGTATGCTTTTTGTAATTAGCTTGAGTTTAATATACAAGATTTGGTATAAGAAAAACTCAAAACCGGGGACAGATAGACCCGTTCGAAAGTACAAAAGTGAGTTTGTTGATATTATTGGCCCGAGCCAAGTTTGGATTGTCGAACGCGCGCTACACGAAACTAACAAGCAAGATGTTCACGAAGCATTCAGGAATAGTTGCGAACGGTGGAGCCGCCTCATGAATATCGAAGGAGTGAAGCCTTTGCAGGAAATTGGTGAAAGTCCCCGTCCTTGGCTTGCCATCGACATAACTGAGGTTAGATGTCTCACGACGATTCATGACGACCTCTCGGTCCGTGAAAAACAATTTGTTATCACCGCTATTGCTAAAACCTTAGAACGGGCTATCGAGTCAGATGTATACTTCCACGAGATACAACCAGAGAATGTTTGGATTCGGGAATCAGACGATGCACTAAGTGTAACTATTGACGACTGGGGATTAAGTCGTGAATGTCAAGTTGCAGACGGTAATTGTCAGTCAACGTCATTTTCCGCACCAGAACTTATTAACAATCCCAATCCAAATCAGGAATCAGAGGATACAGTTGTCTACGGGTTAGCAGCTGTTTCTTACTTTATATTAACAGGTAATCCACCCGTTACTGGCCCAGAGGATTATGGGGAAGCAGCACAACAACAGGATATCGTTCCACCGAGCAGGCACGTCCCGAAACTTTCTACCAAACTCGATACTGTCATTCTTACGGCGCTCAACCCCGACCCAGATTCCCGCTACCATTCAATTAGCGATTTCAAAAACTCCTTCATTAAATCTATTACTTCAGAAATCGACACGAATGTCGAACTTAAGGTAGATAAAATAGATAATATACACACTTCAGAAACTGCGACGAGCGCGGGTGTGAAGGGTGAGCTAGAATCTAACGGTAGTGAGTTTCGAATAACCCGACGAGAGGCGGTGGGCATGTTTGGTGTCGGTGGATTTGGAATGGCAGGATACATCTATCCAACCTTAGGAGGAGCTAACAACCGTGAAATCCCAGATTGGCTGGAGTACGCTTTTCACTCGCGAACTGGGACCTTACTGTGGTATTTCAATACTGACTCTGTCCTTGGCTCGCCCGCAATATCCAACGGTATGGTATATGTTTGCAGTAGAGACGGTGAAGTCTTGGCCTTTGACAGTAAATATGGTACTCAAGAGTGGAGTTTCGAAACAGAGAGAGATTGGGTGTTCGGGCCGACAGTAGCCGAAGACAGGGTATTTATCATCGATAGTAATGGGTTGTTTTCTGCACTAAATGCTGATACCGGAAAGGAACAGTGGCGTAAACAGACGGAACCTCGCGGAAGTGGAAGTGCCCCCTTCACCCCTGTCGTTGTGGGCGATACAGTCTACGCTGGAACCGGGTACGCACTTGCGCTCGATGCGTACGACGGAACGATAATCTGGACAAAGGATATTGAATTTCCATCTATACCCCAAGTAACGTCAGCCACTGCATACTTTGGGAGTGGATCCGGTGTCCACGCGTTCAACACGAGTACCGGACAAAGTCAATGGTTATTTGAAACTAACAATGAGGTACTATCTTGTGCTGTAACTGAAGATACCTTATTTGGAAGGACAAATAATCGAATTTTTGCAATTGACGTCCGTGAAGGAACGGAGCAATGGATGGTGAATACAGATGGGGCCGATTCTGGACCAGTTTTGGGAAATGGACTTATCTACGTTAGTATTGGCGATAAAATTCAAGCGCTGAACACGGACAATGGCCGTTATGAATGGGAATTTGACATGTCTGGAAGCGCCTTACATAATCCAACTTTTGATGACGACACATTGTACATCAGTAGTGATAATCACATATACGCCGTTGACGCCACCAAGGGAACCGAGCAATGGAGTTTCACCGGAACCGACTGGGAAAATATCCGCTCTCCCACAGTTTTCGAAGATCGTCTCTACCTGGGCACCGACAAAGGTCGTATCTATGCCATTAGTCTAGATGAGCCACATCTTTATTAAATGATTTGTATAGGAAAAGGGAATATTGTCACAAGTACATATGTGTTAGATTTGTGTTGTAGTTAAATATATAAGATGATTAGTGCAGTATTTCCCAGTATTTTGCATGGCTCTCTAACAAAATTATAAATAAGATTAAGTTAGGGTTACAAAACGTTCGGTGAATTGCTGAGAAGCTGACGCCAGACGGGGGCTTTCCGACCAAGAAATGCCACAATAGCTAACCCCAATGCAAGTTCACGCGAAACAAGCCCAAGCTCAAAGGTCGCAGCGAAGACAAAGAAGCCGACGGAAAGTTGTAATTGCGCCCCACCAAGAAGAGTCCGAAGATCATTCCTCAGCATAAGACGATTCCAAAGCGCTTGTAAGAAGAAGAAGGTACCAGCAACTGCGAAGAACCACACTAATTCCCCAGGAGGGAGGATGGTGAGAAAGTACCAAGTGATGAGAATGGTCATGTCCATCACAAACGCTAGTGCGTAGTTCGTAGGGGTGCTCGTTACCTCCCTAATCTCAATTCGGTACTCCACCCAGTCGCCGAGGATGATGGCGAAGGCGAATAACAACATAGCATTGCGGAACTCAATACCAAACGTAAGTTCGTAGATGGCATTCGCCACTACAACCCCATACAGAACCAACGTGAACTCAACTTCTAGCGGACCTCTATCGGACATGAGTCCCACTATCTCCGACAAATGCTATTAACTTGTTGCAGCGGATTTTCGACACATGGGTATCGTTTTAACACTCCAGTAGATTACCCATATCTGCCCTTGCCAATTGTAATGAATATTGATTTCTCCGTAGGGTTCCCCGAATTTTTCGATGACTGGTAGAAATAGGTACCGTTAATCAGGAGTTCAGGCCAAGTTTTTCCAACCTTTTTAATTCACATTCTCCACCCGATTGGAGTTCAAATAGTTGGTCATTCTGCCTTTGTCGAGGGTTGGTGCAAATACAATTCTCAATCATGGAGATTGGCCAATAAAATCAGCAGTCAAATAGCCCCGTCCAGAATCTTGCTGACCTCAGTAACATCACGGAGATGCACCCCCGGCGAACACTCCTGGATGAGGGTCGTAATCGTATCAAGTTTGATTGGCCGGAATTTCAGGAGTTCACTACTGACGTTCACCCGCCGTTCGTCGTTTCGGAAGAACGGAAACGTCTCAGTATCGTTGTTGTGTTCGTGGCCGTGAATCGCCCAGTGGTCCCAGTCCTCTGGAATGTTCTCGGGTCTATGCGTGCAGAAAAATCGATTATCGGCGTGTTCGAGAATGCAAGAATCCACCACCGGAAACGGAGCCTCCTCGGGCCCGAGTCCGACATCGTGATTGCCCCGAATCAAGAGGTCACCGCCGATTTGCTGGAAGGACTCGATAGTCTCTCGCCCGTCCTGCATATCCATCGCCACGTCACCCAGATGGACGAGAACCGCATCGTCGTCGACCGTCTCGTAATGACGATTGAGGAGTGTCTCGTTCATCTCACCGACACTGCTGAACGGACGGTCACAGTACTTGATGATATTCGCATGGCCGAAGTGATGGTCGGAGATTAGATACCTCGCCATGATTCAAGAATGACACCATACCTAATTAATGGGGCGATTGAGCTACTCTCGGTGGTCGACGTAAACCCTTGCCGCCTGTCGCACTACTGCCTCATGTGGCTCGACGGCGTCTCGACGATTGGAGACCTGTTCGAACGCTACTTCTAACTCGATATCATCGTAGAGTGCGAGTGCTGTCGCAGCCACCGCTGGACTGCGTGAGGCTCCAGCAGAACAGTGAAGGAGAAGATTGTCCCCCTTCTTGAGACAAGACAGAACATGGATGACCGCTTGGTCGAATCTCTCCTGATTATTACGAGGTCCATCCATCATAGGCACGTTCACGACCGTCAAATCGGCAGGGAATCCACCCTCTGGCTCACGGTGGATTAGTGAGACAATGTTCGTTATGCTATGCTCACGTAGTCGCGCCTTATCACCGGCGTCCTCGACGGTCCCTACGAACAATCCATCTGCAACCTCGTCCATCCCTCAATCACTCCTGACTGAGTTCGTACACGACATCGACACCCGCAGAAACAGTGATTGGGGCTGGCTGAAAATTTGTGTCGGGATTCGCAGCCAGCGCCTCGTCGACAACACTCTCCAACCCAGTACTCACCTCTTTCGTCGCCGCTTCTTGAACACCCACGAGAGCGAGACCCTCAGCAGCAGCAATTTGCTCAGCCTTCTCGCGAGCGCGCACCATCGCCGAGCAAATGGCTTCGTTCTGTAGTTCCCGACGCGTGTCCTCGTGAAGCTGAAACTCTACGTTCTGTATCCGTCCGCCGGCGTTTGTTACACTGACCACAACTGACTCGGTCGTTTTCGGGACACAATCGATATGGAGTCGCTCGGTCGCCTGGAACAGAGCGTCAGTGACTGGCTCAAACATCTCATCAGATTCCCTTACCTTTAGGTTGACAGTCCTGATCTGGTCCGTCGAAACATCTGTTATCGACTCCCGGACAGTCGATGCTCTCTCTTTCGCCATTGCTCGAGCATCAGTCGCGGATTCGCCTTCTCCGATTACGAATCCCTCTATCCTTGCATAATCCGGTACTGCCTCGCATCGACCAACAGCATCAGTGGTAATGGTTCGAGAAGTAGTACTCGGCATCGTATCGCCAGAATTGAGAACGCGTGCACATAAAATTTCGTCAGACTTAGTGGAACTGCCCAGACCAGCAGAATAGCTGTGTGAGTCAGGAGTTGATACAAAGGCGATGTGCGGGAGTGATAAATATTTCACCACCCGGCCAGTCAGCACCAACATGAGTAACCACGAGGACGGGTGTGGGTACGTCTTCGACCCCGAGGAGTGGGAGGCCACACACGAGACTGCAGCACAACTGCCCGAGAAGGAACTCGACGAGGGGGTCTGGCAGTGTCCTCATGCTGCTGTCGAGGACCGCGAGTGCTGTCTGTTCCACCTGCCACCTGGGGAGAAGGACAGCGACCGCGTTACAGCAGCGTTTCTCGACAGGGTCCAGGACGCCGGGAAGCGGCCGAAGCAGTTCGTCGGCGCACGGTTTGGCTCGTTGTCCCTCGAACACGTCATTCTGGAGAGTACCGACAATCATCCCATTGACCTCCGGCATGCCCGCATCGACGGTGACCTGGACTGGCGGTACGCCATCGTTCGCCAGCCCATCTCCTTCGACGGTGCGATTTTTCGGGGTGCCACGCGCTTCGAGGAAATTACCTTCGAGGGTGACGCTTTCTTCTCCGGGATGTGATTCGGGCCAGACAGGAAGGCGTATTTCCACGGTGGAGAATTCGAACGTGCGGCCATCTTCTACGATGTTGTGTTCCCCGGTGATACCGCCTTCTTCGGCGTCACATTCGCCGACCGGGTCGACTTCATTCAAAGCCAGTTCAAGGTAGTAAACTTCCGCGAATCAACCTTCGAATCTCGTGCCAGATTTAAGGAGGCTCGCCTCGGGCACGCCGAGTTCCACGCTGGGACGTTCGAGGACGGGGCGGAGTTCGAGGCGGCCATTTTCCCGGGGTCGGTGGGGTTTCGGTACACTTCGTTCGACGCACCGGTCCGGTTCAGAAAGCCACGGACGAGTGCCGAGACCTGTCGTATCGACCTGCGCGGGAGCGACATCTCGGGCGGTACGTTTGGACAGGCATCCAAGGGGACAGTGGTATACGACCTCCAGGGAGCGACAGTCGGGGACCTCGAGCCCGGCGACCACCGCGAGGACTGGTTCGACCGACTCCACATCCTGAACACGACATTTGACGGCTTCGATTTTGGTTCGTATCACGACCAACTGGTCGCCGCCAACTGGCGCCTGCACGACCACACCCCCGAAATTGAGAGCCGGGAGGCACCCACGAACGGCCAACTCGAGAATACCTATCTGAAGGCAAAGAACGGCGCAAACGAAATCGACGACACACAGGCCGCTGCGGAGTTCTTTCGAAAGGAGATGCTGTACAGGCGCTACCAGTACGCCAAGCAACTTAGGGCCGAGAGGTCGCTGTGGAATCGAACTGCTGCTGCATGGCAATGGACGGCAAACGCAATGCTCGATGTCACGTCGGGGTACGGCGAACGCCCGTCGCGGGTGATTGCCTTCTCGACGGCAGTCATTGTCATCTTCACCGGACTGTTCGCCATTGCCTGGCCGGTCGGACCCTACGGAGGGGGCGTTGGATACCTCCTTCTCAGTCTGGAGTCGTTCATCACGCTGGTCCTCGGTGGTGGCGTCGCCGTTGAGGACCCGCTGGTCCGACTCCTCGCACAGGTCGAGGGATTTATTGGAGCGTTTCTCATCGCATTGTTCGTCTTCACACTCACACGGTCGATTCACCGATGAATTGCTTGAACGTCTACAGACGCCTGAGCAGAACTCTCTTTCCCCCTTTCGATTATTCCGCAAATACTAGCAGATATGATAATAGTGTGACAGGTGAGTTGGGTAAATCCAAAACTGTCCGAACCACTCAGTTCCTAAAAAGATGTTTCTCCGCTTAGAACTTGGGGCCACAGAGAAATCTTGTGCGTCTGGTCTTCCATCCCAAAATTTCAGAATTAATACAGCGTACCACAGATATATATCGGTTCGAATCCAAGTGTATACTGAGGAGGTAACACGGATGGAATTTACTGACATCCCCGATGAGGCCTACGATGGCGACGAATCACCGCCCGACCTCGACGAACTCGAGTCCCCCGAGGCGCTCCTCAAAGAAGGCCCGATTCGCGAGCGACTTCTCGACGTCATCACCGGACTTCGGTCGCCCACGAAAGTGTCCGACATTGCAGACCTCGCCGACTGCGATACCGAGACTGCCAGAGACTACTTGGAGTGGTTCGACGAGATGGGGATGGTTCAGCGCCACGACGGCCGTCCCGTCCGATACGAGCGCAACGACGCATACTTCCAGTGGCGACGTGTGGAGCACATTTGCGACGAATACACGGATCAGGAAATCGTCGAGGCGCTTTCGAGCGTACTGGACCAAATCGAAGACTACCGGGAGCAGTTCGACGCTGACAGCCCCAACGACGTCTCCCTGGTAGAAGCCAGCCAGGACATGGCCACAGAAGACGCCTGGGAGGCACTCTCGGAGTGGCAAACGCTCGAGCACAGAGCCACACTCCTCGACGCGGCCCGGCGTGACCACCCAGCATCAGGTCCCAATACCGGCCACATCGATGCCTGAGGAGCCAACCGACGCTACCGGTACCGGGCCAAGCGATACGGCAATTCTCGACCGAATTGCTGCACACCTTGCCCGTAGCGCTCGCTTCGCCGATGTCCAGTCACGTCCCGAGTATGCGCCCCACGCCGTCGTTGCCGAGTACGACCTTGGGTACTTCCCCGGTGGGGTCTCACAGGCCTCGCTTCGAATTCGGTGGTTCGAAACAGACGATTTTAACATTCATTACGCCGAGCACTACAGGACTGGGAACTCCTGGGAGTGTCGCTGGGACCGCCACCCCAACGACCACAACGCCCGGGAGCACTTCCACCCACCCCCAAATGCATCGACGCCTGGCGAGGACCGAGACTTTTCAGACGAGTGGCGAGACATCCTTGCTACCGTACTCACTCACCTAGACGAACGTATCGAGGCATTCTGGAACGAGTAGGAAAAACGTGCGATACCTCTGGGGTGTCTATCTCTGTCCAGTAGTGCGGCCACGAACAAGGTCTGCAATTAGCCGTGGAACAGCATCGACAGCGTCTTGCTTGGTTTCGTGCGTCTCGGTCGTGTCTGGAAACTCGGCGACATCAGGGTCACCATCGTCGCGCGTCCCGGGTATCGGGGAGATGGTGATGGTATGAGGTTCCGACTCGTCCCAGTAGACAACTCCCTCGTAGCCGTTTTCGACATCTTCGGTGCCAAACCTTCAAGTATAGAAGGATTCTGACTGGCTCTCGCTCCACCAGTTCCAGTTCTCGGGGAGGTCAGGATATGAGATGGAGGACATTGATACTTCACTGTAAACCCGCCCGACTCGAAAAATCTGCCGTGTCTAGCCGAGTAGATTCCTTAATCTGGAGGTGAAAATTGGCACGAGTGTCTCGTTTGTATTGTGCTGTTTAGACCACACCTCTGACTCCTGCCTGAAGGGGACCAATCTCTATCGATAACAGTGACTGAAAGTGAGGCGTAGTTTGCAACACTCACTATCTCATAATCGGCTGACGGAGATGTTTATTCGGAATATGAATTGTAGAAGGACTCCCGCGCATCAAAAATCCATTCGCAAATCGGTCACAAAGTATACATGCGACTGGACTCCATTAGAAAGAACATCACATAATGGTGACCGATATTCGAGAGCGGACGGAAGAAGTTATCAGAGAGTCCTCTGAGGAAGAGCAGCCGGTCCTTGTCGAGGCACCGCCTGCCAGCGGCAAGACCTACAGCGCCGTTCGTCTCGCACAGGAGCCCGACCAACAGGTCCTCTATCTCGCCGGACGAAAAGACCTGTACCAACAGGCGATTGAAGAGGCGATAGATGCCGGCGGAATCTACTTCGAGAAAGTTCCTAATCCGTATCGAGACTGCAAGACCTTCAAGGATGAAAATAAAGGCGACACGAAACGAGCACAACGGATGTACGCGAGGGGAAAGAGAGGAATAGAAATCCACTACGCAGACCGAGATACAGTCTATACGCCGTGTATGGGTGGAGATGGGTGTGAATACATCCGGAAGTTGGACAACATCGACCCAGAGAGTGAAGAAATCGACCTTCTCATCGGCAACCACCAGCATGCCTACGTGCCGGATTACCTGGACGGTCGAATCGTGATTTTTGACGAGTTCAATGCCGAACCGTTCGTCACACGATTTCCTTCCGCAGACTCGATGATATATGATAGCCCTCACGAAGTAATCAAACCGGTATTGCAGGCATCAGAGGTCCTTCCGTACGATGATTTCACAGACCTCATCGAGACGAGGGCCCGAACGGGACAGACAACCGAGCAGGACCTTGAGAGGGTTACAAAGGAAATCGCCGAGGCGGTCCAAAACTCAATCGACGTCTCTCCCTCGAAGTACGACACCACACATTCCAAATCGGCATTCATCACCTGTGCCCTTCTCTGTATGGAGAAGGTAGGCGCTGGAATGGAGTTCGCACACGAACCCGACCGCTGGGAGCAATTAGATGAAAATCGTCTTCAGCGGTGTGTTCGGAACCGAGACTCCGGGCAGATGGCCATTCTCGATTCACCACCACTCGATGAGGCAGCGCAGGTTATTGGCCTGGATGCACTGCCCGTCAAACGACTCTGGGAGACGGTCTTCAGCTGTGAGTTCAACAGGAAGCAGGTTATCCCACGGGAGGACCTCGGGGAGTACCTCGAGGAGTCACTCAATATCGAAGTCTTCCAGGTTGCCAACGGGAAGAACCATTACTCGAGTGGGCAGCTATCCAGGCGTGACAAGCAGCGATTTGTCGTAATCCGGGCCCTCGAGGGTGAAACCTTCCCCGTAATCTCGCGCAAACAGGCACTCTCGGCGTATCTGTCGCATGAGTGGTTCAGCCACTGTGTCGAGGATGCCGAGGATGGAGCGGATAGTGACCTCAGGGCGCGACAGTATGCGAAGGTACTGAGTTCGAACGTCTTCGGAGAGGATTCGTTAGGCCTCGTCTCTGGAAGCCCGTTTCCGGGTGATGCCATAGTCAAGCGGTGGACTGCACTCTGTGGAGAATCGACCACACCGATTCGCTCTGCAGAAGGGCCGAGTACGGGGCAGTCACTCGTTGGGTTCGAGGGATTCGGCGACGAAATCTACCACCATTTCACACACCATCAGGTGGCACAGGCAATCTTTCGGTTTGGCCGAGAGACAGCCGAAGGAGAACAGTCGACCGTCTATGTGAATACGACCGCTGTCCCGGACTGGTTGCCAGCCACCGAACTGAATATCAACGACATTCATAGCACATCGAAGCGAACGCAAGTACTCGAATCGCTAATCAGGGCGACTGTATCTCGAAATCCCCCAGAGGGTAAGACGACAAAACAGTTACGCAATGCAGCGAATAGCCGGTTGGATGACGAGGAAATTACTCGGGAGCGGGTCCGACAGGTCCTGCGGACTGAAGTGCAGGACTGTGTGCGGATAGAACAGAATGCAGGAGAAAATGGAGCGGACCTCTTTTTCTGGGATTCCGAAGATAATATTCTCCCGCTGCCCGTTACAACGTCATTTGCAGACCACCTCGTGAAGGTAGATTCCACGATTCATCTGCTCAAACTGGCGTGACGGTACTTGTTCCGGGACACACTCCCCGGACCTATCGATCCAAATTCAACCTTAACATACTAGCGACAATTAATTACTAAACTATAGTAGTCGATTATGGAGCCAGTCAATCTCCCCTCGATTTTTGTTCGAACATCGATGGGGCAAAATTGCCTCAACTGGCTTGCCAATTGGCGAATCATCGTCGACCGATTTCCAGACAATATGTACGATTGTCAGTGGCAATTCGGAGCTGACTAATCGAGTCCCAATTGTCCAGCAAGAAGCCCAACTAAACCAAGACGAACGCAATTCGAACAATCACGAAAACACAGACAAATCACCAACAATTAATCTAGCTAGTCGAAGTCTGAGAGGTACCCGAACCGAATCCAACCTGTTTGTATACGAACTGTAACAACCACCAACTCACAGACGGCCACCAAAACTAGTCATAACAAACCCGCAAACAGCACCGGACCGCTCCGCAAAAAAACAGCAGGTCCGCCCGGGTGAACGGC
>Ga0207756_100361_pt1 | contig 17348 bp, 15 predicted proteins | sample A23M1SouthBayCA_FD_187748 | JGI IMG/M metagenome (GOLD analysis project Ga0207756, IMG submission 187748) | Aerobic enrichment media microbial communities from Eden Landing Ponds, California, USA - A23 M1 (3) (SPAdes) | ecosystem: Environmental > Aquatic > Marine > Unclassified | place...
CGAAACCGAGGTCGAATCGCTGCAGGCAGGTCACGCACTCGCATCAGAAGCGGACTACCGAATCGGGGAGGTCGAGCGAGATACCGAGTGGTTACTCACGAAGTCGACAAATATCACGGAAGTCGTCCGAACGTACGACGATGAAGAAGACGTCCTGAAGACGTACGCGACCGTGACTGGCACGCTGATTTACGGACCCGATCCAGATCAGCGAACGGAGCTCACCGTAAATATTGAGATGGAAGGGTACGTAACGAACGAAACGATACTCGACGAGGTCGAACAAAAGGACATCGACTGCGATCCCGACACGGAGGAATGTTATGAATAAGCTCAGTGTGTCCCTGTTGGGTCTGCTCTTCCTTACTATGACCCTCTCTACCACCGCGATAGCTGCCGATAACCATAGTCCAGATATACAAATAGAGAACGAGTCCTCTGATTCAAATTCCACAATCGAACGAACCCTGATTTCTCGGGGAACCCAGTACAACCTAACAATAAACACATCTAACCATACGGTTCGAGTAAGTGCAAAACACTTCGCCAAGAACAAGACTGCTGCAGGATACGTAGTTGATCTAAACGGGAATAGTGTAATAAACGCGGACTGGCATGCATCTCAGGGAGAGACTCATAACTCCAATTCAGGGTTAATGTATAAATATAATGCCATGGAGAAGCATAAGAATATAACACTATCGACATATGGTGGCTCTATTGATATTTCCTATAACTTCACTGTCCCGAGACAATACAATGGGAGCTATCTTCGACCGACAATCACAAATGTAGAAATTAATAGATTGAACCGTTCTTATGGAAGGGTCACAGTGACTATTAAATCTGATTCAATTTATTATTACCCTATTTATTATCAAATTTGGGGCGATGAAGTTAAGGCAGAATATATTGGCGTCCAGTGGGAGAAGGGCGAGAATCTTACCACTGCTTCTGTAGTTATGCCAGTAAAGCGCGGTGAGCCTTTTGAGGGTGAAATCAGAGCACATTCGGGCTTATTAAACGAAACTGGGCCGTTGCATTCGCAGTGGGAGTTTTATGGCTATCCGGGTGATGCGGAGTTCACTCGAGTGCCATACGAACCGATGCGTTTAGATCGGGTCAGTGAGTACACATATGTCAACGAGAGCGATTCTGTGGGGGATTCGGTTGTAGGCGTGAGTGATGCCTTGTTCCGGCGGGCGCTCGGGGGTGCTGGGGTGGTGTTGTTGGTGATCGTCGTACTCGGGGTCGTAGCCGGTCGTCGTCGTCGCGTCTAGGTGTGGGTTCTAGCGGTGCGGACGATGTCGTCGACGTCGTATTCGTCGTGTTCGATGTCGAAGACTTTGGTGTCGTCGACGGTGACGGTGAAGACGCCGTTGTCGCCGGGGATCAGCGTTACCGAGTCGATGGTTTCGCCGAGTGTCTGGAGGAGTACGTGCTGGACGTCTTCGGCGCGGTTGAGGTAGCCGCAGGGGAGGCAGAATTCGATCTGGACGGTCGTCATCGGGTCGTCGTTGTGCGCGGGTCGTGGTAAGTGTTAGTTTCCGGTGTACGTCTGTGCGAGTGCGTCGAGGGCGTCGTGCTGTTCGGTGCTGTGGGGGGCGGTGAGGGGGGAGACGCTGACGTTCCCGTTGACGATGGCGTGGCGGTCGGTACCGGGTTCGTCGGGGACGTCGCCGCTGGCCATGCGTTCCCAGACGTGGTCCTGGATGATGACGCGCCCGTTCTCGCGGGTGGCGTCCATGTGGTAGGAGTGCGAGGGGCGCGTGATCTCCATCTTCGCGGGGCCGTTCTCGGGGACCGGAGCGTTGACGTTCAGATAGTCGGCGTGCTCGAAGACGCCGGTGTCCATGGTGTGTTCGACGAGGTACGCGGTGGCGTTCGCGGCTTCGCGGTAGTCCGATTTGTCGGGTTCGACGTCGCTGAACTGGACGTCATCGGGAATCGGGATGTAGAGGCTGGTTGCGATCGCGGGGAGTCCGAAGAACGCGGCTTCGACGGCGGCGGAGACGGTGCCGGAGCGTCCGAGGACGTAGTGTCCGAGGTTCGCGCCGCGGTTGCAGCCGGCGACGACGAGGTCCGGGTCGTCGATGAACTCGCTGAGGCCGGCGACGACGCAGTCCGTGGGGGTGCCGTCGACGGCGTACCCGCGTTCGTGCTCGACGAGTTCGGCCGTGTTCGATATGCTGCGGCCGACGGCGCTCTGGTCGTTCGCGGGTGCGACGACGGTGACGTCCCCGAGGTCCTCGAGGGCGTCGGCGAGCGCGTGGAGGCCGGGGCTGTCGATGCCGTCGTCGTTCGTGACGAGGATGGACCGATCGGCGTCTGTCATGTCGCACCCTGTGAGTGTGTGGTGGTTAAGCGTGCTGGTCGCGGGTGTTCGCGCTTCGCTTCAGAGTGGGGCGGGGGCGTGGTCGACGGTGGTGTGTTCGTCGACGACGAGGTTGTAGGCTCCTTCGTCGTCGTTCCAGAGGGCGAGGACGCCGTCGAACGTGATGAGGTCGCCGTAGTCTGCGTGCCGGAGTGCGTCGTTGAGTTCAGTTTGGTTCGTGAGGACGGCGTAGTGGTCGGTCTGCTGGCTGCCGTCCCCGAGCTTGAACAGTGGGTTCGCGTCGTCGCGGTCGGTGAGGTCGTGGGAGAGTTTGACGGCGATCGTCCTGATGCGGTTGGTGACGTGCGTTTCGGTGTCGGCCATGGGCGCGTACTGGCTCGTGCTGGCGGTGACGTCGAGTCGGCGGGTGTCGTCCCGTCGGAGGATGGTGTACGCGTACTGGACGTCGACGTTCACGAACTCGCCGGGTGCGTGGTCGTCGTCGGTGTCGGGGGTGGCGTCGTCGAGGCGACGCTGGAACTCCGGGACGTCGAGATCGGGTTGCACGTCGAACGTCCATCCGCGGTCGGACGGTTCGCGGCCGGGCCAGAGTCGGACGGTTGGGGAGTACACGTTCGCGTCGGTCGTCCGGACCAGTTCGCGTTCGGCGTCGCGGAGGCCGGTGGCGGTGTTCTCGTCGGCGGGCGCGAGTGCGACGAGTGCGCCGTCGGCGGCGACGGCGTTCGCGTACGTCTCGAGGACGGCGTCGGGGTCGGCGAGTTCGTTCAGGACGTTCGCGAACAGGACGACGTCGTACTCCCCGGGTGCGTCGTCGAGCGCGGTCGGGTCGACGGCTTCGGCGCGCTCGCGGTGGACGGTCGTGTGGAAGTTATCGCCGGTCGCTTCGAGCATCGCGTCGAGGACGTCGGCGTTGGCGCTCGGTTCGAGCGCGTGGTAGTCGACGAGTGCGTCCCCGGGGAGGAAGTCGTGGACGCCGAGTGCGGGGCCGCCGACGCCGGCGCCGACGTCGAGCACGCGGAGGTCGTGTCCGAGCAGTCCCTTCTCGGTGAGGTCCGCGAGGACGTACTGGACGGCGGCGTAGAAGTCCGGGAGGTGATAGCACCCGTACGCGAGCGCCGCCCCGTCGTCGTAGGTCACGTCCCGCTGGTGATAGTAGTCGTCCTTCATTCGGCGGATCGTCGCCCGGAGCGCGTCCCCGCTCTCCCCCCTGTGCCAGTCGGGGCCGTACGCGTCCACGAGTTCGTCCTCGAACGTTCGCGCGTACCCGACGGGGAACCGGTCGAGGGTCACCGCGCGATGCGTGATCGGGTCGTCGCTCACTGGGACGAACGTCCCGTCGTCCTGCTGGACGAGGCCGAGGTCGAGCGCTTCCTCGTGCAGCACTCGCTTCACGACGGCCGGATGCGGGTGGCCGTCGACGTACTCGCAGATCTCCTCGGGGTCGATCGGGCGGACCTGCCGGAGGTACTTCGCGTTGTTCCGGATGGCGTCTCTGTCCGTCACTGGTCTTGCTCTCGATTTGTAGGGGGGTTCGTCGTCGACTCGGGCGGGGGACTGGCGCGCTCTCGGGTTTCCTCGAACGCGTCGAGGAACGCGTCGCGGTCAGCGGTCGCGAGGCGCTCGGCGGCGTCGGCGAGTGCGGCGCGGCCGGGCGCGTAGCGCGTGGCGATGTCGGCGTACACGCGTGGTTCCTGACTCGTGACGTGCGTCGCGAGGTCGGCTAGTTCGCGGGAGAGCGGCGTGTGGAACTCGTCGCGGACGTCCTCGGCCGCGAGCCGCCACGCGAGGATGGCGGCGTGGGTCGCGGCCTGCACGGACGCCATCGCGTCGTCGTGCTCTTCGAGGCTCGTATCGAAGACGTCGTTCCCGCCGGACGTGAGCGACTCGCGGAGCGCGTCCGTGACGGGCCCGCGTTCGTCGTGCACTGCCGCGATCGTTCCGGGCGCGTTCTCGGGAGCGAACAGCGGGTGTAGGCTCAATCGCTCCAGCTCCGGGGCGTGCTCGCGCATCGCCGCGACCGGCGCGGCCATCTCACCGGCGACGTCGACGACGGCGCGGTCCGCCCGGCTCGCGTGCGTTTCCAGTGCGTCCGCGGCGGCGGTCATCGGAACCGCGACGCAGACGAGGTCGTACCTCGTCGCGTCGTCGCCGGGGTCGAGTGGCGCGGTCTCGGCGTCGTCGACGGCCGCGGCTGCACGGTCGGCCGCGGCCGCGTCGGCGTCCGCGAACGCGACGGTCGCGTCCACGAGCCCACCCAGCCAGCGACCCATCGTCCCGGCGCCGACGACGAGCACTCGCATCTGCCAGCGAGTAGCCGACCGCGAGAGAAAAGCCGTTCGATACCGCGACCCTCGTCGACCGAGCACGCGTTCACCGCCGTCGACGCGGGCCGAGGGACGCTGCTCGCGTCGGACGCTGGTGGCGACCCTACTGCACCTCGAGCTCGATCGGGTAGTCGGTGAGGTTCTCGTGGCCGTCCTCGGTGACGACGACGATGTCCTCGATGCGAACGCCACCGACCGCGGGGTCGTACAGCCCGGGTTCGATGGTGATGACGTGCCCGGCTTCGAGCTCGCCGGCGTTCATCGAGATCGACGGGGCTTCGTGGACGTCGAGGCCGACGCCGTGGCCCGTCGAGTGAATGAAGCCCGTCTCCGTGTCGGGATCCGTGAACACCGTCGGGTGGCCGGCGTCCTGGTAGACGTCGACGACCGCCTGGTTCACCGCTTCGCCGGTCGCGCCGGCTTCGACCGCGTCCAGCGCGGCCGCCCGCGCCTCGTTCGTGACCGCGTGCCACGCCTTCTGCGTCTCGGTCGCGTCGCCCTTCACGAACGTTCGCGTCATGTCCGCGTGGTACTTCGACGCCTTGTTCCGCGGGAAGATGTCCACGATAATCGTCTCGCCGGCCTCCAGCGGACCGCTCCCGCGGTCGTGGGGGTCCGCGGCGTCCGTGCCACACGCGACGATCGTCTCGTCGAGCGCACAGCCCTCCCGGATGAGCGCCACCTCGATCTCCTCGGTGACGCGCTCGCTCGTCAACGCCTCGCCCTCGTACTGGAGGACGCCGTCCTCGACGGTCGCCTCACGGATGAGCGATTCCGCGGCGGCCATCGCCCGCTCGTTCGCGCGCTGGGCTTCCCGAACGTGCTCGAGTTCTTCGTCGGTCTTCACCGCGCGCACGTCCGTAATCTGACTGTGCTGGGAGTGCTCGGGTTCGACCGCGAACCCCTCGTCGCGCAGTCCGTCCGCGAGCCCGGTCGGGAACCCGAACTGGGTGGCGACCGAGTCGACGCCGACGTCCGCGAGGAACTCGGCGACGACCTTCTGCTGGACGCGCTCCTCGCCGTACTCCGCGCGCTTCTCGCGCGGATCGTACTCGGAACGGCGCTTCACGGTGTCCGCGCGACTCTCCTTCGTCGCACGACCGTACTCCAGGGACGACACCAGGACGGCGGTCTCTTCGGGCGTGTACACCGCGAAGAACGGGTCGGGCGCACCGAACCCGGTCGTGTAGTAGAGGTCGGAGTTCGACTCGTCGTCGAAGAACGCGTAGCCGTCGACGCCCTCGCTCGCGAGGTACTCGTCGAGCGCACCGAAGTCGGGATCCATGCGAGACGTCAGGGAACGATCGGGCTTACGTGTACTGCTTTCAGCCACCGAGGTACCGGACCTCGAACTCGCAGCGCTCGCCACCCGGCGCCTCGGTTCGCGCGCGATCCCGGAAGTGCTCGGTGATCGTGGCGCGCCAGTCCGCGACGGCGTCCTCGTGACGCTCGAAGTGCTCGTCGACGTCGTACTCCGGGGACGCCGCGGGCGTCGGCTCCGTCTCGGGCGCCCGTGGAAACGACGGGGCGTCGTCGGCCACGAACGCGTCCGCGGGCACGTGCAGCGGGTCCGCGGCTTCGGCACCGTCGGCGCGCTGCACGGGACCCGCGTCGGCGCCTTCGATGCCGTCCGCGTCGCCGTGCTCCACCGCGTCGTCGTCGTCCGTCCCGCCGCCGGCCGGGTGGCCGTCCGCACCGTCGACGCTCTCGACGACGTGGATCCGGGCTCGCTGGCGGCCGCGGAACGGCGGCGTGGCACGGAGCACGGTCTCCCGCCCCTGTGCGGTCGCCGCGAGCGCAGCGACGACGTCGTCGGCGTGCACGACCAGCACGTCGACTGTCCGCGGATCCTCCGATTCCAGTGGCATGGACGTACGTGGACACGCGACGAACTTGACTCGCTCGCCGTCGGCAGTCAGTTCTCGCTCGGCATCGGCAGTCGACCCCGGCCGGTGGCGGACGTTGTCGGCGTCGGTACGCATAACCACCCGGCGGCCGTCGACTCCGGCATGGACGCACACGTCTCTCCCTCCAGGGTCTCGGGGACGGCACGGGCACCGCCGTCGAAGAGCTACACCCATCGAGCGATCCTCGCCGCCGGGCTCGGCGACGGCGCGACGGTCCGCGACCCGCTCGTCAGTGCGGACACGCGAGCGACCGCGCGAGCCGTCGACGCGTTCGGCGGCACCGTCTCCGTCGCCGACGACTGGAGCGAGGCGGTGATCGAGGGCGTCTCGGGCGTCCCGGAGACGCCTTCGGACGTGATCGACTGCGCGAACAGCGGGACGACGATGCGCCTGGTCACCGCCGTCGCCGGACTCGTCGACGGCACGACGGTCCTCACGGGGGACTCGTCGCTTCGGTCGCGACCGCAGGGACCGCTGCTGGACGCACTCGCGCAGCTCGGGGCGACCGCTCGAAGCACGCGCTCGAACGGGCAAGCGCCGCTCGTCGTCGACGGCCCGATGACCGGAGGGACGGCGAGCATCCCCGGCGACGTCTCGTCACAGTTCGTCACCGCGCTCCTGATGGCGGGCGCACTCACCGACGACGGCGTGGACGTCGCGCTCGAGACCGAGTTGAAGTCCGCGCCGTACGTCGACGTCACGCTCGACGTCCTCGACGCGTTCGGCGTCGACGCACGTGCGACCGAGGGCGACCTCGCGGACGCGGTCGCGGGCTACCGGGTCGACGGCGACCAGACGTTCGCGCCAGCGGACGACAGCTACCGCGTGCCCGGGGACTTCTCGTCGATGTCGTACCTGCTCGCCGCTGGAGCCGTGGCTGGCGACCCCGAGGTCGTCGTCGAGGGCGCGGTCCCGAGCGCCCAGGGGGACGCCGCCATCATCGAGATAATCGAGCGGATGGGCGCAGCCGTCGACTGGGACCAGGACGCGGGGCGGGCGACGGTCGAACGAGCCACGCTTACGGGCCTCACGGTCGACGTCGGCGACACTCCGGACCTCCTGCCGACGATCGCCGCACTCGGCGCCGTCGCGGACGGCGACACGCGCATCGAGAACGCCGAGCACGTCCGGTACAAGGAGACAGACCGCGTGACGGCGATGGCCGAGGAACTCGGGAAGATGGGTGCGAGCGTCACCGAGGAGCGGGACGCGCTCACCGTACACGGCGGCGACACCACCCTCGAGGGTGCGACGGTGGACGGACGCGCCGACCACCGGATCGTCATGGCGCTCGCGGTCGCCGCACTCGCCGCGGACGGCGACACCACGATCCGGGGCGCGGAGCACGTCGACGTCTCCTTCCCCGGGTTCTTCGACGCGCTCGCGGACCTCGGCGCGCACGCCCACCCGATCGACTGACTGGGCTGGTTCGACTCGACTAACTGGCCCGGCTTGAACCGACTTACTGGACTGGCTCGTGGCAGACCCGGACCCTGAGAGTCACTCACGACCCCGCGTCGGTTTCTTGTGGGCGGCCGCTCTCGGGTCGCGTATGCTCCGCGAGGACGTGGCGGCGGACCTCCGCGACCGCAAGCAGGACGGCCCCAGGTTGTTCCCGGCGTACGAGGACTACTGCTTCGGGAACGTTCCGGGGACGCTGACGAGCGCGCTCGGCGTGGCGACGGGGACGCGGCGACTCCCCGGGGACGTGTACGACGGCGTTGAGGGCGTCACCGTTGACGACGACCGGGACGTGGACTACGTGCTCGTGTTCCTCGTCGACGGGTTCGGCCTCTCCCAGTGGCACGACCACCGCGACCATCCGGTCGTGAGCGCGGTCGAGCAGTCCACGACCGTGACGCCACTGACGTCCGTGTTCCCGAGCGAGACCGCGGCCGCGATCACGACGTTCAACACGGGCGCGTACCCGGCCGAGCACGGTATTCTCGGATGGAACGTGTACGACCCGGAGCTGGACGCGTCGTTCGTCGCACTTGGATTCGAGGGGAAAGCCGGGGCGAGCGTCACCGAACGGGACGTCGCGGACGCGTACGCCGTCGACCCGCTGTACCCGACGCTGGCCGACGCCGGCGTCGAGTCACACCTCGTCGCGCCGTTCCCGGCGCAGTACGCGGGCGCGACCGGTCACGAGTACGACGGCGCGAGCGTCCGCGACGTCGTGGACGCGACCGCGGACGCCGTCGACGCCGCGTCCGATCCAGCGTACGTGTACGCGTACCTCCCGCACGTCGACCACGAGGGGCACGCGACCGGCACGGCCTCGGACGAGTACGCGACCGTCGTGGACGAGACGTGGCGGGCGGTGGGCGACGCCGTCGCTGCGGTGCAGGACGAAGTCGATGGTGACGAGGACGTGCTCGTCGCGTTCGCGGCGGATCACGGCCACGTCGACACCGACCCGGAGCGGAACGTCGACCTCGGCGCGTACCCGACGGTCGTCGAAGGCCTCCAGCGGTACGACTGCGACGACTCGCCGGTGTTCCTGTCGGGCAGTCCCCGGAACGTGGAACTGCACGTTCGCGACGACGCGACCGCGGCGGTCCGGCGGGTGCTCGAAGCGGACGTGGGAGCGCACGTCCTCGACGGGAAGGCGGCGCTGGCCGACGGGCTGTTCGGTGACGCCCCGATCGCGTCGGAGACGGAGCGTCGCGTGGGCGACCTCGTCGCCGTTCACCCGGAGCTCGGGACGTGGTTCGGTGGGGACGTCGAGCCGGACGAACTCGATCTCGTCGGCATGCACGGCGGGTTGCATCCCGACGAGATGCTCGTGCCGTTCGCCGCGGGACGCCTGGACGGGGTCGCGACCGAACTCCCGTAGGGGCTGGTAGGCTGGGGGCTGACTGGTGGTGGCCGGGTTCGCCGGCGGGGTCACCACGCGACGGTCTCGGCCGCGCCGGCGTCGGCTGGTCAGGGCACGTCGACCGTCGCCGCGGCTTCGTGCTTGAACGTTTGGCGTTGCGCCTACTGCAAGGTTGAAAGGGTAGGGCGCGTAGGTGCGTGCATGAACGGGAACCGGTTCGGGCGGCTCTTTCAGGTGACGACGTTCGGCGAGAGTCACGGTGAGGCCATGGGCGTGACCGTCTCCGGGTGTCCGGCGGGACTGGAGCTGTCGGAGGAGGACGTGCAGCGGGATCTGGACCGGCGGAAGCCGGGGCAGTCGAAGATCACGACGAGTCGCGGGGAGCCGGACGCGGTGTCGATCAAGTCCGGGCTGCAGGACGGGTACACGACGGGGACGCCGATCGGGATGGTGATCGAGAACAAGGACGCGAGAAGCGGGAAGTACGAGCCGTTCGTCACGGCGCCGCGGCCGAGTCACGGGGACTTCACGTACTCGGCGAAGTTCGGGACGCGCAACTGGGGCGGCGGTGGGCGGTCGTCGGCGCGCGAGACCGTGAACTGGGTGGCCGCGGGCGCGATCGCGAAGAAACTCCTCGCGGCGGAGGGCGTTCGGCTGAAGGCGCACGTGAACCAGATCGACGACATCGCGGCGCCCGAGGTGAGTTTCGAGGAGATGATCGAGCACAGCGAGGAGAACCCGGTGCGGTGCGCGCACCCGGAGACCGCGGAGCGGATGCGCGAGCGCGTCGACGAGTACCAGGAGAAGGGGGATTCGATCGGTGGGCGCATCGAGTTCCGCGCGGAGGGCGTGCCCGTGGGGTTGGGGGCGCCGCGGTTCGATTCGCTGTCGGCGCGACTGGGGCAGGCGATGATGAGCGTGCCGGCGGCGACCGCGTTCGAGTACGGACTCGGGACCGACGCGGCGGAGTGGACGGGCAAGGAACGCAACGACGACTGGACGTTCGACGACGACGGCGAGCCCGTGCCCGTGGAGAACGACCACGGCGGCATCCAGGGCGGCATCTCCTCGGGCGAACAGATCTACGGCGAAGTGACGCTGCACGCGCCGACGTCGATCCCGAAGGAGCAGGAGACCGTGGACTGGGAGACGGGCGAGGCGAAGACCGAGCAGGTGATCGGTCGACACGATCCGGTGCTGCCGCCGCGTGGGGTGCCGGTGGTGGAGTCGATGCTCGCGCTCACGCTCGTCGACTTCATGCTGCTCGCGGGCCGCATCAATCCGGACCGCGTCGACGGCGACGTCGGCGAGTACGACACGGATTACCATCCGTCCAGTCCACGGAACGAGTAACTCGTCGTTCCGCCGGGCCGTACCCTGGGGGTCCATGGTGGGGTTTCGGTATCGGCGGTTCCGTGCGAGCAGCCCCGACCGCCTATTCTGTATGAACGTTCATTTCAAATCGGGTGGGCGACGCCGTCGGGGGAAATTCTGAAACGGTTCCGTGGTTCTTCACAATTATTGTGTGCTAATGGATAGCAAAGGCTTTAGTCGGTTTCGGGCGAATTCACGAGCACATAGGCCCACCGCGGGCCGAGACTTCCAACAATGACTGACGACGAACTCATCTGGCGCGTCTCTGGCGGTTCCGGTGACGGGATCGACTCGACCAGCCAGAACTTCGCGAAGGCCCTGATGCGATCGGGGCTGAACATCTTCACGCATCGACACTACCCGTCCCGAATCCGCGGCGGTCACACGTACGTCGAGATTCGGGCGTCCGAGGACGACATCCGTTCTCGCGGCGACGGGTACAACTTCCTCCTCGCACTCGGGGACTCCTTCGCACGCAACCCGAAGGAGGACGCGTACTACGGGAACGAGGAGCTGAAACCACTCAGCGAGAACCTCGACGACCTCCGCGAGGGCGGCGTCGTCGTGTACGACACCGGCCTGCTCGACGAGGAGGACGTCGCGGAACTCGACCTCGAGGCGCGCGCCGAGGAGAACGACTGGCACCTCTACCCCATGGACCTCCGCGAGATCGCGAAGGAACACGGGCGCGAGGTCATGCGGAACACCGCCGGCGTCGCCGCGACCGCCGCGCTGCTGGACATGGACCTCCAGCACATCAAGGAGATCATGGGCGAGGCGATGTCCGGCGACCTCCTCGACGCGAACGTCACGATCCTCGAGGACACGTACGAGGACGTCAAGGAAAACACGGAGATGACCCACGACCTGCGTGCTCCCTCGGGCAGCTACGACAGCGAGCAAGCGCTGCTCTCCGGGTCGAACGCGATCGCGTACGGCGCGATCGACGCCGGCTGTCGGTTCATCGCGGGCTACCCGATGACGCCGTGGACGGACGTCTTCACGATCATGAGCCAGAACCTGCCGGAGATGGGCGGTATCTCCGAGCAGGTCGAGGACGAGATCGCCGCAGCCGCGCTCGCGGTGGGCGCCAGCCACAACGGTGCGAAAGCGATGTCTGGGTCCTCGGGCGGCGGGTTCGCGCTGATGAGCGAACCCCTCGGTCTGGCCGAGCAGACGGAGACGCCGATCGTGCTCGTCGAAGCGATGCGCGCCGGCCCCTCGACGGGGATGCCGACGAAGCCCGAGCAGGCCGACCTCGAGCACGTCCTGTACACCTCGCAGGGCGACTCCCAGCGCGTGGTGTTCGCGCCAGGGAACATCCGAGAGGCGTACGAGCAGACGCGGATGGCGTTCAAGATCGCGTACGACTACCAGATCCCCGCGATCCTCGTGTACGACCAGAAGCTCGGTGGGGAGAACACGAACGTCGACGTCGAGTTCTTCGACCGCGACCCCGCACCCGACCTCGGGTCGACGCTCAGCGAGGAGGAACTGCGGGAGGCCGCGCACGACGACTCCGGGAAGTTCCAGCGGTTCCAGCACGACCCCGAGGGCGCGTACGACGACCAGTTCAAGGAGGGCGTGAGTCCGCGGAGTCTCCCCGGCCAGCAGGGCGGTCGGTACCTCGCCAGCGGGAACGAGCACAACGCGTCCGGGCACATCAGCGAGGACCCGGACAACCGCGTCGCGCAGATGGATCGCCGGAAGCGCAAGAAGGAGGCGATCCGCGAGGAGCTCGACACCGAGCACGACACCCAGCAGACGTACTTCGGGCCCGACGAGGCCGAGTACGGCATCCTCACCTGGGGGTCGAGTCAGGGCGCGGTCAAGGAGGCCGTCGATCGCCTGAACGCCCAGGGTCACTCGGTGAAGGCGCTGTCGGTGTCGGACATGATGCCGTACCCCGTGGACGAGGTGACGGCGTGGCTGGAGAGCGTGGACGAGGCGATGGTCGTCGAGATGAACGCCTCCGCGCAGTTCCGCGGTCTCACGCAGAAGGAACTCGGGCGGTTCGGTGACAAGCTCACGAGCCTCCTGAAGTACAACGGGAACCCCTTCGAGCCCGCGGAGGTCGTCGAGGGGTTCGAAGCGAACATCAACGGCGGCTCGACCGAGGACCTGCAGGCGCAGGTTCGGTTCGAGCCCGCAGCAGGTGACTAATCTATGAGCGCATTCAACGCAGTGGACGAGGAGCGAGAGATCGACCGGGACGAGTACACGCCCGGTATCGAACCGCAGCCCACGTGGTGTCCGGGATGCGGGGACTTCGGCGTGCTGAAGGCGCTGAAGCAGGCGCTCCCGGAGGCCGGGAAGACGCCCGAGGAGACGCTGTGCGTGACCGGTATCGGGTGTTCGGGGAAGCTGAACAGCTACCTGGACACGTACGGGTTCCACACGATCCACGGTCGCAGTCTTCCGGTTGCGCGTGCGGCGAAGCTCGCGAACCCGGGCGTGGAGGTCATCGCCGCGGGCGGTGACGGCGACGGGTACGGCATCGGTGGGAATCACACGATGCACACCGCGCGCGAGAACCACGACATGACGTACATCGTGTTCAACAACGAGATCTTCGGCCTGACGAAGGGCCAGACCAGCCCCACGAGCCCGAAGGGACACAAGTCCAAGACCCAGCCCCACGGGAACACGAAGACGCCGATCCGGCCGCTGTCGCTCGCGCTCACGAGCGGTGCGACGTACGTCGCGCGGACGGCCGCTGTGAACCCGAACCAGGCGAAGGAGATCATCAAGGAAGCGATCGAGCACGACGGGTTCGCGCACATCGACTTCCTCACGCAGTGCCCGACGTGGAACAAGGACGCGCGCCAGTACGTGCCGTACATCGACGTGCAGGAGTCCGACGACTACGACTTCGACACGGGCTCGCGGCGCGAGGCCCAGGAGATGATGACGGAGACCGAGGAGAAGCTGTACGAGGGCGAGGTCCTGACCGGCCGGTACTACGTCGACGAGGACTCGGTGTCCTACCAGCAGCAGAAGCAGGACATCGGCGAGATGCCCACGGAGCCGCTGGCGGAGCGGTACTTCGACGACGACTACGACTGGGAGCGCAGCTACGACCTGCTCGACCGGCACAAGTAGGGACGGCCTCGTGCGGTCGCGTCGCGGTCACTCGCGGGTCTCCCTTTCGTCGCGTTCGGGGTTCGACCGGTGATATCCGGTGCCGTCCGTCGGTTTCGCGTTTCGACCCGGGCGGCGGTGTCGGGTGACCGTCGGTTTCGACCGGGCGTTCCGGTCTAGCGATGGGGAGTTCGGTGGTCCGAAAGGTTCTTTCGCGCCGACGCAAACTCTTTAGACATATGAGCACGGAGTCGACGGCCGATCGCATCCTCTCCATCTTAGAGGAGGACGCGCAGGCCTCCCACGCCGAGATCGCTGACCGAGCCGGGGTGTCAAAACCGACGGTCCGGAAGTACATCAAGGAACTCGAGTCCGAGGGCGTCATCGTCGGGTACTCCGCGGAAGTCGACCCGAAGAAGCTCTCGAGTCAGTCGATCGCGCTCGTCGGGATCGACGTCGCGAGCGAGAAGTACGTCGAGGGAACGCGCGCGTTGAAGGCGCTCGACGAGGTGGAGGCGCTGTACACGTCGAGTGGCGACCACATGCTGATGGCGGAGGTGCGGGCGGAGGACGGGAACGAGCTCGGGGCGGTCATCGAGGACGAGATCCTGACGATCGACGGCGTGACGGCGGCGCACCCATCTTTCCTGCAGGAACGACTGAAGTGACCGGTCCGTCCGGGGCCGTCTGACCGGTTCCGTTCGTCGACGTGGAGGCGTGGGGGGTTCTGGGACCAGCGGGGTTATGCCCGTCGCGCGACAAGTCGAATGTATGCCGACGTTCCAGCGGGAGGTCCGCGTGCACGCGCCGCTCGACGACGTCTGGGAGTTCCACTCCGACGCGTCGGGACTCGAGGCGTTGACGCCCGAGTTCATGGGACTCGAACTGCTCGCGGTTCGCGGACCGGACGGCGAAGCCGACCCCGGCGTGCTCGAGACGGGGGCGGAGATCGACATGAAGATGCGGCCGTTCGGCGTGACGCCCGCCCAGGAGTGGACGTCGGTCATCGTGGACCGCGAACAGTCCGAGGGGTCGGGGTACTTCGTCGACGAGATGCAGGGCGGGCCGTTCCGCAAGTGGCGGCACACGCACGCGTTCTACGCGGACGGCGGCGACACGATCCTCCGCGACAGGGTCGAGTACCGGCTTCCATTCGGGGGGCTCGGGGACGCCGTCGGGCCGTTCGCGAAGGTCGGGTTCGAGGGGATGTTCCGGGACCGCCACAAGCGCACGAAGCGGCTCCTGGAGCGGTAGCGCGACGTCGTTGCGCTACCGGGACGCACAGGCTTTTGCGGCCAGCGGGCGTTACGGTCGAACATGGCACGCGTAATCGTGGTCGGCGGCGGTCCCGCCGGCCTGAGTGCGGCGCTTTTCACCGCGAAGAACGGCCTCGACACGACCGTGTTCGACACCGACGAGAGCTGGATGCACAAGGCCCACCTGTTCAACTACCTCGGCATCGAGTCGATGGACGGCAGTCGCTACCTGGAGGCGTCCCGCGAGCAGGTCGACTCCTACGGCGTCGACCGTCACCGGGGCGAGGCCGTGACAGGCGTCGAGTCGACCGCCGACGGGTTCGCGGTCACGACCGACGACGACGACGTCGGTGACTACGAGGCGGACTACCTCGTACTCGCGACCGGCGCGGACCGCGACCTCGCGGACGCGCTGGGTTGCGAGTTCGACGACGACGAGACGGTGTCGGTGAACCTGTCGATGGAGACGAGCGTCGAGGACTGTTACGCGACGGGCGCGATGGTCCGCGACCAGGAGTGGCAGGCGATCATCTCCGCGGGCGACGGCGGCGCCGCGGCGCTCGACGTCCTCAGCAAGGAGGAGGGCGAGCACTTCCACGACTTCGACACGCCCGCGGACGCCGAGTAACGCGACCTCGGGCGACGGTCGGGTCCGACGGCGAGGCGCCACCGGCGGGTCGACCGTGACCGCGGCGGGTGTCGGTCGCGTCGACCGGTACCGGAACGCGTTTGAGGGCGTCCGCGCTCCTTTCGGGCGTGTTCAGTGGGTTGCGTCGCACCGTTCGCGAGCGGCCGGTCGTCGGGCTCGCCGTCGCCGTCGCCGCGGTGTCGACGAGCGCGCCGCTCGTCGAACTATCGAACGCGCCGAGTACGGTGAAGGCGTTCTACCGCGTGCTGTTCATGACGGCGATCGTCGCGCCCGTCGCGCTCCGCCGGAATCCGGGCGACTTCGCGACGATCACGCCCCGCGACCTCGCGATCGCGATCGTCGCGGGTGTCGCGCTCGCGGCGCACTTCGCGCTGTGGTTCGTCAGCATCGACCTGACGACGATCGCGGCGAGCGCGACGCTCGTGCAGACCCAGCCGGTGTTCGTCGCGATCGGTGCGTGGCTCGTGCTCTCGGATCGCGTCACGTCCCGCGTCGTCGTCGGCATCCTCGTCGCGGTCGTCGGTGCGGCCCTCATCGGGCTGGACGCGTCCGGCGGGAGTGCCACGAGCGCCCCCCAGCCGCTGCTCGGGAACGGGCTCGCCGTTGCGTCCGCGGCGATGGCCGCCGGGTACGTGCTCGTCGGGCGGTCGCTCCGCCAGCGGGTTCGCGTGTTCCCGTACGTCACCGTGGTGTACGCCGCGTGCACGACCGCGCTCCTCGCGACCGTGCTCGTGCAGGGGTACGAGCTCCTCGGGTACGACTCGATCGAGTACGCCCTCTTCCTCGCGATGGCGGTCGGTCCAGGCGTGTTCGGGCACACGGTCATCAACTGGCTGCTGGAGCGCGTCGAGTCCGCGGTCGTGTCCGTCTCCCTCCTCGGCGAACCCGTCGGTGCGGCCGTGCTCGCGCTCGTCCTCTTCGCTGAGGTCCCCGGATGGCTCACGGTCGTCGGCGGTGCGGTCGCCCTCGCGGGCATCGGCGTCACCGTCTGGGCGCGCGAGCGAACCGACGATCCGTCGGCCGAGAACTCGCCGGTCGAGGACGCGGACGCGCCGACGGACTGACCGTCGTCCCGCACGGTGCCGGGGCCGCCCAACCCCCACCACCGCTGCAAGTGAAGCCCGGTGAACGGTACGGCGGTTCGGCCGCCGCGCTGATCGTTCGATCACTCCCTGCTTCCCCCCGGGCGCTCGACCGTGCTCCGCCCGTGCGATCGGCGCGCGCCGCGGCCGTTCGCTCAGTCCATCTGCTCCTGGATCTCGTTCTTCGCTGCCGACCGATCCTCCGTCGACAGGTGGGGTCCACCGCCTGAGAACTCGATGGCGAACTGGTCGAGGGTCCGCCGGTAGACGTTCGTTCGACGCCCCTCTTCGGAGAGCTGCCGGCCCTCGCACTGGAGGAGTCCGACGGCCTCGAGCTCCTCGATGCGCCGGTAGCACGTGGCGATGGGAACGTCGAGCTCGTCGCTGAGCTCCTGGGCGGACGTCGGCGTGCGCGCCGCGCAGAGGATCTCGGCGCTGTACTTGTTGCCGAGCGCGGTCAGGACGCTCGTGGCGACGTCGTCGGTTCGCCCACTCGGAGCCATGTCCCCCCGTTCTCGA
>Ga0207756_100362_pt1 | contig 17341 bp, 21 predicted proteins | sample A23M1SouthBayCA_FD_187748 | JGI IMG/M metagenome (GOLD analysis project Ga0207756, IMG submission 187748) | Aerobic enrichment media microbial communities from Eden Landing Ponds, California, USA - A23 M1 (3) (SPAdes) | ecosystem: Environmental > Aquatic > Marine > Unclassified | place...
GCCGTCCAGTAGACCGCCCCCGGTGGCCAGAGTACGGCCCCGGCGACGAACGCGAACGCGGCGCTGGCGAGCGTCCCTCGGAGTTCGCTGCGCACACCCCGATCACCTCGCGCCGACCGCAAAGTCATTTCCCCGCGAGCACGCCGCACGCACTCCGCGGGCACGCCGTACGCACCCCGGCTCGGTCACGAGCGAGCTCCTGGTCGCTGCGAGGGCTCCGCCCGGACCGGCAGGGTTTTCACTCGACGCGCACGAGCACTACGTAGACGGCACGGACGGCAGCACCTTTCGGCCCGCGTGCTCTGCACGTGGCGCTACCGCTGACCGGCCTACCCCGTCTCTCGAAACCGCTGAGCGACCGCCGTCGCGTTCGCTCGCGTGCTCGACGCCCCCGACGTCGCCGGGGCTCGAGACGGGAGGCGGCCGGTATCGTGGTGGGTGATTATTATCCGCACCCGCGAACGGGCACGTATGGAGATCGTTCACGAAGGCGAGGTCGAGAGCACCGAAGCGGTCGACGGCGTGCACCTGAAGCTGCTCGCCGGCGGCAGCGAGGCGAACGTCCAGCAGTTCACGATCGAACCCGGCGCGACCGTCCCCGAACACGACCACCCCCACGAGCAGGTCGGGTACGTGATCGAGGGCGCACTCGAGTTCACCGTCGACGGCGAGACGCATCGCGCCGAGACCGGCGACTCCTTCGTCATCCCCGGCGGCGAACCCCACAGCGCCGAGAACGCCGCGGACGTCCCCGTCGTCGGCTTCGACGTGTTCGCGCCACCACGCGAGAACCCCGACTGGCAGGACTGACCGCTGCGGGAGACGTCACCGCCCGCGGCGACGGCCCGTGGAGGCACCGTATCGAGCACCGCGAGCGGCGGAGTGTTCGGGGCAGCACCACGCGACCGTTCGGGAGCGACGCGAAAGGAGCGAAACGACCGGGAGCCGACGGGCTTCTCGAGGTGAGCCGCTGGGGTGGGGAGTCGTCGCCGTCACTCGTCGTCGTCGACGTCGACGCCCGGCGGGTCGCGCCACTCGTTCGCCTCGCGGCGCTGGTCCGCGGCCGTCGGGGCCTCCGGACCGCTCGGGCCGCCGGGGCCGGCGAGCGCGTTCGCGACCGCAGCGCCGAGGACGACGGCGAGGAGGCCGACGACCGCCGCGAGCGCGAGCGGGTCCCCGGCGCCCCGCAGGCCGCCCGGCGTCCCGTCGAGCGCGCGGACGACGAGGCCGCCGAGGACGACCGAGCCGACGGCTGCGAGCGCGACCGCGAGCACGAGCACCCGGCGAGACCCCGCCATGCGTCACGCTACGAGGTCGAGCGAGGAGTGCGTTACGGGTCCGGGGACGGCAGCCGGGTGCGCGGACGGGCCCGGGCCGTCAGGCATCCCGGTCGCCGCCGACGTCGTCCGCGCCGGGGTCGTCCGGGAGCGCTTCGATGCAGTCGAAGCAGAGGAACGCCTCGCGACCGTCGTCGAACTCGAGGGTCATCCCGCCGGAGGGCCCGGTCGACGTCCACATGTCGCCGATGCCGCCGGCGACGCGGACGCGCTTCCCGCAGTCGTCGCAGGGGTCCGTCGTCACGTGAACGGGTCGGGGCTGCCGCCGCAAGTGTCTTTCTCCGGGGGCGACGGTGCGAGAGTGGTACGGAAGTGCCGCGAAGCGGCACGAAAGGGGGACGAAAGTGGCAGGAAGCGGCGCGAAGGTGGTCCCGCAGTAACCGTTTTGGCACAGCGTTATCCCCGACTATGGCGTACGGTATCGTATGGCAGACGACAAGAGCGGGCGCGACAAGCAAGCCGACGACGAGGAACGACGGCAGCGCCAGCGCGCGATCCAGACGGAGCTCGAACGCGGGGACGAACCGGAGCCACCGGTCGATCCGTCCGAGCTCGCGACGGTCGAGTTGGCGCTCGAGACCGTCGAGTTCCCGGCGACGGGCGCGGACGTCGTCGCGGCCGTCGGCGACCACGAGATCGCCGGACAGGACGGCACGTTCACCGTCGCGGAGCTGGTGCCGGAGACGGACGTGGAGACGTTCGACGCCCCGGAGGCCGTCCGCGAGCGCGTGCAGCGGCCGACGGTCGCGGGCGCGATGAAGCGCGTCGTCGAGGCGAGCGCGACGCTGTCGGACCCCGAGTTCCCGTCGTCCCAGCGCGAGGGCTACGCGAAGACGTTCCGCGCGCTCGAGAACGTCGACGCGGACGACGAGGACGAGGGCATCGCGTACGTGCGGGAGTGGATCGTCGACCGGATCGAGGAGACGGGGAAGCTCCCGGGCTCCCGCGACGTGCGGCGGGAGGCGGCGAAGTTCTGCCGGCGGAACGACTACCCCGTCCGGAACGACGAGTGGCTGGGGATCTGAGCCGGCGACCGCGGCCGTCCGGCGGCGCGTCACCGCGACCGACGCCGCCGGCCTAGGTTTTCCCCGCTGGCGCCGCAATCCCGTGGTATGCGCGTGAACTGCGAGGGCTGCGCGGGCTGCTGCGTCGACTGGCGAGCACTGTCGACGACGCCGGACGACCACGAGCGCGTCGGCCCCACCCAGCCGCTGGACGACGTCTACAACCTCGTGCCCCTCACCCGCGACGAGGTCCGGGACTTCGTCGACGCCGGATACGCCGACGCGCTGACGCCGCGGCTCTGGGAGCGCACGCCCGACACCGACGCCGCCAGGGGTGAGGAAGGAGGCGGACGGTCGGTGCGCGTCGACGGGTACGACGTCGCGGCGGTCGCCGGCCGCCCCGTGTTCTTCGTCGGACTCCGGAAGCCGCCGAAGCCGGTCGCGCCCGTCGGCGTCGACGAGGCGTCGTGGCTGCCGACGTGCGCGTTCCTCGACCCGGAGACGCTGCAGTGCCGCATCCACGACGACGACCTGTACCCCGACGAGTGCGCGACCTACCCCGGCCGGAACCTCCTGCTCGAAGTCGACTCGGTGTGCGAGCGCGTCGAAGCCGAGTTCGGGGCGCCGGGCGACCGCCTCGTCGAGGACTCGGTGCCCGAGGACGCCGAGCCGCTGTTCGGCCCGCAGGCCCTCGGCGGGAAGGTGTTCGCACACCCCGACCCGGCGGCGTTAGCCGGGCGCGTCGAACGGGTCGCAGCGGGCGAGCCGACCGTCGACGACCGCGCGGCGTTCGTCGCGACCGCCGCCGCCGCCAGCCCCGGCCGCATCGAACGCAACGACGACGCCTACGAGCGCTACCGCGAGCGCGCGCTCGACGCCGACTCCTGGGTCGGGCGCGCCATCGACGACTGGCGCGAGCGCGCCGCGGGCGCGGACGGCGCGGGCGCTGGCGGTGGTGCGGACGACGACCCCGACCCCGCCCTCGGCGCGGTCGTCGAGGACGCACGGGGCGCCCCCGGCACGCCAGGCTGGGACTGACCGCGCCGCGAGCGCGGAGCCCTCGCGGTCGCCGCACTCGGTTCGTTTCGATCCCCGTGGAGGCATCCTTAAGACGCCGGCAACCCCAGGGCGTGGTATGCGCGTGCTGGTGACCGGTGCGACGGGATTCGTCGGCGGCGAGTTGATTCCCGCGCTCATCGCGGGCGACCACGACGTCGTCGCGCTGGTCCGGAACCGCGAGGACTACCCCGGGAACGAGGTCGAGGTGCACGAGGGCGACCTCCTCGAACCCGACTCGCTCGAGGGCGCGTTCGACGACGTCGACGTCGCGTACTACCTCGTGCACTCGATGCGCGCCGGCGAGGACTTCGCCGAACGCGACCGGCGTGCGGCCGAGAACTTCGTCGCGGCCGCCGACGCCGCGGACGTCGACCGCGTCGTCTACCTCGGCGGGCTCGGCGAGGAGGGCGAGGACCTCAGCGAGCACCTGGAGTCCCGGCGCGCGGTCGAATCGGTCCTCCGGGAGGGCGCGTTCGAGCTGACGACGCTGCGCGCCGCCATCATCGTCGGCGCCGGATCCTCCAGCTTCCGGATGATCCAGCAACTCGTCGGGCGGCTGCCGGTGATGGTGACGCCGAAGTGGGTGAACACGCCCTGTCAGCCGATCGCCGTGAGCGACGTCGTCGGGTACCTCACGGGCGTCCTCAGTCGCCCGAACACCGCGGGCGAGACGTACGAGATCGGTGGCCCGGACGTGTTGACGTACCGCGAGATGCTCGAACGCACCGCCGACGCGATGGGCAAGCGCCTGCACGTCCTGCCCGTCCCGGTGCTGACGCCGCGACTCTCGGCGTACTGGGTGGAGTTCGTCTCGGACGTCCCCAGGTCGGTCGCCCGCCCCCTCATCGACGGGCTGAAGAACCCGGTCGTCGTCGAGGACGACCGGCTCGCCGACGAGATCGACGTCGCGCTGACGCCGTTCGACTCGGCGGTCCGCCGCGCGCTCTCCCGGTCGTCGAACGGGAACGGCGGGACGGCCCTCCAGGGCGGGAGTCCCGGCCTGCAGTGACCGACTCCAGCGAGGACGCCGGCAGCGACGCGACCGCTGCGGGCGGAGCGGGCGGAGCGGGCGGGTCGCGGGCGGACGCCCGGTACGGCGACGCGTGGGTGTACGAGAGCATCGTCGGCGCGCTCCCGGGCGTCGACGTCGGCTCCGCGACCGCGATCGGCATCCAGGTGCTCGCGTTCGAGGCCGGGGTGGTGCTCGTCGCGGCGCTGTACGGCCTGTGGACGGGCGCGATCGTCGGAACGGTGGCGGTCGCGGTCGCGGCCGTCGGCAGCGCGCTCATGCTCTCGTACGCGCGACGGGTCCGCGAGCTGGACGCGCCGGAGGCGTACCGCCGGCTCCTGTTCGGGTCGAACGTCGAGGTCGTCCTCGGCGTCCTCGCGTTCGTCGCGACCGTCACGCACCTGTTCGTGTACGATCCGCGAGTCGCGGCGGAGCCGCTCGTCGAGACCCTGCTCGGCGAGGAACCACCCGTGCTCGCGACGTACCTGACGCTGCTCGTGCTCTGGGACGTCGTCTACCGCATCGGCACGAGCTGGTGGGCGGCGGTCGCCGCCGTGTGGCGCGCGCTCGTGTACGACTTCGACGCCGCACGCGGTCGAGCGTTCGCGCGCGCCGACGGCCTGAACCTCGCGTTCGCCGGCGTGCAGTTGCTGTTCGTGCCGTTCGTCCTCGACCGCCCCGTGCTCCTCGTGGTGCTGCTCGGGCACGTGCTCGCGGTCGCCGCGGCGACCGCGCTCTCCGTGGGGCTGACGCTCGCGAAGGGCGAGGACGGGATCGCGGGCTGACCGAGGACGGCTCGCCGAACTGGCCGCGTCGCTGTCGGTTCGGAGTGTCGTGGTCGCCCGCGCCGCCCTGGGTGGCGCCTACTCGTCCTGCAGTTCCTTGAACTGGTCGAGGAGTTCCTCCGTGGACTCGCCCGCGTCGTACTCGACTTCGCCGTGGTAGATCGTGCGCTCGTCGTCGAAGTCCGCGTCGACGTGCGTGGACTTCTGCTCGCGGCGTTCGTGCTCGTCCTCGTCGTAAGCGCCCATAGACATGGCAATCGTCAGCATGGTACGGTATGTCGATATTTGAACCTGTCGGTGGTACGCGACCACACACCACGTGGCAGCGGTGGCGTGACCGCGAGAGGGCGGGACGGCGACGGGATCGAGAGGACCGCGGCCGTGACGCCGACCGCGCGGACGTCGTGGGTCTCATGTATCGGGACGTCGTACCGTCGCCCGTGGCACGCCCCATCCGCTTCCGGTACTCGCAGGGCCGCTGGACCGACCAGCAGGTCCGAACGCAGCTCCTCTCGCCGCTCGACGACAACCTCGGCGCGACCGCGACGACCCCGCACTTCCGGCCGCCCGAGGGCTGGACGGGGCGTCGCTTCGAGATGGACAACGGCGACGTCGCGCTGTTCGCGTACGACGACGAGGAGGCGTACTGGCTCGGGAACACCGAGACCCCGAGCGCGCTCTGGCGCACCGACAAGCGCGACTGGGACGAGGTCCCCTACGAGATCCACCGGTGGGCGCAACGCGAGCTGCTCGCGGACCTGGAGGTCGAAGCGCCGTGGACCGCCGACTACCCGCACGTCGCGTGGTTCTTCCTGCCCGTCCTCATGAGCAAGGACGGTCGACACACCACTCGCGAGTTCCTCCACGAGCACGCGTGCGGGTTCCCGGACGCCGACGGCGACGACGCGCTCGCGTTCCTCGAACGCGTCCTCGACACGGGCGTCCTCGACGACGAACGGCACGTCATGGCGGGCAAGCTCGGGACGAGCGAGTACCTCGACCTGACGCGGATGGCCGCCGCCATCGCGGAGTACGTCGCGGCGTGGATCCTCACCGAAGCCGGCTACGAGGTCGTCCCCGAGATCGACGTCGCCGGCGGGTACAGCCTCGACTACCGCGCGATCGCCCCGGACGGCTCCAGCAACCTCGTAGAGGTCACGCGTCCACTTCCGCCCCAGGAGCGATCCGCGAACGACCCCGTGACCGCGGTTCGCGAGACCGCGCAGACGAAGACGACGGGGCAGCTCGAGGCCCACGGCGGCGGCGTCACGCTGTTCGTCGACTGCTCGAGCTACCGGGACGACCAGTGGGCGGCCGTCCGCGGCGAGCGCCCGGACGTCCACCACAAGCCCGCGCTCGTCTACCGGACGCGCCCCGACGGCAGCGTCGAGGGCTACACGAAGGGATCCGTTCCGCTCGACCTCTCCGTCGTCGTCGACGTCGTCGCACGGGACTGAGCGCGTCGAGGCCCTCGACGCGAACCGGTCGACGGAACGGCGTGCCCGGTCACGAGATGATGCTCGTCCGCCGGGTCACGGGGTCGACGTACACGAGGTACGACTCGTCGTCGCCCTCGGCCTCGACGACCCACACGCTCACCTGTCGCTCGACGTCCGAGAGGGAGGCATCGATCCCGTCCGCTTCGAGTGCGTCGCGAGCGATGTCCCTCGCCTCGTCCTCGTCGTCGACGGTCACGTCCGTCTCCGGGAGCCTGACGGTCATGACGGGCGGGCGGGCCTGCCGCACCACGTTCTCGGCGACGCTCCCGATGAGGCGCCGCTCGATGCCCGAGCGGCCGTGGGTCCCCAGGACGATCAGGTCGGCGTCGACTTCGTCGGCGTAGTCCACGATCCGCTCCGCGGGGTCGCCGGGCTCGACGGCCGTTTCCACGTCGATGCCGTGGTGGCGAGCCATGCCCGCGACGCGTTCGACCGCCTCCCTGCCGCGGTCCTCGAACTCCGCCTCGTTCCCGAAGCCGGCGACGAGCGACCGTACGCTCTCGTCGACGACGTGGACGACGTGGATCGTCGCACCGTACGTCTCCGCCAGGTCGATCGCTTGCAGGGCGACGTGCGCCGAGCCGACGCTCCCGTCCGTCGGAACGAGAATCCGGTCGTACATGGCCGAGGCAACGGCCCCGGTCCACAAGAAAGGTCCCTCTCAGTACAGGTTCGAGAGAATCGTCGCGTGCGCCGCCGGGTCGCGAACGCGGCGCGTCGGTCGTGCGAACCGCTCCCGAACCCCCTTCGTTTCGACTGCAGATACGCACGCACGCGTCGGGGTGGTGCGTGCCGCTTCGAGCGAAGGGCTTACCCGCCCGCGTCGCCAATTTCACTTCCATGACCGACGAGGACCCCGACCGAGATCACGAGTACTCCTCCGGACAGGGGTTCGACGACCCCTACGCGGAGTTCGACATCGACCCGCCGGAGCTGGACGTCGACCCGTCGAAGGTCGACCCCGTCGACAGCCGCGTCGTCACCGACCTGCTGGACCGCGCGAACACGAACGCGGACGTGGTCGACACCGAGGAACTGCTGGACGTCGGCCTGAACTACGTCGCGATCAACCGCTACGAGCAGGCCGTGGACACGTTCCAGCGCGTCGCACAGTTCGCGGACGACGACGCGCTCGCGCAGGAGGGCTGGGTGAACAAGGGCGCGGCCCACGCCGAGCTCGAGGAGTGGGACGAGGCGATCGGCGCGTACCGGGAGGCGCTCGAGATCGACGACGAGTCAGAGCACGCGGCGAGCGCGGAGACGAACCTCGCGTACGCGCTCTGGGAGTCCGGGGACGTGTCGCGCGCCCTGGAGCACGCCGAGCGCGCGGTCGAGATCGACGAGCGGTTCGCGCAGGCGTGGTACAATCGCGGGTTCTTCCTCGCGGAGCGCGGGCTGTCCGAGGACGCCGTGTCGAGCTTCGACAACGCGCTGCGGCTCGGGATGCGGAACTCCCAGATCCTCGAGGAGAAGGCGCGGGCGCTCGAGGACATGGGCGAGGACGAGCGCGCGGAGGAGGTCGCGTCCGAGGCGGAGGAGCTTCGCGAGGACATGGAGCAACAGATGGTCGAGGAACAGGTCGGGCAGGCACCGGGTGAGGCGCCCGAGGGGCTGCGTGGCGCGGACCCGCGCCCGGACCCGAACGGCGACGACCCCGACGACGACGCGGGCGGGGGCCTGGGCGGTGCCGGTGGTCCGCTGTGATCCTCGTCAGGGAACGCGAGACGACCGAGGGCCTGCTGGTCGCGGCCTGCGACGCGGCCGTGCTGGGGGAGACGTTCGAGGACGGCGAGCTGTCGCTGTCCGTGACCGAGGAGTTCTACGGCGGCGACGAGATGGACGCCGACGACGCGATCGCGGCGATCGAGCGCGCTGACGTCGCGAACCTCGTCGGCACCGAGACCGTCGAGAGCGCGATCGACGCCGGCGTCGTCGACGAGTCGACGGTGCTGACGGTCGACGACACCCTGCACGCGCAGGTCCTGCGGCTCGGGTGAGGGCGCCGCCGCGATCGGAACGACGCGGTCGGCGTGGTGTCGTCGCTGGGATCTCTGTGCGGACGACCGGCGGCGTACGCCGGGTCGCTGTCAGCCTTCGCTGACGGGCTCCCAGATGACGCACCAGTCCTCGGGGGCGACGGACCCCTCGACCGCAGCGCAGGCGCCCCAGCCGTCGCCGCTCTGGTCCGGGATGAACTCCGCGCAGTTCCCGCAGGACTGCCCGGGGTCTGCGTCGCCGTCCGCGATCGCGTCGACGGACTCTTTCAGGTCCACGTCCGCTTGCGCGCTGAGTTGCTCGGGATCGCGTGCTTCGCCGCCCTGCGACGTCGCCGTCCGGTACTGCTCGGGTACTTCGGCGGTCGCGAGGTCGCTCTCGCTCATGCCCTCGGGCACCGACGGTTCGGGGAGTGACTCGTAGATCGAGCACCAGTCGCTGCCGTCGACGTACCCCTCGACTTCGGCGCACGCCCCGAACCGGTCGCCGTTCTTGTCGGCGATGTAGTCCGCGCAGTTCGCACAGCACCGCCCCGGTTCGTGCGTCGGCTGGTCGAGCGCCTCGTCGTACTCGGAGAACTTCACGTTCCCCTTCGGTTGCAGGTCGTCCGGGTCGCGGGTCTCCCCGCCGAGGGACGTCGCGGCCCGGTACGCTTCGGGGACGGGGCCGGACTCGAACTCCTCCGCGGAGACGCCCTCGGGGAGGTCCTCGCCGGACGGTTCCGTCCCGGTGTCGGTCGCCGGTTCGGTCTCGGTGTCGCCGTTCCCGCCGAGACAGCCGCTCAGCGACGCGACGCCGGCGGTCGTTCCGGCGGCCGCAGCGAGGTAGCGCCGTCGTGCGAGGAGGTCGAACACGTCGCTTCGCCCGTCCTCGCCCGCACAATCTTGTGTGGTATTGTCTGTCATATGTATAGACGTTCGTCGAACCGCTACTTTGTCGTTCGGCAAATTCCAGCGGACGAAGAATCGGCGGGCCGCGCACACCGACCGAGCGCCACCGTTCGACGCACCCGCCACTGGCGTTCGAACGCACCCGTCAGTGGTCTTTATCTCGCCGGCGACCGTAGGTCGAGACTGGTGCTACCCAATGTCGAAGCAAATCCTGATGATCGTCGGCGACTTCGGTGAGGACCTCGAGATCATGGTGCCGTTCCAGGCGCTCGAGATGGTCGGCCACGAGGTACACGCGGTCTGCCCGGAGAAGGAAGCCGGTGACACGATCAAGACCGCGATCCACGACTTCCGGGGCGACCAGACGTACCTCGAGGAGCGCGGGCACGACTTCGAGCTGAACGCGACCATGAGCGACGTCGACCCGAGCGACTACGACGCGCTCGTCGTCCCCGGCGGCCGCGCGCCCGAGTACCTCCGCACGTACGACGTGGTGCTCGACGCAGTCAGGCACTTCTTCGAGGCGGACAAGCCGGTGGCGTCGCTCTGTCACGGCCCGCAGATCCTCGCCGCCGCGGGCGTGCTCGACGGCTACGAGATGACGAGCTATCCCGCAGTGCAGGCCGAGGTCGAGGCCGCCGGCTGCTCGTGGGTCGACGAGGTGACGACCGACCGGAACCTCGTCACCGCGCAGGCGTGGCCTGACCACGCCGAGTGGCTCGCGCAGTTCATGGACTTGCTGGGCGACGAGGTCACGCACGACGACGCCGCGGTCGCCGCCGACGACGACTGAACCGTCCGCGGTCGTGGTCCGACCGCCAGACAGCGACGATTTTTACGGGGTTCAGTCCGAAGCCAGCGCGGACCCGGCGGGCACTCACTCGTCGATGACCAGGGAGTACGCGATCGAGAGCAGCCCTGTGAACTGGAGGGCGCGGACGACGAGGAGGACGTAGTTCTGCTGGAGGAGCGAGATGACGTGGAACCGGACGAGCGCCGACCCGACGAGCGCCGTGAGGTACGCCGCGCCGAACAGCAGGATCATGCCCGCGGACAGGAACAGCATCTTCCGGGTGCGGTCCCGGAGGACGCCCCGGAGCGCGAGACCCGCGATGAACAGGCCGACGATCGCGGAGCCGGCGGCGAGCGCGAGCGTGGCGAGTTCGACGGCCGCGTACGAGAGGAGTCCCGTCATCGTCAGAACTTGCTCCAGAGCCGCTGTAGTTCGTCCGTCATGTCGCGGTCCATCCGCGCGACGTCGTGTTCGAGCGCGCCGTCGCGCAGCCGGACCTCGAAGCTGTCGAGGCGCGCGACGTAGACCGCGTCGTGGTGGCCGTCGCGGCGCGCACGCGTCTCCTCGCGCAGCAGGTCGACGTCCACGAGGTCGTCGACGCGCCGCGAGACCGTCTGGAGCGACGCGTCGCAGCGCTCGGCGAGCTCGCGCTTGGACTTCGGGTCGACGCTCGTCGCCGCGAGGACCGACTGAACGTGCTCGTCGGCCAGCAGGTCCGCGACCGTCGACAGGTCCGGATCGTCGGTCATGCGACTGGAATCGGTCGCCGCGAGCGGTTCCCCGTGGTCGGTCGGTTCGTGCTCATGCGTCGGTCGTCGGTCACGTGCGACCGTCGTTTGCTGGATCATAACTGAACAGGAGCGAGACGCTGTCGTCGGCGTGGCGGTACGTGAACTCGATGGCGTCGTCGGCGAGGTCGCTCCTCGCGAACGCGAGCGCGTCGCCCGGTTCGAGCGTCGACCCCGACGCCGGCAGGTCCCGGAGCGCTTCGGTGGGGCGGAACTCGGCGCGCTCGACGGGGACGGGCTCGCCCGCGTCGTGCCTGACCGTTATCGCGTCCGGGCCGTCGTCGACGCCCCACGTGACGAACGGCAGCGAGCGGTAGTCGTCGGCGTCGTCGCCGTCCACGTACGCGCGCTCGTCGAGTTGGAGGGCGACGCGGACGAACGGGTCGTCGACCGTGACGTCGACGCGCGACGCCCGGTCGCCGCGCGTGATGCCGCTGACCTGGCGTTCGACCTCGTCTCTCGACGGCGTCTCGCCGTCGGCGAACACGTGGTCGTAGACGAAGTACGCCGAGTCGTCGTCGAACGTGAACCAGAGGCCACTGGCGACGTCACCACTCACGACACCGAACTCGCTCAACACCGTCGGTCGCGCGCCGACCCGGTCGGTGTACGCCGCGAACGACGCGTCGACCTCGTGGCGACGGTCGACGCGGCCCGCCTCGGCGTTCACGAGCGCCCGGGCTTTCGCCCGACGGCGCTCGCCGCTCGCGTGAACGACCGCGTCCTGGGAGACGGCGAGGAGTCGGTCGACGTCCGTGCGGTCGTACACGTCGTACTCGCGGTAGCCGTCCACGCGCTCGTAGGTCGTCGACTCGAGCGTGCGCTCGACGACGGCCCGGTCGACGCTCGCCTCGGCGACGGTGCCGAGCGCGCCGACGCTGACGAGTCGGTCGTACGCCGCGAGCGGGTACCCGACGTAGTCCATCGACGCCTGCGCGACGTTCCGCCCGATGTCGAACGGCCGGCCGAGCTGTGCCGCGCCGAGGTCGCCGGGCGTCGCGTACGTCCAGTTCCCGTACGGGTCGTCGCCGGGGGCGTCGAGCGGCGGGAGTTCGGACTTCGCGGGGAACCACCGCCGGTACACGGGGTTGGCGTCCCCTCGGTCGGGGACGTCGACGTCGCCGTAGCGTATCGCTCGACTCGCCGGCGGCAGGAGGTTCGTGCACCCGGCGCTCGCGCCGACGGTACCGGCGGCGAGCACGCCGCCGGCTCGACGCAGCAACTGGCGCCGGGACCGACCACCCCCACCGTCGTCCGTTCGCTGTCGCATCGTCCCGCAGGTGCGGCCCCCGCCCCCTTATAAACAGGGAGTGGCGGTGACGGCCCTGGAACCCGAAGAAAGATTCAAGTGCGCCGACTGGCCGTGACACGGACTCCCGGGACCGAAGGACAATAGGCCCCTGAGGCGCTAGACGCTCCTAATGAGCACGCAGGACACCGGGGGACTCGACGTCGCCGCGATCCGCGAGGACTTCCCCATCCTCCAGCGCGAGTTCAACGGGCACGACCTCGTCTACCTCGACAACGCCGCGACCTCCCACACGCCAGACCAGGTCGTCGACGAGATCGCGCGCTACTACCGCGAGTACAACGCGAACGTGCACCGCGGCCTCCACCAGCTGAGTCAGGAGGCGTCGATCGCGTACGAGGACGCGCACGATCGCGTCGCGGAGTTCATCGGCGCGAGCGGCGAGCGCGAGGAGATCGTGTTCACGAAGAACACCACCGAGAGCATGAACGTCGTCGCGTACGCCTGGGGGCTCGCGGAACTCGGGCCGGGCGACGAGGTCGTGCTCACGGAGATGGAGCACCACGCCGCGCTCGTCACGTGGCAGCAGATCTGCAAGAAGACGGGCGCGGAGTGCAAGTACGTCGGGCTGACCGAGGACGGCCGGCTGGACATGGACGACGCCCGCGAGGTCATCACCGAGGACACCGAGATGGTGTCCGTCGTGCACGTCTCGAACACGCTCGGGTGCGTCAATCCCGTCGGCGACCTCGCCGATATCGCGCACGACCACGACGCGCACATCTTCGTCGACGGTGCGCAGGCCGCGCCGAACCGGCCCGTTGACGTCGAAGCGATCGACGCCGACTTCTACGCCTTTTCGGGCCACAAGATGTGCGGCCCCACCGGCGTCGGCGTCCTCTACGGCAAGCAGCACCTGCTCGACGCGATGCAGCCGTACCTCTACGGCGGCATGATGATCAAGAAGGTGACGTTCGAGGACTCGAAGTGGAACGACCTCCCGTGGAAGTTCGAGGCCGGGACGCCCGTCATCGCGCAGGGGATCGCGCTCGCGAAAGCGGTCGACTACCTCGAGGAGATCGGGATGGAGAACGTGCAGCGCCACGAGGAGCGCCTCGCCGAGTACGCGTACGACCGGCTCACCGCGATGGACGACGTCGAGGTGTACGGGCCGAGCCCCGAGCGGGGCCGCACCGGCCTCGTGTCGTTCAACCTCGGGGACGTGCACGCGCACGACCTCTCCAGCATCCTGAACGACTACGCGGTCGCGATCCGCGCCGGCGACCACTGCACGCAGCCGCTGCACGACCAGCTCGGCGTCGCCGCGAGCGCTCGCGCGAGCTTCTACGTTTACAACACGGAGGAGGAGGTCGACAAGCTCGTCGAGGCCATCGAGGGCGCTCGCGAGCTGTTCGCCTGAAACGGACCGCTGCGGCACCTTCCGGCGTCGGTCGGTTCCGCGTGACTTTTCGTCGTCGCCGTCGGTCGCACTCGCATGGACGAGACTGCCGTCCGCGACCGAGCTCGGTCGTACTTCGACGGGGTGTCGCCGTGTCACGACTTCCAGCACGTGCGTCGCGTCGTCGCGACCGCGAAGCGCCTCGCGGACGCCGTCGAAGCCGGCGAGCACGGGCCCGCACGCGACGTCGACCGGGACGTGCTCGTCGCCGCCGGGTGGCTGCACGACGTCGGCCGCGGCCGCGAGGACCGCGGCGAGATCGACGACCACGCGACGTGGGGCGCGAGGGAGGCCCGCGACGTCCTCCGGGACCTCGGCGTCGACGACGACGCCGTCCTGGACGCCGTCGACCACTGCATTCGCGCGCACCGGTTCTCGAACGACGTCGCGCCGGAGACGCTCGAAGCGGAACTGCTCTCGGACGCCGACAACCTCGACGCCACGGGCGCGGTCGGCATCGCTCGCGTGTTCGCGTACGCCGGCGAACACGACAACACGCTGTACGACCCCGACCTGCCGCCGAGCGAGGACGACACGCCCGCCGGCGAGACGTCGTTCAACCACTTCCACAGGAAGATCCTCCACCTCGAGGACCGCATGCACACCGACGCCGGCCGCGCGCTCGCGGCCGACCGCCAGTCGTACGTCGAATCCTTCCTCGAGCGCTTCGAGCGCGAAGCCCACGGCGACGCCTGAGGACGCGCCCGCCTCAGGCGTCCTCGTCGTCGCCGGCCGCCACGTCGCTCCCCGCGAGTAGCCGCCAGAGTCCGAGACCGCCGCCCGCGAGTGCGGTGAGCGCGCCGAAGCCCGGAACCGGACTCGGGTCGTCGACGACCGTCGTCCCACCGTTCGCGGTCGTCCCGGCGTCCCTGGTAGTGGTCGGGGTCGACGTCCCGCCCGTCGTCGGCGTCGTCCCCGGTTCCGTCGTGGTCGTCGGCCGCGCCGTCCCGCTTGCGGTCGTTCGGTCGTCATCCGCCTCGGGCTGTGGGAACTCGCGGCGCTCCATCGTCGGTGCCGGTTCGGCGTCCGCCTCGTCCGGCTCCGGGAAGACGTAGACGCGAGCGCCCTCCCCCCGCCGGTTCTCCTCGCGCGAGTTCTCCGGGTTCGCGTAGCTCGTCGCCACGAACCCCGACTCCAGGGGTTTCGCCGTCCAGAACGACGTCTCCGAGGACTCCCGCCACTCGCCGAGGAGCCGTGGTTCGTCCTCGTCGCCGACGTCGTACACGCGCACGCCGCCGCTGTACCACGACGTGTACAGGCGGTCGCCGTCCACGCCGAAGTTGTGGGACGTCCACCCGTCACCGTCCTCCGACGGCCCGGGCTCGGGTGGCGCCAGCACCGCACCGAGCGTGGGGTGCGAGGTCGAAACGTCCCAGAGCTCGATGCCACCCGGGCCGCCGTCCGTCTCGGTCTCCTCGGCGTCCCACGCCTCCTTCCCGACGAAGACGCGGGAGCCGTCCGCGTTCGGCTGGGCGTAGTGACTGTTCCCCGGGAGCTCACGGAACTCCGGCGAGAACCCCTCGACCTCGGCGAGGTACTCGGGGTCGTGGCCGCCGAGGAACCGGGTCGCGTGGGGGTCCGACGGGTCGCTGACGTCGACGAGCCACGTGCCGGCGTCCCAGTACGCGACGTACAGCGTGTCCTCCTGGACGTAGATGTCGTGGGCCTGCCGGTAGTTCCGGCCGACGTCCGCCCACGCGTCGTCCGCGTCCGCAGCCTTCCAGCGCGCGACCTCTTCCGGGTCGTCGTCGCTCACGTCGTAGACGACGACGGGCTGGCCGCGTTCGCCGCTCCCGGTGAGATAGACGGCGTCACCGTCGATGAACGAGTTGTGCGGGCCGAACGCGGTCTCGTGGACGGCGACCCGTTCGGGGTTCGTGGGGTCGCTCACGTCGTAGAGGAAGAACCCCGAGAGCCCCTCGCCGAAGCCGTTCGGGCCCGACACCAGGAGGCGGTCACCGGACACCTTCACGTCCATGATGGACTGCATCGGGTCGCTCCCGTCGTGCGTGAGTTCGCGTTCCTCGTACGCGACGGTCGGGTTCGCGGGATCGCTCGCGTCCACGACGCCGAACCCGTCGACGAGCGAACAGTACACGGTCGTCCCGTCGTCGTCGACGACCGCCTCCGCGGCGCCGCGGAGGTCGAGGGTTCCAGCGGGTTCCAGCGTCGCAGTAGCGGTGGCGTCGTCGCCGTCACTGGCCACGCTGCCACCGCCGCGAGCGTTGCGGCGAGCGGTCGTCGAGCCGACCGTCGCCGCGCCGCCGAGCGCGGTCAGTCCCGCGAGGACGCGTCGTCGTCGAACCGAACGTCGAGTTGGAGGGCGTGCCATGGCACGGCGTTCGCTCGGGCGACACAAGTGGTTCGTGGTGGCTGAAACGCCGGTTTGTGCTTTCTCGACCGTGCGCTCGCGACACCGCCAGACGACCGCAGCGGGCGCCTGTGCAACCCGTTTGCGGCGCGCACCTGCGGAACCCTTTTGCGCCCGACGACCCAACCTGCTGGTAACGATGGGACTCGGTTCGGACATGTACCGGCAGCAGATCCTCGATCACTACAAGAACCCGCGGAACTACGGGGAGATCGAGGACGCGACGTTCACGCACGTCGGCGAGAACCCGATGTGCGGCGACGAGATAACGATGGACGTCGTCCTCGAGGACGACGGCGAGACCATCGAGGCGGTCGCGTTCCGCGGCGACGGCTGCGCGATCTCGCAGGCGAGCGCGAGCATGCTCACGGGCGAACTCCGCGGGATGACCCTCGAGGAGCTCGGGGAGATGGATCGCGACGACGTCGTCGACATGCTCGGCGTCGACATCTCCCCGATGCGCGTCAAGTGCGCGGTGCTCGCGGAGAAGGTCGCGCAGGACGGCGCGGACATCTACCGGGGCGACATCGAGGACGTCGACGTGACGCGCACCGAGGAGGACGACGCCGACAGCCCCGACGCCTAATCGTCGCCGTTTCGCCTACGTTCTTCCACGGTCGAGCCGCGAGCGCAGCGAGCGGCGAGCCCGCCGAGTAAAGGTGGTCGCACGTCACGCGACCCGGTCGCTTCGGGCGACGGGTCGGCACTGGACGAGCCGAACCCGCCTCGAAGCGACGCGGTCGCGACGCGGTGCACTCCAGACCGACCGCTCGCCGGCCACGCCCCCGAGCGAGGCAGCGAGCGGTCGCAGCCGCGCGAACCCCATCGGCTCTGCGTCGACGCCGGCGTCCCGAATGTCCGACGGGACGCCGGTGACCGCCGAGCGCGTCATCGCCGACAGGCGAACGCCCTGCTGCGGGCCGTTCAGCGTCGAGCGTCGTCGGCGTCCCGAACGCCGGACCCGAGGGCCTTCGCGACCGCGAGCAGGAACCCGAGGCCGGTGCGGACGTCGGGGTCACGGGTCGCGCGGAGCGCGCCGACGACGCCGACGGACTCCGGCGGTTCCTCGTTCGCGTCCCCGACCGCTTCCAGCATCGCCTCCA
>Ga0207756_100364_pt1 | contig 17289 bp, 18 predicted proteins | sample A23M1SouthBayCA_FD_187748 | JGI IMG/M metagenome (GOLD analysis project Ga0207756, IMG submission 187748) | Aerobic enrichment media microbial communities from Eden Landing Ponds, California, USA - A23 M1 (3) (SPAdes) | ecosystem: Environmental > Aquatic > Marine > Unclassified | place...
CCTCGGCCGCGTCGGCGTCGGTCACGTCGACACCCGTCAGGACGGCCGCCTCGTCGGCGTTCGGCGTGACCAGCGTCGCCTCGCTCGCGAGCGCGTCGTAGGCGGACTCCGCCTCGGAGTCGAGGAGGCGGTCCCCCGAGGCGGCGACCATCACGGGGTCGATCACGGCCGGTGCGTCCATCTCGGCGACCCGCTCGGCGACGAAGGCGATCACTGCGGCAGTACCGAGCATCCCCGTCTTTAGCGCCGCCACGTCGAAGTCCGCGACGACTGCGTCAGTCTGGGCCCGAACCTGGTCGACCGGCACGAGGTGGGTGTCCTCGACGCCGCGGGTGTGCTGGGCCGTAACCGCCGTGACGACGGTCGTGGCGAAGGCACCGCCGGCCTCGATGGTCGTGGTGTCGGCCTGGATCCCGGCGCCCCCGCCGGAGTCGCTGCCGGCGATCGAACAGACGACGGGCGGGGTCACCGGCGACGGTGTGCGCGTCATGGCCGGTGGTATTATCGGGTGGTACAAATCGGTGTTGGCGTGCGGCCGGGCCACGTTCCGGAAAGGTGCGACCGGCCCGCCCCACACACTGACCTTGCGATCGCCGGAAGGCTTATGCTACCTCCGGCGCCTCCGTTCAGCTAACGGGTCCACGTGACCCGATGACACACGATGTCCGAAACGACCGACGCGACGACCGAGGAACCGGACGACGGCGAGCGGTACGGCACCATCGAGACGGGCGACGGCGACACGATCATCTACGACCGAGAGTCACCGGACGCCTGGGTACAGTCCGACCTGCTCGTCACCTGCGAGGCCTGAGTCGCGCGGCGGTCCTATTTTCGTCCTCTCCCACGTGGACAGCGCGAGCGAAGTCAGCCGTCACCCCAGAGGCCTTCCTCCGCTTCGATAGCCGCCCAGAACGGGTCGCGCTCGGGCGGCGCGACACTCTCGCCGTCGACGGAGAGCCCGGATCCGTCGACGACCGCCCCGACGTCGGCGGCGGGAACGTCCTCGGCGTCCAGCGCGTCGAGGACCGCGTCGACGCCCGCGGGATCGACAGACAGGACGAGCGTCCCGACGCTGAGGGCCGTCCAGGGGTCGATGTCGAAGACGGCACAGGTAGCGTCGACGCCGGGCTGGACGGGCGCCCGGTCCCGGCTGATCTCGAGCCCCACAGCAGCGGCCCGGCCGAGGGCCGTGAGGGCACCGTAAACGCCACCCTCGGTCGCGCTGTGCATGGCGGTGACGGGGCCGGCTGCCGCAGCGGTTAGCGCATCCCGAACGACGGTCTGGTCCCGAAAGCGGTCGGTAGCGGCGTCGAGTTCGTCCCTTGAGACTGCGCCGCGCAGGCGATCGTCGAACAGGTTCGCGAGCAGGGCGGTGGCCGCGACGGCCGGGCCCTTCGTAACAACGACGCGATCGCCGACGCGGGCGCCGTCCGGTCGGACCAGGGCGTCGGAGTCGCCGACTGCGATGGCAGTCCCGGCACCGACCATCGGGTAGTCACAGCCCGCGTACCGGCCGGTGTGGCCCGTCGTGATCGAGACGCCGAACTCGGTCGCCTCGGCGTCGACAGTCGCCCAGACGGTGGCGAAGGCCTCGTCGGTCATCGCTGGCGCGAGAGTGAGGTCGATCGAGAGGTGGGCGGGTGGGATGCCGGCGACGGCGACGTCCGACAACAGGACGTGGACCGCGAACCAGGCGGCCCGTTCGAGGCCGAGCGAGGGCGCGAGGACGACCGGCTCGGTCGCCATCGCCACGACACTGTCGCCGACCCTCACCGCGCCGACGTCGCCGCCGTGGGCCGGGTCGAAAAGGACGTCCTCGCGGTTCGCGCCGAGGTTCGGGTGGAGATAGTCGGCTGCGAAGGCGGGGTCGACCCTGCCGAAGTCGGCCATGGTCGGATATCGCCCCTGGCCCCCATAGGCCTGCTCCTCGGCGACAGTCGGCTGCCACAGACCGAAACCGGACCGTAGCTTTTTGCCCACGCCCGTCGAGCGGGCGGGCATGGCCGACCGGCGGCGGTACACGGAGACGAAGACGCTGCAGTTGGCCTGGTCGGCTCTCGCCCTGCTCGCAGCGGGCCTCGCCGTCGCGGTCGCCCCGTCCGTCGTCACGCCGACGGCACTCGTCAGCTTCGGCATTCTCTGGCTCGCCGGCCTGGTCGTCCTGGCCTGGCGAGAGCGGCTGCACTGGCGACGGCTCGTCGCCTCCTCGGCGTTCGAACGCGGTGCCAGCGCCGGCATGGCGGATCTCCAGCGGATCGTCCACGGCCAGTCCGTCACTGTCAGCACGGACGTCCCGGGAATCCTCTCGCGGACACAGACCGTCGTCTCCGCAGGTATCGACGGCGTCGACGCCAGCTTCACGATCACGCTCGACCACGTCCGCGAGGACGGCGAGGGGCGGGGGGTCGCGACCGGGAATCCGGCGCTCGACGAGGCGTGGGTGATCGAGGGCGGCGAGCGAAACGTCTCGCTTTTGCTCTCGCCGGACGTCCAGTCGGCCCTGATGGACGTCACCGTGCCCGGAACCGCGACGGTGACCGGCGAGCGTGTGGTCGTTCGAGTCCCATTCACCCGTCTCTCGGCCGACGAACTGGCGGCAGTCGCCCGCGCCGTCGCGGCGGTGGCTGCTCGCCTGGAAGCCGTCGGCCGGGGCGACACCTCGCCGACGGGGTAACGGTGTCGTCGTGACGCTGCCGTCAGGTCTCCCGGCGCCAGCGTTGCTCGATGGCCTGGTTGGCGAGGACGAGCACGTCGCCGTCGTCGAGTTCGAGGCGACTCTTCCGAAGGCCGATGGCGAGGACCTCGCCGGTGACGTCGGCCGTCGTCACGGTGTCGCCGGCGTTGAAGTCGGGATCGCGCAGCAGGTAGATGCCGGCGACGGTGTCGGCGATCATGTCCGAGAGCGCATACGAGACGCCGAGGGCGAGAAAGCCCGCAGCCGTCCCGAGGCTCGCGGCGACCTGGGTCATCCCGAGGATTGTCAGGAGCGTCAGCACAGCGCCGAACCAGGCAGCGACGGTCACGACGAGCACGCCGAAGTCGACCACCAGCCGCTCGTCGGCGGGATAGAGCCGCGACAGTGCCTGTCGCGTCGCCACCTGGAGCAGTTTGACAATGAGGTACGCAAGCACCAGGAACAGCACCGCGGCGATGAGGCGGGGCAGGGTCGTCTCGATCCGGGTCAGAAACTCGCCGAGCGCGTCCACGACCGGTCGTACGAGAGTCGACATACCGGGACCACGGCTCCCGTCGCCAAGTACCTGGGCCCCGGCGCCGGTCACTCGCAGGAGACCGCCGTACTCAAGCCACCGCCGCCCGAAGAGGTGACCGATGGTCGAGGCGCCACCGCGCCCGGACGGGTGGGACGTCGCCGCCGTCGGGTCGGCGCTCGCACTGCTCGTCGTCGCGCACGTCCTGTATCCACACCGACTCGTCCAGTACGGGGCCTGGCTGGCCGTCTTTACGATCTGGATGGCCTGGTTCGTCTACTACGGGACCCGGTGGCTCTACGGCACTGAGGAATCGAGCGGGTGAACCCGCGCGTCGCTTCACGGCGGTGCTGTCCCGAGACGCCTGCCGTCGGTCCTGGCTGCCCGGCGGACCGCGGCAGAATTGGTGGTCGACGGGTCGGCGCGTGCGGTTCTCTACCAATGACGGGGCGGATCGCAACGCCTAATTTCTCCGTGGTGATCCGTTTTGACGATGGCAACATCGCTGATCAATCTCGTGGCAGCAGTCTTCGGCGCCGGCGTCGTCGTCGCGATGGCCGTGATCGGCACGGCGCTCGTGTACTCCGCCTTCAACGAAGATTCCTACGCCCACCAGGCCGCCACAGAAGCGGCAGACTGACCCAGTCCTCGCGCCGGGCACGCCCCCACTTCTTGTAACGGCCGGGTAGTCCCGACTTCGTCGCAGTACGAGAACACTCGATCCGCTCCGTACCTGGCACCGACCCGGGCAGCGGCCGCAGCCTGAATTGCAGCCGACGTAATCGATTTATGTGCAGTCGTTGGAACTGTGGGTTATGAGACGGGTCACGCGACGATCGGTGTTGCGCAGCGCGGCCGGGCTGGGGGCGGTGGTGGTCGCCGGGTGTAACGGTGGGCAACCGGGCCAGGAGGACAGGCAAGATGGCGACGATGGTGGTGGCGACTCCGGGGCGTCGACGCCGACAGACGAGGATTCGGGGGCGGACCCCGCATTCCACGACAAAATCACCGCCCCCGACCCGCAGCCGGAGGACCACTTCGGATCTGCCGTCGCCGTCACGGGGGAGACTGTTCTCGTCGGCGCGAACCGGGACGACGTCGAGCGCGGAACGAACGCCAGGTCCGTCCACGTTCTTCGCCGACGCGAGGGGACGTGGGCCCACCAGACCGCGCTCACCGCCGACGACGGCGCAAGAGGGGACCTGTTCGGCAGTGCACTCGCGGTCTCCGACACCGTTGCTCTGATCGGCGCCAGCCAGCACGATCACTCGGGTGAGTCAGATGCCGGCGCCGTCTACGTCTTCGAGCGCGGCGACGAATCCTGGACCCAGCAGTCGAAACTCGTCGCCGACGACGCGTCGCGCCTCGACCGGTTCGGCACGTCCCTGGCGCTGTCCGGCCGCGAGGGACTCGTCGGGGCGCCGTTCCACGCCGGCAACCGCGGCGTCGACTCCGGCGAGGCGTACCTCGTCGACGGCGCGAACGGTGCGTGGCGAGTCGCCGAGGCGCTCGCCCCGCTGGCCATCGATCGCGCGGACACCTTCGGCACGTCGGTGGCGCTGTCCGGCGACACCGCCCTTGTCGGCGCCCCGACGGACGAGCACCCCAACGGATCGAAGGCGGGCGCCGTCTACCACTTCGATCGTCGGGACGGGACCTGGGAGCACCGCAGCCGCATCGCCCCCGTGGACGGCAAGCCGGGTGGCCGCTTCGGCGCGGCGATGGACCTGTCGGGAGACACGCTGCTCGTTGGCGCGCCACACGACGTCGACGAGGGGCTGAACGACCTCGGCGTCGCGTACGTCTTCGTGCGCTCCGGGAACGGCTGGGTCCAGGAGGCGAGACTCTCCCGCAGCGACGCGAACGACGACGACGGGGACGACACCGACGACAGATTCGGCGCGGCCGTGACGCTCGCCGGCGACGACGTGGCCGTCGTCGGAGCGCCCACCGACGAGGACCCCAACGGGAGGGCGGGCGGCTCGGCGTCCGTCTTCGAGCGCGCGGGCGGGTCCTGGCGCCAGGTGACGAAGCTCTCGGCGAGACACGGACGGGCGGAGGCCAACTACGGCCAGGCGGTGGCTGCCGGGCCCGACCTCGCCGCTGTCGGGGTCCCTCGCGAGGACCTCGCCGAGGGCCGCAGCGCCGGCGCCACGCACCTCTATACGATCTGAGCGGGTTGCAAGACGAGCGAGCGTTCGAAATCGTTTTCCTGGCCGGCCAACAGCGATCTGACATGCCCTCCCACCTCCCAACTGCGGTGCTCAACGTCGCGCTGGGCGGCTTGCTGTTGGCCGTCGGTGCGTTGGTCGTCCGGCATCCCGAAACCAGCTATCAACTCCGGGCCGGGTGGCGACACGACGGCGAAGTGACGCTCTCCGAGAAGGGGCGGACCGACATGCGCGTCGCTGGCGGCGTGATCGTGTTGATCGGCATGGTGATCCTCGCCCGTGGCGCGTCGTTTCTCTGAGCGGCCGAAGCCTTAACCCGGATTTCGCCCAAGATCGGGCTACATGGCGACCGGAGCGCGAAACGAGCCGGGCGACGAAGGCGTCGAGTTCATCCACGAGGATGACGGCTCGATCACTGCACGGGACATCGAAACCGGAGTGGCCTCGTTCGGGGAGACGAAATCCGAGGCGCTCCGGATGCTCGCCGCCGCGCTCGCTCTCCACGAAGGTGAGGAGGAGGAGGAGGAGCCGATCACTGACGAGCATCTGGCTGAACTGGGGATCGATCCGGACGACGCCGGGAACGAAGAACTCCCGGGATTTATGCGTTGACTGGTCGTGGGTCGGACGAATTTTTCCGGTCGAGAGATCGCATCAGTCCTGCTGCGCCATGGATACGAACGAGCGGGCCGAACCGGCAGCCACCTCAAACTCCGGTGGCAAAGTTCCACTACCGACGAGGTACGAACGGTGACGATCCCAATGGCTTCGGCGGACGAGATGCCCACCGGGACGTTGTATTCGATCGCCGACCAGTGTGGCGCTCGCGATTTTCGCGCCTGGTGTCGGTGGATCGACGAGCACTGTTCAGCGGAGATCGGTGCCGAATCGACTCGCGCGAAATAGAGGTGGGACGCAGTGAAGTCGAGTGGACTCGCCGAAAGACGCGCTTCGCTCGTCTTTCGAGCTCTCATTCGCTCCTCGGGCTTTGCCCCTCGTCGCTCTCGAGAACGCGTGGATTTGAACCAGAGCCAGAGGTTCCGGGTCGCTCACTGGCTCACGGCTTCGCCGCTCGCCAGTTCCGAGACGCTCCCTTCGGTCGCGTCTCGCACCGTTCGCTTCCCGGGCTGCCTCTGGCAGGGCTCAAATCCACGCGCTCGCTACGCGAGCGCTCCGCTCGTCCATTCTCACTCACTCGCAGAACTCGTTCGCTCCGATGGACTCGCGGGGATTTGAACCCCGGGCCTCTTCCTTGCGAAGGAAGCGATCTGCCACTGATCTACGAGCCCGCCGTGTTCGAAAGGCGGAATGCCTCTGCGCTGGGTGGCGCATCGCGCCACCCGGTTCGCGCCCGGCTCAGTCCTCGAGGACGATCTCGATGGACACGTCGTTTGGCACCTGGATGCGCATGAGCTGGCGCAGGGCCCGCTCGTCCGCGTCGATGTCGATCAGGCGCTTGTGGACGCGCATCTCCCAGTGCTCCCACGTCGCCGTCCCCTCGCCGTCGGGGGACTTGCGCGTCGGAACCTCCAGGGTCTTCGTCGGGAGCGGCACCGGACCGGACAGCGCCACGCCCGTCTTGTCCGCGATGTCGCGGACATCGTCGCAGATGTCGTCGAGGTCCTCGGGGCTCGTGCCCGCGAGCCGAACGCGTGCCTGCTGCATGGATTAGCGCTCGTTGACGGAGAGGACCTTGCCGGCCGCGATGGTCTGGCCCATGTCGCGGATGGCGAAGCTGCCCAGCTCCGGGATCTCGCTCGACGGCTCGATCGAGAGCGGCTTCTGCGGGCGGACCGTCACGACGGCGGCGTCGCCCGACTGGATGAAGTCCGGGTTCTCCTCGGCGACCTCGCCGGAACTCGGGTCGATCTTCTTGTCGATCGACTCGACCGTGCAGGCGACCTGCGCGGTGTGGGCGTGGAAGACCGGGGTGTAGCCGGCGGTGATGACGCTGGGGTGTTGCATGACGACGACCTGCGCCTGGAAGGTCTCGGCGACCGATGGCGGGTCGTCGGCGGGGCCACAGACGTCACCGCGGCGGATGTCGTCCTTGCCGATGCCGCGGACGTTGAACCCGACGTTGTCGCCGGGTGCGGCCTCGGGCACCTCTTCGTGGTGCATCTCGATGGTCTTGACCTCCCCGCCCACGTCGCTGGGCTGGAAGGAGACGTTGTTGCCGGTGTTGAGCATCCCCGTCTCGACGCGGCCGACCGGGACCGTGCCGATGCCGGAGATGGTGTAGACGTCCTGGATCGGGAGGCGCAGCGGCGCGTCCGTCGGCGGCTGGGGCTCCGGGAGGCCGTTGAGGGCCTCGAGCAGGATGTCGCCGTCGTACCAGCCCGTGTTGTCGGACTCCGCGGCGACGTTGTCGCCCTCGAAGGCCGAGACCGGGATGAACGAGGCGTTCTCGGTGTCGAACTGGACCTGCTTGAGGAGGTCCTTGACTTCCTCGACGGTCTCCTTGTACCGGGACTCCTCGTAGTCGACGAGGTCCATCTTGTTGACGGCGACGATGAGCTCGTTGATGCCCAGGGTGCGGGCCAGGAAGACGTGCTCCTGGGTCTGGGGCTGGACGCCGTCGTCCGCGGCGACCACGAGCACGGCGTTGTCGGCCTGGCTCGCGCCCGTGATCATGTTCTTCACGAAGTCGCGGTGGCCCGGACAGTCGACGATGGTGAAGTAGTACTCGTCGGTGTCGAACTCCTGGTGGGCGATGTCGATGGTGACCCCGCGCTCGCGCTCCTCGGCGAGGTTGTCCATCACGTAGGCGAACTCGAAGCCGCCCTTGCCCTTCTCTTCTGCCTCTTCCTTGTACTGCTCGATGACGTGCTCCGGTACGTTCTCGGTCTCGTACAGGAGTCGGCCGACGAGAGTACTCTTCCCGTGGTCGACGTGGCCGATGACGGCCAGGTTCTGGTGCGGTTTGTCACTCATTGATGTCTCACGCGCAGAGGCGCTATACCGGAGACTTTGCGCGGTTGTTCATAAAACCATTTCGATACACCACACAGACCGTCGGCGCGCCGTCTGGTGATTTGGCACCCGTTGGCACGGCGCGCCGGGCGGCATCGCCCAGACTGCCCCCCTGGCTCGGCTCACTCCTCGCCGTCGGTCCCGACCCGGACGTACCACAGGACTGCGAGTACCGCGACGAGCGCACCGACCACGCCGACGGGCGCGAGTGGGAGGCCTGCCTCGCCCTCGTCCTCACCCCGGGCGGTGGTCGCGGTGCGCGTCGTGTCCTGATCGGCGGTGGTGGTCGTGGCCTGGTTAAGGGTGCTCGCCGCAGCCCCGTCATCGTCGGCGGCGGCCGTGGCAGCGCCATTGCCCCCGGCGTCGACTGAGAGTGCGTCACACGTGGCGGTGGCAGACTGGCCGCCGACGTGGACCCGAACGCGTGGTTCGTACGTCCCGGCCTGGTCGTAGCTGGTCGTGTGCGTCCGCGAAGACTGCCCGGTGACGTCGAATGCGCCGTCGCCGTCCACGTCGAAGTCGACCGTGTCGGGGGACGGGGATCCGCTCACCTCGAGCGTCACGGCCTCGGTGGGTCCGACCGTGGTCGGATCCGCCTCGCACGACGCCGTCGGTGACCTGACCGTGAGTTCGTGGACGGTGGTGGCGGTCGCGCCCTCGTCGTCCTCGATCGTGACCGAGACGGGGTAGGTACCGGACTGGCCGTACTGCGTGGAGACGAGCGCTCCGCTCGTGGTCTGCTCGACGGACCCGTCACCGTCCGTGTCCCAGCGGTAGGTGACGATGGACCCGTCGGGGTCGCTCGATCCCGAGGCGTCGAGCTGGACCGTCTGTCCGGGGACTGCCGGTGCTGGCGACGCGGCAAGGGACACGACCGGTGGCTCGTTGGCCGCGACGGTCACCGTCCACGTCGCGGCGTCGGTGGCGCCGTCGTCGTCGACGACCGTCACCGCGACGTCGTACTCGCCAGACTGGCCGAAGCTGGTCGAGGCGGTCGGGGACGAGGTGGTCCGCTCGACGGTTCCATCCCCGTCTCGGTCCCAGCGATACTCCGGGATAGAGCCGTCCGCGTCGGTCGACCCGCTGGCGTCGAGGGAGACGGTCTCGCCAGTCCCGGCCGTCGACGGGGACCCGGTCAGGGCCGCCGAGGGAGCCTGGTTGGCCTGGACGGCGACCGTCGTCGTCGCCGTGTCCGTGGCACCGTCCCCGTCGAGGACGGTCACACCCACGTTGTGGTCACCCGCTTGGGTGAACGACGTCGAGGTGGTCGGTGACCCGGTGGTGGTGTCGACGGTCCCGTCGCCGTCCAGGTCCCAGCGGTACTCCACGAGGGAGCCGTCCGGGTCGCTCGACCCCGAGGCGTCGAGTGTCACCGACTGACCAGGTTCGGCACGGTCTGGATTGGCAGTCAGCGCGGCCTCGGGTGGGTCGTTCGACGAGACGGTGACGGTGCCACAGCCGGTCGTGTCGGTCGAGCCGTCGCTTGCCCGGACGGTCGGCTGGTAGGTCCCGCTGATGCTGTAGGTGACGGTGACGACGAAGTCGGTCGTGTCCCGCCGGTCATAGCTCCCGTCCCCGTCGACGTCGAACTCCACGCTGGTCGCTTGTGAGGAACTCGCATCGAGCGTAACGGCGTCGCCGGGCTCGACCGACATCGGGTCGGCCGTACAGGCGGCTGTCGCCGCTGGGTCGGACGCCGGCAGCGTGGCGAGTGCGGCGCCCGTCCCGACGGTCAGGAGGACGACCGCGACGACCGCGACGGTGCCCATCGAACCGGATACGCCGCTCGAAGCCGTCACGTCTGCCACCCCCTCACAGCACCGCGCCCGGCGGCTCCCCGCCGCAACCAGCGTCGACGCGCGGGACTCGTTCGTGAGATGAGCGAAAGAGAGAGGGGTGGGCAATAAAATCCCCGCAAACCGTCAGCGGTGCCGCGAGCCCGGCGCTCGGCGCCGCTACCCCGAAACGCGACCGCGAAACCGCTACGTGCTACCCGAGCGGCGGGAGGCGGTCGACGTCGGCCAGGACTGCCGTCGCCGTCTCGGGCCCGCCAGCCCCCCGGCCCGAGACGTTCAGTTGCCCGGCGTGGGTGGTCTCGAGCTGGACGATGTTGCGGGTCCCGGTCACAGCCAGGGCGGCGTGCTCGGGGACGAGCCGCGGTCCGACCCGGACCTCGCCGTCTGTCACCTCGCCGATCAGTCGAATGGTCCGTCCGTCCTCGTTCGCCAGTTCGAGGGCCGAGCCCGGAAGGTCGCTGATTCCCTCGACCGTCGCGTCGGCCAGCGTGTACTCGCGGTCCTCGGCGAGGACGTTCGCCAGGATGACGCACTTCAGGGCCGCGTCCGTTCCCTCGACGTCGAAGCTCGGGTCGGCTTCGGCCACGCCGAGGTCCTGGGCCTCCGCAAGGACGTGTTCGTAGCCCAGCCCCTCGGCAGCCATCCGCGAGAGGATGAAGTTCGCCGTCCCATTGAGGACGCCCCGGGCGGCCGAGATGTGCGACGGGCCGAAGTCTTCGACTGTCGAGAGCACCGGAATCGCCCCGCCGACGGTCGCCTCGAACCGGACCGCGCCCGCGCTCGCGCGCTCGAGATCGCGAAGGTCGCCGTAGCGTTCGGCCACGGGCCCCTTGTTCGCGAGCACGACGTGGCGGTCGCGCTCCAGGGCGGTCTCGACGTGCCCGAAGCCGGGCTGGGCGTGGCCGAGCGTCGTCGGCGTGGCCTCGACGAGAACGTCGTAGCTACCCTCGAGGGCATCCGCAACGTCCCCGTCTCCGACCACGCCCTCCGCGCTCTTGCGATCGAGGCCAGCCTGCACGTCGATCCCGTCAGGGTCGACCACGGCGCTTTGCGAGTCCGCCAGGGCAGTGACGGTGTGTCCGTACTCCCCGGCGAGCTCTGCGACCGACGAGCCGACGGCCCCGGCCCCGACAACGGCGAGTCTCACGCGCCACCACCTGCCGTCAGGGGCTCGACGACGCGAAAGTCCTTCTCCGCGGCAATCGACCGGATGGTCGCGAGGGCGGCGTCGGTCTCGCCCGACTGGGTGGCGAGTCGCAGCCGAGCGCTTGACTTCCCGTCGGTGTTCTCCGGGGCCGAGAGCGCGAAGTCCTCTACGGAGGAGTCGATCGAGTCCTCGATCCGGTCGAGGGTGTCAGAGAGGTCCGTCCGGACGAGGTGGCCGATGAGGAGGACGGTGACCTCCTCGGCGTAGACCTCCGCCCCGGCCTGGATGACGTTGATGCCCTCCGCCCGGAGGGCGTCGACGATCCCCTCGAAGCGATCGGGTGCCGCCTCCAGGTCGACCTCTACCGGGATGTGGCCGCGAGGGGTAAGGTTGCCACGTTCGTGAAAGATCGAGAGGAGGTTCCCGCCGTTGTCGGCGATGGGTTCGAGCGCCCGCAGGAGTTCACCGGGGCGGTCGACCAGCTCCAGCCGGACTGTGTACGCCTGGAGTTCGTCGCGCGAGTCGCTCACCGCACGTCACCTCCAGTCGCCCTTCCTGCCGGTCGGAGCATCGTTGCCTCATCTGACGGGCGGGCGGGTATAAGAATGCAGTCGTTTTGGAGAGCCCTCGGCCGGCCTCCAGGACGCCACACGCCCGAAACCGGATCACCAGGTGACAGACCGTGCACCAACGCTGGCCGCCGCAGCGCCTGTCACCGCGACGCCGAGCGTCAGTCCGACCAGCGCCCCGAGGATCGCGCCGAGGTCACCGAGTCCGCCACCGGGTCCGCCCGTCTGTGCCAGGAGTATCGCGAGCACGAACAGGACGACGGTGGCGATCAGGGCGCCGGCACCCGCACTGACGGCTCCGGCAATCGGCGCCGACTCGCCACCGCCGACGCTCCGGCCGACCAGCAGGCCAAGCCCCAGCGCGACGGCCGGCCCGAGAAAGACTACGAGGCCGACACCGACGAGCAGCGACCCCAACAGCCCCGACCCGCCCGCGCCGCCGCCCATCAGCATGCCGAACCCGCCCAGCCCGCTGCCCCCGCCGAACAGCCCGAGCAAGTACATCGTGATGGCGCTCCCGAGGCCGAAGACGAGGTAGATCGCCACGCCCAGTGCAACCCACCGGCCGAGGCCGCCCGGCCCGTAGCCGCCGTCGGTGCGAACCCGCCCGTCGTCGTTGTCGTTCGACATGTAACGTTCCGCACATGCCAGCAGCATAAGCGTTCGGTACGGAGCGAGCGAGAGCCGCCACCAACCTCGACACGGTCGGCCGAAAACCGATGGAACGGGACCGTCTCGCCGACACGCTGTCTTTGCCACCCGGCCAGACAGCGGACCGTGCCATGACAGGAATCCACGATCCGAACGCTGTTCGAGGGGATCTGGAACAGTTCGGATCCGAGCCTCGTCGACCAGGTACTGGCCGCTGACTACGACGACGTTCCACGGAGTGTTCCCTGGCCGAGCTTGCGGCCGACGTCGGCCTCGACAACGTCCCTTGCCAGCCGAATCCTCCACCGGGCCGAGAGTCACGTGATGGACTCGCGATTCGGGTAAGAAACAGGGTGGCAGCAGACCGAGGGTCAAACCGCCGATCACTGCGTACGGCGAGCGCTGAGCGCTCGCCGTTTCCCCGAACGCGCGCCGCTGGCGCGCGTTCGGCTTTTTTGGTCCAGATTTTTTGGCCCGGGTCGAACGAGTCGCGAAGCGGCGAGTGAGGCCCGGGTGAAAAAAGGTGGTTAGAAGTAATCCACGGCGTCGGGTAGTTCGAGCTTCATGCCCTTGCGCTCGCGGATCTCCTCGATGGTCTCGGGCTGGAGGTTATCGGCCATGACCTGGAAGCCGGCGTTCTCGGTGTTCCAGGAGGCACGGCCCTCGGTCGCGGAGCGGATGTCGCTGGAGAAGCCGATCATCTCCTCGACGGGCGCGACGCCCTCGACGACCATGAGGTCACCCTCCTGGTACATGTCGTCGACGCGGCCACGACGGCCCTGGATCTCGCCGGAGGCGGCGCCCATGTGCTCGTTGGGCACGTCGATGCGGACCTCCTGGATCGGCTCCAGCAGGCGGATCTCGGCGTCGATCAGCGCGTTGTGGAGCGCGCGGCGGACCGCCGGAATCACCTGGGCCGGACCGCGGTGGATGGCGTCCTCGTGGAGGCGGGCGTCGTGGAGGCGGATGAGCGAGCCCTGGACCGGCTCGGCGGCCAGCGGGCCGTCCTCCAGAGCTTCCTCGAAGCCCTCGATGACGAGTTCCATCGTCTCGTTCAAGTGCTGGATCCCCTTCGTGTCGTCGATGATGACGTTCGTCCCGTAGATGTGCTCGACCTCCTGGGACGTGTCCTTGTCGAGGCCGGCGTCCTGGAGTGCCTCGCGGCGCTCCAGTTCGGGCATGTCCATGGTCGCTTCGCCCATCTTCAGCGTCTCGACGAGTTCCTCGGTCAGGGGCTCGACGCTGATGTAGAAGCGGTTGTGGCGGTTCGGGGAGATGCCCTCGACCTCGCGGGACGGCTCCTGGGGCGCCTCGCGGTAGACGACGATCGGTTCGCCGGTGTTGATCGGGATACCCTGGTTGCGCTCGATGCGCTGGCCGATGACCTCGAGGTGGAGTTCGCCCTGGCCGGAGATGAGGTGCTCGCCGGTGTCCTCGTTGATCTCGATCTGGATGGTCGGGTCCTCCTTGGCGACCTGCTGGAGCGTCTCGATCAGCTTCGGCAGGTCGTCCATGTTCTGAGCCTCGACGGACTTCGTGATGACCGGCTCGGAGATGTGCTCGATGGACTCGAAGGGCGTCATCTCGACCGAAGAGACGGTCGAGCCGGCGATGGCGTCCTTCAGGCCGGTGACGGCGGCGATGTTCCCGGCGGGGACGTGCTCGACCTCCTCGCGCTCGCCGCCCATGTAGATGCCGACGCTCTGGACGCGGTTCTTGCCTGCAGTCCCGGAGACGTAGAGCTCCTGACCCTTCTCGATCGTGCCGGAGAAGACGCGGCCCGCGGCGATCTCACCGGCGTGGGGGTCGATCCCGATGTCGGTGACCATCAGGACGACCTCGCCGTCCTCGTCGACCATCTCCATCGTCCCGGCGATCTCGGAGTCGGCGTCGCCACGCCAGATCCGCGGGATACGGCGGGGCTGGGCGTCGATGGGGTTCGGGAAGTGCTCACAGACCATGTCGAGCACGACGTCCGAGAGGGGCGTGCGCTCGTGGAGTTCCTGGCGCTTGTCCGCGCGCTCGAGGTCGATGATGTCGCCGAAGTCCATCCCGGTGCGCTGCATCGATGGCATCGAGACGCCCCACTTGTACAGCGCCGACCCGAAACCGACGGTGCCGTCCTCGACGCCGACGGTCCAGTCCTCGTCGATGTCGTCCATCTCCTCGGTCATCCCGCGGATGAGTTCGTTGACGTCGCGGATGACCGCCAGCAGGCGCTCCTGCATCTCCTCGGGCCCCTCCTGGAGCTCCGAGATCAGGCGGTCGACCTTGTTGATGAACAGCGTCGGCTTGACGCCCTCGCGGAGGGCCTGCCGGAGGACGGTTTCGGTCTGGGGCATCGCGCCCTCGACGGCGTCGACGACCACGAGCGCGCCGTCGACGGCGCGCATCGCCCGCGTCACGTCGCCGCCGAAGTCGACGTGGCCCGGCGTGTCGATGAGGTTGATGAGGTGGTTCTGCCCCTCGTACTCGTGGGTCATCGAGACGTTCGCGGCGTCGATGGTGATGCCGCGTTCTTGCTCGTCTTCCTCGGTGTCCATCGCGAGTTGCTCGCCGGCGGTCTCGTCGGAGATCATGCCCGCGCCCGCGAGGAGGTTGTCTGTCAGCGTGGTCTTGCCGTGGTCGACGTGCGCGGCGATGGCGATGTTCCGGATGTGTTCCGGCCGGTCCATCAGCGCCTCGCACTCCTGGACGATCTTCTTGCGTCGGCCCATTCTTACGTGCGGTACCGGAAGGAGGGTCAAAAGGGTAGTGTTTCCCGGTGGGCGTCCCCGCGAGGGTACCGAGCGGGGACTCGCGAGGGAACGAGACGAACGAAGTGAGTCGAGTGGACTCGCGGCGAATCCGGCCGTTCGGCGTGCGAGTTCGGCAAACGGTTCGTGACGGAAGTGGCGAATCTGTCCGGAAGTCCCAGGCGGTTGCCTGGCGGTCTGCCAGGGAGAAACGAGCAGGTGCAATTATTGCAGATGTGCACTACTATCCGGCCAAAAGGCACCGATACCCCACTGATTCTACCAATTCTGTCGAAACCGTTAAGTTTCGTCTGCCTGGATGGGGGATCGAGATCGATGGAACGGAAGTCTGACGAGTCAGTCGGGAGCGGTACCGATCCGGACGGCGGAACCGTGGAGGGTCATCGGCCGTCCAGGGGCGACCCGGAGCGATACCGACACCTCGTCGAACACATCCAGGACGCCCTGGTGGAGTTCGAGATGAACGACGGCGATCCGGTGATACGGGACGTGAACCCGGCGTTCGAGGCCATCTTCGGCTACGACGCGGACGACGTCGTCGGTGCCTCCCTGAACGACTACATCGTCCCCCCGTGGCTGGAAGCGGAGGCCAATCGACTCGACGATCGGACCGGGTCGGGCGAGATCAACTACCGCCACGTGCGCCGCTCGACTGCCTCCGGCCTCCGCGAGTTCCTGTACCGGGGGATTCCCTACGAGACGGCAGACGGCCGGCGCTGTGGCTTCGCGGTCTACACCGACCTCACGGAGGACCGCCGCAACCAGAGCCGGATCGAAGTCCTCCACCGGCTCCTCAGACACAACCTCCGAAACACACTCGGTGTCCTCGTCGGCAGCCTCGACCAGCTCGTCGCGACGGTCGAGGGGGAGGGGGCGGCAACCGGGGGTTCGACGCCGGGCGAGCTCGCGAGACGCGCCCGGGAGAGGGCCCGGGACCTCGAAACGCTGGCCGAGGAGGCCCACGAGATCCAGCGCACCCTCGACGCGCCCGTCCCAGAGGACGCCCGGGTGGATTGCGCGGCGCTGGCTGCCGAGGCCGTCGAACAGGCCCGGGCCGAGTACCCGGCCGCCACCGTGTCCGTCGAGTCGGCGGAGACGGCGCCGGCGACCGCCACCGAGCGGCTCGCGCTCGCCGTCGAGGAACTCCTGACCAACGCCATCGTCCACAATCCCGATCCGGACCCGCGCGTCTGGGTCGAGGTCGGTCCCGCACCCGAGTCGGGCTGGACCGACGTCGTCGTCGCAGACGACGGCCCACGCATCCCCGAGGCCGACCGGCTCGTCGTCAGCGGCGAGGCCGAGATCACCTCGATGCAGCACGGCACCGGCCTCGGCCTCTGGCTGGTGCGATGGACCGTCGAGCAGTTCGGCGGGACGGTGTCCTTCCGCAGTCGGGACGGCGGCGGCAACGAAGTCCGACTCCGCCTGCCGCGCTGACGGGGGTGGCACGGACGCAAGAGTAATACGCCACAATCACCCACACACGACCACATGGACGTCCGCGTCCAGGGGCCGGGCCCGGCCGAGCCGTTTCTCGGTGCCCGTGACCTCTTCGAGACGGAACTCGCCGTCGAGCGGCCGGTCACCGTCCGCATCCGCGAGGACCCCGACGAGCGGACCCGCGTCGGCCACGACGCCGACGGCCACCACCTGACGATCTCCCGGAAGGCCGCCACGTCGGCGATGGCCCGCGAACTCGCGCTCCACGAGTACGCCCACATGCACCACCACGAGCGCGAGCACCCCTCCCACACCCAGGACACGCAGGAGGCCATCTTCCTCGCGCTCGCGGGCAACAGCGTCGAGCGCCGAAAACTCACCCACGTCCACCAGATCGCCAACCACATGAAGGACATCTACGCCGACGACGTCTGGCTGGACGTCGCCCCGGCCGACAAGCTGGTGGCCTTCCTCGAAGCCAGTCTCGCGACCGCCGTCGCCAACCGCCCACACCAGAGTGCCGATCCGGCCAGGTGGCACCGCGTGGCGGCTTTACCGCCACGGAATGAGCGGG
>Ga0207756_100365_pt1 | contig 17265 bp, 13 predicted proteins | sample A23M1SouthBayCA_FD_187748 | JGI IMG/M metagenome (GOLD analysis project Ga0207756, IMG submission 187748) | Aerobic enrichment media microbial communities from Eden Landing Ponds, California, USA - A23 M1 (3) (SPAdes) | ecosystem: Environmental > Aquatic > Marine > Unclassified | place...
GAACAGGCGACCCTTCTCGTCGATGATCTCCATTCTGTGTCATCGCTGGACGAGTGCGCGCTTAGTGGTTTCGCTTGCCTGACGATCGGATCCGTCCGTCGGCCGTGAGACACCACGTCGCGCAAAAAGACCCCCCTTTGAAAGACAAGATATTTACCTGCGCGAAGTTACTCAGAAAGTGAGTAACCAATGACCATCCTCGTGACTGGGGGCGACGGCTACATCGGGTGGCCGACGGCCCTGCGACTCGCGACCAGGACGGACGACCGCGTGCTGCTCGTCGACAACTTCGCCCGCCGCGAATGGGTCGAAGAGGTCGGCTCCGTCAGCGCCGTGCCCATCGCGGGCATCGACGAGCGAATCGCCGCCGCGCGCGAGACGTTCGACGTCGGCAATCTGTCCTTCGTCGAGGGCGACCTCGTCGAGAAGGACTTCGTCGACGAACTGCTGACTGTCCACGAACCCGACGCGATCGTCCACGCGGCCGCCCAGCCCTCGGCGCCGTACTCCCAGATCAACGGCGAACGCGCCAACTACACCCAGCACAACAACATGCAGGCCACGCGAAACCTCGTGTGGGGGCTGGAGGAACACAGTCTGACGGATACCCACTTCATCGAGACCACGACGACGGGCGTCTACGGCGCCCCCGAGTTCCCCATCCCCGAAGGTGGGGCGACGATGGAACACGAGGGCGAACGCGACGAAGTCCCGTTCCCAAATATGGGGGGATCCTGGTATCATGCTACAAAAGGATTCGATGCACAGAACATGCGACTCGCCGCCCAGCAGTTCGACATCCCCATTTCGGACGTCCGGACCGCGATCACCTACGGTACCGAGACCGAGGAGACCCGCGCGGACGACCGCCTGAAGACCCGCTTCGACTTCGACTACTACTTCGGCACTGTCGCGCATCGCTTTGCGGCGCAGGCCGTCGCCGGCTATCCCGTGACGGTGTACGGCAAGGGCGAACAGCGCAAGCCGTTCGTCTCGCTCGAAGACGCCGTCGAAGGGCTCGTCGAGTTGGCGTTGGCTGACCCCGACGACCGGCCCGACGACCTGACCGTCTACAACCAGGTGACCCGCGCCATCTCGATCGTCGAAATCGCAGAGACCATCGCCGACGTGGGCGGGGAGTTCGACCTCCACGTCTCCGTCGAGCACTTCGAGAACCCCCGCGACGAGGACGAGACCCACAAGATGGAGATCGAAAACGACCGCTACGCCGACGCGATCGGCGGCCAGGAGCAGACGTTCGAGGAGGGGATCCGCGACGTCTTCGAGTCGTTGACTCGGTACGACGGGACCATTTCGGCCCACGAGGACCGGTTCCTGCCCGGCGTGCTCGAAGACCGGATCGACGGGGAGGAGTGACGACGTCGAGCCATAAGGCAAAGATTAGTCATATAGACGCATACCACAGGTGATCCGGGACGCCACCGGTGCAGTCAAGCTCTGACAGATCGGTAAATATCGATCGTATCGGCGATCATTTGTTCTTCTCCGAATCGAGACTCAACTCGTTTCCGTGCGGCCTGACCATAGGCGGCTCTCCGTGTAGTATTTGATAGGAGTTCCTCGATTGCATCTGCCAGCGCCCTCTTGTTTCGCGGAGGTACCGTTATTCCAGTTTTTCCGTCGAGACTAACCCATGGGACACCCGTTGGAAGATTGGTATTAATGACCGGAAGTCCGTGTGCCATCGCTTCTAACTGCACGATACCGAACGCCTCGCTGGGTTCAGTCGACGGAAGCACGAATAGTGACGCCGCCTCGTAAAAAGCATTTAACGTTTCGTCGTCAACTTGGCCGAGGAACTTGACTCGGTTATCGATCCCTAGAGACTGTACGCGCTGTTCTAGATCGGTTCGACGAGTCCCGTCACCGATGATACAAAGGGTCGCCGGCGTCTCTACCATTGCCATCGCATCAAGAAGGTATTCAACTCCTTTGTAATAGTTCAGACGACCGACAAAGAGGACCGTCGGGACCTCGTCCGTGGTGAATACCTCTTGGGAATTTCCGGTAGTGGAATCGATCTGGTCAATGTCGATCGATAGTGGCACGACATCCGTTTTTTCAATGTACGGTTGGAGATGTTCGGAATTATCACGTAGCCGAGGAGAAGTGGTCACGATCCGGTCAGCCTCCGAAAGAAAACGGTCGAGAAGCGGCTGATAAAGGCGAAGTGCGGTGGCCTGTCGGACAATATCGCTATGATAGGTTACGACGATAGGTGTCGACGGTTGAGCGATCAGGTAACTCGCGACGGCGAGAGGATTCGGGAGGTGATAGTGGACGAGGTCGGCATCGCGAGAGAGTTGCCGAAGTCTGACCGGAAAGGTCGGAGCAAGGGGCGTCGAAAGTGCGACGCCGAGGCTCGAAGTTCGGGTTACTGAGACGCCCTCAACGGTCTCAGACCGCCCGAAGCCACGCTGACGGGATGTTAGAACACTCGTGGGATTACCCAGCTCAGATAATCCGGTCGCGAGTTGGTGGACGACGTGTTCGATTCCGCCGATGACGGGATGGTAGAACTTGTTCACCTGCAGGATATCCATCGGAACGGGCTCATGTCAGTGGCATGTGGACCCGCGGCAAAACTGTTCTGGAATCAAGGTGGGACTGATCCGTCGAGCAAAACGCTATTGATGGTTCGCTCGAATCCATCCGATATCCGATTCAATAAAGCAATTTCGCTATACCTTCGAACTTTCACCAATGAGACTGCTCGTACTCACTGAGGATTTCTACCCGTCGGTGAGCGGCGGTGCGCATAACAAATGGCGGTTTTGTCAGATTGCGGCGGCACGCGGCCATGATGTGATCGTATACACATATCGCGAAGGGAGTATGCGGAAGCGAGAAGATGTCGATGGAGTAGAAATCCATCGCCCGTTCAAAGCAAAACCAGATTCGTTGCCGGCCCATGCTACGCTTGCATTTCCGTTTCGGCTCGTAATGTCCGCTGTCCTCTGTCTATACCTCCTCTTCCATCTCCAGAAAAGCGATATAGATGGGGTTTACTCTGGTTCCAACACGCTCCATTGGGTTGGAACCGTGATAGGGCGGTGGCAAGGCGTACCTGGAGTGAGTTTCATCGGGTATACGCCATCGCTTGACGTCGATGATAGCGGCATGATTAAGAGACTACTGGAAACCCTGACTTTCCGTTACGCCCTCTGTCCGATCGTATTCTGTCGAAACGCAGAGATATGTGATCGAGTTCGCGAACTCTCGGACCGCCGGGCGAGTGTTATTCATGGCGTGTTGAATACTCGGAAAATTCGAGCCGCTTACGACGATAGTATTGATCGATCGGTCAGAGATAAATATGCGGATCCGGACGAAATATTACTCGTTTTCGTTGGTCGGCTCAGTGAAATCAAGAACGTGCCGGCCGCTGTGGAAACGGTTGGGAAACTTCCTGAATCATACCGACTCGTAATCGTTGGTGACGGTCCGGAACGCGATGAAATAGAACGCATGGCTTCCCGTGAAGAGGTGGACAGCCGTGTCAATTTTTTCGGCGAACTGGAGCACAAAGAGGCACTCTCGATCATCGCAGTCGCTGATGGACTCCTCTTGCCATCCCGTGTCGAATCTTACCCGACTGTAGCGTTCGAAGGGCTCGCACTCGGTTGTGAGGTGTTCGCCACGCCTGTCGGGATTCTGCGGGAAATCAGCCACCCTAGACTTCACCTTGGACCGGTGGACCAGTTCACTGAAACAGTTAGAACAACCGACTTCAGTCATCCCACATATCTCGACGAGGAAGCACTCCAGACATATTCCATCGAAAGATATACGGACACTATTTTACAAGTTTTTGATAATACCTGATGAATATGGGGGCGCGAACTGCGTCTTCCGACCGGAAGGCGGTGTCGACTATACAAGTGATTATATTGGCTGAATTTGGACTCGTCCGGAAACACCCTCTCCACGTATAATAGTTCTTCCAGCAGCATGTATAGCCCCATGCAGAAATCCGACCTCTGTTATTCTCTCGGCTTACCAAAAATTGATGCCACTAAGCAGGAGAATGATCAGCAAAACTGGCTGAAGAACGCGGTGTACGTCGTTTTCAATCTTTTTCGAGAAAACGGATCGACACTGTCGAGTGGAAGTTCCTCGTGGCTAAGGATACTTTCGATCATCTCCCCGCTCGTTGTGAACGTGTTCTCAGTTACTGCCGCGACATCTCCGACATCACGGGCGAGAACGGGTGTGCCTGCAGCTAGTGATTCGAGGACCGCGCGCGGAATTCCTTCGGTCAGTGAGGGATGGAGAAGCAAGTCCGCCCTCCGATAGTAAGATGGCATCTGATCTGGACTGACGCGCCCGAGGACGGTAACGTGGTCCCGACAGTCGGAAGGTACCGATAGCGTCCGATCAGGGTCACCGATGAATACGAAGTGAATATCGGACCGACGCTGGACAATCTCCGGAAGCGTCCGCTCTACTGTTTCGATCCCCTTGAGTTGGGATAGCCTGCCGACGAAGAGCACAAGAGAGTGGTCGCTGGGAATAGCGACGTCCAGTGGATCGTCATCGTCGGACTGGAAGGCGTCGACGTCAATACTCGGCGGAAGAACCGACACCGACTCCGAAGTGAGGCCGTATTCTACAAGTCTCTCCTTCCCGCGATCGCCGAGAGCGATGGCCTGGTCGCAGAGTCGAAGTGGCACCCGTCCCAGGACGTTTCCGAGTCCGAAGGCAACCGCCTTCTCACGGCCGCGAGCCACGGTGTATTCTTTGAATCTGTCCCCGTTATACCGATAAGTGAACGGAACACCGTATCGGCGTGCTGCAAATCCAACGAGCGTCCCGTGAATTGGGGGATACGTTAGTTGGGTTATGGAGCCTGGTGAAGCGTTTCGCAGGTAATCGTTTACCGCGGCGTACTCGCCACGAATCGTGGAGGGATGGTTGTTACCGAACACCTCGAAAAACTCGCGTATTTCCTCGTCGAACACGTCAGGATCCGTGGCCACTAGGTGGAGGTTGGTTACATCAGAAAGCATCCAGCCGATGTTTTTCACCAAACGGAGGACGTTGGGGGCGGATGCCGACCCAACGAAGAAGGAAAGTGGCGCAGACATGCGTTTCTTTAGCCTCGTTATAGGTCATCTATAATTCATTCGATGTCCATTCGACAGAATCGATTGATTCGACACAGCCTTCCGACGAGTATCAACCGGACCTAGGATAGCAATCGTTATCAGCGACCACTATAATTCCCAGACAAAGATTGATTCCGACGGTGAAGTCCTCCACTACGGTGGATAAACAGGTTGTGCTATCTCTCGGAACCCTCCTCGGAGTTGTAGCCGTGTTGTCGACGTTCGATATCCGACTCTTCGCGGCTGTCACCGTCACAGTGGCACTGGCGGCATGGATTGCAGTGGTTCGGTACGACCATGTCACGGCCTTCGCGGTTTTTTTTGCGCTGATGCCTCTCTGGGTCTACCTGAAGTTCCTGGGATACCCGAAAATCGGCGTCGTCGGCACGCAGGCAAACGCCTCAACGATTGCCAAGGAGATCGCGCTTATTATACTCTTCAGCCATTGGCTCTTCACGGCGATTAGGAAGGACCAGCTCCGATTACCGCTGCCCCCAGGCCTGCTGGCATTTTCCCCAGTTGTCATTGTCACCCTATTAGTTGGTTCGCCGAGTCAATTCGTCCTGCTGCTCCGCCACTACGTCGAAATGTTCGTACTCATCGCCGTTCCGTTACTGGCAATGGATCTATCACGGGAAGATGTTCATCGCATTTTTTTGGGTCTCGTCACCGGCGGATTTCTGTTCTCTATCATTGGTCTGTATCATTATTTTATTGATCCGACATTCCTACTCGAGGGTTCCCTGCAGGCGGATCTGGTGAAAGGAACCGGAGGCGGGGCATTTCTCGGTCCTCGACTCCAGTCGATTGCAGCCAATCCGAATAACCTCGGGACGATAGCCCTCTATACGGCGATTACTGCCATTGGATTCCTTCACAAAGCGAATAGTACGTACAGGAGACGCGTACTTGCTATTGTCGTCTTTGTTTCGAGTGCCTTCGTGCTCGTCCTCACTCGGTCACGCGACGATATCGGACTGTTGGCAGTTGGGCTGATCCTCTTTCTCGTGCTTTTTCGACGGAGACTCCCAATGATCGTCGGCGTCTGTGCCCTCGCTGGCGGTTTGGCATTCAACTGGGACCAGATTTTATTGGTCTTCAATCGACTACTGAATCAGGGTAATCCGAGAATTAAAATCTGGTTCCATGCGATCGAGACTTTCGGTTGGCAACTGCTCATCGGTGCGAGAGATTACTTGGCCTATCGGCAAGAAAACGGTGTCGATAGCACGTATCTACGATTGTTAATTCAAACAGGTGCCCTCGGCCTCGCCCTATTCGTTCTTTTCAACGTGAAGACAACCAGCCGACTGTTCAAAAATGCTTTCAAATCGGCTGACTACTTACAGGGACTCTGTGGTATTCTTCTCCTCGTGTTACTCGCCGGATTTACCGTCCAAGTCACGTTTTTCTCGTTCCCATTCAATGCGTATTACTGGATAACTTTCGCTCTCGGTTGCAAACTCGTCCTCGATGTCGACAGTGAAGGCCTGAATCGGTCAGTGCCTTCGTAATTATTCCAAAAATGTACGGACTGGACGGAGACAATTTAACCTCTGCTCACGGGGCTGGTATCGATATATCGTCACCCCACAGCACCAATTGAGATCAGGCCGCCACTATCGGATTGCGACTGGTTATAAATACTCGAAATGAGATATCTCCACCCGATGGAAAAGCTATCCGAAATAAAATCCCGGACAGGGAAGGTTCCATGAAATCGTGTGTCTATTACGTCCCGGAAATTCCCCCGATCCCCAGTACGACGCGTTATTGCCACGCGTTAGGATTACAAGAGGTTGCAGACGCCGCTTTGCTCATTACATACGCTGGTGACGTTCCCGGTAGTCTCGGAGACAGGTTTGAGAGGGTTGTCGCCCTTGACCAGTCGAATGTGGCCTTGAGAGCACGAAAAGCAAAAGCCGTGGCCGAGAAATGGGCAGCCACCCGACAGGAGGATCCCATTTTCGTCACAACGTTTCACTATGCCCCTGCCCTGTCTGGATTCCTATCCAACTTACAATGGGTTGTTGACATGTACGACGACCCCTACCAGTACCTCTACAGCAATCCGAGATCGCCTCATGAGATTGGTGTGAGGGTACTAACCAAACTTCTGGACAGGTCCACCCGAACCATCCTGACGGCTCACCCGTCGACCCCCCACAAATACGGGCGCGAATTGCGGTTTGCCATGAACGGTGCCCCAGTCGAGGAGATGCAACCGGCAGCGAGTACGAATGGCGAAACCCTCTCCGGTGTATGTTCCGGCGTCAAGGGCAACTTGCGGCCGATCTTGGAAGGCATCAAGCGTAGCCAAACCAAGGTGTGCTTAGATGTGTTCGGCGACGTAGAGCGGGGAGACGTGGAATATGTTCGATCGCTTGGCATCGGGGACGTGGTCGAATTCCATGGAGAAGCACCAAACCAAACTGTTCGATCTGCAGTCGAGCAGGCCGACATAGGGTTTAGTCTCCCTCATTACCGTCCCGATTGGGAATATGCCTATTTCATCAAGGTGGGCGAGTACCTCGCCGGCGGCACTATCCCCGTCGTTTCTCCCTTTACGGGGGTGAGAGACCAAGTGCGTGATAGCGGAATATATATCGAACGGAATGGGGAATCGATTGGCGAAGTTTTGGATATGCTCGGTAAGTCTCCGGTAAAGGTTCAGGAGATGAAAGGATCGGCACGACGACGTGGCGAGAAATTAAACTGGACGGATGAACGTCGCTGGTTCGGAGTACAGGCGTTATTTTCTGACGTTGTCTCTCATCGTTAGCCACTCCGCAATGAGGGAAGCGGATCTCCGAATTCTTGCCGAAGGTTTTCTCACTTGTCGATGGCACCGAGGCGTTCGTTGATGCGGATGGACCAACTTGCCCGGAAGAAAATCTGTTGGTTATCGTAGTACCTTTCGGACCTGTGGGGGTAACCTCTGCTTCGTAACCTTGATAATAGTCCGTATTTCTTCGTATGCTAATGACCGACCCTGTTTTATCGATAATTACACCTTCCTCGAATTATGGAGAGTATGTCGAGGACCATATCCAGTCAGTTCTCGACCAGGACTTCCAAGAAGTGGAGCACATTGTCATCGATAATGACTCTCAGGACGAGACGGTCGAAATCCTTGAAGAATACGAATCAGAATACAATTTGCAATGGGAATCCGAACCTGATCGAGGACAGGTCCATGCGTTGAACAAGGCTATCGATATGGCAAACGGTGAGTGGATCGGATGGCAGAATATCGACGACTATTACCTCCAAGATGCTTTCGAAACTTTCGATCGAGTGAGACGTGAGAACTCCGATGCTGATTTGATATACGGGGATGCGATTGTGGTCGATCAAAACAAAGAGTTCTTGAAAAAGCGTCACTTTACCAAGGCCTCTCGATTCATCCACAGGTATCACTCGAATTTCATGATGAACCAAGCGGCATTCGTGCGATCAAATTTCTTCAACGAAGTCGGCCCACTCAATGAGAGCTACTACTATGCAACCGACGTAGAATTATTTTGGAAATTGCTGAATTACGATGGAGAGTATCATCATGTACAGGAGCCCCTTGGTGCTATCCGGATAACCGAGGGAATGAAGTCGGATTCCGCAAAGGAGCAACGAGCTGAGTCTGAACAGATAATGGCTGGGATGGACCGGCAACCTGTCTACGAACGTTACATCTCAGATGATACACTCGCATATCTAGGTGGTGGACTGAAAAGGCTATTCAGACGTCTAGAGTGACGTGGTCAAGCCAAGAATCGTTTACACAGGTCACTTGGTGTTGATGTCGTACATCTCATTGAGGTTCGCTAAACACCGCTCGAGTGAATCCTCTAATTTGATCTGGGGATTCCAACCGAAGTCTCCTCTTGCCTTCTCCACGCTCGGGACTCGCTTCTTTACGTCGTCATCGTAAATGGGGACATGATCGAACTCAAGCGAGCCACCTGAGACTAAGCCCCTTTCTTTCCCGTGCTCAAATATTCGCTGCGCGAGTTCTTTCATCGTCACGGGTTCCGGGTTTGCGAGGTTGTAGGCCTCATTCCGAGTCTCGGAGGAGAACGACTGTCGACCAATTGCTCCGGCTACTTCGTCAATCCAGGTGAAACACCGCACCTGTTCTCCGTCCCCGAAGATCTCCATGGGGTTCTGTTTTTCCACGAGGATTTTCCGAATGAAATCGGCAAAGACGTGGCTCATACCCGGTTCGTCCTCACTACGTTCTCGTGGCGTGATGATGTTGAACGGTCGCCAGATTGTGTAATCGATATCGTACTGCTCCTGGAAGGCCTCACTGTATCGCTCCCCGACGACTTTCGAGAGACCGTAGTCGGTTGATGGAACTATACTCTCCCACACGTCCGGCTCATGGTGAGGTGGACCGTCTTGCTCGTAGACCATCGAAGAAGAGAGGTAGACGACACGCTCTATGTCATTTTCTACCGCGCCCTTGAGGATATTCCGATGAATCGTGACGTCGTTAGAGAGAATATCGGCTGGATACTCGTGGAATCCCTTGACACCGTATATCAGGGCTGCTGCGTTGATAATCCCATCAATGTCGCTGGTCACGTCGATGACCTTGTCGAGTTCAGTTAGATCGGCAGACAGGAATTCGTAATCCGCCTGATCGACGATACGAGTGTGCGAGTAGTCTTCATAACGTACGTGATTGTCGACACCGACAACCTCGTAACCCGTTGCGAGGAGATGTTTGATCGTCCACTGCATCAGCGATCCCTCGCTTCCGGTGACGAGAACTCTCATTGTGTCACTCCGTCCATGTCTTCGTCCACATGTTTAATCTGGTGCCCGAAGAAGTACCCGTTCTCCGAATGGTACTTCATTTCATCCCAGTGCCCCCAGATATCACAGTAGAGGCACTCCGAGTTATTCACGCGCGATCGAATTCTCTTCAGGTCCTTGAACTCGTCGTGGGGCGTCATCAGGATCACCCAGTTGCTCCCCTCGACATCCTCCATGGGATCGAATCCATCGACGTTCGGTTCAACCTTGATTACATCGGCATATCCCTTTCGCTGGAGCTGTTTGGTCGTCTTGAACGAGACGGAGTTTCGGGTATCGTCGGAGTTGGCCTTGAACGTCATGCCGAGGACGGTGATTCGGTCTGGATTGGGCGCCATCCGGGCCATTCGTTCGATGATCTGTGAGGGCATCCCCTCGTTGATCCGATACGCTGTCGAGACGAATTCGCCGAACGGAATGTCGTCGACAAGAAACCAGCCGTCTTTGGTCAAACACGGCCCACCGACGTTAGCCCCGGGAGACGGTGGATCGAATCGGGGATAGTTCTGGCTGGTTTTGTCGAGAATCCGGTGGACGTTCACGTCGTGATGAGTAGCGAATGATTCCGTTATCAGGTGGAATTCGTTCGCGGCGGCAAATGTGAGATAGCGCCACATGTTCGTGAAGAGTTTGCCGAGTTCAGCTTCGGTGGGATTCAATCTGTAACAATCTGCCTCGAGGAAAGAATCGAACAAGGCTGCCGTCCGTTCGTAGCTTTCGTCGTCGAACGCGCCGATTAGTTGAGGCAGTTCGACAGCCTCTTCGAATGCCCGATGCTGAGCGATTCTCTCAGGGGCAAAGGAGATAAAGATATTCTTGCCGACGCTGTATCCATCATCTTCAAGTCTATCACGCACGATGCTCGTGGTGCCTGGATACACCGTCGACCGGAAAATCAACAACTGCTCCTCGGTCGAATGGGTGCAGACATTGTCGACGAGTTCCAGAAAGTCGTCCATTTGGGGATTCTGGTGTTCGTCGATGGGCGTCCCGATAACGACGATAATAATGTCGTGATCCGCGACAGCACTTATCTTAGTCGTTCCGGTGATGGTATCGTCCGCAAGTGCCCGGTCCAAGTACTGCTGACCATCTTCCTCGGCAAACGGCATTACTCCCGACAGTAACGAATCTAATTTCTCACTGTCTTTGTCGACGAGTGTCACAGAATACCCTGTATCTGCGAGAATGAGGCCAAGCGGGAGCCCTACGTGACCCGCTCCGCCGATGATAGCTACATCCATTGGCGGATTACTGGAGTCGCGCATATTAGTGGTTTACATTCTCGCACACAGATTGGCAACTTGTTACTCCGGTTCGCCTCCAGTTCATTTATTACTCTATACCCCCGACTATTTTGACAATGGTCCTTTCCCCGATTGGTTCTCCCACTCCGTCGGCTCTGAAAAATTGGGTCTCGAATACTGGCAAGGCTCTATTTAGCAATCGTTCTGAGGGGCTCTATACGATGTCTTCCCGTGGTGATTTCCCCGATTGGATTCAACGACCTTCTAATATCGAGTACGTCAGAAACAGGCATGGCAAGTGCTCAACTTACGTCCTCTCCTTTCAGGAAACGGTTGACAATGGGCCGGTGAAGATCTCCCCGTCGAATACCTTCCAAGCGGTAGAATTCGACCTGATTGGCGTCCAGCAGTCAATGGATTTCACTGTCTCTGCCGTGTTCGAAACACCGGATTCAGAAATCATAAAGAAGAAGAAACGATTTGCGAATGGGCGGTACAATACCCAACAGATCATCCCCATCCGTTTCGAAGTTGATCGTCCAGGGGTGCATGCAAAGATCTCGGCCAATATCTCGGACAACAGTCGCTCACCCAAGGACGGCACTGCACTCTCTCGATTTATGAGCAGGTTCAAAGGTGGAGAGATTTGGTCCGCACGTGACCGTGAAGCGCCGTCAATGTCGATGCCAAGGGCTGGAACTCGCGGCGAAGGAGTACCGATCTTTCTCATCTCTATCGACACGCTACGGTACGATTTTCTCAATAGGCTTGATCCGCTGATCGAAGCGCTCGGTGAGTCCGCTGTTGTCCCCGAAGAGCCACGAACACAGGGCTCCTCGACATGGCCTTCGCACGCGTCGATGCTGACCGGCGTGCATCCGGGGCGTCATGGCTGTCATGCTGGGGTCGAGACGCCGGAGATCGATCCGGCGCTACCAACACTACCGTCAGTTCTCGCCGAAGAAGGATACAAGTGCTCCGGTCTGGTCAGCTGTGGAAATCTCCTTCCAGAGCGTGGATTCGCCAGGGGGTTCCATCGGTACGAATACCAGCCGATGTCCTGGCGAGAGCGGGATATCGACGCGAGAAAAAACGTAAACACCGTCATCGATTGGCTTTCGACCGATCTGGAGGCCTCGAACCGGCAGTTCTACTTCCTTCATCTCTTCGACGCTCACTATCCGTATCTCCCACCGTTCCCGCTTTCGGATGGTGACGTCGACGTCCGTGCAGTGGAACGCTACCTCGATCAAAGCGGCGACTACGACTACGTCGAACTGGTCCGTGACGATCCGCTCGACATCGATCTCGAAGACCTTCGATCGATAAAGGAATGGTACGGGAAATCACTGGAATTCGTCGGGCAACAACTTCGACGACTCGTCGACGCTATCAAGCAAAAGGGGATATTCGAGGATTCGTTCATCATCGTCACAGGTGACCACGGAGAGGACTTCTACGAACGTAATTTCATTCTTCACCGAAGTCTCTACGATACGAATATCCGTCCAGGAATGATTGTGAAACCCCCTCGTGATGCAGAATTTGAGGTCCCTGAAAATCCAGATACGATTGATTTTGCCCCGACAATTTCCGAATATGTCGAAGTAGAGTTCGCAGACACGGCAGATGGCGTGAATTGGTGCGAGAAAAAGGATGATCGTCCCCGGGTTTGCGAGCAATTTGGACCCTGGTACAACATTTGCGTCCAAATCAAGGACAAAAAGGGGGTATTCACCTGCCGGCCCGACCTGTCAAGGGGAACTCGACCACCACCGGAACAGTTCGAAATGGAGGAGTTCTTCGATTTGAATGCTGTTCGAGGCGGTGAATTCGATTTAGAAATCGAATCTATCGACGAGGAATTGCGCACCCAAATCCGAAAACACGCGCGTTCGGTTCTCGATAGTGGGACATCAAGTGGACGGAACGAGGGGAGAGAGTTACCATCGAATGTTTCAGACCGTCTCGAAACACTGGGATATCGAGAATAGAACTCGCGTTTGGTTCCCCAGAATGTCTACTACTTGATCATTATTATCCAACGTCGAATTCTTCCAAGATGGTTTCCAAGGCTTGAGTCATGTCCTGAGTATATCGCTCACGGGTAAATTTGGTATTTCCGATGGTATACGCTCGGATCGCCCGCCGGCGGATTTCAGGATTTTGCTCTTTGGAAATTCTCCGGACCACAGATTTGACGTGGTCGATTTCACGATTCTGCAATGGGACCCCCCAGTAATCGATAGAGCCCAAGATATCCATCGGTGCAATTGGGATGAGACCCGAGCGCATCGTCATTGCCAGCGAGCTTGGGATTCCGTCACTCGCCGATGGATAGAGGTGGAACGCACACTCGTTTGCGATGCGCTGGAACCTCTTCGAATCCAGATCAACCCAACCGACGAAGTGGATGTTATCGGTCTCAAATAGTTCCTCGGCGTATTCCTCGGTGAACTCTTCGTTGCCTCGAACACCGCCACAGACGTATAATTCTAATTCTTCAACATCACGGAAAATTTCTAGCGCGATGTCGAGACCCTTCAACACGAATCCGGAGCCACCTAACCAGAGAAACTTCTTTTTCGCTTCAGTGTAATTTTTGTGTTTAAGTTTTGCGTTTGATGCCAGTGAATCATGAGTGGATATTGTAATTGGTAGAATTGGCTTCTCATCGTCCAAATATCTCAGATACGACTCCTTTGTTGAATCACCGATTGTAATTATTGCATCTGCGATAGATTCTGCAGAGGTTTCTGCGATCTGCCGTTCAGGTTCAAGAGTGGCCCCGCGCCTTTCTTCTAGGGTTTTCAGCCTCTCTATTTCGGCAGAGTTTCTGACACTCCAATGTTCACCTGTGGCGTAATACATCAGGAGTACATCATCTGAGACACCCTCTGCAAACTCTACAAAATTTGGTTCTACTCCGAAAACCACATCATATTTATCAAAGTTCCCCGGAGAAACATCTCTTGCATGAGAGAATATATCGACTGAAAATCCAAGTCTATTGAATATATTAGCGATTTGGTAAGATTGCCAACGGTTGGAATTTTGTCGGAATCTAGGTGAGAATTTGAAGTAGTGGAAAGGTTGGACAAAATATGAAATTAGAACATCGCCTCGATGATAAGTCATTTCCTCATTATAGTCGATTATATAATCATTCTTTCGGTTGAGGTGAGTGTCCTCGATCGTCGTTACTATATGGTTCTTCGCTCTGGTTGGCTGGCGGATCCCCTTTCTAAGAAGATCAATCCAACTTTTCATTTTGTACACCGTAGCATCGCAATGAAATTGTGTTTGGACAAGTTTTGTAACCTATTTTTCATGGCCATCATAAATCATAAGTACCCCAAGTCATGTAATCTGTCACGTGAAATTCCTTCTTCGAGATCTCCTCTCCTCTGAGTATCTGGCTTCTCAATCATCAGATTGAACGATTCAAATTTCTTTTCAGGAATACCCGACTCCACGATGCATGTCGAATCATTCTTGCCAATTTGTACCGTTGCACCCCGACCGTCCCATGAGACGTATTTTATAATACCACTGTTGACCGTGGGCTCGTAAAGTGCGAAGCCAAACTTTTCCACATGCTCATCTCCCTCACGTAATGTCTGGCGAGCTGTGGCAAGGAGGTGATTCTCCTCCTGAAACTGTCGGAGATCCTCATCTTCACTGATAGCGGATTTGACGACCTGAGAAAAGTTCGAGACAGAAGATAATTCTGAGACTGTTTCGCCATTCTTTTGTCCAAGATGGCTGACAATTAGTGGAACGTGCGTGTTGAACTCGCTAATACCGAACCCGTAGTGTCCCACCTGTCGAGTCATATTATCCATGTCGCTCCGTTCCCCGAACGCCTCCCCGTGATCGCTCGTAATCACGAGTAACGTATCTTCGAACACATTGCGTTCCTGCAAACTATTCACTAACCGCTTTATAGCGTCGTCAAGTTGATGAATTGCTCCATCGTAGAGGTCCTGGATTGCATCCAATTTCCACCACCAGTCATTGTCCTCAAAATATTCTTCGTGGAAATTCGTCTCGGCCCACTCTCTTTGAAACTTCCATGCCATTTTTGTTCCCCAGAGATCATTATTTGATTGTGGAACGTAGGGCCAGTGAGCATCCATCAAGTTAATAAATCCAGCCCATTTGCCGCTTTGTTCTGACTGCCAATCCAAGAACCGGTTAACAAAGACATCGGCTGAATAATCATTGGTTGGGCGAACCCAATTCTGAAGTCTACTTGTTAACGAATCGGCTTGGATATATCGACTTTTCACGTTGCGGTCGATCGCGAATTCCGCCCATACACCGTTGAATAACGACTTGATTGGTGACGGATCATTCAAAGACTGTTGTATCGCATTCTGTTTTCCTCGACTGGCAATCTCTCCTCTCGGATCAAGTGCCTCAGAAAACGGAGGTTCGTGAATTTCAGTTTTATACGTAAAGGTCCGATCAAACCCGTCTAGAAGGCCATAAGAATTGTCAGCGAAAAATGGATTGTCGGTGAAAATCGCAGTCGAATATCCGTATTTATCACTCAGTTCACTCCAGATTGACGCCTGTTCTGTAAGCCGATAGTCATCTCCGAAATGATAGTTTTCTGCTGGCTCACCCGTGAATATACTAATATGACTCGGTACCGACGTTATTGAGGGAGAGCGGGCCTGCGTGTAGAGGGTCGAGTCTGAAGCAAACTGCGAGAGAAATGGGGTTGTTGGTCGATCGTACCCATGAACCGCAAGATTGCTCGCACGGACGCTATCCAGTACAAGTAGTAGGATATTTGGAGGCATTCAGTGGCTTAGTGGCAGGATGGTAGTACAGTTATTTAAATAGTGGGATATACCTATACTATAGTTTGAATTGATTGGACGTGGTAGAGTACTGTCGTACAAATGGTAGTGATCAGTGTAATCCCAATTGATTTCAATAATATCGGCCGTGTTTAGACGCTAGTAAGAGCGGCTAAATGTCTAACTTACTAGGGAGTGAAGCGGGAAGATGAGTTTGTGTCCAGCAAACTCGCCCGCTTCACTGATCGGGGGCCTTGTTTAGACGCGTAAATTCACGGTTGTGAGTGGCTGACGCTCAGTTCGATGTTTCTGACAGCGCATTTCAGGACGAGTTCACGGAACTGTCCGAACCACGTTCGAGCACGAACGATCTCGCCGTATTTGCGTCGCAGCGCGAAAAATGTGGATTCGGCGTTCGAGCGTTGATGGTAGATCGTATCATCTTGCAAAAGATTGTTAGCGACGCCGTGCCAGCCGAATTCGCGGTGCTTGATCACCGGTTTGACGCCTTCAGCACGCAATCTTTGGCGAAGCAGCCACCAATCGTAGCCTTTGTCGGCGGTGAGAATGTTCAGTTTGTCGAGATTCCGTTTGACCATTTGCCAGCCAATCTTCGAATCGTGCGGTTGTTTCATCGAGCAATGTATATCTAGGATCGCATCAGTCATGCAATCACTGAGGAGCGTTGTTTTCACCGCCTCGAACGTGTAGTTCGTCCGTTTTGCGTAGTGTTGGCTGGCTGCTATCCGATCCATGCCGGTTGCGTCGATCGCCTGAACATCGCCGAGATCGTGCACCTCCGCCGACAGCCGCAGTAGGACGCGCCAGATGCGCATTTCGAGATCTTGCTTGCGCGTACAGACAGTGGTGAAATCAGGTAGATCAGCCACCGTTAGGTCGAGTTTCGCAACAATTCCGTGCATCTCATGGAGCACGTCCAGCAACCGCCGATACGTATGATCTAGGTACTCGCGGAGACCGTGGATCGCCACGATCACCCAATCTGCGTAGCCGCCGTCACCGTCTTCTTGGAACGCTGGATCTGGCTCGCCGACGACGGCTTTTTGAGCAAGCGAGACAACTCGTTCAGTGAAGCGGCTGAGTTTGGTGGACACAAACTCGTCTTGCCGCTTCATTTCCTAGTATGTTAGACATTTAGCCGCTCTTACTAGCGTCTAAACACGGCCCTGATCGGGTTGTCTCGCTTGCTCAAAAAGCCGTCGTCGGCGAGCCAGATCCAGCGTTCCAAGAAGACGGCTA
>Ga0207756_100367_pt1 | contig 17214 bp, 12 predicted proteins | sample A23M1SouthBayCA_FD_187748 | JGI IMG/M metagenome (GOLD analysis project Ga0207756, IMG submission 187748) | Aerobic enrichment media microbial communities from Eden Landing Ponds, California, USA - A23 M1 (3) (SPAdes) | ecosystem: Environmental > Aquatic > Marine > Unclassified | place...
GATGCGCTCACGAATGCGCTCGAGACTGTCGCGACGCGAGACACCGACGTCATGGGCGCACACAATCTTGAACTGGCCCGAAAATACGACTGGGACAGCATCGCGGACCGAACGAATCGAACGTACGAACTGGCGGTCTGATTCGGGTTTGCGGTGTAATTAGCTGCAATCGTAGCGACCGCCGCACCTCGTTGCCCGAATCCGTTTCTCGGTCCTGCGCTCGTCCTTCCGTCGGTGAGTCAACGCCGCGTTTGGCGACCACTTCCGCCGCAGTCATCCAGTCAGACCCGACACCGGGTCACGTCTGGTTGTACCAGACGTCGACGTGCGCGTCGGGCGCGAAGGACTTGCCGACGATGTCGGGTCGCCCGTCACCCGTCACGTCGACGGCCTTGGCCTCGTGGGTCTCCACGCCCGTGTGGATCACCTCCTCGACGAACTCGCCGCCGCCCCGGTTCCGGAAGACGACGTGTTCGGGGTCGTCGTTCTCCCCGAGTCCCATCTCGGCCACGTAGATGTCGGGGTGGCCGTTGCCGTCGAAGTCCGCGATCTGGAGCGAGTGAGGACAGAACATGTCGTCCCGGAGGGTGTGTTGCTCCCAGTCGGGCGGATCGAACCAGGCGACTCGACCGGGGTGGGTTCCGAGTTCTGGCGAATCGCCCTCGGAGAAGACGACCTCGAGGTCGCCATCGCCGTCGAGATCCGCCACGGCGACGCGCGTCCAGTCCCAGCCGGTGGCGATCCTCTCGCGCTCCCACTCCCCGTCGACGTAGCTATACACGGAGGTGCCCGCGACGAGTTCGTTGTCGCCGTCGCCGTCGATGTCGACGATCTCGAGGCCCTCGAGGTCGACGTCGTGTTCGATGACGTGGCTGGTCTCGTCTGGCCAGGGTTCCCGGGTCGGGTCGGCGGGCACGTCGTAGTAAAACAGGGTCTCGCTGCCCTGCGAGAGCCCCACCAGTTCCGGACGGCCGTCGTTGTCGACGTCCCCGATCTCGATGTCGTGGTACTTCTCGTAGTCCGAGCGGACGACGTGTTTCCCCCAGGTTCCGCGCGGGTCCCGGGGCTGTTCGAAGCGGTAGACGTCCGACATGGCGAAGCCCTGGCCGACGTAGAAGTCCTCGCGACCGCTGTCGTCGAGGTCGGCGAACGTGCCGCCGAGCAGTCGCAGTCCGGTCTCGTCGGTCATCGCGTGGCGCTCCCACCCCGGATTCTCGTACCAGAACAGGTCCGTCTCCAGTCGCTTGGCGAAGTACCCGAAGATAGAGCTCCGATCGACGCTGACGCCCGGGATCGGCAGCGAGATCGCTTCGGCACCCATCCCACCCACGACGACGTCAGGTCGTCGGTTCCCGGTCAGGTCGATCGTCTCGCAGGTGAACAGGCGACCGCTCGGCGGGTCCGGGTCCACGACCTCGTGGCGGAACTCCAGGCCGTCGGGGGAGTCGGCCGCCGTGGACCGCTCCACGACGTGGGCCCCCGGTCGATTGCCGTCCGGGTTCGTCCCACCGTGCGATCGCCGATCGTTCTCGCTCACGAATCAGCCTCCTCCGTCTTCATCGGCCGCTGTGGCGGCGTCCCGTCCGCCCGGCTCTCGTTTCCCTCGACGTCACCCTCGGTGACTCCGTCGCCGTCAGTTCCCGAGGCCGCACGCGCGGACCCGTTCGAGTCCGGCACCCCGTCGATCTCGGCACTCACCGGGAGCTCGCCGTTCTCGACCATCTCCTCCAGGGGGTTGCCGCCGATCTCCAGTGGGAGGTCGACGCGCTCACCGCGCCTCGCGGACTCCCAGGCGGCGAAGATGACCTCGGTCGACTCGAGGGCGTTGCGCCAACTCAGCGGTGATTCGCCGTCCGTCCGAACCGCCTCGACGACGGACGCGATGGCCCTGTCGATGTGGGACGGCGGTCCGTACTTCTCCGCGGGCTCGCCGAGGAGTGTAGTCCCGACCTGCTCCCTGAGGATCTCGTACCCCCACTTGACGTAACCGGGGTAGGTCGCGTACGCGCGACCGCCCCAGACGTTCTGGCCGACGTCGACGGTCTTCCAGCCCAGCGTCCGACCGGTGCGGACCCGGAGGGGCGGTCCGCCGTCGGGGCCGATCTCGACGGTTCCCGCGTCGCCGACGAGTCGGACGTGCGCGCCGACCGCGTCGCTACTGCGACCGGTCGCGGCCAGCCCGTAGACGCCGTTCTCGTGATGCCACTGGCACACCGCCTGGTTCTCGTTGTGCACGCCGAACCAGCGGTTCTCGTCGCGGTAGTCGAGTCCCGTCAGCACCCACTCGACCGGCGACTGGTCCGTATAGAAGGCCGTGAGGTCGAACATGTGGCTCCCGGAGTCGAACAGGTTTTGATTGGACCACTCGACGCGCCGGAGCCGGCCGATCGTGCCGTCGTCGACGAGTTCCTTCGCGCGACGGAAGATCACGCCCATCCGTTTCTGGTGGTTGAACGTGAGTTTCACTCCTTCCTCCTCGCAGACCCGACACATCTCCTTGCAGTCGTCCCACGTGGTCGCCATCGGCTTCTCGCAGTGAATCGCCTCGAGGTCACCTCGCCTCCCGCAATCGACGACGATGTCGGCGTGCAGGTCCGGTGGCACGCAGATGCTGACGATGTCGGGGTCGGCGTCGTCCAGCATCTCCGTGTAATCCTCGTACACGTACCGGTCCTCGATGCCGAACTCCTCGGCGAACCGCGCCGCGTTCTCCGGTACGATGTCCGCACAGGCCCGGAGCTGGCAGTCAGCGACCTTCTCGTAGCCCATCGCGTGTTTGTACGCCATCGCGAACCCGTCCTGGCCGGGGTCGTCGGGGTCCGCACCGGTCCCGACGAATCCGATATCGTATGCCATCGTCAAACCTGACATGAGTCATCTGTTTTAGTATGCGCTTGCTACAGAGCGACCGGCGGACCTCCTTCGGACGACGTTCATCCAGCGTGTTCCGCGTGTGGAGAGCAAAGCACACGACTGCTCGACGGCGAGTAACCTGGTCGCGGCGCAGGTCACCCGGAGCATTCCTGCGAACGCAGTCAAAAAACGGCGAACGTCCCTCCAGCGCCGTCAGGCGTCGATCCCGCCGAAGGTGTTCTCGCCGTAGGGCTGCTCGCCGTAGTCGTCCTCGACGGAGGACACCGTCGGCGAACCCTCCGCCGTCGTCTTCGGCCTCGAACCCGTGGTCAGCGTGAGCGTGTAGTCGCCGTCGCTCTCCTGGACGTCGACGACCTCGACGTAATGGGGACGGTTGCTAGCGCGGCCGAGAGCACGCCACTCCGCGGCAACGACGCGAGCCGTCGGAGCCGGAGGACTGGTACGAATACCATAACAATCAATTCCGCCCCCTTCTCGCGGAGTACGAATGTCAGATGCTCGCACGAGCGTGGGTGCACGTCCGCGCGCGGTGATCGGTCGTGACTGACGGCCAGTCGCGTCTCGCACAACTCGCGGACGACGAGACCGGGCCGCTTCTCTACCACACGGCGCGGAACATGCATGCCAGGCAGCTGTTGGGGATCGCCGACAGAAAGCTACGGCACCTCCTCGTGCCGTCGCTCCCGGTCGACTTCGACGCGAGATACGAGCAGTCGGTGCCCGACGACCTCGACAGTAACGCGACCCCGCTCCGGGAGAACGCCACACTCCTCCGGGGGACGCTCGACGAGGGGACGCGACGGACCTACCGGGAACGACTCCCGGGACTGTCCGACGGGGACGTCACCCTGATCGGCAGGACGCTGTCCGTTCGCGGTCGGGACGACATCACCTGGACCGGGCCACCGGTCACCGACCCGCCGGCGATGTGGGCCCTCAAATTTCAGGGCTTCGAGTTCCTCTCGTGGCCGGTTCTCGCGTACGACGACCCCGACAGGTGTCCCGTGTCGGTCGAGGCGCTCGGCGAGTGGATCCGGGACTGGGCTCGCAGCCACGAGACGCGGATCGGAGCGCCGGCGTACCTGCGGCGGGCCTGGACGCCCCACGCGGTCTGTCTCCGCCTCATCAACTGGGGGCGATTCGCCGCCTGGGCCGACCTCGACGAGCGAGATCCCGAACTCGCGGCCACCCTGCGCCGTCTCGCGTTCAAGAACGCGTCCTTCCTCTCGGCACACGTCGAACACGACGTCGGCGGCAACCACCTGATCGAGAACGGGGCGGCTCTGGTCGTCGCAGGGATATATCTCGACGTCGCGCGCTGGGTTCGTCAGGGACTCTCGGTCCTCGTCGACGCCGCCGACCAGTTCCTGGCGGACGGCGGCCACTTCGAGCGGAGCCCGATGTACCACGTGCTGACGGTCACGCGCTACCTGACCGTGCTCGATCTGCTCTCGCGTGTCGACCGCGAGGTGCCCGCGGCCGTCGCCCGGGTCGCCCGGGGCGGCGTCGCCTTCCTCCGCGCTATCGAACCGCCCGACGGTCGGCTTCCGCTGTTGAACGACTCCGTGCACGGCGAGTCGCTCACGCTTCCCGAGTGCCGTGGGTACGCGAGCGCGGTCGGCGTCGACGCCGCGACGCTCGACGGCGCTACCGTCGCTCCGCCGGACGTGGACCGCGCGACGACCCAGTCCGGAGGTGACGTTTCGCCATCAGTGACCTCGGACGGCGGAGCCGCGACCCGGGACCCGGCCGGGCTCGACGCGGCCGGAGAGCTACCGAGGGTCGAGGGGCTCGAAGCGTCCGGGTACTACTGGCTGGACACCGAAAGCGGCCGCGCTTTCCTCGACGGTGGCGCCATCGGTCCCGCGCACCTCCCGGCGCACTCGCACAACGACCACTTCTCCATCCTCCTCTGGATCGACGGTCACCCCGTCGCGACCGACACGGGAACGCCGGTGTACGCCCCGACAGACGACCGCCAGTACGCCCGCTCGGTGGCCGCGCACAACACCGTCCAGTACGGCGATACCGAACCGATCGACGTTGGTGGCTCGTACCTGTTCGGGAGGCGGATCGAGCCCGAGGTAGCTATCGCGTCGACGGACGAGTTCGCCGTACTCGACGGTCGGTACCGGCGCGCCGACGGGAGCTACGCCCACCGCCGCCGCGTGGTCGCAGCGGCGGACTGGTGGCTGATCTGGGACGATATCACCGCGAACGCGCCCGCGCCGGTCCGTAGTCGACTCCACCTCGACCCGGCCGTCTCCGTCTCCGACCCCCGCGACCGGGCGCAACTCGACCTCCGCCACGAGGCCGCGGGCCCGGACCCCCTCGTCCGAGTGACGCCCCTGGGCGTCGGAACGACGACGGTCGCGCGGAGCCCCTACTTCCCGACCTTCGGCACGCGGACGGAGCGATCCTCGATCGCGTTCCAGACCCGGGGCGCGGACGTCTCGTTCGGGTATCTCATCGCGCCCGACCGCCGAGAACCGGTCGCGGTCGACCGGACGGCGTCGGGGCTCGTCGTCTCGATGGACGACCGCACCTACGAAGTCCCGAACCCCGACCGCTGAAGGACCAACGGCTCCCGGGTGGACCCCCTCGAGCACGCCGACCCGGACCCGTCGCCGTTCGGTCAGATGTACCCGAGCTTCTCCAGCCGATCCGAGACCGCCGCATTCATTTCCGTGTCCGTCCGCTCGAGCGCTGCCATCCCCTCGCGTTCGACCAGGTCGTGCAGGTCCGCTCGCGGCGTCGCGCGGTCGGTCGAGCCTCGCTCGACCCAGCCGTCGTAGTCCTCGTATCCGTAGTAGCCCGTCTCGATCAGGGCGAACAGGTCGCGGTCGAAGCGGTCCAGGTCCAGCCCCTCGGTTCTCGCGCGTTCGAGGCTCTCGGCGAACGGCCCGCGGTACTCGGCGAGGTACGTCAGCCCCTCGGTCGGCGCGGGGACGAGCGAACGGCTTTCGGTCTCGCCTGCCTCCAGCCCCGCCAGGCGCCTGATCGTCGCGTACACGTCGAGCAGACTGACGGTTGCGTCGCACTCGCCGTCGAGCGGCTCTTCGAACCGAGCGCCGACCGAGTCGCTCCCGCCGTCGGGACCCTCGCCCGAGACGATCAGCGGGACGTGCGTGATCTCCGGGTACACGCCGGTGACGTGGTTCCACATGTTGCCGTGCTCCCCGAGGAGTTCGCCGTGGTCGGACAGCGTGATCACGTAATCGAACCGCTCGCGGAGGTGCCCGAATATCTCGCGGTAGACGTCCGAGAGATACCGCACTGCGCTCTCGTAGCCGGCACGAACCCGCTCTGGGTCGCCGACGCCCAGGTACGCTTCGCCGAACGGCATCTCGACCGGTTCGGCTCCCTCGCGATATGGTTCGGGCGGGTCGTACGGCGTGTGGGCCTCCATCAGGTTGACGAACAGGAACTCGTCGTCGGCGACGTCGAGGTCGGCGACCCGGTCGCGGACGCCCCGCGCACCGTCGTCGGGCACGGCGTCGTTCTCGACGCCCCGAACCGCGTCGAAGCCGCGGCGCAGGGAGGGAATCGTATCGTAGTCCCCGGTGACGATCTCACGGACAGCGCGTGCATAGCGCCGGTGCCGGGAGAGGTGTCGGTTGTCGGCGACGAACGACGCGACGTCGAGCACGGTCCGGTCGGGATAGGGCAGCTGCGTCGGCCCGACGACCTCGTCGAACCCGCGGTCGAAGTCGTAGGTTGGCGTGACGTTCGGGTTCGCGGACCACAACCGCGTCCGGTAGCCGGCCGCCGAGAGTTCCTCGGCGAGAACCGACCGGTCGCAGTCGAGGCCGAGCGACTTCGAGGAGACGCCGACCGCGCTCCCGTACTCGCCCGTGAACAGGGACGCGTGCACGGGACCGGTCCAGTTCGCCGTCGAGTACGCGTGTTCGAAGGACAGACCCGGCAGCCAATCGAAGTGCTCGTCGAACGCGTCCTTGCGAAGCGTGTCCAGCACGACCACGGCGATCGAGGTCATCCTGCACGACCCCCGTTACCAGGAGCGCTGCCGAGCGTGTCACGCCACCGAGTGCGCTCTCGCTCGCTGAGCGGGACGGAGTCCACCATCGTCGGTAAGGGAGTTGCCGGAGCACTTTGTTAATCGGCGGCTGCTGCCGTCACCCGGTACGGCCCTTCCGCTTTTTGACGCGACCTCGACGGCGCGTCCTCTCACAGTCGGTCTGGCTGGCGGTGACCGACGTGCACCCCCGCCCGGGTTCCAGTCCGACCGGTGACCCGGTCGCAATCGGTACTCGGAACCGGCAGACCATCGCGCGCGAAAGCGTACGGCGTTCCTAACAATAACCGTCAGTCACCGAGTAACGCCGTGTGAACCGCTCCACGATCGACCCCGACGCCGCCGCCCGCTCCGCGCGAGGTTCCGATGAGTGAGGCGGCACCAGGTGACCTCGGACGGCTCGCGTTCTACCTCCCGAACCTGCATACCGGTGGGGCCGAACAGGTAACGGTCTCGATCGTCAACGGCCTCGCCGCGCGAGGCCACGACGTGGAACTGCTCGTCTCGCGCCGCGAGGGGAAACTCCAGTCGCGGGTGTCGCCCGCCGTCTCCGTCACGACGCTCTCGCGCATCCACGTCCCGATGCTCGGGATCGCCGCCCACGTTCCCGCGATGGCGCAGTACCTCCGCCGGGAGGAGCCAGCCGCGGTCTTCCCGCAGATGACGCACGCCAGCGTCGTCTGCCTCGCCGCCGCACGCCTGGTCGAAACCGACACGCTCGTCTTCCCGACGAACCACTGCGCCTACGGCCTGGCGAGCGACGGGTCACTGAAATCGCGCGCCCTCGGTCGACTCAGCCGACACCTGCTCCCGACGGCCGACCACGTCATCGGCGTCTCCCAGGGCGTCGCCGACAGCATGGTCGAGGAGCTCGCCCTGTCGCCCGCGGACGTCTCGGTGCTGCACAACCCCGTCGACTCCGACGCGATCTACCGCGAAGGCGACGACTCCGTCGACCACCCCTGGCTCGACGACGACGAGCACCCGGTGGTCCTCTCGGTCGGCCGACTCGAACCGCAGAAGGACCACGAGACGTGGCTGCGGGGGTTCGCTCGCGTCCACGAGGCCCGTCCCGACACCAGAGCGATTATCGCCGGGAAGGGCTCCGAGCAGGACCGAATACGCGCGCTCGCGGCAGAACTCGGGCTCTCGGAGGTCGTCTCCCTCCCGGGCTACGTTGACAATCAGTACGCGTTCATGCGTCGGGCCGACGTGTTCGCGCTCTCGTCGCGCTACGAAGGACTCCCCACGGTACTCATCGAAGCGATGGCGTGTGGCTGTCCGGTCGTCTCGACGGACTGCCCGAGCGGCCCCCACGAGATCCTCGACGACGGGACCTACGGGCCGCTCGTCGACGTCGGCGACGCCGCAGGACTGGCCGAGGCGGTACTCGCCACGCTGACGCACCCGCCGGAAGCCGAGACGCTGCGGGCCCGGGCGGCCGACTTCGACCCCGACGTCGTTCTCGACGAGTACGAGCGATTCCTCGGCGCGCACCTGCCCGACCGGTCGCCCGCCGCCGTCACCCGAGAGGGTCGGCGCCGACACTCGCAGTGACTCGCTGGCATCCTCGAGACGACGCGGACAGCAGGAGTGAGCGGGACTATTCGATATTGCTGACCCGGTTCGCCAGGTCCTCGATGTCCGTCTCGATGTCCTTGAAGTTCTCGTTGAGCGGGACGTGCCAGTCGACAGTACCGGACTCGGGAGTGTTGTACCCGCCGTAGGTGTTCGAGCCCCCGTCGGCCGTCGAGCCGTCGTCTTCCGTGGTCGAACTGCCCGCGCCGACGTCGGTGACCGACGGGACGGAAACGCTCAATGGATCCCCGGACTCCACGGAACTGACGTTCACGCCACCCGTGTCGCCCACCCCGGCGTCGTTGCCGCCGTGAACGAGGCGGTCAATGGAACCGCTGGAGTTCTGGAACCGCACCGCGGCGCCGCCGACGGTCCCGTGGACGGACATCTCCCCGATGTTGAACGAGCGCCCCTCGTCCCGGGCCATGACGCCCGCGGTCTGACTCCCGTTCTGGTTCGCGTTCTTCACGACGATCTGATCTCCGCTGAAACTCCCGCTGGCCGGCAGGTCGACGCCCGCCATCTCGACGGTGTCGAGAACGACGGAGTTGAGCACGAGATCCGCGGACGCGGTGTTCGCCGGGATGTTGTAGATTCCCGGCTCGGTCTGGATGTTCGAGATGAGCGTGTTCTCGACGCTCTGCTCGACCGAATCCTGGTTTATCTTCACCGCGTAGCCGCACCTGTCGATGACCGAGTTGCGGATCCGGAGGGTCCCTGAACCGTTGTCGGCGCCCGCGCCGGTGTTGTCCTGGAACAGACAGCCGTCGGCGACGACCGTCCCGCTGTCACCGACGTCACAGTTGAGGCCGTGGCCGTCTAGCCCGGTCTCTTGCTCGCGCTTCCGCCCGTTCTTGACGATCGAAGAGTTGTACACGCGGCCGCCGGGCGCCTCGAACACGATGCCGTTTACGGCCCAGTCCTTCACGACGCAGTCCCGAATCTCGACTGGTTGCGGGCCACTCCCGTCGTCGGTCACTTTGATCCCGAGGCCGATGGAGTAGTCCTGCTCGAGACCCTGCCCGTCGAGCGTGAAGTTCCTGAACCGCAGTCCGGAGATCGACGACCCGCTGGACGGGTCCACGTAAATTCCGAAGTGGGAGTCCGTCTTGCCGCCGGCCATCAGCAGGTTCGTCTTCGCCGGCCCCGCCCCCTCGATTGTGAGTCCACCTTCGTCCTCGCTGAGGACCACGGGCATCCGACTGTTGGAGCCCATGAGGATGTCCCCTTCCGGCAGATACACCGTCCCATCGGGCGCCGCTGCGTCCACCGCACTGTTTATGGCATCCGTGTCGTCCGTCGATCCGTCCACCGCTGCACCGTGATCTCTGATGTCTTCGACCATCGATATTCACCGTAAGATAGCATTACTGCTGTGTTCTGTCGCCGTCTCGCCGCCCACCAACTGTGAGTCACACATTACATTCGGGTAAGAGAATCATACTGTGTTAAGCGTAGTTTCGAGTTCTGTTCGGCTTGATTCGAACTTGCCAATATGTGGGCCGGGCTACGAACAGATAGATACCAGTTAGAGTGATCCGTCTCGAAAGCGGGCCTTCTTCGAACGACGACCACGTCGAACACGGTAGCCGGCGATGACGGCGAGCATCGTCCGATATGACCACGTTACCACTACCGAACCCCCGAGCACGCGCCGGACCTCCGCTCGCGCGTCCGCGAACGGCGCGAACGTGGTGTGCACCAGGTCTAGCGGCAGTCCGACGGTCTCACCGTCGCCGTTCGTGGGTTGTCTTCGTGTGCGACCGTCGGTTCCGCGTCGTGCACGGTGTGTTCGACGTCGAACTGGTCGTCTCGGGATTCGTCGACGAACAGCCAGTTACTGCGGTTCTCCCTCACGCCCCCTCACCGCTCGGGCCACCGGTAGGGTCGGTGTCGGGCTCGGCCGTGATGAGATACCCGGGTAGGACTGCGAGGCGTTCGGGAAGTCGAGGACCACGCCCTCGTCGCTCCAGCCATCTCGGGCTTCCCGCCGTACGTAGAAGCTCTCACCCCAGCCGTCCGCGTCGGGCACGCAGGCGACCTCGTCCTCGCCGATCACCTTCGTGAACGAGGAGCGGCTGATGTAGCCAACTCGTTCCCCTCCACCGATGCAGACGCCCTCGCCGCCCTCGATGCGTTCGACCGACCACGGGACGACGTCGATGCCGGCGCTGACGCGCTGACCTTCCGGGTCACTCCGGGGGTCGTCCGGGTGCTTCGGACCGGTCTCGTCCCCCCAGTAGTTGCACTCGGCGTCCACTTCCACTCCTCCCTCGAGGAAGGCTCCGTAGCTTTCGTTGTCCTCATTGTTGATGTACCTGAGTACGGCTGCCCCCTCCGAGCGCGCTCTCCGAACGGTACCCATCCAGGTTTCCGGAGAGCGTACGGCTCCTGACCTCGAAATAACCGTTCCTGTGATTGATTCCGGGGCCGTCGTTGTGGTGAATGTAACTGTCGACGATCCGGACCGGCTCGTCGGGCGTGTTTCCCCTGTCGCCGTATGACGTGCTGATACCAGAAACGCCGGACTCAGCGATTTCCGCACGCTCGATCCTCGTGCCCGGAACCGGTATCAAGTTTATTGGTCCGTCGTTGCCGACGATCGTGCAGTCCTCGATGACGACCGGACCACGACAGCAATCGCCAGCGGGAGTTCCACCGTCGCCACGGGTCTCGCAGTCGCGGACGATCGAGCCCACACCGTCGAACGAAGAGATCCCAGCTCCGTCGTTATCACGAATGATCGAGTTCGTGCAGCTGATCTCGGACAGGTCTCCGTCTATTCCGATGCTGTTCTGTTCGATCGTCGCCGACCTGATCGTCGCTCGGGGACCTAGCTCGGTCCTGAATCCGTCCTCGAATCCCCGCACGGTGAGGGTCCGGATCGTCACTTCGCCCGAACTCACTCGGATTCCCGCTCCGTCCCCGTCGCCCTCGAGCACGTAATCGTTCCCGTCGAGCGTGACACCACTTACGCCTTCGATATCGATGCATGCGTCGTCGTCGGGGCCGAGCGTTCCGCCTCCCGTGATGTCGTTCTCGAGCTCGTACTCGCCGGGTTCGTCGATGGTCGTGCAGTCCTCGATGCCCTCGGGTGCGCCCTGCGAGGTCCTCGGTACGAGCCCGGTGACCGCTCCGAACGACACGACGACCCCGACCTCGAGCGCGTGACGTCGCGTGGTAGTCGATCGATCGGTCATACCGCGACTACCGCACGAGAACGCTTTGCTATTATTCGAATATGTCCGTAGATTGATTATTACGGCGCCGCCCGTCGACGACCGCTCGGCCGGGGCTCTCCCGCCGGTCGACCGTCACTCGGTGCCGTTGACGTAGTAGACGTCGACCTCCCCGTTGTCGTAGAGGTGAGAGACGGTGCCGTCCCGCTCGAGGCGCTGGTAGTCGGCCGATTCGAAGCTCCAGAACTCCCGGTAGTCCGGGTACATGTTGGGGTAGTACTCCCGGCCGAGTTCGGTCAGCACGAGGTAGCGATCGCTGTCGTACGACGCCCCGAGCGTCGCGTTGGTGTCGTACCCGAAGTGCGGCGGTGGCGAGTTCCCACTCGTCGCCACCACCTGACGATCGCCGTACCCCTCGGTTCCGTAGAGGGCGTCGCGGAAGCGCCACATGTTGATGCCGCGCTCGTCGATTCCGACGGACGTGCTGCGGTACTCCAGCAGCCACGCCGAGCCTTCCAGTTCGGCCTCGGTCACCTGCTGGTTCTGACGGGTCTCGAGCGGCGAGTGGTAGACGCCGACGAGTCCGATGACCACCACGGCGACGCACGCGAGCGCTGTCGCACCGACGACCATGCGACGAGCGCCGTAGCGGTTGTACAGATCGAACGCCACCGTTCCGACGAGGAGGGCCGCGAAGATCCGCGCGAACACCAGTAGTCGACCGAAGCCGACGAACAGGTCGACGAAGAGGAAGACCGCCCCCAGGCCGGTGAACACCAGGAAGGACGCAGTGAAGGTCAGATCGTAGACCCCCATGCGTGCCCGACCGAGCAGTGACTCGATACCGCTCTTGGCGACGTAGATCCCACCGAGGCCGATGAAGAGCCCGGACTGACCGTACTTGACGGCCCCGATCGTGACGAGGTCGATCAGTGCCGGCGAGAACCTGTTCACGGTCGACCCGTAGGCTTCGAAGCGGGACTCTCCGCCGCCGCTGGCGGCGAACAACCGCTCGTAGGCCGTCGAGAAGCGACCGACGACGGAGGCGAAGTTCGAGTACCAGGCGACGAACACGCCCACCATCAGCTGGGCGGCCGTCGAGCCGACGCTCCTCCCCAGTTGCTCGGATGGATCGGTCGATATCGGGCTGTTCCCCCTCGCGACGCGAGCGACCGTGTAGATAGCGAACACTACGAACAGGAACAGCGTCGTCAGTGGATGGTAGATCACCAGCGAGATGAGGACGATCGCCAACGCGGCCCGCACCGGAGTGCTACCCAGCTGCTGGCCCCTGACGAACAGGTAGAGCACGAACGGAACGATCAGCACCGTCTGCGCGTACGGCGACGGATTGGTGTGGGCGGTTCCCCCGAGGAAGATCACGGCGAACGGCAGCGTCGCGAGTGCCCGCCGATGGTCGAAGAGCGACGTGACGAGCGCGTAGGTCGCGACCACCGAGAACGCGGTGACGACCACGGGGATCGAGTTGATGACGTACATCGGCTTGACCCCGGTCGCGTAGGCCAGGGTCAACACCAGTATGTGGATGTTGGGGTAGATGTTGCGCGCCCCCAGCCCGTTCGTCCGTCGAATGTCATTGATGTAGCCGACGTGCGTCAGCACGTCCGATCGGTTGAATATCGGGTACCCCCGGAGGTAGGGTAAGAGGAGGATGAGGACTTCGATCCCGACGACGATGGCGAGGCCGTAGCGCCACCGACCGTCGGCGGTACCGAACGCGCGGCGCAACAGGAGCGCCTGTCCTACCAGGAGACCGACTCCGGCGAGCACCCAGAACACCACGGGATAGGCGTCGTATATCGAGAATTCGTAGCCGCGTGCGGGGCCGACGAGCGCGACGATCGCCGCCATTCCGACCAACGCGAGGGACCCGATGACGAGCAGGTAGTCCGGGCTCGTCCACGAACCGTTCTCGGAGAACCGCTGGTGGCTCATGCTTCCTCCTCGCCGACCGTGACCCAGAGGTGCGTCGACCGGTAGGCGTTCTCGATGGTCGGTTCAGCCGGCGGCTGACCGCGGTACAGCAAGAACGCGAGTTGCTGTTCGCCCTCGTGCGCTTCGCGAATATTGACCGGCACCCGCACGGTCGCGGTTCCGTTGGACGGGACCGTCGTGGAGAACTGCGAGATCTCGGATCGAGTCACGACCTCCCGGGGCTCCTCGTCCGACACCGACTGTATCAGCACCACGACCGTGTAGTCCATCTCCTCCCCCTCTTGGTTCCCGATCTGCGTGTACAGCGTTCGGGATTCCCCGACCTGGAACGAACGCGGGTAGTCGCTGGCGACGTAGCGGCCGTCGTCGGTGTCGTCGGCCAGCAGCGAGAACTCCGTGAAGTCCTGCCCGGTGTCCTGGGTGGCCAGCGTCCCGCCGACGAGGCCGGCCGCCACCACCAGGAGCACCAGCGTGACCGTTGGTGCCGTCGGACCGTGCCGGATAGACCCCCCGAGCCCGGACAGTCCCTCGCGGACCCATACGACCAGCGGCGTGTACGGCTGGTGGTCGGACGGGGCGCGGAACCGGCGTACTGCGGCCAGGAGCGAAGCGGTCACCACCACTGCGACGACTCCCGCAGCGACCGAGGTACGCGTGATGCCCCACGTCGTGAAGTTCAGCACGAACCCCACCGTCGGGACGACGGCGATGCTGAGCCCGACCGTGAGGACGACCCACTCGACCGGTCGCAGCGCCGAGGCGTCCAGTTGGGTGCCTCGGCGCCCCTCCCGGTGGACGGAGACGGTCGGGAACAGCAGCGCCGTCAGCGCGTATCCCGGGAGCGCGAATACGACGAGGAAGCCGAGCAAGATCCTGCCAGGTCCCGCCCCCCAGCCCGTCGTCCCCAGTATCTGGTGTCCGGCCAACAGCGCCAGCAGGGTGACCAGGGCGAGGTCGCCGTAGCGACCGAGCACGGTCGTCTCGTCGGTCGCCGACGACCGCCAGTCACTCATCGCCGTCACCCCGCCCGTCGGTCGCCGGCAGCCCCGTCTCGTCCGCGAGTGGGGTGGGATCGGCGCCGATCGTCCCGTCGCGCTCCCGGGGGGACTGTCGCGTCTCGGTCAGTTCGCGGAGCGTGGCGCCGAAGCGGTCAGCGATCTCCCGATGGTCGTACTCCCGTTCGACGAACGCGCGACCGCTCGCGCCGAACTCACGCCGGCGTTCGTCGTCGGTCAGGACCCGTTCGAACGCCGACGCGAGCGCCTCGGGCTCGCCATCGGTGTGTATCCCGCCGTCCGCCGCCTCGACGAACCGCCGGAGTTCGCCACGGCCCGTGGTGACCACGGGGAGACCACAGCCGAGGTACTCGTAGAGCTTGGTCGGCATCGCGTAGGCCAGTTCGGGGTCGTCGACGAGGGGAGCGAGCCCGATCGTCGCCTCGGCGAGCAGCCCCGGGATCTCCGCCTGCGGCACCGGATCGACGAAGCGGACACGGTCGGACAGGTCCAGTTCCCGGACTAGCGCCTGAAGGTCCGGCACGAGGTCGCCGCCACCGACGAGGTCGGTGTCGGATTCGGCCCCGCCGTCGAGGCCCATCCGCGTGAAGTTCTCGGCCCCGTTGGTCATGTAGAAGTTGAGCAGTCCCTCGAAGCCCATCCCGGTCAGGGTGTCGCGGGCGGCGTCCTCGAGGCGAGTGTCCTCGTGGCGGCCGCCGACGGTCGAGACGTCGGGATAGCGTGGCTCCAGTTCGTTGAAGCCGTAGGCCCGTCCGATGTCGTCGACGACGTCCATCGGGTGGAGGACGTCGACGCGGTAGGGCGGAATCTCGACCTCGTAGGTGCCGTCCTGGCCCGCTGGCTGGCCGGCAATCTCGTCGCTGACCGACAGGCCCGCGCGCTCGAGGCAGTCCGCGACCGTCTCGCTTTCGAGGTCGACGCCGAGAATCGACTCGACCCGGTCGTGAGTGACGGTCTTGGTCTTCGTCCCGAGGTCGGGCCGTTCGAGTGTCTGGCCGGCGTACTCGCCCGGCGTCTCGTCGGCGTAGGCCACCTCGACGCGCTCGAGGCGGCCCCCGCGGGCGGCCAGCGCGTAACAGACGATGGTACACATGTGGTCGATGGTCCACTGGTCCGTGCCCGTCAGTTCGATGAGGAGGTCCCGGGAGTCTGTCGTCACCTCGGTCCGGCGGCCGTTGATGACCGGCGGGAACGAGAAGAGGCCGACGTCGTCGTAGATGGCGGGATACTCGTCCATGTCGGCGACGAGGTCGGCGTACTCCCGGCCCATGTGGTGGCGCTCGGTGACCTCTCGCGGGGTCATCCCCTCGTCGCTCTCCAGCGGGACGAACGGCTCCTCGTCGGGGTCCACGCTGGTGTAGCGGATGGACTTCTCGGCGCCGCCCGTCGCGGCCGCCCCCTTGAGCATCGTCAGGTCGTGGACGCCGATGGCGCCCTTCGCGCGCTGGCGGCCCATCGTCGCGTGGAGTTTCTCCTGCAACTGGATGAGCGAGTCCAGTGCGCGGTCGTCGAGGTCCAGGCCGCGGACGATGGCGCCGGTGACGTAGGGGCGCTCGGCCGGCGGGCCGTCGACGACGATGGTCCACTCGGCGTCGTTCGCGCCGGGAACGTAGACGCCCCGGTCGGTGCCGTACTGGTAGCGAAGCGAGCGGGCGATGCCCTCGACGGAGAGGCGGTCGAGGCGGTCGGGGGCGAACTCCAGTTGAAAGTCACCCTCCTCGGTCGTGCCCTCGAACTCGAGGCCGAGCGCGAAGAGGTCCGCGCGCAACTCCTCGTCGCTCCGGTCGGTGTCCACCAGCGTCCGGAGTTCGTCGGGGTCGACGTCGACGACGGGCATCAGTAGAGCACCTCCTCGGTCCGCAGATAGTCGAGGTCGACCAGCGTCCCGTGGACGTCGCGGATGTCCTCCGCACCGGTGGCGAGCATCATCAGCCGTTCGAGTGCCAGCCCCCAGGCCATGACGTCGCAGTCGACGCCCAGCGGGTCGAGCATCTCCTGGCGGAAGATGCCCGAGTTACCGATTTCGATGAGTTCGTCGGTCTCGGGATGGCGGCCGAACAGTTCGAAACTGGGCTCCGTGTAGGGGTTGTAGTGGGGCTTGAACTGCAGGTCCGTGATGCCAAAGTGCTCGTAGAACTCCCTGAACGTGCCAAACAGGTCCCGCACCGAGAGGTCCTCGGCCATCACCCAGCCCTCTATCTGGAAGAACTCGAGCAGGTGGGTGGCGTCGAGCGTGTCGTTCCGATAGGCCTTCCCCACGCTGAAAAACCGCTGTGGGGGCTCCAGGTCGCCGAGTGCCTCGCCAGCGAGGTGGCGGGTGGTGAGCGAGGTGGTGTGGCCCCGCAGGGCGAGCTTGCGTGCGAAGTCCTCGTCCCACGGCGAGTGATAGCCCTCGCCGTCCGGGCCGACGCCCTCCCGATGGGCGGTCCGCACCCGCTCGACGAGTTCTGGAGGGAGTGTCTCGATCTCCTCGGGTTGTTCCAGCGCGAAGCGGTCCCAGTGGGTGCGCGCGGGATGGTCCTGGGGCATGAACAGGCAGTCGTTTATCCAGAAGTCGGCGTCGACGGTCGGCCCG
>Ga0207756_100369_pt1 | contig 17199 bp, 17 predicted proteins | sample A23M1SouthBayCA_FD_187748 | JGI IMG/M metagenome (GOLD analysis project Ga0207756, IMG submission 187748) | Aerobic enrichment media microbial communities from Eden Landing Ponds, California, USA - A23 M1 (3) (SPAdes) | ecosystem: Environmental > Aquatic > Marine > Unclassified | place...
ACTTCCGCAACCGCGCGCGGATCGGGAAGATCCACGACCTGCTCGACATGCCGATGCACTACTACGTCGGCCAGTACGGGGTCTACTACGACCTGATCTTTCCGCTCCTGATCGAGCGCATGGAGGACCGACTGGTCGACGCCCTCGTCGACGAACTCGACGTGGCGGCCGACGGCGGCACGGCCGTCGCGACCGGCGCGGACGCCACGTCTCGGGAGGAGCGGATCGCGTCGGTCGTCCACGAGGAGGCCCATGAAGGCCTGGACGAGATGCTCGCGGTGCTCCGCGTGATCAACCTCGACATGCAGGTCGTCGCGGACACGTACATCCACTCGTTCAGCCAGGAACTGGAGGAGGTCATCGCCGAGCAGGAGCGCCTGATGGAACGCGTCGAGGCTGACGTGCGAAACCCGGTCGGCGAACTCAGCGATTCGGCCACGGGCGTCGCCGACAGCGCAGAACAGATCAGCAGCCTCGCCGATGAGCAGACCGAGGACGTGCGCGAAATCTCGAACGAGGTCTCGACGCTCAGCGCGACCATCGAGGAGATCGCTTCGACGGCGACGGAGGTCGAGCGTACCAGCAACCGGGCCGACGAACTCGCCCACGAGGGACAGCAGTCGGCAGACACCGCAGTCGACGTGATCGACGGCGTCGGCGACGCGGTCGACGACGTGGCCGACGACGTCGAGCGCCTTGAGACCCGCGTCGACGAGATCGACGAGATCGTCGAGGTCATCGACGACATCGCCGAACAGACCAACATCCTCGCCCTCAACGCCTCCATCGAGGCCGCCCGCGCCGGCGACGCGGGCGACGGCTTCGCCGTCGTCGCCGACGAGGTCAAGAGCCTCGCCGAGGAGTCACAGAGCCACGCCGGAGAGATCGAACAGACCGTCGACCGGATCGGCGAGGACATCGACAAGACGGTCTCGAACCTCGCCGACACCCAGCACGAGGTCGAGGAGGGCATCGAGCAGGTCGAGGCGGCCATGGGCAACCTCGAGGACATCGTCGAAGCCGTCGCCGAGACCCGCGAGGGAATCGAGGAGGTCTCGGCTGCGACCGACGAGCAGGCCGGCAGTGCCGAGGGCATCGCCAGCATGCTCGACGAACTCGTCGAACACGCCGACGAGGTCGCCGAGGAGATCCAGGCCGTCGCGGCCGCCAACCAGGAGCAGCAGGCCCGGATCCAGGAGGTCGACCGAACCGTCCAGCAACTGGGCGAGGAGTAACTACCCGTCCGCGCCCCCGGCGGCACCGCCGCCCGTCGCGTCCAGGCCAAGCAGGAGGCGGTGGGTCCGCACGAAACCGCACTCCTCGCCGGTCCCAAGACAGCCGACGAACTGCGGGGGACTCGCTGGCGTCTCCTGGACGCGCGTCACGGTCAGGACTGCGTCCTGGCCCGTCACGAGTAGTCGAACGATGGCGGAATCGCCAGAATCGCCCGCCAAAGCGGCAGGTGGGTCGGCGATCGTCGCCGCGGGGACGCTCTCTTCGAGCCAGTCGCGCAGCTCGGCATCACCGATCGCCAGAGTCAGGTCGACGCCACGGTCGGTGGCCTGCTGGAGGACCTCGACGCAGTCCTCCGAGAGCAGGCCCGGCCGGACGAGCATCCACACCCACTCCTCTGCCGACTCGACGAGTTCCCAGGACCGGGACAGCGAGGCCCGGCGGCCGGCGAACGACCAGACCGAACAGCTCCCGAGGTCGATCGCGTCCAGTTCGTCGACCTCGGAGAGCGCGTCACCGAGATCCGCGACCGCAGATTCGTACCGATCGCCGAGCATCGCCTGGATCTCCTCGGCGGCGATCGCCCGGTACTCCTTCGGGTCGCCCTCGCGGACTTCGAGGTAGCCGTCCGACGCCAGTCGGTCGGCCACGTCGTAGACCCGCGACCGCGGGAGCGACGAGTGACGAGCGATTTCCGCGGCCGAGGCGCCCGGGTGTTGCATCACGGCGACCAGACAGGCCGCCTCGTAGTCGGTGAACCCGAGAGTCGCCAGCAACTCGCGCGCCTGGTGGTCGGCCGGCAGGCTCTCGTCCATCCGTGTAGGCGAGGGACGTGAAATCCCCTTACGTTTTTCTACACGTTTCAGATACGACTAGTGTTTCGAAGCGAACGTCGGCGGTCAATCTGTTACGTCGATCGACGTATTCCGTCCGGTTGTACAATGTTGATACTCGCACCAGTACGTTTACGTATCGAGTTTCGCCATTCGGGACCATGCGACGTGGTAAAGTGGCGCACAGACAGGCAGCCGCGATCTGGCGCGGGCAAGCGGTGTCGACTCTGTCACGTCGCCGGCGGCGAACCGTCCCGCTACCCCATCAGTTTGGCACGAGATTCCTTTCGGTCGCCTTTGAACCAGCCCACGCCGACATGCCTGACCACCATCCATGACGACGAACACGGACGTACACATCGACGAGGACCGGCGTCGACAGGTCGACGGGACCCAGCTCGTGACGGACATCGGCATCGACCGTCGAGAGATCGAGTGGCGAAAGGACTTCACCCAGTTCGGCGAGGACGACAAGCGGCGTCTCGCCGAGATGTCGGAAGAGTTCGACGACATAGCGGGCGACCTGGTCGACGAATTCTACGACCACCTCACGGAGTTCGACGAGACGGTCGAGATACTCGGCCGATCGACGAAGTCCGTCGAACAGCTCAAGCAGTCCCAGCGCCAGTACCTGACCGACCTGGGCGCCGGCCAGTACGATCGAGCGTACTTCGAGCGACGGGCGCGGATCGGGAAGATCCACGACATGCTCGAACTCGGGCCGAAGATCTATCTCGGTGCTTATGCGGTCTACTACGAGGGAATCCTGGACGCGATCGGCCGAGACGTCACGTCGCGTCTCGCGGACGGCGATGGGACCGGCGGCGAACTCAGCGCCGAAGAGGCCGTCGAGGAGACGCTCGACCGCGTCCTGTCGGCACTCAAGCTCCTGAACCTCGACCAGCAAGTGGCCATGGACACCTACATCGACTCCTACAGCACGCAACTCGAGCGCGAGCTGACGCGCCAGCAGGAGGTCGCCGGCGAGGTCAGTGACGCGGTCACGGAGGTCACAGAGACGTGTTCGACGGTGGCCGAGAATTCCCAGTCGATCGGCGAGACGGCCCGCGGCCAGGTCGAATCCATGGAGAGCGTCTCGAGCGAGGTCGCAAACATGAGTGCGACCATCGAAGAGATCGCCTCGACGGCCGGCGAGGTGGAGGCCACGAGCGAACGGGCCGCCGAACTCGCAGCCGAGGGTACGGACTCGGCCAGGCGGGCCCAAGATTCGATGGACGACGTCTCCAGGTCAGCCGAGCAGGTCGCCGGCGACGTCCACACGCTCCAAGACCGGATCGACGAGATCGACGAGATCGTCGAAGTCATCGACGACATCGCCGAACAGACCAACATCCTCGCCCTCAACGCCTCCATCGAGGCCGCCCGCGCTGGCGACGAGGGCGACGGCTTCGCCGTCGTCGCCGACGAGGTCAAGAGTCTCGCCGAGGAGTCCCAGGGCCACGCGACCGACATCGAGTCGGTCGTCCACGAGATCCAGCAAGACACCCACGAGACGGTCGAGAGCCTGGAGTCCACCATCACGGAGGTCGAGTCGGCGACGGAGCGCGTCCAGGACGCGATGGACACCCTCGAGGACATCGCCGAGGCAGTCCGGGAGACTCGCGACGGCATCGCCGAGGTCTCTGACGCGACCGACGATCAGGCCGCGAGTACCGAAGAGGTCGCGAGTCAGGTCGACGAGGCGGTCGACGAGGCCGACGAGGTGGCCACCCAGATAGAGGACATCGTCGCCGCGAACGAGCAGGTGGCCGAGAAGATGGCCGACCTGCAATCCGCCGTGGCCAGACTCGAGGACGACTGACGCCGGGCCCCCGCCAACGACTAAGGCCGCGCATCGAGACGTGTTCACCATGCCCACGGACCAGCGCGCCCGGCCGACCGTCGAGATCACGCACGACTCCGATCCCGCCCAGCACCTGCTCGCGGGCTTCTCCACCGTCGGCCTCGCCGGGCTGACCGCGATCGACTACCTCACGACGGAGCTCGCTCTCGAGGAGACGGGCTACATCACCGTCGACGAACTCCCCGCGATCACGCCCTTCGCGGGCGGGACGCCCCGACACCACACCCGGCTCTACGCCCACGAGGAACGCGGAGTCACCACCCTCCTGAACGAACTGTTCGTCCCGCCGTGGGCCGCGGACGCCTTCTCGGAGGCCATCCTCACCTGGGCCGACCAGCACGGCGTCGAGGAGATCACGATCCTCTCTGGCGTCCCGGTTCCCCACGGTCCCGACGATCACCGCGCGTTCTACGTGGCGACGGAGGACTACCAGGCGGACCGGCTCGCGGAGCGCGACCTGCCCCCGATGGGCGCGGGCTTCCTCGACGGCGTCAACGCCAGCCTCGTCGGGCAGGGAATGGACACGGACCTCAAAGTCGGCGTGATCATCACGCCCGTCCACGCCCAGGTACCCGACGGGGAGGCGGCGCTCCGGCTCGTCGAAGCCGTCGACGACCTGTACGCCCTCGACGTCGACACGGCGAAGTTAGCCGAGTTCGCGACCGAGGTCGAACAGTACTACGCCGAACTCGCCGAGCGCTTCGAGCAACTGGCGGACGAAGAGCGGGCGCCAGACCAAATGTTCATGTAGGCGAGCCGGGACGGCGATAACGGAGCCAGAGGCCGGCGTAGACGGCGAGTCCGGCCAGGATAGCCACGACGAGCCACTCCGTGACCGAGAGCGTCCCCCTGAACCCCGCCACGTTCGCGTAGCTCAGTGCCGCGAGTCCGAGGACCACGTACCCGACGGTGGCGGCGGCCGCCACGGCGCGTGCCGCTGGGGTGCCAGAGCGGAGCGGCGCGCCCAGCGCGAGGACGACTGCGAACAGGCCAGCGAGGACGCCGACCGGTAGCCCAACGAGGGCCGAGAACTCGAACGGCAGGAGGACGGTGAGCAGTCCCCCGACGACGAGAAGCGTGGTCAGGCCGAGTCCACCGGCCAGGAGCGCGCGGCGAAGAGACACACTGTAACGTGGGCCAACGGACCCATCAAGGTTCGCGTTCCGCGGCACCACCGCCGGCTCCCACGGCTGCCCCGTGACGGGGTCGCTTCCCTCAACCGCCCCCCGATAACCGCTAGACGCGTCGTTTCGCACCACTCCGTCACGTCCGTCGGCCACGTGGCCACCGGATCCGGGTCACTATGCGAGTCCTATCGCGAGAACGGGTGGCGGGAGGCCTGTCGGTGTCGGTCGCCGTCGCGGAAAACCGACGCCCGGCGCGGGGAAACTGGCGGTTAGTGCCACTACCCCGTCCATTACTTTCGGGCGGTCTCGCGCGGTGGTGTTTAGTTAAGGTTGAAAAGTGAGGCGAGCGGATTTCTAAGTTGTCTATGCCCGAAATCGCCCGCCTCACCGGTTGTAGCGATTGGATCGATTTAGGATTTGTGGAGCGCGAACGGACACCGAAGCAGATCGTCGAGCTCGGTATTCGCCTGCATCTGGCTGGCCTATCACTTTCGAATACCGTCTCTGAACTTGAGGAGTTCGGTGTCGAACGCTCTCGAAAAGCGGTCCACGACTGGGTCCAGAAGGCCGACCTACAGCCCGTCGATGGCAAATCGCCGGATCACGTTGCTATCGACGAAACCGTGATTCAGATCGATACTGAGCAGTTTTGGCTGTACGCTGCGGTCGATCCCGACTCGAACCATATTCTCCATATCAGGCTCTATGCTGGCCGAACGACCGCGTTGACCGAGATGTTTCTTCGGGAATTGAAGCAAAAACACGATGTCGATGACGCGCTCTTTCTAGTCGACGGTGCGCCGTGGCTTCATAAAGCGTGCGAGCGTCACGGACTCCGATTCCAGCATGAAACCCATGGGAATCGGAATGCTGTCGAACGTGTTTATCGAGAGGTGAAACGACGAACGCATATATTTTCAAATACATTCAGTCACGCCAATCCAGAAACAGCCGAAAACTGGCTGCTCGCACATGCGAGGTGGTTGAATGCGCTTAACTAAACACGACCGTCTCGCGCAGGGGCGACCGGGCGCGCGTCGCCCGACCGGTGCTATCACCATGTACCAACAGACAGACCCGACGCAGGGACAGACCGGAGCGCAGCACGGCAGCCAGATCACAGGACAGGGCGAGCAGTCGATGGGGACCGAGCCCCAGCAGTTCGGCCAGAGTGGCGGCCAGCAGATGGGTGGAATCGGACAACAGAGCGTCACCGAACAGATGGGACAGGGGAGCGCCAGTCAGCCGACGGCGCACGGCGCTCCGGGCCAGCAGATGGGGCTCTCCCTCCAGGACGTCGAGACGCCCGAGCAACGGGCCGCGGTCGACGACATCTCGTGGGCGATCCAGGTCTGTGGCTGGTGTGCCGACCAGTGCATCGAGGCGGCAGACCCGAACATGGTCGCGTGCATCCGTCACTGCGATGACGTGACGGAACTCGGCGAGACGGCGCTGGCGCTGGTCCCCCGCAACTCCCGGTCGCTCCAGCCGGTGTTGCAGGCCTTCCAGCAGGCAGCACAGGCCTGTGCCCGGGAGTGTGGCCAGCACCAACACGCCCACTGCCAGGAGTGCGCGCAGGTTCTCCCGCAGGTGGCTCAGTCCGTCCAACAGTTCCTCGAGACCACGAGGCAACAGTAGCCGGAGGTCCGAGTGAGGGGCACGTTCCGGGGACGCGTCCACGGCCGTGGCACGTCTTCGGTCCGTGTCCGTGGACGGGGCCGTCCACAGCGCATTTGACGCAGGGGCTGCAATCCCGGACCCACGATGCCTGCCCTCCGCGTCCCCGACTCGAATCGCCCCTCCTTCCTGAAGTACGCCGTCTTCGCGATCGCCGCCTTCGTGTTCATCGGCGGTGGCGTCGCGTACCTCGGCCAGAGCATCCGGTCGCCGGGGGCGGTCCTGATCGCCACGCTCGTCGCCGGCGTCCTGAACGTCGTCGTGTTGTTCATGCTGGTCCAGTCGCTCATCGAGGAGTGGATTGCGGCCGCCGAGGTCGTCGAAGAGTGACCGCCGACCGACCGGGGCCGCCGCCTCGCGGTCGGCGTGGGGCCAGTCGTCGGCACGGGCGAGAGACCGTCCGTTCGTCGCGCTGCCGTCCCCACAGTTGCCGACCCGACAGTCGTGGGATGGGTTTTACCTGACTCGACCCGAACCGTGGCGCCGTGACCGAGGACTGCGACGAGCGAGAGTTGCTCTCCCTTCTCGACGACGACTACGCTCGCGCCATCCTCGTCGCGACGAGTGCCGAACCCATGTCCGCCACCCAACTGAGTGACCACTGTGACGTGGCCCCATCGACGATATACCGACGTATCGACCGGCTGAAAGAACAGGGGTTGGTCCGGGAGCAGACCCAGTACGACCCCGACGGCCACCACCGGAGCCTCTACGAGTCGCGCCTCGCCGAGGTGAGCGTCGCCTTCGAGGACGGGGAACTCGCGGTGGCGTTCGAGCGCCGCGAACCCCCCGAGGAGGACGTGGCCGACCGGTTCACCAGGCTGATGGAGGACCTATGATCCTCGGCCTGAGTCCCCTCCAGTTCGCGGTGGCCGTCGTCGCCCTCGTCTCGACGGTCCTCGGGCTGCTGGTCGGTTACCAGGCCTACCGGGGCTTCCGGCGAAACGACAGCCCCCGGATGCGGTACATCTCCGCCGGGCTGATCCTCCTGACGGCCATCCCCTACACGGTCTCGTTCGTCGGCACCCTGCTCATCCGTCTCGACCTCCTCGCGGCCGCGATGCGGTCGCCTATCGGCCTCGTCGCCCGCCTCGTCCAGCTCTGCGGTCTCGTCTGTCTGGTCTACGCACTCTACGCTCGGTGAGGGCACGCGGACTCGGCACTCGTTTTCGTCGCGACGCGACCGCCGGTCACCCGCAGGACAGCGACGCGGTCACGTCGACGAGGACGTCCCGTGACTCGTTGCCGATGACGTTGTAGGTCCGGTCCCCACACGACAGTTCGACGATCCGTCGCTCGCCCAGCGTCGTGACGGTCGCGTCCCGACCGTCGACCGTGATCGACTCGCCGGTGGAGGAGTCCGCGCCGTCACCAGGCGGCTGGACCGTGATCGAGAGGGACCGGTCGCCCGCCGCGTAGCGGAGTGAGACCTGTTCGCCCTCCGGGTTCGCGATCCGGCTGCCCTTCTCGAACGCGTAGCCAGGGTGAAGCTCAGGGTCGGGGAGCGACCGGTTCGTCGCGCTCGCGAGCGCCTTACGGGACTCGACGGACTCGAACTGTCGATCGGAACTGTCCTCGACGGTGGCGTTCGCGGGCGGGTCGAAACTGAACGCCCCGGCCGGGACGTCTGGATTGAAGGTGACGTTGCGATAGGCCATCGACACCGACCCGTTGGCGCCGCCCACGGTCACCTGCCCCGTCTGCTTGAGCGGATAGTACCAGTCCGCGTCGAGCCACGTGGTGACGTTCCGGAGGATCGGGTCCTCGCCCTGCGGGACCACCTCCACCACGTAGGCCTCCCGACCGGCGACGGTGCCGGTCCCCTCGTAGTCGTACGTGACGTTGCCGTACAGCGGCAGCGAAGAGACCGAGGCCCCACCGCCCGCACCGGCGGGAACGACCGGCAACGAAGAGATGCTCGCGGGCGTGTCGACCGCGGTGGATTCCCCGTCCAGGTGCTCGAAGATCTCGGCGATCGAGGCCATCGACCCGTTCCGGAGGCCGTCGAGCCCCGAGACGTCGACGACCTGGACGCGGTCCGCCGTCCGGTTGTACATGTACATCGTGGTGCCGTTCGAGACGATCAGCGTCCCGGGCTGGCCGTCCTCCCGGAGGACCTCGGCCCGGAACTCGCCCGTTCGTGGCCGCGTGAGGATGGACATGCGCGACGTGGTTTGCTCCCCCGAGACGTTCATCTCGGAAACCATCGTGGCCTCGACCGCCTCGAGGGAGTCCAGTGTGTCCGCCACCTCGTCGCCGGACGGAAGCTCGTCGTTGGCTCCCGAGAGCGCCGAACAGCCGGCAGCGACGGTTGCGAGGACGAGCAGTCCGGTGAGGAGGGCTGCCCGAACGCGCGTGTCGGGACCGTGCATACGATATCTCGTCTTTCGAGCGAACGGCGAAGCACAGTAAAAAAGTTCTGAACCGGGGGTCGCCCGACGTCTGGCGCCGTGTCGACCACCGGTGACGTCCGCGTCACCAGGCGATGCCGACGTTCGCGAGGGTATTTGGCCGTGGGTCGCCAATCTCGGTTCCTACCGTGACCTCCACGAACGACGATCCGCTCGTGCCCGCCGACGCACGCGTCGGCCGGACCGCGCTGACCGTGGCCGACCTCGACGCGACCGTCGCGTTCTATCGGGACGTGGTCGGACTCGCCGTCCTGTCGCGGGACGATGCCGGCGCGGAACTCGGCGTCGAGGACCGGCCCCTGCTGGTCCTCGAGCGCGACGAGAACGCGCCGCCGCGACGACGATCCGAGGCTGGACTGTTCCACACGGCATTCCGCGTTCCCGATCGAGACGCCCTCGGCGCGGCCCTGGAGCGCGTCCGCGAGCAGTGGCGACTCGACGGCGCCTCCGATCACTACGTCAGCGAGGCGCTGTACCTGCGCGATCCCGAGGACAACGGCGTCGAGATCTACGCCGACCGGCCGCGCGAGGAGTGGCCGCGTGACGACGACGGGCGCATCGAGATGGGGACGGTCCGCCTGGACGTCGAGGCCCTGGCAGCCCTGTCGAACGGCAGCGACCGGGCGCCACCCGGCACCGACGTCGGCCACGTCCACCTCGAGACGACGTCCGTCCCGGCCGCGCGGTCGTTCTACGTCGACACGCTCGGGCTGACCGTCCAGTCCGAGCAGCCCGCTGCCCTTTTCCTGGCCGCGGGCGACTACCACCATCACCTCGGCGTCAACGCGTGGAACGACCGGACGGAGCCGGCGGGCGACCGAGGGCTGGCCTGGGTCGAACTGGAGGTTCCCGACCAGGACGCGCTGGCGCGCCTCCGCCGAGGCCTCGACGCGTCCGGTGTTGCGACGAGCGAGCGCCCCGACGGGTTCGCGGTCACCGCACCCGACGACATCCGCCTTCGCTTTCGGGCGACCCCGGGCTGACCGTGGGGAACCCTCCGGAACGCCCGGTTGTCGTGGATTTATCCTCCTTCGGGACCGATTGCGTCGTATGGTGACAGTAACCGTCATCGGCGGTGGTCCCGCGGGACTGAGTGCAGCCCTCTTCGCGGCCAAGAACGGCCTCGAGACGGCGGTCTACGACACTGACGAGACCTGGATGCACAAGGCCCACCTGTTCAACTATCCCGGCGTCGGCTCCGTGGACGGCTCCGTCTTCATGGAGACGCTGCGCGACCAGGTCGCGGACTACGACGTCGAACGACACCAGGGGACGGCCGTCACCTCGGTCGCCGACGGCGACGGTGGCTTCACCGTCGAGACCGAGGACGGGTCCCACGAGGCCGACTACGTGGTCCTGGCCACCGGGGCCGACCGGGCCCTCGCCGAGGACCTCGGCTGTGCGTTCACCGACGAGGACGTCGTCGACGTCGACGTCACGATGGAAACCTCCGTCGCAGACGCCTACGCGACCGGCGCGATGGTCCGCGCCGAGGAGTGGCAGGCCGTCATCTCCGCCGGCGACGGTGCCGCCGCCGGGCTGAACATCCTCACGAAGGAGAAAGGCGAGCACTTCCACGACTTCGACACGCCAGCGGACGCCGATGCAGCGTTCGGGTCGCTGATCGAGGACTAGGGACACTCCTGGGACAGACAAGGTTCACTGTTGCCCTCGAATTGCGTTCTCTCGAAACACCCGCGGCCTCGAAGAGAGGCTCGCGAGGTCGAAACATGTCATCAGGGGCGTCCTGTGGAACAGTCTACCCTCGCGAGAGAGCCGCGACTTCCGACTGCATAGTCGAAACGCCACGCCGTCCGGACGGCGTGAAACCGAAGTTTGTCACGCTCGCAGGAAGAGCGTCTGCGAGCGGGTCGCGGGCGGTGTGCTCCGAACGAGTAAGTGTCTGCATCACTTATGATTTTATCTTAATACAATCTAATATACTATTGTTGAATTTTGGTAGGATTCGCTCCAGCCTGCCCGTACGGAAATTCCCGAACGACTGCCCGTTCTCAGCTAGTCATCGGGCCGGGACGAGGGATAGAGTGGCTCGTTCGACCACATTTCTTGTCAGTGGTCGGCCGAGCCAGCGGCACACAGGACGAGCGCCGAGTGGCGACGGTCCCAACGTCCGATAGTGGACCTGGGTAGCTAGATTCCCAGTATTGGCGTCCCTGGCGGAACAACGGAGAGCTTACGAGACGATCCGCGGCAAGAACCGGGCGCTCGACAGTCGGCTACCAGGCCACCCCAGATTTCCTACCAGATATCGTGTGCTTATCGAATAATGAAATCTTTCATATTATATAATTTAAACTATAGATATCCAAGTCAGTGGGCTCGCCCACTCGACAGGCAGATGAGCGGTGGGGGATTTGCGGGGACTGGCGTAGTCGAACCGGTAGCGATCAGAGGAGATCGCGAATTCGATCGCCGAGACCACCCGACTCGTCCGCCTCGTCGGCGACCGCCGTCAGCTGAGACTCGATGTTCTGGAAGAACCGCGAGACGACGCGGTCTGCGACCGGGTTGATCACCCGCTGGCCCATCTGCGCGATGCGCCCGAACACGTCCGCCTCCGCGTGCCAGTCGATGTCGACGCTGCCGTCATCGTTCTCGGTCAGTGACATGCCGGAGTTCATCTCGAACGCACTGCCGCTGGCGTCCCCTTCGCCGGAGGCGGACCCCGTCGGGTAGTCCCAGTCGTCGATCGTGACGATCGTTTTGAAACTCGGATTCACCGCACCGACGCCGATTTCGACGAGTGCGGCGTAGTGCTCGCCCGCCTCGAACCCGCGGTCGGCGACGTCCTCCGGGTCGGCCTCCGGAAGGAGCGGCGGGTCCTCGCCGGTTTCCTCCCGGAGGGCCTCGAAGTCCACGTCGTCCGGATCGTCGACCCGGGCGAGGAACTGACAGCCGGGGAGCGACTGTTTGATCATGTGCGGGTCTGAAAGGGCCAGCCAGACCTCTTCGGCCGATACGTCGTCGATCGTGAACGTTCCGTCGAATTCCATTGTTGAGTAGCACCGGTAAAGTCGGTAACTGACACGTCGTCGCGGTGATCGGACGCCTCTTCTGTGACTGTGCATCGTGGTCACATAAAACGATGGTTTCGATCGATGGCGCGTCGGCCCCAGCGATGCGCGAGCGGCGTCCGTCGGTCCAGTTCCAGTGGCAGTGAACGGCTACTGTGGCCGACGGGACCCCTCGTCGGCGAACGTCGTCCAGTACGGGCTATCTTCGGGAATCCGTTCCTCGGCGGACACCTGGTGGGCGTGGGTCCCCTCGAGCTGGCAGATGCGGGCGGCCCAGGGTGCGACGGTCGCGGCGCCGTCACGCGTGGTCTCCTGATGCGTGAGGACCTTTAGATAGGTCGTGACGTTGATTCCCCCGCTGTACCGGGCGACGCCCAGGGTCGGGAGACTGTGGTTGGTCCCGACGGCCTTGTCGCCGAAGACGACGGGCGCGTACTCCCCGATGAACAGCGAGCCGTAGTTGTGCAGGTCCGGCAGTAGGTCGCGGGGCTCCGCGAGCATCAACTGGAGGTGCTCCATCGCGTATTCGTTCGCGAGGTCGCAGGCCTCCTCGCGTGAGTCGACGACGGCTACTTCGCCGTTGGTCTCCCAGCACTCGCGAGCCACGTCCTCGGTTCTGAACTCGGGGAGCTGGCGTTCGAACTCCGCGACGACATCCCGCGCGTGGTCCTCGTCCAGGTCGACCAGGACCGGACGAGAGTTGGGGTCGTGTTCGGCCTGGGCGATGAGGTCGGTCGCGACCAGTGCCGGGTCGACAGTCTCGTCCGCCAGGATGAGAACCTCCGTCGGACCGGCGAGGAAGTCGATGCCGACGTGGCCGTAGACCTGTCGCTTCGCCTCGGTTGTGAAGACGTTGCCCGGGCCACAAACCTTGTCCACGGCAGGCAGTTCCTCGGTTCCGTAGGCCATCGCTCCGATGGCCTGGGCCCCGCCAACGCAGAATATCTCGTCGGCGCCCGCCTGGTCCATCGCGTACAACTGGGCGGGCTGCACCGACCCGTCTGCCTGGGGCGGAGCACAGGCGACCACCGTGTCCACGCCCGCAACGACGGCCGGGACGATGGACATGGCCGGTGCGGCGACGAGCGGGTGTCGGCCACCGGGGATGTACACGCCAGCCCGTTCGAGCGGCACGTACCGGGTGCCGAGCGAGACGCCGTCCGCGAACTCTCGCTCGAACCCTTCGACGTGGTCGAACTGTTCCTCGTGAAACGACCGCACGTTCTCGATGGTGTTGTCGATGGCAGCGCGTTTCTCCTCGGAGAGGGCCGCCCGTGCGTCCTCGATCTCGTCGTCGGTGACTCGCAGGCGGTCTCGCTCGACGTCGTCGAACTGTCGCGTGAACTCGTGCAGTGCCTCGTCCCCACGCTCCCGGACGGCCGAGACGATGTCCCGAACGGTGTCGGTCACGTCCTGACTGATTTCGATGGAGTCGTGGTCGGTCTCCTTGAGGTAGGTCCTGCTCATCCCGTCGTCTGCTACAGGTGCTCGACAGTAATAGTTTGCTTCGCGTCAACGGACGCCGATGGTCTTTCGATCGCACCCAATGACCTAAGAGGACAGCGACAGTCCCCAGAACTATGCTCGATGGCGTAACGGCACTCGTCACCGGTGCGAGCCAGGGGATCGGCCGCGAGATTGCAGAGACCTTCGCCGCGGAGGGGGCCAACGTCGCACTCGCGGCCCGGTCCGACGGCATCTACGAGACGGAGCGACTGATCGACGCACCGGATCAGACGCTCCCGGTCGAGACCGATGTCACGGACGACGCGGACGTCGAACAAACGATCGAGGCGACCGTTTCGGAGTTTGGCGGCCTCGACTGCCTCGTGAACAACGCCGGCATCGCCGGGCCGACGGCCCCCATCGAGGAGGTGTCGCTCGAGGAGTGGCAGCAGACGCTCGAGGTCAACGTCACCGGCATGTTCCTCGCGACGAAACACGCGGTCCCGGCACTGCGGGAGAGCGAGCAGCCCCGCGTGATCAACGTCTCCTCGATCAGCGGGAAGCGGCCACTGCCCGACCGGACGCCCTATGTCGCCTCGAAGATGGCCGTCATTGGTCTCACCCGAACGCTCGCCTTCGAACTGGGCGAGTTCGGCGCGACTGTCAACGCGATCTGTCCGGGCGCGACGGCGGGCCCGCGGATCCAGGACGTCATCCAGGCGCAGGCGGACAACCAGGGCGTCTCCTACGAGACGGCGAAGGCCGACCTGTTCACGGACGACGTCGCGCTGGGGCAGCTGGTCGAGGCCACGGACACGGCCGAGATGGCCGCTTTCCTCGCGAGCGAGCGCGGGCGCCACGTCACTGCCCAGGACATCAACGTCGATGCGGGGACGGTCTGGTACTGAGAACGAGCGACGGGAATAGACCGAGAGGTCACAAATCGGTGCTGTGGTGCGGTCTCAGGTGACCGTCAGGAGGTCGGTCACGTCCCCGGTGTCCCGCGCGTTCTCGGGGTCGCCCTCGTAGACGATTTCCCCGTTCACGATGCCGTAGATGCGGTCGGCGACGCCGTAGACGAACTCCGTGGACTGTTCGATCAGGAGAATCGTCATTTCCCCCTTCAAGTCGGCAATAGCGTCTTCGACGTCGTCGGCGATGAGTGGCGCGAGCCCCTCGGTTGGCTCGTCGATGAGCAACATGTCGTTGTCGCCGACGAGCGCCCGTCCGATCGTCAGCATCTGTTGCTCGCCGCCGCTGAGGTACCCGCCTTTGCTGTTGCAGAGTTCCTGCAGCTTCGGGAACCGCTCGTAGACCTCCTCGATTCGCTTGTCGGTGTCGACGTCGCCGTTCTCGACGCCGGCCATCCGGAGGTTCTCTTCGACCGTCAGATCGCTGAAGATGTCCCGCTCTTCCGGGACGTACCCGACGCCGTGCTGTGCGATGGCCTCCGTGGGCTTGCCGGTGATGTCCGTCCCCTGGTACTCGACGGTCCCGCTCCTGACGTCGGCCAGATTGAGAACGGACTTGACCGTCGTCGTCTTGCCCATCCCGTTGCGCCCGACCAGGGCGACGACCTCGCCCTGGTCGACGGAGAGGGTTACGTCGAAGAGGACCTGTGTCTCGCCGTAGTAGGTGTTGACGTCCGTAAGTTCAAGCATACTGCCCCTCCTCTCCCAGGTAGACTTGCTGGACCGTCTCGTCGTTTCTGATCTCGTCGGCCGTCCCTTCGGCGATGAGCGCCCCCTCGTGGAGTACCGAGATGCGGTCCGAGAGGCCCATCACGACGTCCATCTTGTGCTCGACGAGGAGGATCGTCCGATCGGCGGCGATCTCCTCGATGAAGTCCATCACCTCGTGGAGTTCCTCCTCGGGCAGTCCCGCCGCCGGTTCGTCCATCAACAGCAGATCCGGCTCCAGCGCGACCGCCATGCCGATTTCCAGTCGGCGCTTGTCGCCGTACGGCAGCGATTCGGCGATCATCTCGCGCTTGTGGTGGAGGTCCAGGTCCTCCAGGATGTCGTGCGTGGCGTCGATGACTGCCTGATTGTCGTTGGCCTTCGCCAGCGGACTGTCCTGGCTCGTCTGGTCGTGTGACTGGACTGCCAACCGGACGTTCTCGAAGGTGGAGAGTTCGGGAAACAGATTCGAGATCTGGAAGACCCGTCCCATGCCCCGGTTGATGCGCTCGTGGGGCGGGTCGTCCGTGACGTCTTCGCCCTTGAACGCGATCGAGCCCGCGCTCACCTCGTACTCGCCGGTAATCAGGTTGAAGAACGTCGTCTTCCCGGCCCCGTTGGGACCGATGATACTGGCGATGCCACCCTCGTCGAGTCGGAAGTCGACGCCGTCGACCGCCGTGAGGGACCCGAATTGTTTCGTCAACCCGGTCGTTTCCAGTAGGGTCATGTAATCGTTCTCTGTCCGCCCAGGTACTTATTCACGGTACATCGGGTCGTCACAGTCCGCGATGATCTCGGTGCCACCGCGGCTCCCTTCCAGCGCGAAGATGTCCCACTCGTCTTCCTGTTCGGACTCGGGCTTGCCAGACACGATGTACCAGTCCTGGATCGCCTGGTTGTCACAGTCGCGCCACTCCTCCTCGGACTTGGTGTGCTGGAAACTGGGCGTTGAGTTGATCGCTTCCGTGAGGTCGGCCGGATCGACGCTGCCGGCCTCGTTGGCGGCTCGTTCGAACTCCTTGACACCGGTGTAACAGACCGCCGAGTATGAGTCGCCGGGGTTTCCGTACTCCTCTTCCATCTTCTGGCTGAACTCCTGGGTCCCGGAGTTGTCGGCCGACGGCGTGTACTGGATGCCCGCGTAGATATTCTCCCACTGGCCCCGACCGGCACGGCGGGCGACAGTGGTCGTCGTCACGCCGATGAAGATTTCCTTGTCCTCGTGGAGCCCGAACTCGCGGGCCTGGTTCACCGCCGTCGCCTGGTCGGCACCGAGGTTGTGGATGAACAGGACGTCGGCGTCGGAGTCCTGCGCCTCCGACATCTGGGAAGAGAAGTCCGAGCCGCCGAGCGGATGGGTCACCGAGCCGTCGACGGTCCCCCCGAGGTTCTCGAAGGCCGTGCTCTGGTGGTTCCACGAGTCCTGGCCCCAGGCGTAGTCGGCGTACAGGCCGAACATGGACTCCCCGAGGTTGTCGTAGATGTAGCGAGCGTTCGCCCGCTGTGACTGGACCGTCAGCGCGTACGGCGTGTACGTACAGTCATAGAGGTTGCTTTGCGTGTGGAGGTCCGGAATCGTCTGACACCCAGCCATGTAGGGGACGCTGTTGTCCTTGGCCTGGGTGTTCGTCTGAAGCGAGATACCTCCGGAGAGGTTGGCACAGAGGAGGTCCACCCCCTCGTTGTTGATGAGGTCCTGGATCCGCCGCGCGCTGACGTCCCCGGAGAGTTCGGTGTCACGATCGACGATCTCGACCTCGCGGCCGTTGAGACCGCCGTTGTCGTTGATCTCGCTGACGGCGAGTTCGACCCCCTGCATCTGCGTGTTCGCCTCCTCGCTGTACGCGCCGGTGTACGGAAACGCAGTACCGAGGAGGAGCGTTTCGCCCCC
>Ga0207756_100373_pt1 | contig 17030 bp, 18 predicted proteins | sample A23M1SouthBayCA_FD_187748 | JGI IMG/M metagenome (GOLD analysis project Ga0207756, IMG submission 187748) | Aerobic enrichment media microbial communities from Eden Landing Ponds, California, USA - A23 M1 (3) (SPAdes) | ecosystem: Environmental > Aquatic > Marine > Unclassified | place...
CCGCAGACTCTGTTCCTCTACATCAGTTGACTCGTTAAGCAACCGGCGTATCAGCGACTTCCTCAAAGAACTGGAAACACTCGACTTAATCAAGGCAGAATACTACTACGGCGGACACACCGGAAAAACAAGAGAAATCACCCTCAACACGTTCACCCAGACTAATTAGCCAACAATAAATTCCACCGATTTATTCCCCGAAACAACCGGTCAATACATGCTTAGTAGCGAACGGTGGTTTAGACCGAGTCAGTGACAACATTACCACTGTTGTCGACGCGAATCCGATACTGTGAGGATCCGTCGGGGGTCGTCACGACCAGTCCATCCCCAGCGTCAACCGTCCGCAGGTCTCCCTCGACAGCCTGAGACCCGATCGTGGACAAGTGCATCCCAAGCAACTCCTCACGCGTCAATGCCCGCTGATAAATTTGGGGAACAAACATCTCCATATCCCACGTTGAGCCGCTGTCCCCGCCGAGATAGAGGTCGTTCGTCGGGTTGATGTCGCCGTCGGGAGCCCAATCAGTGTTCCCGCCGCGGTCGTGTGTGGCGTTGGCCCAGAGCCGCATCTCATCACTTTGAGCGTCGCGAACGGCCGCTATCTGGAACAGATCCCCGTTGCCCCCATGATCCAGTGAGATGTTGATATCGTTACTGCTTGACCCATCGTCAAGGAAGAAGCGGAGATTTGTCCCGCCACCAACCTGACCGATATAGAGGTCGCCCTTGTCGATGATTCTTCCGGGGTTCTCTTGATACCGGACCCACGCTGTGAACGTCCAGCTTTCCGTGCCGGGGTTCAGCGACGGATCGTGCGGGACGCGGATGTGGTTCCCGTCGGCGTCGATGAAGTTTGCCCCGCGACCGAGATGCGAGACGACACGGGCAGGGTTCTGGTCGAAAGAACCGTCGTTGTTGCGGCCGCTGGCGTCGTAGACGGTCGATCCGCTCGACTTCACGAATGGATAGAACAGCGTCCTGTCGCTCTCCGCAACGCGGTTCGCAGGGGTTGGCGTATCGACAGGGGTCGTGAACCGCGCGACTGCTTCCGTCGGCGTTACGATGTCGATGTCGCGGGCCTGCACCTCGTCGATGAACGTCTCGATCTCGGAGGCTGTCTCGCTGTTTCCGTGGCCGTAAAACACCCCAAGCTCGTTATTGGCCTCTATTGTGTCGAGTAGACTGCCGAGTCCCGACCCCACGATCTGCTTGATGATGGTCCCGTTTAGAGCGAACCGATTGAGCGGAGGCGAGTTCCGAGCCTCGGGGTAGTTGGCTCCTGAGCCCATATCGGACCGTGCCCAACCGAAATACTGCGAGGCGATCTGCTGACCGATTGGCCCATACGTCAGATTACCAGAGAAAACGTGTCCGTGGACGGTTAGACCCATCTCGTTGAGATCTTTTTTACATCCCCCGAGGTCCAACTCCAGCGTCCGCTTTGTCGCCCAGACTTTGTCGCCGGAACTGTGGCTGTTTGAGAGGCTCGATTTAAGCGTCAGCGTTGTGTCGTCCTTCGACTCAACAATGAACCGCTCGCCCCTAGCGAACTGATATTCGTACCCCTCTCGGAATGGCGTATGAATGTTCACTTCAATCGTCGTCGCACCTGCGGAAACGGCTGATGCGAGTTGAGCATCGGCCATCCGCAACGACTTGCGGCCGTGAGAGAGTGGCTCCCAGTCGACATCCGCAGTAACGAGGTCGTGTATATCTGACTCGCTAAGGAAACCATCGGTCCCGATCCGGCTTGTGATGAGTGACGAGCCGAACGGGGCGCCCTTCTCCTCATGGACGGGGAGGAACTCGGTCTTGTCTTCGAGATAGCCGTCATCGTAGATGATGCAGACGGTTGCCTGTCGCCGACCAGGCATCCGCTGGTTTCTGACCGTCTCCTTCGGCCGCGAGAGTCCCGATTTGATACCTGCACGCTCTGTATGTATTGATTGGGCGTTGGTGATTTTGTTGCCGTGGAGGTTGAGGTTGCCTTGTTTTCCGACTTCGAAGTTGGTTTGGCTGGTTGATGTGTTTGTGAATTTGAATGGTTTGTTGTCTTTGAGGGTGAATCCGGCTGCGTTGGGCAGCATTGCTGCTGCGCCGACTGCTGCGGCTCCTCCTGTCACGCTTTTTAGAAAGTCTCGACGGGAGACACCGCTTGATTCTACTGCGTCACTGATCTGGTCCTCTATCTCACCGACTTCCTTCTCCTGTGCTTCACCAGTTTTCCGCTTTTTGACCTTCTCCAGTTCCTGCCCGAGTTGTTGGACCTCTTCTTTTAATTCTTCAACTTCGTTGCTTGTCAATTAGAAATTTCCACCCTTCCGTATAATAGTTCAATATTGTTTCCCCTCCTTTTTAACTTTTTAAGCAGCCGTTGGAATAATTTCTATAGAAGATCTGTGAGATTATTCAAACTTTGTTATGTTATCGTGTTTGTATCTTGTTTGGTTTTCTCTGGAGCGGCTGAACTCCAGGGCTTGGATAACAGTGTCTGGGTGAACAGCGAGTATAACTGGAGTCTGGAGTTCCAAACCCGGTCTAACTACAGTTATTCCAACATCACGGTCAGGAATGAAACACTGCAGCTGGAAGAGGATAATATCTCGATTTTACACGGCTCCGGGCAAAGAGTTAACACCACTCTTTACACCTATAACCTGTCCTCATCCCCTGAATTGGGAGATGAGTTGATCAAGATAGAGGTGAATGCTCCTTCTGGTTCGCAGGTAGACTTCACGTTCACCGGTATCCCTCAAATCAGTTCTGAACGATACGAACTGAACGGAGAAAACCAGTTAAGCACTTTCTCTTCCGGTGGAGCTGTTTCATGGAGCTACAGTGACTGGAACACGGCTCATAACTTCACACTGACCTACAACGAGAAACCTGAGGGAGACAACGATGATGGAAGCAGCGGCAGTGGTGGAGGCGGCGGTGGAATCGATTTGGACAGCGGTTCCACAGGAACTGACTCCAGTGGAAGCAGTGATTCGAAGAACTGGGCCTGGACAGACAAGAAGAACTTCGAATTCAACGATATCCAGCCAGATATCGAGGTAACCAATATCTCCGTAAATACACGGGAAAACCAGTCCAACTTCGAAGTCAAGGTGGAGAAAATACAGGACAAATCTTCAGCGCCCAGCATCGACAACAGCTACGCCATCTACGAAATCAACACCTCCGCATCAGATAACGAGATTAGCTCCACCAGCATCAGATTTCAGGTAAACCAGAGCTACGCATCCAATTACGATAACATCTCCTTGCAGAGATACCAAGACATGGAATGGAACCAGTTGCCGACACAACCGGTCAAACAGGAAGGCAGAAAATGGCTGTACGAAGCCAGCAGCACCGGGTTCAGCTACTACGCAGTAACCGGAGAAAACCAGACCACCAACACCGAACCCGACGGCCAAGAAATAGATGGTCGAAACGCTACAGAAACCGATCCCGGTGAAAACAGAACCGAGGACGACTCCAGTAACCAAAATCAGGAAAACCCAACACAACAACAGGAAGAAACCGGAAACGAATCATCCACGTCAACAGTCCAAGAACACGGTGATCAATCCCTGGTCACAGAAGGCTTGATCACAGCCGCAGTACTTCTCCTACTCGCAGCAATCAGCTTCTTCGGATACAGAGAATGGAGACAGCATCAGGTAGAAAAGGAAGCGATGCAGATCCGCCGCAAGCTCAAAGAGGAAAACTACGAGGTACTGCACTCCGAACGGATACCAGATCTTCTAAACCAGGCAGAACAAGCCGTCAGCAACGACAACTACAGCAAAGCCAAGAAACACCTAGACCAGATCCAAGAACTGCTAGAGTAAATCCGTGATTTCGACGTCGTTGATTTCATCGAGTTCTCGGAGTAGTTGACGGCGCTCCATCTCTAATTCCTGTTTGTCCTGCCAGTGCTCCAGTTTCTCGTTTCGGAGTTGGTCGTAGAACGAACTGATCTTGGACTTCAACCGGTCTCTTCTATTGTTCCGTCCCCGGCCTTGCTTGTACAATTTCTCTAATCGGTCCCGGTACCAGTCAAGTTTCGACTCCAGTTCATCCACGACCTCTTCGTGAACCTGGTCACGGCTCTCCAACTGTTCCTCAATCCGATTCAGTTCGTCTTCCAACCGTTTTTCCTCTGAACGCTGAGACTGCTCCAGAAACTCCTCAACACTGAAATCAGAGGTATAGTCGAAGTCCATCCAAAACGTGTCTGAGAGATCAACAGGGTTACCGGTTATTCGTTACCGGAAAACGCTTGGAATTCCCTTGCCTTCCTCTGGTACAGCTTTGGCAACTCTCCGATCTCTTCTTCACTCCACGATTTGACTTCTTTCAAGAGCTCTTCGGCTTCGAAGACATTCGATGCTGCAATCCGGACCATACAAAGTAATTCAGTTGATCGTATCTTTCCAAACTTCGCCAGGGGGTTGGTTCTCTTAGTGATTCCCAAGAGAAATCAAACATCCAATTCATAGGTCTTCCTGTGAATATCAGCTCAACCGTGCGGATTATAATTAGATCAGTAGCTCACCTTCACTTTCACATTGCTTGACTAATCTTCTTATTATTGGCACCAGAACCATGTTTTATGAATGCATACGCGGTCAGCTATGATCTTAACGAGCCGGAACAGGAGTACTCTGATCTAATTGACGAATTGAAGTCGTATCCGGGTTGGTGGCACAATCTTACGTCGTTTTGGTTAATTGTCACAGAGGACTCTCATTCGGACATTCGAGATAACCTTAAGCAGCACATCGACTCGAATGACGAACTCCTGGTGTTAGGGCTTTCAGGCTCAGCGGCGGCGTATAATATTGATGGATGGGAGTGGATTGAAGAGCATGTTTAGAGGAGGCTGCTAACCTTGTCTGACGAGAGTCAACCAGTTTCTGAGGAGCATATGTACCAAGAGTTCGAAATGATTCAGAATATCATCGACCGACAGGCTTCCAACTCGTTTAAAATCAAGGGCTGGACTGTCACATTGGTCGTTGTTGCACTCCTCTTCCGCACCAGCAATTTCCAGTTGTTTGGTGCTGTACTTCCGCTCATTGGGTTCTGGGGGCTGGATGCCTTCTATCTCCGTCAGGAGTGCAAGTACCGGGAACTCTATAATTGGGTCCGCCAGGAGCGACCGGAGTCTGACGAACATCTGTTCGACCTTGATGCGTCTCGCTTTGAGAGCGATGTTGAGGGGTTTATTCCGGTGATGTTTTCACCCACACTCATCCTATTCTATGGTGTGATTGCGTTGTTACTCATCGGATTCAGCATTGCGACAATCTACACGAATGGGGGTGCTGCTCTTGGCTAGACGGGTCTTCTTCAGTTATCATTTCCAACGTGATGTCTGGCGGGCGAACCAAGTGCGTAATAGTTGGGTGACTCATCCTGACCGCGAAGCTGCTGGATTCTTTGATGCAGCTGACCAAGAAGAGGTGAAGCGGAACTCAAAGACGGCAATTCGAAATTGGATTGACCGACAGCTTCAGAATACATCGGTCACAGCTATCCTTATCGGTGAAGAGACCGCCGAACGAGAGTTCGTCCAGTATGAAGTCGAAAAAAGCATTGAGCGAGGTAACGCACTTCTCGGCATTCGTATCCATTCCTTGAAAGACAAGGAAGGGAACCGGGGATCAAGGGGAGAAAACCCATTAGATCACTACTACATCAACACTGGATCTAGTGAGGTCGCCCTGTCGAGTATCTTCCCAACGTACCGGTGGAGAGGAGATAATGGGAAGCAGAACATGTCCGAGTGGGTAGAAGAAGCCGTCGAGAGCACCTCAGAAATACCTGCGGCCAAGCGGGATACGCTCGAACATAAACCCGATAAAAAGGGTCTTGGAGAGCAGTTAGTGGAGGGCGGAATGGCTGTCGGTGGGATAATGTTGCTGGGTAAAGCAGCGCAAGAACTCGGGAAGGCGATCCGTCGAAACCAGTTTCGGTGAAACGATTCTCTAAATGACCGCACGTGAAGACCAATTCAGGAAATCGTTAGAAGATATCTCCGAAGACGGATGGATCTTCACAGCCTCCGTCATCCTCATTCTAATCGCATTTGTTCTCTCCGGATTCAACTACTATTTCATCGACCAAGCGATGTCCCTCTTCTTCTATGCAGTCCTCGTCCGAATCTGGACCCAAATGGGATCAGGAATTCCGATGTCTAGCAAGCGGGATACGGCTCATGTCGAGTTTATAGTGAACGCTATCGGAGCAGTGGTGATTGGTTATTCTATAGAGTGGTTCGTCTCACATATCACGGGAGAAATGGTCGCTGTACAGTCGTTAGCTCTTGCAGCAGTGGTCAGCCGGCTCTACATAAATATACGAAGTGGCGATGCAGCTTCGTTCAAAGATATTGTCCGCTATGACCGGACAGTTGACCGTTACCTCGTTCTTGTTCCATGTATAGTCGCATTCTTTGCTCCTGTCATCGTTTACCAGATGGAGCTCTATACGATAACCTTCGAAACACGAGAGACATTCTTCGGACTCGTGGTCGGAAGTCTGCTGATCGGCCTAGGATTATACGAATATGAGAAGGATTGACTACCTCAATTGCTCCAACTCATCCAGTACACCCTTTTCTTCCAACTCTGCGAGCCTTTCCAGTACTTGTTGTTTCTCTTCTTTCTCTGTTTTCTCTTCCAAGCTGAGTGGTCGTCCGCAGTTTCGGCATTCGTTGTGGCCGGACTGGTTTTCTACTTCGCAGAATGGACAGTTCTGGCTTTGGTCTTCGTCTTCTGAGGTGTCTAATCCGTATTCGTCTCTGATGGCTTTGTTGACGTCGTCGTTGTTTAGGTGGACGTAGACTTTGGCTCGGTCAGAACCGGGCTTCCAACCAGCGAACTTGTTCAACTGCTCGTAGCCCATGAAGGTCGCTACCTCGGTGAGTCGGGTATGGCGCAGATTGTACGGTCGACGTTTGTTCTCTGGGATCTCTGCTCTTTTGCATGCATCCTTGAACCGTCGATAAAAACCGTTGTATGATAGCCTGTCTCTGAGATCTGGATCATAGTCGCAGTTGTCTCCGTGCTGACGGGGTATCTTCCCGCATTGTGTGCAGGTTTGCTGCTCGGTTTTTACCCAGAGAGGTGCGGATGGATCATCGATATCTCCCATCTCTCCTCCGACCGGATGTTGAGCGAGCCACTCCCGGAGCGTTCGACCTGCTCGGATAAGCTGGTTGGTCCTGTCGGGTGTTCCTTTCAGTCCCTGTAGATAGATGAAGTCGCCTTTCGCGTTAGAGGTGAAGTCCCCGATGTTTCGTGAGAGTACTTCTCCTGGTCTTGCAGCGGATTCGTAGAGAACCATGCATAGCGCTCGGTCCCGGGTATTCGAAAAACTGGAGAACAGCTGTTTTAGTTCTTCATCTGTGAATAGCTCGTCTCTCGTGATCGGTGTGTCCTTCTTTTTCGTGACTTTGAAGAACTCAACTTTCTCTGGATGCTCGTGGCCGCCGTTCTCTACCTTGTAGAACTTCTTGATCGTGCCTTTGAACTTGTGCTTGGTAGATTCGGCGTAGTCGCTACGGTTCAATCCGGCCAGGATGGTCTTGAGCTCTTGTTCAGATGCGCTGTCAAGCCTGAAACCGTCTGGAGCAAATCTCTTCAAGACTGTCTTCAATGACTGGACCTGGCGCTCCTGCTGGACTTCACTGATTCCCTCGGCCGCCTGATGATCGACAAAGTACTGTATGGCGTCGATATTTTCGGAGTCGATCTCTCCTTCAAGATTTTGTAGTTCGCGTTCGACGTTGACGTATTTGCTTGTGGACATAGAATCTATTTCACGTTCTGACTGTAGAAGGAGACGGGGGAGATACCCGGATTCAATTGCCCCAGAGAGGGGGTTCAGTGGGCAGCGAAACCTCTCAACGAATGTATCGAAGGGCTTCACTTAGCCCATGAGACGCTTCATTTGGACCACATCTCGGTTGACACCCATTGAACGGTTCATCAAGTGGGCTCGACGCCCGCGAAATAAACCATGCTAGTCGCTTGCTTGTGGTTATCTTCCAGTCTCCTTCCTTCTTTTGAGTTTTCAAGTGAAAATTGGAGTATAGGATTTAAATAATTACTGTAATTTTCAATTGGGTTATTTAAATTATTTCAGTTTCAAGACATATAGGAGAAGCTTCCAACTGCCGATAGAGTCAGATCTATCAGAAACCGGTCTAGCTTAGTTCTCTTGCTGCCTTGTCTTCGAAATCGTGTTGGCTGGTGGTCCGAACACCATCCTGTATTCTGACCCTGAGAGATGGATCATGATTCGAAAGATGTAGAACAGAATGAGAGCGGCATTCCCGAACTGGCACTCAACATACCGGATCTGCCCATGACTCACCCTATTCCTCAGGTTCAATCCTGCTTTCTCGGTGTACCTTGCTTTCAGGTACATTCCGAAGTCTGTCGATGTTCGCTCCTCTACTTCGTTAAGTAGTCCTCCAAGTGAGGCTTGCTCAATATCTCCTTCCTTTACTGCGGTAACTGCCTCGCCAGAGTAATCGAGCAGCTGGGAGGTTACACCTTCGATCAACGGCATTCCGAGGAAGACTGCTTCCGTGTACCGCTCCTCAAATACAGCAATAATCAGGTCAAGCAGGAATGCTTCCTTATCTACACTCAAACCCTGACAGATCGACAGTAAATATATGAAATCCATTGCTCCGAGGTCGCCTTGTTCAATCAATTCGTAGAGTGCTTGGGCTAGAATACTATCGTAGTGCCGCAGCATCGCGGTATAGGAGTGAGGTAGTTGTCTTGAGCTTTCCAAACCGCCCTCAGTCGTCTGGATAGGATCGCCCTCCGGACTAATCGTGACATGGGATACAATATCTATAATCGAGATCCCCTCTGTTTGGGACTCTGCTAGTTCATACGATGGTAGGTAGCCATCGGACATCAACAAGCAATACAAAGAGTGCGTAGACGATTGGCTCTCAGCCGGGATATTACGGAAGAACTGTTTCAATCGTTCAACGTTCTTTTCGGCCTCCTCTTCTAACCCTTTAGCTTGATCGTCATCAAGCCCGATTTCAGCAAACTCTGATTGGACCGCCTTTCGATTGTACCGCCTGATGTCTCTCTTCCATTCCCTCTCTTTCTCCTCGTCGATAAACGAGATACACCGGTTGAGAGCTTCCTGTAGAACAGCCGCTTTATGACTGTTCTTCGACGGCCGCTCTACCTCCTGTTCATACGATTTGACTAGTAGTTGTCTCTCCGTCTCAACATCCTGATCCAGCCCTTGTTTCAGTTGAATGATTTTCTCTAAAGTGGAGCGTTCATTCACATACTTCCCATTTCGGTGTTGCAAACGTCTCCGGGACTGACACTCATCGATACACCGCTCAACCAACTCAGAGTCGATACGAGTACAGTTCTCCACAACTAGATCAACCAGATTGTGGAAACCTCCAAGCGAGATGTCCGCTCCTTGAAACTCTGTTTCCAAGAACTCTACAGCCATTTCAATCGAATCCCCAACATCGCGTCCTGTTTCGTCCTCTAACGCCACCAACTCCTGCAAACACAAGTCAGCAATGTTTTGCCACCCACGTTCCCGTGCATCCCGGTACGCTTCTTCAAACAGCTCCAATGCAGGCTCCGCTCCTCCCCGGTAATCCCGATCCCTCGTCCACCGGTGATACGGTTCAATCACGTCAATAACCGGATAACTGTCTTCAATCTCCGACAGCTTCGAATCCAATTCCCCTTCTTCGAAATCTCCATCTCGGATTCTGCGGAAGATTGATTGCAAACGATACTTCAAATGATAATCCTCCGACGGCTCCGCCTTCGCACGTTCAAGATCATCTACCAACATCCGAAAATACACCCCTGTTATCTGGTCTAGACTTTACTGACACTCAAGTATATCTTTTATTCCGATCTGCCGAAATCGGCGAAGACCCTACTCTAGAAGATTCTCTACGTCGCTGAACTCCCGAAACAGTCGAAACACCACACCTTCACTGTTTGAGTCACTCTCTTCGAGTCTCTGTTGTAATCCGTCCCGTACCTCCGGTGTTCGGCAGGCAACCCAGACCACGAAGTCCTTCCCCAGGTGCTTCTGGATGTGGTCGATTTCTCTTGGGTTGTTTCCGGTGGCTACCTCAACTACGAGTTCCGTGTTTCCCATGTTGACGTAGACGTCGGCATCGAACTTTTCTAGAAACGCATGCCAACCAGCGTCTTCGAATAAACTCTGGATTCGATACTGCCAGTACTGGTGGACGATACCGCCACGACCCCTCCAGTTCAACTCCAGATCTAAGTTCTCCTTGACGTGTTTTCGGCCTTTCTCGGTTAATTGAAGCAGCTTTCGCTTGCCGTCCTGAGACTTGACGTGGCGTTCAATGACGACGCCGGTGTCAACCAATTCGTTCTTCGCCTTGTTACCCTGGTAGCTACTCGAAAATTCGGTGTATCGCTCTGTCAACGCCCGGAACGGATTTTCGACAACGTCCTTCAGGAACCGTGTGGCTTCGCTGCTCAAGTCGATTTCCTGTTGAGGGTCTTCGATGATCTCCGGTTCCTCTACTTCTTCGGCTCGACCTGTGATTCGGGACTTGAACTCAGGAGTCCGAGTTCGAGGTGTGTGGGAGAGCTTGCTCCAGTTCTCTGCCTGGTCTTTCTGCAGTTCTTCATCCGAAACCGGCTTCTCCAGTCGATAGTTGTCGAGTTTGACCGGGACCGGGCCACTGTTCCCGACTTGGATGATGGCCTCGCCTGTTTCCAGATCCTGTGCGAATTCTTCTTGCCGCTCAGACAGATTCATTGAGTCCGAAATGGCTTGGAACTGCTTCCGGTCACCTGTAGGCAAGAGAATCTTGGTGTACGTGTTGGCCTTGATCGAGTCGGTGAGTTTCGAAGCCTCCTGATCCGCGACAACCAATCCCTCACCAAACTCCCGCATCTTCGCCGTCAACTCATCAATCTCAGGAATACCGGAGGCATCCTGCCGCTCCTTGTACACGCTGAAGACTCGTTTTCCTTCGTCAAGAAAGAAGACGTGGTTGAGGCCCTCCCCACGCTGATTCTTGCTTAACCGGTACTCGTAGACGTAGGCGAACAGGATCTCCATGAGAAAGTTCTGTACGTCCCGGGATAGACCGTCGAACTCGAAAACCACGTTCCGCTTCAGAAGCTCGTCAATGCCGTAGCCCTGGCTACAGTCGAAAACGGTGCCAGCTGTAAGGTTCATCGCCTCTAACCGGTTCAGCAATGTGTCCCGGTAATCGGCTTGCTTCCGAACATAGTTGATCCCATCCCTCTCAATCAGCAGCTCAAGTTCGTGGAGCGAAGGATATGGAGCAGATACCCGGTCAAACAGGTTGTAGAGCTGGTAGAGCTCGATGATTTTCTTCATCAGGTAGTTCTTTGATCCGGAAAGCAGTGCGGTGCTGTGGCCGAAAATCTCGGCGAATACTTGTGCCCAACGCCTCGGCGAAACACCTTCTGGCGGCTTCAACGGGTTGAATTTGAGTTCGGTCCAAGGTAATACCAGTACGTCCGCCGTTCCAGTGAGGTGGCGGTAGTCTTGCTTCAAATCAAACGCCCAGAATGGCTTTCCAACCTGATCCATCAAGTTGTAGAATAGTGTGGTCTTCCCTGAACCGGACTGGCCGACCGCAAGAAGATGCTTTGTAAGGTTTTCTTCTGAAAGCTGAAGGACACGATCTCGAAACGTCTCTCCAAGTCGGATTTTACCCAACGAGGACCGTTGATCGAAAGGGTACTGCCAATTCTGGATCGATCGACCGATTACGGCCTCTCTGACCGACTCATGAAGATGATTATTCTGGGATATTGCCGCAGCTATCAACAGTTTCTGGACCTCCGTATCGTCCAAGATATTGCTTCGTCTGGCCAACTCAAAGAGACCATTTCTTGACCGGCTCACATACCACTCATTACGGGACAGCATTCTACTGGACTCTGCGACTCCAGCCTTCGATTGAACCGCAGTAACCGGTTCTGGTGTTCCTGTAAGGACTAACAAGGCATGGTTATCATCTCGCGAATCCTATGGAACGGGGTATCATGCCGACGATGGATTTCGAAGCTGCTGTAACTCGGACACTGGCGCACATCTCTACTTCACCATTGATCCACCCCGCGAACAAGGAACTGGTCTTCACCTACCATCAGGAAATGCTTCTCTCCGACATCAGCGCAGCACAGAGACAAAAATTGACCTCACGATTCAAAATACTCGCAGAACATATCGGCCAAACACGGTTCACAGACTTGGAAAAGACCGATATCGTTGAATTGGTCGCATGGCTCTACACCCGGGACACCACCGAATCAACAGTCACAGAGTATAAACAAGCAATCAAACAGCTCTGGAAATGGATGAACGGTGGCGAAGATCCTGAAGAAACCAAATGGATCCGCCGCACCCGAACCCCTTACACCCGGATACTGCCCCAAAGCCTCCTAACCCCGCGAGATGTCCGGAGACTGATCGCCGAATGCCAGAACGAGCGAGACGCCGCGTTCATCGCTGTCCTATGGGAAACCGGAGCCCGTATCGGCGAACTCATCGACTTGCAGGTCGGAGACATCGAAGAATCCGTCGTCGGAAAACACACGGTAGTCACAGGAAAAACGGGATCACGGCGCCTCCTACTGCTCGAATCAAGGCCGTATATCGATACCTGGCTAGCCGTGCATCCTAACCCCCGCTTTGACGCACCTCTATGGTGTAAAATCGACTTCGATCAGGGCAGTCCAGAAGAGACAATCGGCTACCAGTACATTCGATTACGTATCCTGGACCGAGCCAGAAAACGAGCTGGAATTCAGAAGCCTGTGAACCCACACCACTTCAGGCACAGCCGTGCGACATACCTGGCTAATTACCTCACAGAAGCCCAGATGTGCGAGTGGTTCGGTTGGTCACCAGGATCCCGTGTGCCAGGACGTTACGTCCACCTGTCAGGACGCGATATCGACCGTGCATACACCACAATGCTACACGAATCCGGCTACGAGCAACTCACAACCGCTTGACTAACACCCATATTTTAGCACTACAAAGAGTAGATTGAATACATCAGTCACAGAAACTCGTCTAAGGCACTCTGACTGTACTCGTCCTGATCTCTCTGTTCCTGTTTTTGTTCGTAAGGGTTGAGCCAGAAGCTCTTCGGAACACCGTCTATATCTAAGTCGTCATACTGGTTATCGACGAACCACCTGTCTCGGTCCTTCTTGATACCGAACCGGAGAGTGTCTAACTGGTCCAACCGGTATTCGTCAAGGTCAGGGTTTCTGGACAGGGGCTCGGGTTGCTCATTGGGGTCAAGGTATCTCCATTCTTCCAAGTACCGGCGGAACGTATACCGGTACGCTCTCTCGAACTCGGCGTTCGCATAACGGGAATCCATGGATGCAGTGGAAAGATACGCCAAAGTCTCGGGCCAAGTCGCGTGCTCAATCCGTTTCTCAAGTGGGGTTTCCATGTTCTGGTTGAGCCGGGCCAGCATCACATCCCGGTAGACAGGGTGATCTTCTGGCAGCGCCCAATCCTGCGTTGGCTCATGGACAATCACCGGATCAGTCAAAGCACGACTCATCTTGACCGCACTCAACTCTTCCAGATCTAAATCGATTCAACAACCACCCTCTTTACAGGAAAATCAGGGAAAACTGATTCATATAATCTCCCCGGGACACCATGTTTCACTTGGTACTGACCAGATTTCGCTTGCACCTGAAAGCTGAGTTAAAGACAATGTCGTTCAGCTGCTCCTCAAGGATAAAGTGTTCTCGTTGAGCAATCTCTGAAGGAAAATGGTTAGCAGAGAACCAAGAGAAATACGGATGGAATTAGAAGCACGTCATACTCGGGAGGGACTCAAACGAGAGCTTTCCGAGGCCCTGGGAGACGAGTACAACAGAGAGATCAAAAACTCCATCCGGAATGATATGATGGAAGCCTTCTTCAGAAAGATCGATGTTGATCCCCAGGATATTGATCTCCCATTCGAAACAACGTATGAAGAATTACGCAACCCCGATCTCAAAGCCTACTATGGACCGGAACACGCCCTAGTAACCGCACTAAACCACTATTTAGCCAATCGGGAGATACGGGAACGTGACCCTGTAAACTCGCTCTCCAAGGCCGTTATGGCAAGTATGATCGCAGACATCAAATCACGAGAAAAGTGAATCCACAATCCAGCTAGCCGATTAACATGAATTAGAACAGTTAACACGCCTCTGTGTTCACGCACACAAACCGCTACGTACAGAGGCCGTATTGAGAGATTCTTTCTTGTCAAGAAACAAGTGGGAGTAGTTTGATGGGAATATATGGACAGGAGGCATTTCTTAACAACCTGTACCGGAGTCTCGTGTCTACTTGCAGGCTGTGCTGGTAACGGTGGATCGAGCAATCCTACTGAAACAGACAATCCAACAAATAGTGTCACGCCTACGGCTACGGAAACGGAAACAAAGGAGCCTACTCAAACTGAAACAGAAACGGAGACAGAGACAGCTACCGAAGTTCCGGCGGATGCTGTCTTATCCTATGAAGTAACTGAAGGCTCTAACTGGGACGGAGAGCTTCCTGATCTCTATAGTGACTGGATGAAATGGGTCGTCCTCTCCTTCAATGTTGAACAAGGCGAGGTTAGTATGGAAGACCTCTGGTTCCGAAGTCGGGTTGATACAGGGGAACGATACAAGCCTGCTAATGCTCAATCCGACACACTGGAAAATGGGATTGAAAGCAGAGGATCAGTCTTAGAAGGCGGTTCTGCTAATATACTCTACAAAGCACCTACTTACTCAAATAGCTATACATGGAACCTCAGTGGACTCAGACGGAAGACTGTAGCAGGTGAAAACATTCAATTGGAAGAACCAGGCGAGGATTTCTATGGTGACGTAACTGTATCAGTAGATATTGAGATAACCCAGAGTTCGGAAATCATTACTCCAGAAGCAGAGGAGTTCCGAGCTGAGGATGAATACTGGGGTATCGTGACCCTCGAACCAATTGAGGGTAATCTGAACATAGAGGACGTATGGTTCAGAAGTGGGTTGAACGTAGGTACAAGGCGAGCAACAGTTGATTACGGTGCCAACAGGAGCATCAAACGAGGAATGAGACCTCGTGGCGAAATAAAGGAAGGATACACTGGCTACGCAGTTTACGTTGTCTCAGAGGATACTGAAGATGTATCATGGTACACTGACGAGATGAGACAATCAGTTACTGTTGAGTGAACGTTTGGGACGACCTTGTATTATCTAAAGATATTTGCACTTTCTACTTTACAGTAGATTCATCGAACATCTGAATGACAAATGTGCATTGTGAATTATTTAATGACTCCCTCACCAAACCGTGTCCCTATTTTCCACCTAGAACGTTGGTCGTCTCCTTTTCAACCGCAACTTGATACGCTGCTCGGCGCTCAGCCTCATTAATGTAGAACTTGACATACCGTTCCGGATTCAAATAATCAAACTGATGATCCTCTTCTCGTTCCATCCGTATCGATTCGGTATATAATGGTTCAACCCATTCAATCCCAACAACGCGGTGAGAATCCGTGACTTTCCTTGCAAGAATTTCTCGTCCGTCTCGCTGTACTGTACGTTGTATATTCGTTGGATTGGAAATATGCTGCCTAAGCCGATCTTCTAAACCGCTTTCACCTCCACTCACCTGTCCTACATAGAACCAATCAGACTTGTCCTCAATCCTCTTCAGTTTTAAAACATAGACATAGGCATCTGCGCCAGAGTCAAACCCGTCAACATCCTGCATGAACGACGTGAAATCATCAATCCCAATCCCTGATAACTTCGTGAATTCATCTTTCGTTGCCTCTGTCAATGGTTGATCCCTTAGGCGTTTCATACAAATGTACAAATGCGGTCGATTGAAAGATCTATCCCGAAATCCATATCACCATTCTGTTATCCCGGATTGCTCGGTCAGTACTTCTGTAGCCTCCATCACTTTTCTATTACCTGACTTCCGGAGAACCAATCCCTCGTATTGACCCCCGTCATTCACATCTGCCAGATTTTCCAGGAACCGTTCAGCTTCCTCTACAGTATTGAAGAATGGATCAACCGTGTCCTCGCCGACCTCTGTATGGTAGACAATACCGTCTTCTCCACTCCAGTAGTATTTCGTCAAACTCCCTCCATCCGGCAGTACTTCATCCTCAGCCTGTTCTCTGAAGGCTTGGTCTATTGCTTTCTTGTAGTGTGCTTCGGGGAAGTAGTTCTCCAGTTTGTATCGGATCGGGCCGGAGGTAGAAGTGCCGCCGGTCACATTGATCCAGTACGGCTTTTGGTCCTCAACGTACTGCTTCTGCTCGGTGTATTCGTCCAACAGGTCGTCTACAGTGATTGATTATTCACCCTTCGTCGTACTCAAGTAGTGCTGCGAGTTCGGTTTCGTACAGCGCTGCGAAGTCTTCTGGTTGGCCGCCATCCGGAAACAGATCTTCGTCCGAGTCAATCTCAGTGTCGACTCGGTAGCCGCCTGCCTCTTCGAGCTGTTCTTGGGAGAAGTAGCCCCACTCCCAGTTACCGTACGTGTTAGGAGATTTCACTCGGCCGAAGTACAGGCCGTCTTCCTCCTTGTCGAAGGCCTCCCACTTCCAGTTCGGTAGAAGAAGTGCCTCCCACTCAGCTAACGGCTCTTCATCCTCGTAGTCCTCAACGATCTCTGGATCACCCTTCGACTCCGTGAGCTTCCATGAGCTCACGGATTGACTGTGTCTCGCCATCCCAGTATTCCTCGCCGTCAGGGTCTTCGATTAATTGCCGAGAACGTCTTTGGACCGCTGACCGGCCTAGCTGGTCGGGTTCCGGGATTTTGTTGTGACCGGTTTCGAGTAGTTGGGCGGCTGCTTCGAGGCCCTGATCTCGTTCGTACTCTGGGATGTCTTCGGTGTAGTGTGTTAGTGCTCTTGTGGCGGCGTTGTATGTCTCCCAGAGCGTCGGTGTGGCAGG
>Ga0207756_100374_pt1 | contig 16967 bp, 14 predicted proteins | sample A23M1SouthBayCA_FD_187748 | JGI IMG/M metagenome (GOLD analysis project Ga0207756, IMG submission 187748) | Aerobic enrichment media microbial communities from Eden Landing Ponds, California, USA - A23 M1 (3) (SPAdes) | ecosystem: Environmental > Aquatic > Marine > Unclassified | place...
GGAACGGATCGAGAGTCGACAGGACTTCGCGGACCTCACCGCCGCCAGCGACGCGGACACGACCCGAACGGTCACCGAGGCGTCCGCGACGCGCGACGGCGACGTCCTTCGCGTGCGCGTTCGCGCCGACGGGTTCCTCTGGGAGCTCGTGCGTCGACTCGTCTCGCTCGTGCACGCCGTCGCGACCGGCGACCGCCCGCTCGCGGCCGTCGACCGCGCGCTCGCACCGGAGCGACTCCCCGACCACGAGCGCGTCGGTCCGGCACCTCCCGGGCCGCTGGTGCTCGCGGACGTCACCTACCCGAGCGTCGCGTTCGAGCGCGACCCCGAGGCCGCGGCGAGTGCCGCGGCGGTGTTCGAGGCCGCACACGCCGACGCCGTCGCCCGGTCGTGCGTGACCGCCACGCTCCGGGACGGCGTCACCGACGCCGACGTCCGGGACGAGGACGGCACGCGGTAGGGAGCAGGTGGCGACGTCAATCCGCGGTCCACGGCTCCGTGTGGGGCAGTAGCGACTGGACTTATCCGTCCGTCCCACCTACCGGTGGCATGGTCGAGTCCTCGTCCGCCGTGCGACGGGGCGTGCGCGCCGCGGGCCGCGTCGTCTACGTGGCGCTCGTCGTGCACGCGCTGTACGTCGTCCTGACCGCCGACTGGCCGGAAGCGGCCGCGCTGGCGTTCCTGATCGCCGTCTGGCACGACTACCGCGCGTCCAGGACTCTCCGGCGCGTTCACCGTCGCCTGTTCGGGCAGCGGCGCGCGAGCGGCTCGACGTCGAGTTAACTCCGCTCCCAGTCCGCCGGCCAGATGCCGGCGGCGGCCATTCCGGCGTCGAAGTCCTGGGAGATCATCGCCTCCTCGAGGGATGCCTCGTCGACGCGACCGACGTCGCTCCGTGCGATCGCGCGAACGAGCAGCGTGGCGAGCATCGCGTGCTCGCGAACGATCCGGGAGTCCGTCTTGTCGAACGTGTCCGCGGCCGTGTGCCCCCAGCCACGCCCCTGTTCACCGGAGTCGCTGTGCAGCTGGACGGCGGGGACGCGCTCGCGGAGGAACGGCCAGTGGTCGCTCCAGGGATGCGGGTCCGCGTCGACCTGCACGGGGTGGTCGACGTCGGTGGCGACGGCGTCGACGACCGCCTCGAGGGCGTCACTCCCGTGGGTCATCGCGACGAGGTCGCGGTGCCGGCCCGCGCCGTCGACGTTCACGACCGCGTGCACGTCGTCGAGATCGAGGGCGTCCGCGAGCGCGTGCCCGCCGCGGAGGCCGACCTCTTCGGCGCCGACGCCGGCGACGCGGACGCGGGCGTCGAGCGCGTCGGCGTCCGCGAGCCGACCGAGCGTGCGGGCGAGTGCGACGACGACCGCGATCCCGCAGCCGTTGTCGAGCGCGCCCTCGGCGACGTCGTGCGCGTCGACGTGCGCGAGCACGACCACCTCGCGGTCCGCGTCCGCCGGCCCGAGGACGCCGTGGACGTACTCGCTCGCGCCGTCGGTCGTCGAGGCGTCGACGTCGAGCGCGACCCGGCCGTCGCGGTCGGCGTACTCCGCGAGCCACGCGCCGGACTCCTTCGAGACGCCCACGCCGGGTGCGCTGGCGGGTTCGTCGAACCGCAGCGACCCCGTCGGCGGCAGCTGGCCGTCGACGTGATTCCGGAACAGGAACGCCTCGGCGCCCGCATCGATGGCGTGCCCGAACGACTCCATGCGGTGCACGAACCGGCCGTCGTCCGGCGAGTCCGTGCGTGCGAGCGCGATGGCGCCGTCGAGGTCGGCGCGTTCGATCTCCTCGTGCGTGCCGTGTCCGACGTCGACGAGCGGCCCCGCGGCGCTCCCGCTCGGCGAGTACGGGAGCGCGACCCCCTCGAACTCGCGCTCGACGGGAGCGGTGACCCGGAGCCTCGTCTCGCCGCGCGTCCACACCGACAGCGGGAACGACTCGCGTTCGACGTTCCGGACGCCTGCATCGCGGAACGCGTCCGCGACGAGGCCGGCAGCGCGTGCCTCGCCGTCGTGTCCGGCCATGCGGTCGTCGAGCTCGCAGAGCGCCCGCAGGAATCGGTACGGTTCGTCGTCCCGCCACGTCGCACCGAGTGCCGCGTCCTCGTCCATGCGTCCGCGTACGACCGCGAGCCTAAACCAGTTCGGCCCGCGGCGAGCGCACCAGCACTGGCGCAGTATGTCGGTCCGGCTGGCGACCCCGAGGAGGCACGGTCGTGGCGAGTGGCAACGCTTACCTGAAGCTGTTGCCAAGGCGGTGGCATGAGTTCGGTCCCCGAACGGTCCGAGATCGACGAGGAGTACAAGTGGGACCTCGAGGGCATCTACGCCTCCGACGACGAGTGGGAGGCCGCCTTCGAGGACGTCAGCGAACGACTCGACGACCTAAAGCAGTACGAGGGGCAGGTCACTGCGGACGGCGAGACGCTGCTCGCGACCCTGGAGACGCGCGACGAACTGATGCGGGACGTCCAGCAGGTGACGACGTACGCGCAACTGCGGTCCTCGGAGGACACGACGAACCAGCAGTACCAGGCGCTGTCGGCGCGCGCGCAGTCGCTCATGTCCGACGCGCAGTCCGCGGCGTCGTTCGTCGAACCGGAGATCCTCGAGTCGACCGCCGAGGCGGTCGAGGAGATGCTCGCGTCGACCGATGGCCTGGAGCGGTACGAGCACTACCTGGACGACGTCCTGCGGACGAAAGCGCACACGCGCTCCGCGGAGGTCGAGGAGGTGCTCGCGGAACTGGGCGAGGTCACGCACGGGAGCGGTGACGTGTACAGCATGCTCGCGAACGCGGACATGGAGTTCCCGACCGTGGAGAAACCAGACGGCGAGGGCGTGGAGATCACGCAGTCGAACTTCACGACGCTCCTGAAGGAGCCCGACCGCGAGTTCCGCCAGACCGTCCACGAGTCGTTCTACGAGGAGTGGGCGGACGTCCGGAACGCGGTCGGGTCGGCGTACAAGAACTCCGTGAAGGCGGACGTGAAGACGGCGCGCGTCCGGAACTACGAGACGGCGCGGGAGGCTGCGATGGACGGCCCGAACGTGCCCGTCGAGGTGTACGACAACCTCGTGGACACGGTGCGGGACAACCTGGACAAGCTGCACCGCCACGCGGAGTTGAAGGCGGACGTCCTGGGCGTGGACGAACTGGAGATGTGGGACGTGTACATGCCGATGACGGAGACGGAGAGTCCGGACGTCTCCTACGAGGAGGCGACGGAGTACGTCGTCGACGCCGTCGGCGCGCTCGGCGAGGAGTACCAGGAACGGGTCGCGGAGGGCCTGGACTCGCGGTGGGTGGACGTGTACGAGAACGACGGGAAGCGAGCGGGTGCGTTCTCCAGCGGGACGTACGACACGCAGCCGTTCATCATGATGAACTACCAGGACGACATCGCGTCGATGTACACGCTCGCGCACGAGCTCGGGCACTCGATGCACTCCCAGTACACGAAGGAAACGCAGCCGTACGTGTACTCGAACTACGAGATCTTCGTGGCGGAGGTCGCGTCGACGGTGAACGAGACGCTGCTCACGCAGCACCTGCTGGAGACCGTGGACGATCCGGAGTTCCGCCGGCACGTCCTGAACGAGTACCTGGAGCGCGTGCGGTCGACGCTGTACCGGCAGACGATGTTCGCTGACTTCGAGCATCAAGCTCATCGGCTGGAGGAGGACGGCGAGGCGATCACGCCGGACGCACTGGACGAGCTCTACGGGGACCTGAAGCGGGAGTTCTACGCGGTCGCGAACGTCGACGACCACATCGAGCGCGAGTGGATGCGCATCCCGCACTTCTACCGCGCGTACTACGTGTACCAGTACGCGACGGGGATCTCGGCGGCGGTCGCGCTCAGTCAGCGCATCCTCGAGGGCGACGCGGACGCGACCGAGCGGTACCGCGAGTTCCTGTCGAAGGGCTCCCGCGAGTACCCCCTGGAGCTCCTCGAGGGTGCGGGCGTGGACATGTCCTCGAGCGACCCGATCCAGTCGGCGCTGGACGTGTACGACGACTACCTCGACGAGATGGAATCGCTCGTCTGAGAGCCCGCGGTCCCGTCGCTCTCGGACGGGAGTCGCGTCGAATATCGAAGGATCGGAACGGCCGACGCGCGGTCAGTCGTCGCCGGGTTCGTCGGCGTCCTCGAGGTCGATCTGGACGGGGTCGTCGGTGGCGTCGGCGTCCTCGAGTGCCTCCTCCAGGCTCTCTCCACCGTCGTCCTCGTCGTCGACGTCGTCGTCGAGGTCGGCGTCGGCGTCGGTCGCGTCGGCGCTCGCGGCGAGGAGGAAGCCGGTGAGGCCGGCGGCGATCATGCCGGCGCCGCTGGCGCGCGTCGCGTCCACGTACCAGTCCCGGGGCGTGAACTCGCCGTCGCCGAGGTCCTCGTAGCGCGTCGAGAGCGACAGCTTGTCGCCGAGGACGGCGGCTTTCTTGGGGGCGACGAGCGTGACGACGCCGACCGCGACGGTGCCGAGTGACGCGACCTTCCGGAGCTTCGGGTTACCGAGCATACACGATGCTTCGAGGTCAGCGACCAAAAGCCCGTGCCTTCTCGCGTCCCGCCTTGCGGAACGTTCGCGTGCACCCAGGCGAGTTCGCCTTCGCCCCGGTCCGTGTACCGGGGTGCGTTCGGTCGTCGACCGAACCCTCAGTCGTCGGCTGCAGGCTCGTCGACGTCGTCCGCGAGGTTCTGGCTGTCGCTCCACGCGGAGCCGTCCGCGTCGCCCGCGGTCTTGAACGTGCCGCGAGCGGTCGCGACCAGCGTGTCCTCGTGCGTGATCTCGACGTCGGCGACCGCGACGGTGTCGCCGTCCTTGCGGACGTCCGCGACCGCGTGCAGGTCGCCGCGAGCGGGCGCGAGGTGATCGAATCGGATGTCGACGGTCGGCGTCGGCTTGTAGTGCAGGGAGATGACGGCGGCCCCGGCGACGGTGTCCGCGAGCCCGTGCACGACCGAGCCGTGCGCGACGCCGCCACCGGGGACCGACGAGTGGTGGTCCTCGAACTCGAGGCGGCCCTCCGCGTGCCCGTCCGCGGCCTCGGTGAGTTCGATACCGAGGTGACGACTGTACGGCATCTGCGACATGATCTCCGCCAGCTCCATGCACCACCCTCTGGACTCCAACCGCAAACGCGTTGTGTGTTGGTACCCCCGACGGCCGTCGCTCGTCGCCGACGCGCACCCGGGCCCGCCGTTGGTCCCGACGGTCGCCGCCGACCGGAATCACTACCTGTCCGCTCCGCGCACGCCGACGCATGCAACTTGGCGTCATCGGCCTCGGTCGGATGGGGCGCATCGTCGTCGACCGGACACTGCACGCGGGCCACGACGTGGTCGCGTTCGACCTGGACGAGCACGCCGTCGCGGACGCGGCGGACGCTGGCGCGGAGCCCGCGGAATCCGTGACGGACCTCGCGGACCGCCTCGGCGAGGAGAAACGAATCTGGCTGATGGTGCCAGCGGGCGACGCGGTCGACGCCGCCCTGGACGACCTGGAACCGTCCCTGAGCGACGACGACGTCGTGGTCGACGGCGGGAACTCGCACTTCGAGGACTCCGTTCGGCGCGCGGGCGAGACGGACGCGGCGTACCTCGACTGCGGCACCAGCGGTGGGCCCGCGGGCGCCGAACACGGGTTCTCGCTGATGGTCGGCGGCCCCGAGTGGGCGTACGACGAACTCGCGCCGGTGTTCGACGCAGTCGCGACCGGCCCCGACGGGCACGACCGCATGGGGCCCGCGGGCAGCGGGCACTACGTGAAGATGGTGCACAACGGCGTCGAGTACGCGCTCATGCAGACGTACGGCGAGGGGTTCGAGCTGCTCGCGAACGGCCGGTACGACCTCGACCTGGAAGCGGTCGCGCGCACGTGGAACAACGGCGCCGTCATCCGGTCGTGGCTGCTGGAGCTCTGCGAGGAGGCGTTCCGCGAGGAGGGCAGCGACCTCGGGACGGTCGCGGACCGCGTCGAAGGCGGGTCCACGGGCACGTGGACCGTCCAGGAGGCCCTGGAGCAGGAGGTCGCGGTGCCGCTCATCTACGAGGCGCTCGGCGAGCGCTTCGACTCCCGCACCGAGGAACCCGGCAAGCTCTCGCGCCGGCTCGCGAACCGGCTCCGGTACGGGTTCGGCCGGCACGACGTCCCGCGCACCGACGAGTAGTCGCCGTCTCCGGGGTCGGTCCTGCCGCGGTCAGTTCTCGACGCTCGTGTCGCCGTAGACCAGTTCGAGCGTCGCCTCGATCGACGTCGTCCCCCCGACCAGGCTGCCGTCGGTGAGCGTGGACGCCCCACGCACGGTCGCGAGCGCGTCGCCCTCGGCGGGCGCGCTCGCTGGGTCGAACGTCGTCCGGAACCGGTACGCGACCGCGTCCGTGGCCGGCTCGGGGAGATCGACGCGCCACGACCGCGACCGGTCGCCGGTCTCGCTCGCGACGCGGAACGCGGCGTCCGGACTGTCCGCGTCGACCGTCGTCGTGTTCGTCTGCGCGCCCACCACCGACCCCTCGACGGCCGACCAGTCGTGCGCGCTCCGGACGTTCGCGTACCGATACCCGGACCCGAACGCCACCTCGCCCGCTCGAATCCGGTGGAACCCCACGACGACGATGCGGCCGTCCGCGCGCTCGAACGCCGCCGTCGACGACGCCATCCGACCAGCGGGCCGCCCCCCGGTCTCCGCGTCCGCGAGCGCCACCACCTCCGGGTCCGCCGGCGCGGTCGCCCCGCGCCCGAACCGCGCCGGCTCCCCCTCCTCGCCACCCAACGCCCCACACCCGGCGAGCGCACTCGCCGCCGCCACCGACCCCGTCCCCAGCACCGCACGTCGACTCGGCATACCCGCCGTTCGAACCGGCGACGTATCCACCTTCGGAATCCACCGCCGATACCCGAATCGCCTCGCTCACAGGCCCCAAAACGTGGGCGACAAACCGTCCGCCGAGGCGCGCTTACGCGCCGTTCACGTCGAACTCGATCGCCGCTCCCTGGCGACGACCACCTTTTGTCGACCCGCTCGCTGCGCTCGCGGCTCGCAAAACGTGGGCGAAAAGCTCGACGCCGAGGCGCGCTTACGCGCCGTTCACGTCGAACTCGATCGCCGCTCCCTGGCCGAACCCGACGCAGAGCGTGGCGAGGCCGCGGCCGCCGCCGCGCTTGCGGAGTTCGTGGATGAGCGTCACCGGGAGGCGCGCGCCGGACGCACCGAGCGGGTGCCCGATGGCGATGGCGCCACCGTTCACGTTGAAGATGTCCTCGTCGATCCCGAGTTCCTCGCGCGCGTACACCGTCTGGGACGCGAACGCCTCGTTCAGCTCCACGAGGTCGTAGTCGTCGATGTCGCGACCGTTGCGCTCCAGGAGGCCGCGCGTCGCCGGCACCGGCCCGATCCCCATCACGGTCGGATCGACGCCCGCGACGTTGTTCATGCCGACCTCCGCGAGGATCTCGAGGTCGTGCTCCTCCGCGAACGCCTTGCTCGTGACGAGCGTCGCCGACGCACCGTCACTGATCTGACTGGAGTTCCCCGCCGTCACGTCGTTCATGAACACCGTCGGCAGGCTCTGCAGGGTCTCGAAGTCCGTGTCCGGCCGGATGCCCTCGTCCTCCGTGACCGTTCCGTCCGGCGTCTCGATCGGGATGATCTCGTCGTCGAACCGCCCCTCCTCGGTCGCGGCGGCGGCGCGCTGCTGGCTCCGAGCCGCGTACCGGTCCTGGGCTTCCCGCGAGATGTCGTACTCCTCGGCGACCTTCTCCGCGGTCATCCCCATCTGGAGCTCGATCATGTTGTACATCTCCTGGAAGTCCGGGTGGAAGCTCCGGCCGTCCATCCCGCCCTCCATGGGGACGTTCGTCATGTGCTCGAACCCGCCCGCGATGATCGCGTCCCGATTTCCGGCGGCGATCGCGTCGCTCGCGGAGATCACGGACTGCATCGAGGACGCACACCAGCGGTTGATCGTCGTCGCCGGCACGCCCTCGCCGAGCTCGGACAAGAGCGCGATGACGCGCGCGACGTTGTTGTCCTGGTCGCCGCGCTGCTGCGCACAGCCCCACATGAGGTCGTCGATGTCCTCCCCAGTGAGGTCGTTCTCCGCGAGGATCTCGTCGATGAGCGGGACCGAGAGGTCCTCGCCGCGGATCTCCGAGTAGACGCCGTCCTGCTTCCCCTGGGGTGTTCGGTACGCGGCCGCGATAACGGGTGTCTGTGGTTCCATGGACACACAGTGGAAGTCCGTCATCATAAAAGGCCGCAGAACTGCGGGCGCCGGAGTCCGGAGTTTACGCCCGCGGTCGGGGGGAGCGAATAGCAAAAAGCGTTTACCCCCGCACGAGTTCGGGGCTAGCAATGACCGACGAGTCCTCGGAGTCCCCCGATTCCGACGAGGACCCGACCCGAGCGCCGCCGGACCCGCCCGACGACGCGGACACCGCGGACGCCGACGCTCACGACGACTTCGGGAGCGAGGCGTCCGACGACGGCGGGTTCGAGTTCGGCGGCGACGTCGCCGAGTTCGACGACGAGACGGCGTCCTCCGGGGACGACACCGACGACGACGAAGCAGTCGACACCGACGACGACACTGGCACCGACGAGACAGTCGGCATCGACGACGAAGACGGTGCGGCCGACGATGACGTCGACGACGCCGCCGCGGACGACGTAGACGAGATCGGCGACGCCGACGCCGGGACCGACCAGGAGCCGGCGGACGCGGGCCTGCTGGCGGCGGCGAACCGGAAGGCGCCGTTCCCGGGGGCGTCCCGGACGGCGCTGTTCTCGCTGCTGGCGATGACGGTCGCGGGCCTCGCGCTCCGAGTCCTGAATCTGGGTGCGCGCGTCGCGCACCAGGACGAGGGGCGGGTGGGGTACTGGATCATCCGGTACCTCGAGTCCGGCGTGTGGGAGTACCGCGCGATCGTGCACGGCCCGTTCCTGTTCCACGTGAACAAGTGGGTGTTCGAGTTCCTCGGGCCGTCGGACGTGACGTCCCGGCTCGCCGTCGCCGTCATCGGCGGCCTCCTGCCGCTGACGGCGTGGTTGTTCCGCGAGCATCTGCGGGACAGCGAGGTGATCGCGCTCGGCTTCCTCCTGACGCTGAACCCCGTGGTCGTGTACTACTCGCGGTTCATGCGCAACGACGTCCCGCTCGCGGCGTTCATGCTGCTCGCGGTCGGGTTCGGCGTCCGGTACTACGACACGCGCCGGTACCGGTACGTGTACGGGGCGGTCGCCGCGTTCGCGCTCGGGCTGACGACCAAGGAGAACGGCCTGCTGTACGCCGCGTGCTGGCTGGGCGCCGCCGCACTCCTGCTCGACCATCGATTGTTCGCCGCGAGCCAGGAGGACGCGGACCGTGGTCCGTTCCGGACCGCGGTCGCGTACGTGCACTGGCTCCTGCCCGTGCGCATCCGTCGACTTCCCGCGGCCGTGCAGGCCGCGTGGAATCCCGGCCGCGCGACGCCGGACGACGAGGCGTCGACGGGCCGGTTCGGGTGGATCGGCGTGAACTGGACCGCGGCCGTCGTCGCCGTCACCGCCGTGATCCAGTTCTTCGCGATCATCGTGTTCTTCTACGCACCGCGCGGCGGCGGGTACCTGAAGGTCGGCGGGGGCGGGCCGCCGGACGTCCGCGAGGACACCACCGGCGGGATGGGGCTGTACTCGTCGCTCGGCGACCTCGGCGCGGGCGACCCCACGCAGTTCATCGCGGTCGTCGAGGAGGCGACCGTCGGCAGCTGGCAGGAGTTCACGCGCATCTGGGGCGGCCACGAGCACTCCTACACCGCGTTCCTCCAGCACTACGTCGAGGTGATGCTCGCGGGCGCGCTCGTCGTGTCCGCGTTCGCCGTCGTCGGGTTCCTCGTCGACCGGTACGGCGACGGCGGCCCGCGGGACCTCGTCGCGCTCGCGAGCTACTGGGGGTTCGTGAGCGTGCTCGGGTACCCGATCGCGACCGACATCCAGGCCGGGTGGGCGACCACGCACGCCATCGTGCCCCTCGCCATCCCCGCGGCGGTCGGACTCGCGATCGTCGTCCGGTGGGGCGTGCGGTCGTTCACGCTCGACGACGGCGTCGGCGTGGCGCTCGCGGTCGTCCTCCTGCTGTGCGTCGTCGGCTGGATGGGGTTCGTCGTCACCGACCAGGTGTTCGTGAACCCGCAGAGTCCGGACAACGAGATGGTCCAGTACGCGCAGCCGTCGACGGACACGAAACCGACGCTCGACCGCGTGCGCGAGGTCGGTCTCGCCCGCGGCGGCCCGGGCGACGTCGACGTCCTGTTCTGGGGTGACAACGTCGCGATCGCGAACGAGAGCGAGCTCGCGCAGCCACCGGCTCCCAACCCGTACTACGGCCGGCGGACGTGGATGTGGTACATGGAGATGTACCAGTACGACGCGAACCGGACCGGCCAGCACTTCGTGTACAGCGACAGCGACGATTCGCGCACCCTGAACGACACGAAGCCGCCAGTGGTGGTGACGTTCGGGCAGAACGAGGGCGCGAAGGTCCCGAAGGACGGCGGCGAAGAACTGCACGAGTGGCTGGTCGAGAACGGGTACGAGCGCACCGTGCACCAGCGGTACGGGGACGACCCAGACGGCGAGTACACGCGCCCGATCCTGTTCTACGTCCGCGAGGACCCGGACGAGTCCACGGACAGTCCGCCCCTGGATCCGTCGCCCGGCCCGATCACGACCGCGAACGCGACGGCCACGCCCGACGGCGGCTCGAACGCGACCGCGGCCCTCGCCGCGCCCCCTGGCGCGAGCGGCGCCAGCACGACGCGTGGTTCGACGGTCTTAAACGCGCGCCGCCCGTACCTCGCGGGGAATGAGCAACGCGGCGATCTCGGTCGTCGAACTGTTGTTGACGGCGCACGTCTACAACGAGGAACGATCGCTCGATGAGAACGACTTGCCGCCGCGGTACCGGCGCGTCTTCTACAGTGACGGCGAAGTAAAGCGACCGATCTCGGTCACGAACACGACGGCGCGAGCGGCCGCCAGCACGGACCATCCCTGGGACGCCATCTCCGGGCTGATGTTCACGGAGCGCGACGAGTTCTCGGGGTCGATCTCGCTCGCGGACGCGGACATGGCCGTCGACTGGTACGCCGAGCGCGCGGACGACGAGCGCGTTCGCTCGAACCCCGTGCTCGCGTACGCGTACGGCGCCGACGGCGCGTTCGGCGTGGACGCGTTCGCGGACGTGGACTACGAGTCCGCGCGCGAGGCGAACCGCCCGATCCAGGCCGATCGCGTGTGGATCGACTCGCTGCTCGACGAGTACTTCGACGACGAGGACGAGGAGGAGATGCTGGACCTCGTCGACATCCGCGCGCCCGAGGAGATCGACATGACGCTCGACGACCTCGTGCTCACCGACGAGCAGGAGGAGGAGATCCAGAAGGTCGTGAAGGCGATCGAGCACCGCGACTACCTCGCGCAGATCGGGCTGCGGGAGATCGGGAAGCTGCTGTTCGTCGGCCCGCCCGGCACGGGGAAGACGAGCACCGCGAGAGGGCTCGCGCACTCCCTCGACCTGCCGTTCGTCGAGGTGAAGCTGTCGATGATCACGAGCCAGTACCTCGGGGAGACCGCGAAGAACGTCGAGAAGACGTTCGAGGTCGCGAAGCGACTGTCGCCGTGCATCCTGTTCATGGACGAGTTCGACTTCGTCGCGAAGACCCGCGGCGGGGACGAGCACGCGGCGATCAAGCGCGCGGTGAACACGCTCCTGAAGAGCATCGACGACATGTCCCTGATCGACGACGACGTGCTCCTGATCGGGGCGACGAACCACCCGGACGACCTGGACTCGGCGGCGTGGCGGCGGTTCGACGAGATCGTGAACTTCCCGAAGCCCGACCGGGGGATGCGGTCGGACATCCTGCGGCTCATCACGCACGCGATGGACATCGACGAGTTCGAGCCGGACGCGATCGCGGACATCACGGAGGGACTGACGGGCAGCGACCTCCGGCTCGTGATGCGGGAGGCGGTGCTGTCCGCGCTGACCGAGGAGCGTCGGACGCTCACGCAGGAGGACCTCGTGCAGGCCGTCGAGGAGTTCGAGGAGCGCGACAACCTGAAGAACCTCGACATGATGGACGGCGACGGCGACGCGCTCATCGCCGGCGGGACGCCCGGGGCGACCGACGGCGGACACGACCACGACGACCACGATCACGCGCACGACCACGACGACTGACCGGCGGTTCCCCGAAGCAGTCCCGCTGCGGTGACTGCTCGATCGAACTGCCCGCAGGACCGTGCGATGACGCTACGTCTTTCCGGCCGCGTCACGTAGCCGGAGGCGAATGCAGGTGACGTTGCTCGGGACGGGCGATACGACGGGCACGCCGACGCCGGGGTGTTCATGCGGGACGTGCGAGGAAGCGATGGCGCGGGGCGTGGAGCGCACGCGCTTCTCCGTGCACGTGCACAACCCTCGGACCGGCGAGTCGCTGCTCGTGGACGCGAGCCCGGACTTCCGCTACCAGTTCCTGCACAACGACGTCGCACTCCCGGACGCCGCGATAATCTCGCACATTCACTTCGATCACCTGGACGGCCTCGGGAACGCGTACCGGCTGTTCGACGACCTCGCCGTGTACGCGGCCGACGAGACCGATCCCGCGACCGACGAGTCGGTCGCGGGGACGGTGTCGCGCAAGTACGACTACTTGGACGCGGTGACGGTGCACCCGACCGCGCCGTTCGAGACGGTGCGGACGTGCGGGTTCGACGTGACGCTCGTCCCCGTCGACCACCCGCCGCTTGTGTGTTACGGGCTCGTCGTCGAGGACCCCGAGACGGGCGCGAAACTGTCGCTGTCGGGCGACACGAGCTACGACCTCCCCGAGCGCTCCCGCGAGGCGCTCGCGGACCCGGACCTCCTGCTCGCGGACGGCATCGTCCCGGCGTCGCTGTGCGAACACCACCCGCTCGGCGGCCGTCACGAGGCCCCCGACGGGACCTTTCGGACGTTCGGCACGAAGCACATGACTCGCGAGGGCGCGCTCGCGCTCGGCGACGACCTCGACGCCACCGAGACCCGCGTCGTGCACGCCGCGCACTTCTACCCCGCCGACGAGGCGTTCGAGGATCCCATCGCCGTCGACGGCGAGTACTACGAACTCTGAGTCCCGTCGACCACCGCCGACGCCGCCGCGCGCGCCGTCGCTTCGCGGACCCTCGCTCGTGCGCGGCCGGTTCGCGCGCGTCCGTTACCTGCGCCGCCGGGACGCGACGCCCGCGCCGACGAGAACGAGGACGAGCGCGGCGACCGCGGGTCCGACGCCGTCGGTTGCACCGCTCGTGCCGTCGCCTCCGTCCGTGCCGTCGCCTGCGGCTCCGTCGCTTCCGTCACTGTCGCTCCCGTCACCGTCGCTCTCGCTCCCGTCGTCGCCGCCGAAGATGTCATCGACGATACCGCCGTCGTCGCTCTCGTCGTCGTCGCTGTAGTCGATCTCGAACGACTGCGACGCGTTGTCGAGGACCGCCGCGCACGGTTCCTGCTCGGTGTTGTTCGGTCTCGCGTCGCCGTGCAGGGGGACGTCGCCGGTCGCGTCCTGGTCCGCGATCGTCGGACCGTCCGGTTCGTCCCCGTACGGGACGCGTGCGACGTCGTACACGAGCCACGGCGTGGACACCTCCCAGACGACCTCGCCCCCCGGGGTGACCTCGAACACGCGGTGCCCGCGGGAGTCCGCGACGAGCGTGTTCCCGCTCGGCAGGCGGTCGGCGTCCCGCGGCCACGACATCGACGTGCGGTTCCCGACGCGCCACGTCCGCGTCCAGTCGCCGTCCCGGCGCGCGTACTCGACGACGCGGTCGTTCTCGGAGTCCGCGACGAGCACCGTCGGCGTCCCGTTCTCGCTCTCGTAGTACGCGGGATTGTGCTGCTGGTTGAGCGACACGTCGTCGTTCGGCCCGCCGAGCTCCCACGCGACCTCGCCGCTCGACCGGTTCACCATGACGACCATGTCGAAGTTCCGCGGGCTCGCGAGGTAGTGCGTGTCGTTGACCGCGTCGACGTCGTTCACGTGCGTCCAGTCGTGGTCGTACTCCCCGGTGGAGCTCGCGTTCGGGTCGTAGTGGTCGCGGAACTGCCAGTCCCACGTCACCGAGTCCGTACTGCGGTTGTACACGAGGAGGCGGTCGCGGTTCCCGGAGGCGTTCTCGGTGGCCCGCATGTTCGCGACCAGGATCTCGTCGTCCGAGAGCAGGTCGGCGTCGTGCGTGTCCACGAACTCCGTGGTCTCCGACCACAGCACCTCGCCCGTCTCGGGATCGAGTCTGTAGAACACGCTCTCGCCGCGGTCGTCGCCGTCGTCGACGCGCGCCGTCCCGGTGACGAACAGCGTCCCGTCGGGCTGGGGGTCGACGTCGTACGCCCAGATGGCGCCCTCGCGGTGGTGCACCCACTCGACCTCGCCGCGCGGCCCGAGGCCGACGAGCCGCGCGTCGCGCTTCTCGTTGCCGCGTGCCCCCTGCACGCTCACGACGGTGATGCCGTCGGCGGGACTCGTCATCGTGCCGACGCAGGGGTTCGGGTCGTCGTCCGGCGGCACGCTCCCACCGGTGGCACCCACGGCGACGGCCGACGTGACGACGCAGACACAGCACGCGATCAACAGGACGGAGCGACGGCGCATGCACGCGCCACGTCACCGCCCCACGGCATTAGTCTTCTCCCGCGACCCACGTCCAGTACGGAAGTCATCCGCGACCACTTCGGCGTCACCGATAGTTCGCACCGTCAGCGACGCCCGAGCGCCGGCTATCGTGTCGCCGTGGCAAGGTTTCACGAGGAGTCCGGAAAGCTAAAGTCCGCTTTCTCGAACTCTCACGTATGGACGAGGACCAGGAGGCGTCCCGGGGTGGGGACGGCGCCGAGGTCGCGTCGGCGCGGACGCGGCGGCGCTTCGACTGGACCGAGACGAAGCCGTCCAGGGCGGTCGTCGACGTGGTCGCGACAGCGCTCGGCGTGGCGCCGACGGAGATCGACCCGCTGTACAACGCGGTCGACCCCGACGCGCTCGACCGCATCGTCGTCGACCCGGTCGGTGATCGGGACACAACCGCGGTCGAGGTGTCGTTCACGTTCGCGGACCGCGAGGTCACCGTCGAAGGCGCGGGCGCGGTCGTCGTCGAACCCGTCGACGTCGGGTGACCGCGCGCGAATCGTTCCGGAGAACTGCGAGCGAGCTCGCTGGAGGGTCGCGCAGGCGGCTATCACGCTTTGGGTTGCGTGAACGTGGTTCCGATACGATTTTCCGCGGGCCAGTCGAACCGGTGGACAAGAATGCTCAGCCGGCAGTACGTACGCGAGAACCCGGACGTGGTGCGAGACGCCGTGGCGCAGAAGGGCGTCACTGGCGTCGACGTGGACGAGATCCTCGAGATCGACGCGGAGTGGCGCGAGCTGAAGGCGGAGGGCGACGACCTCCGGCATCAGCGCAACGAGGTCAGTCGCTCGATCGGCCAGCTCAAGCAGGAGGGCGACGAGGAGGCGGCCCAGGAGGCGATCGAGCGCTCGCAGGCCCTGAAGGACGAACTCGAGAGCGTCGAGGAGCGCGCCGACGAACTCGAGGACGAACTCGAGGAGCGTCTGCTGGAGGTGCCGAACGTTCCCCACGAGAGCGTGCCGATTGGCGAGGACGAGTCGGACAACGAGACCCGGTACCGGTGGGGGTTCGAGGACCTGCGGGACCTCCCCGAGACGGTCGTCCCGCACTACGACCTCGGCGAGGACCTGGACGTGCTGGACTTCGAGCGCGGCGCGAAGGTCAGCGGCGGCGGGTTCCAGTTCGTGAAGGGCGACGGCGCGCGACTGGAGCTGGCGCTCGTGCAGTTCATGCTTGACGTGCACCGCGAGCAGGGCTACCGGGACGTGCTCCCGCCGATTCCGGTGAACTCGGCGTCGATGCGCGGCACGGGCCAGCTCCCGAAGTTCGACGAGGACGCGTACCGCGTGGAAGCCCGGCAGGGCGACGACTACGACGACGACGACCTGTGGCTGCTGCCGACCGCGGAGGTGCCGGTGACGAACATGCACCGGGACGAGATCCTGCTGGACGACGATCTCCCGCTGAAGTACCAGGCGTACTCGCCGAACTTCCGCCGGGAGGCCGGCGAGCACGGCACGGAGACCCGCGGGTACGTTCGCGTCCACCAGTTCAACAAGGTCGAGCTCGTGAACTTCGTGCGGCCCGAGGAGAGCTACGACCGCCTCGAGGGCTTGCTGGACGAGGCGACCGAGGTGCTCGAACGCCTCGAACTCCCGTATCGCGTGCTGGACATGTGCACGGGCGACATGGGGTTCACGCAGGCGAAGAAGTACGACGTCGAGGTGTGGGCGCCCGGCGACGACATGGACGAGGGCCCCGAGGAGGGCGGGCGGTGGCTGGAGGTCTCGAGCGTCTCGAACTTCGAGGACTTCCAGGCGCGGCGCGCTGACATCCAGTACCGGCCCGAGCGCCACGAGTCGGCGGAGTACCTGCACACGCTGAACGGGTCGGGCGTCGCGCTCCCGCGCGTCCTCGTCGCGGTCATGGAGTACTACCAGAACGCGGACGGCACCGTCGACGTCCCCGACGCCCTCCAGGACTACATGGGCGGGCAGGAGGTCGTCGAGGGGCACTCGCCGGTCGGCGAGAGCGCGCTCGGTGCCGGCGATCGGGAGTAGGGTCGCGCCGCAGGCGCGACCGAACGCGATCGTCTCTCACTCCGCGGTACGGTTCGTCGGCGTCGCGCCGCAGACGCGACCGAACGCGGTCCCCTCACATTCCACGGTGCGGGTGTCGGCCTCCCGCCGCAGGCGCGACCGAACGCGGTCCAGTCCTGGGTGGGTGCGGATTTCGAGTACTGATTCTCGGTACGGAGTCGAGAGGGCGACGGCTGTGAGGGCGGTGGCGTCGCCGTCGTCACTCAGTAGGTCTCCACGTCGA
>Ga0207756_100376_pt1 | contig 16811 bp, 18 predicted proteins | sample A23M1SouthBayCA_FD_187748 | JGI IMG/M metagenome (GOLD analysis project Ga0207756, IMG submission 187748) | Aerobic enrichment media microbial communities from Eden Landing Ponds, California, USA - A23 M1 (3) (SPAdes) | ecosystem: Environmental > Aquatic > Marine > Unclassified | place...
CTCCCGATGCAGGTCAGACGGACCATCTTCTCCTCGACCTCTTCGTCGCTGAGGATCTGCTGCATGTCCATGTCGATCTCGCCTTCCGTGACGATGGCTGCGCAGTTCGCGCAGGCACCGGCGCGGCACGAGAACGGCCAGTCGTACCCCTGGGCCTCGGCGGCCTCGAGGATGTACTCGCCCTGGTTGACTTCGAGGGACCCGTAGTCCTCGTCGTCGAGCCCGGCGTCCGCAGCGTTCTCGAAGAGATCGTCGTCGTCCATGTCCCAGCCGTTGTCGTCGAGTACTTCGTAGTTGAGGTATTCTACCGTGGGCATCAGCCGACGATTGGGTTTCCCTCCCCTAAGACCTTGCTGTTTGCGAAATCACGAAAGACCATCCAGAATTCGGGGTTGGATGGTGTGAAACGTCCCGGAGGGGACTCCTCGTCCGTGGGTCGGGTTCGGGGTCCCGCGCCCGGCGTTCGACCGTGGCGTGGATTCCGGTGGGTTCTTGCGCGACGCCGCCGGTCCGGAACGTATGCAGCCGTTCTCGGAGTTCGAGGTCGTGCCCGCGGTCGACGTGCAGGACGGCGAGGTCGTGCAGCTCGTGCAGGGCGAGCGCGGCACGGAGACGACGTACGGTGACCCGGTGGACGCCGCCAGGCGCTGGGTGGACGCGGGTGCGGACACGCTCCATCTAGTGGACCTGGACGGTGCGTTCGAGGGCGAGCGCGCGAACGCGGACGCGATCGGGCGCGTCGTGGACGCGGTCGACGTTCCCGTCCAGCTCGGTGGCGGGATCCGCACTGCCGCCGGCGCGCGGGACTTGCTCGACCGCGGCGTGGATCGCGTCATCCTCGGCACGGCCGCCGTTCAGGAGCCGTCGATCGTCGAGGAGATCAGTGACACGCACCCCGACTCGGTCGTGGTGAGTCTGGACGCGAAGGACGGCGAGGTCGTCGTCGAGGGCTGGACGGAGTCGACGGGCCTGGATCCGGCGGCGGCGGCGACGCGGTACGCGGACCTCGGCGCGTGCGCGATTCTGTTCACGGACGTCGACGTCGAAGGGCGCCTCGAGGGCGTCGCGACCGAGCCGGTTCGCGAGCTCGCGGCCGCGGTCGACCTGCCCGTGATCGCGAGCGGCGGCGTCGCGACCGTCGACGACGTGCTCGCGCTCCGGGACGCCGGCGCGGCCGCGACCGTCGTCGGCAGCGCGCTCTACGAGGGCCGGTTCTCGCTCGCAGACGCGCACGACGCGCTCGGAAACTGACTCATCCGGCATACGGCGTCCGCCAGGACGCCGTTTCCTCCCACGGACTCATCGGGCATACGGCGTCCGCCAAGACGCCGTTTCTCCTGACTGACTCGTCCAGCAGACGGCAGCGGTCGGATTGTCTTTGTTGCGTCGGTCGGGTCGTCGGTGTCGGTCGCGTCGGTCGCGTCGCTCGGTGCTGGTCGTTGGTCGTGTGGGACGGTTTCGGTGGAAGGAGTCCACGACCGCGTGGCGCGCACCGCGTTGGTGTGGGAGTCCGGTGCGCGCGTGGGTCGGGCGGGGGCGGGCGGCGCCAGGGGGAGTGGTCGGGTGCCTATTCGCCGGGCTGGTGTCCGTGACCGGCCGCGAGCGCGAGGACGTGCAGGCCGAGCAGGAGGGCGAACGTGGTGGTCTGCGAGACGGACTCGAGTCCGGAGACCAGCAGCGGCACGTACGCCAGGGGAAGTGCGAGTGCCGCGTAGAAGCTGGTCGCGCGGACGGGCTTGAGGACGGTCTCGAGGTTGATGCGCGATCGGAGGTCGGTCGTGGGAGCGTCGGGCATGGAGGGGCTGGTCGTGGACATTGTGGACACCTCGTCGGCGTTATCACGTAACCACCCCATCATCATAAACCGGGACGAGCGTTCGGTTGAATTCGAGACGTTTCACCCGTGTTTCGCCGTTTCACGGATTCGATTTCACCGCCCCATTTTCTCTTAGACGTTTCACGAGTGCTTCTAAAACTGTAATACAGTAATCGACAACTAACCAGATAACGTCATATTTTTCTGGTATGTTCGGGGTAAGACCGCGTTTCCGGGCGCCGCGAGGGGTCGGTGCGCGCCACGGCGCGCGCCGGCCTGCAGTGCCGGCACCGTCGCGAGCGCGGTCGCGTCCCGCCAGCGCTTTGGGTCCACCCGTCCTACGACGGGACATGACCGATCGAACCGCTGCCGTCGCGCGGGAGACGGCGGAGACGGACGTCGAGGTGACCGTCGCCGTCGACGGCGACGGCGACAGCCAGGTCGACACCGGCATCGGGTTCTTCGACCACATGCTCGCGTCGTTCGCCAAGCACGGCCTGTTCGACGTGACGGTGCGGTGCGACGGCGACCTCGAGGTCGACGACCACCACACCGTCGAGGACGTCGCGATCGCGCTCGGCGACGCGTTCGCGGACGCACTGGACGACAAACGCGGCATCCGCCGATTCGCGGACCGCAAGGTTCCCCTGGACGAGGCGGTCGCCGGCGTCGTCGTCGACGTCTCCGGCCGACCCCTGTTCGAGTTCGACGGCGCGTTCAGTCAGGCCCAGGTCGGCGGGATGACGAGTCACATGGCCGAGCACTTCCTGCGGTCGTTCGCGACGAACGCCGGCCTCACGCTGCACGCCGAGGTCGACGGTGCGAACGCGCACCACGAGATCGAGGCGCTGTTCAAGGCGCTCGCGCGGTCGCTCGACGACGCCACGCGGCTCGACGACCGCCGGAGCGACACCCCGAGCACCAAGGGCGAACTGTAGCTCGCGAGCGCTCACCTCGACCGGAACCGACGGATCCCGTACTCGACGCCGCCCGGAACGAGCGCGACCCCGAGGAAGACGAACCACGCGCCCAGATAGAGAGCGTGCGGGTCGCCCGGTCCGGCGTACTGCTGCGAGTGGACGCTGTTGACGAGCGAGAGCGTGGCGACGGCCATCGGCGTCGCGATGTCGTGCCGAACCAGCAGGACGGTCGGGAGCGCGAGCAGCAGGACGCCGCCGACGCCCATCCAGACCCACATCGCGAGCGACGCGTTCAGGCCCTGAACGGACCCGAATCCGAGCGAGGCAGCGGCGTGCACCAGCCCGGCCGCCGCGGCGACGAGGAGCGCGCTCCGGGTCGTCGAGGGCGGGTCCCACGCGCGCGCCGGCGGTCGAAGCCACCGGAAGCGGTTCCGGACCACCGACTCCCAGAAGCCGACGAGCGCGGCGCTCGCGGTCCAGACGTACCACGCGCGCAGGTACTTCACGAGGTAGAGCCCGTTCTCGACGACGGTGATCCCCGTCGGCCCGTCCACGCTCGGCTCCAGTTCCGCGACGTCCCGGAACACGGGCGGCGGTGGCGTGAGCTCGGCGTAGAGCGCGAGGCCGGCGAGCGCGCCGACGAGGAGGGCGGGAGTGACGAGGCGCGCGTCGAGCGCGAGCCACGCCGGGACCGCACCGAGCGCGACGAGTCCGCCGTACCGCCAGAGGACGCCACCGACGGAGTAGGCGGCGGGACCGACGTCGTACCCGTACTCGAGCGCGACGCCGAGGACGACCGCGGCGTGCCCGACGCCGACGAGGAGCGCGACCAGCGCGTGACGGACGGGACGGCGCATGCGCGGGAATCGCAGAGCGACGTATTAGCGGTTTGGTCCGTCGTGGTTTCGGCGGGCGGTCGTCGAGGGCGGCCCGTCGTCGAGCGTCGCGTGCGACAGCAACACCACTAAGCCCCCATCTCTCGGAGTACCACCCAATAGATGTTCGACGAGATCATGGAGAAGTTCGAGGGGAGCCCGTCCCAGCAGGCGGTCATCCGCCTGCTCCTCGAACGCGGGTTCTCCGTGAACGACGACGGACGAGTGGTCTCGGGGGGAATCGAGATACCGAACACGGGCATCGCGCGCGAGATCGACGTCGACCGGCGGGTCGTCGATTCCACGACCGACGCCATCCTCGACGACGAGGAGTTGCGGCGCATCTTCCAGAACATCTCGCAAGTGCCGAGCCTCATGGACCTCGCGCCCGTGCTCGACTTGACCGTGCTCTCCATCGCGGTGCACGACGCCGACGACGTCGGGATCGTCGCCGAAGTCACCGGGTTGCTCGCCGAACACGGCGTCTCCATCCGGCAGACGATCAGCGAGGACCCCGAGTTCACGGACGAACCGAAGCTCCACATCGTCACCGACCACGACCTCCCCGGCGACCTCATCAACGAACTGCGCGAGCTCCCGTTCGTCCGCAAGCTCGAGTTCCAGTGATCGGTGCGAACGCACGGAGCCGTTCGCGTGGCGCGCGGACCGACGCGTTGAGGTAGCGCGAACCCCGACCTCGGGGTATGGACGAGAACGTGGATGCGGCGGTGCGCGTCGGCGCGCTCCAGCTCGTGCTCGTCACGGCCGCCATCCACCTGTGGATCGGTTGGCAGCGCCTGTTCGTGTACATCCGGGCGGGCACGCCCTTCGTCGACCCGCTCCAGGTGCTGTTCGTGCTGTCCTCGATCGCGGTGCTCGCGGGCGTCGGGCTCGCCGCGTGGGGGCTGCGCCGGGACTACGTGTACGCCGGCGGCGTCGTCCTCATGCTGACGTACCTGCTCGGGTGGGTGTTCCTCGGCGGGCACCGCGCGGGGAGCGAGTTGATCGCGCCGGCGTGGGAGACGACCGGGCACGCGCACGGCCCCGCGATCGTGACGCTGTTCGAGCACCTCGTCGCGGACTGGCTGTTGCTCTCGAGTAAGGTCGTCGAGGCGACCGCGCTCGTGCTGCTGCTCGCGTTGCTGTACGGCGAACGAACCACCGACGACGACGGGGCGGCCGCGAGCCCCGACGGCGACGCGGGCGGCAGCGACCCGGGGACCGACGCGTGACCGACGACGCGTACGACACCGTCGCGGGCCGTGGCCGTGCGGCGTTCGAGGTGCAGGGCTCGGAGTTCGTCGGGCACGCGAAACCCGTGGAGACCGTCGCGGCCGCGGAGGATTTCGTGGATGCGGTGCGCGAGGAGTACGCGGACGCGACGCACAACGTGCCCGCGTACCGCGTTCGCGCGGACCCGCTGCGGGAGTACGCGAGCGACGACGGCGAGCCGACGGGGAGCGCCGGGAAGCCGATGCTGAACGTGCTCGCCCAGCGCGAGCTGGAGAACGTCGCCGTGGTCGTCACCAGGTACTACGGCGGGACGAACCTCGGCGTCGGCGGGCTCGCGCGCTCGTACTCGAAGGCGGTGAAGGACGCCGTCGACGACGCCGGCGTGGTCGCGGAGCGCCCGCACGAGCGCGTTCGCGCGGTCGTGGACTACGACGACTCCGGGACCGTTCGGGGGATCGTCGAGAGTGCGGGCGTGGAGTTCGACGCGGAGTACGGCGAGCGCGTCGTCGTGGACGCGCGGGTCCCCGTCGCGGACGCCCCCGAGTTGCGCGACCGGTTGCGGAGCGCGACGAGCGGGCGCGTCGACCTCGACGTGGACTGACCCGCGGGTTCGCGTCGCCGCCCGGTCGGTGGTCGGCGACGCGGCACGCTCGCGGCGCGAGGTTCGCCGGCCCGAATCGCCTTGTGGGTGGGTGGCGTTCGCCCGGGCATGAACACGGTCGAGGCGGTCGATTACCTGGAACTGGCGTTGCCGCGGGAACCGCGCGTGTCGCCCGACGGCGAGCGCGTGGCGTTCGTGCGTCGAACCCCGCGCGTCGACGACGCGACGGGCGCGGATTCGAACGAGGACGACGAGTCCGACGGCGACGAAGGCGGCGACGCGGGCGAAAGCGAGGCGGTCGAGCCGACGGCCGTCGAGGACGTCGAGGCGACGGTGTACGTCGTGCCCCTGGGTGGTGGAGAGCCGCGGCGGTTCACGGCGGCGGCGGGCGTGGACGCGTGCCCGCGCTGGTCGCCCTCCGGGGATCGATTGGCGTTCGCGACCGACCGCGGCGAGGACCGGGCGCCCGACGTGTGGGTGCTGCCGACGGACGGCGGCGAGGCGCGTCGCGTCACGCGCGTTCCCGGTGACGTGTCCGCGCTCGCGTGGGGGCCGGCGGGCGACCGGATCGCGTTCCTGCAGTCGACGACCGCCGCGGAGCGCGAGCGCGGCGACGACCGCGCGGTCGACGACGACTACGAGCGCGAGGATCCCGATCCGCGGGTGATCGACCGGACCGTGTACCGGGCGGCCCAATCGTACGTGGACGGGACGCGCTCGCACGTCTACGTCGCCGACCTGGAAGGCGACGACGACGTGACCCGGGTCACCGACGGCGACGTCGACCACACGGCGCCCGCGTGGGGCGCGGACGGGTCGCTGTACTTCGGTGCGCGCGAGCCGGAAGACGAGAGCGCGGACCCGGACGACACGACCGAGTTCGCGCTCCAGCACTCGGACCTCGACGGCGACGGCGACGTGGAGACGCTGCACTACGACACCGGCTGGGCGCCACGGGTCGCGGTCGCCGCGGACGGTCGCGTCGCGTACGTCTCCACGCCCGAGGAGCGCGGCACGCTCCGGCAGGCCGACGTGCACGTGTACGATCCGGAGACGGAGGCGGTGCGGGTACCGACCGCGGCCCTGGATCGGACCGTCGACGGCGACAGCCCCCTCCAGTTCGGGTCGAACGGGGAGTCCGTGTACGTGCTGACGCCGGAGACGGGGAGCGTCGTCGTGCGACGCGTCCCCGTCGCGCCCGCCGGGTCGGGTGCGTCGCCGGACGACGACGCGACCGTGGTCGTCGGCGAGGGCGCGCACTGCAGCGCGTTCGACGCGAGCGCGGACGTCCTCGCGTTCGCGGCGAGCGAGTGGGACCACCCCGGTGACGTGTTCGCCGCGACGCCCCGGGGCGCGGAGGCGACGCGACTCACCTCGCTGAACCGGGACTACCTCGACGAGCGCGCGGTCGTCCAGCCCGACGAACTCGCGTTCGACGCGGGCGACGCGAGCGCGCTCCGCGACGTGGACGCAGTCGCGGACCACGACGGGGAACCGGAACGCGTCGCGGACGCGTCCGTGCAAGGGTGGCTGTTCACGCCGCCCGAACTCGGCCCCGGGGAGTCAGCGCCGCTGGTCGTCCAGGTGCACGGCGGCCCGCACGTCACGTGGACGGGCGCGGGCACGATGTGGCACGAGTTCCAGACGCTCGCCGCCGCCGGGTTCTGCGTGTTCGCGTGCAACCCGCGCGGGTCGACGGGGTACGGGGAGGCGTTCCAGGCGGCGATCGAGCGCGACTGGGGGGCGGTCACGGGCGCGGACGTCCTCGCGGGCGTCGACGCCGTCCGGGACCGCGAGGCCGTGGACGACGCGGAGACGTTCCTCGCCGGCGGCTCCTTCGGCGGGTACATGACCGCGTGGCTGCTCGCGCACACGGACCGGTTCGACGCCGGCGTCCCCCAGCGGGGCGTGTACGACCTCGTGTCGTTCTACGGGTCGACCGACGGCGCGTACAAGCTCGTCGAGGACGACTTCGGCGCGACGCCGTGGGGCGACCTCGAGACGCTGTCCCGGCACTCGCCGGCGCTCGCCGCGGACGAGATCTCGGCGCCGACGCTCGTCGTGCACAGCGACGACGACTTCCGTGTCCCCACCGGCGGCGCGGAACTGCTCTACCGCGGCCTGCGGAAGGCCGGGACGCCGACGCGACTCGTCCGGTACCCGCGGGAGGGCCACGAGCTCTCCCGGTCGGGCGAACCCGGGCACGTGATCGACCGCATCCAGCGCATCCGCGACTGGTTCCGCGGGTACTCGGAGACGTTCGAGGACGACGCACCGCTGTAGCGAGCGCTCGACGCCACTTCGATTGGCACCGTCACCTGACGAGGTCGAGGACGACGAGGTTCGCGCCGGCGACGGCGACGACGACCCCGAGCGTCGCGAGCGTCACCGTCAGGCCGCCGACCGCGAGCAGCGGGACGTTCCCGCCGGCGGCGAGCAGGGCGAGGCCGGCCGCGAGCGTGCCGTGCCCGGGCACGCGCAGGTCGTTCCCGCGGACGCGGGCCTTCCCGGCGGCGGCGAGCGCGGCGAGCGCGAGCAGCCAGAACGTCGCGGCGAGCGTCGTCGTCACTCCGCCGGGGATCGCGACCGCGGTGGAGCCGCTGACGTAGAGCGCGAACGCGACCGACGCGCTCACCACCGACCCCATCTCCGCCGCCAGCCAGCCCGCGCCGGCCGCGTCGCCGTCGCTGCCCGCGTCGACCTCGTCGCGCCCGGCGACACCGGGAGCGTCGGTCGCGTCGGTCTCGTCGGCGTCCGTCCCGGCGGCGGAGTCCGTCATCGTCCGTGCGTCGGGTCCCACGGTCGGAATACCTGTCGCTTCGGGGCGACGCCGACCGCCGCGTTCGGGCACGCAGACCGGGGCCGGGCGAGCGCGGAACTGGCCGCCTGGGGAAGCGTGAAGGGGCGTCGCCGTGTGCCGTCTGTCATGACGATGCGCGAGGTCGCCGCGAGCGCGTACCGGGAGGCCCTCCCGGCGCTCGCCGCGAGCGTCGTCGGCGGCCTGTTCGCGGGCGCCGTGCTCGGCGGAATGCGCGCGGAGCTCAGTGACGTCCCCGGGCTGCTCGTGCTCGTCCCCGCGCTGCTCGCGACGCGCGGGAACGTCTACGGCTCCCTCGGCGCGCGCCTCGCGACCGGCCTCCACCAGGGGCTCCTGGAGCCGAAATTCGACCTCGGGAACGACCGCCTGCGGGGCGCGATCGCGGCGGCGCTCGCCAACGGCGTGCTCGTGTCGATCCTCGCCGCGGTCCTGACGTACGTCGCCCTCACCGCGCTCGGGTCGAGCCCCGCGAGCCTGCACGTGCTCGTGCTCGTCGCCGCCATCGCGGGCGTGCTCTCCGGGCTCGCGCTCACCGTCGCGGTCGTCTCCGTCGTCGTCGTCGGGTTCCGTCGCGGCCTCGACCCGGACACGTTCGTCGGCCCGGTCGTCACCACGACCGGGGACTTCGTCGGGCTCGCCGTCCTCCTGCTCGCCGTTCGACTGGTCACCGCCGCACTCGGGGGGCTGTAGATGCCGGAGAACTGGACGGTGCGCGCGATCACGCGCGCCACCCTCCCGCTGCTCGTCGTGCTGTCGACGGTCGAACTCGGGAGCGGCCTCGTCCTCGGGAGCGTCGAGGAGCAACTGCTCGCCTCCCCGTCGTTGCTCGTGCTGGTCCCCGTCACGATCGGGACGGCGGGGAACCTCGGGAGCGTCCTCGCCGCCAGGCTCTCGACGGCCGTCCACCTCGGCACCGTCTCCTTCGAGCCCGACGACGACGCGCTCGTCGGAAACGCCGTCGCGACGTTCGCGCTCGCCGCGACCGTGTTCCCGGTCGTCGGCCTCGGCGCGTGGACGACCGCGGAACTCGCCGCCGGCGCGACGCGACTCTCCCCGCTTCGGGTCGTGCTCGTCGCGACCGTCGCCGGCGCGGTCCTCGCCGTGCTCGCGGTCGCGGTGACGCTCGCAGCGACGTACGTCGCGTACCGCCGCGGGCTCGACCCCGACGACGTCGTCATCCCCGTCGTCACGAACACCTGCGACGTCCTCGGCGTCGTCGTCCTCGTCGCCGTCGCGTCCGTCCTCGCACCGTGACGCCGCCCGTCGCTGACCGCGTGTCCCGCGGTCGGCGGCAGCGAACGCCAATCGCGAATTCGGCGGCGTGAACGGTTCTGAACGGTGTGAATAGTGCGAACTTGCTCGAACTGCCAACGCGTTCAAGGGGGCCGGGGCACAGGAACGGGTATGGACCGACGACACCTGCTCGGCACGCTCGCGACGCTCGGCTCCGGCGCCGTCGCGGGCTGTTCGAGCGCGCCGAACGCCGGGGGCGACGGCGGGAGCGGCGATGGGAGCGACGGCGGGAGCGGCGGGAACGACGGTGGCGATGGCAGCGACGGTGGTGGCGGCGGCGACGACAGCAGTGGGGGCGAGGACGGCGGCGAGGGTACGACGACCGACGGCGGCGACGCGGACCTGTACGTCGCACAGGCCGTGAGTACGCTGAACGCGGTCGCACTCCGCCTGAACAAGCTCCAAGACGAACTCGACTCCCCCGACGACGTCGAGTTCGACCAGGAGACGCTCCTGGAGGGCATCGCGGACGCTCGCGCGAAGCTCGACGCGGCGAGCGAGATCGCGACCGACACCCAGGCCGCCCAGATCGAGACGCTCCGGAGTCTCGCGACGGTGCTCGAGGAGACGACCCGGGTCGTCGGCATCGTGCTGTCGGTCGACACGGACGCGGTCGTCGAGGACACCGCGACCGCAGTCGACGCAGGGAACTACGACGCCGCCCTCGATCGCGTGCGGGCGGCGAAGGCGAAGGCGTCGGACGCCACGGACCGCGTGGAGCGCGCGGAGACGGCCCTGGCGGGCGTGGACGCGGACCGGCTCGCGGCGGTCGACGGCGTCGAGTACGCGAAGGTGGAGCGCGCGGTCACGGAACTGTCCTCGCTCGTGACCGCCTTTCACGCGCTGACGGTCGGGTCCGAGGCGAACGTCCTCGGCACGCAGGACCTGGAGACGGGGCGTTCGCGCAGCGAGGCCAGGGAGTTCGAGGCCGCCGAGGCGGCGTTCGGGGACGCGAGAGCGCACTTCGAGACGGCCGACGTGGCGCTCGCGGGCGTCGCGGGGGACGCGGGCGAGAGCCTGACGGAATCGGTCGAGGTCGCCGCGTGCCGCACGGCCCACCTCCTGCAGGCCGCGACCGCGTTCCGGGACGGCGCCGCGGACGCCGCCGACGGGAACGTGAGCGAAGCGAAGACCCACCGCGACGAGGGCGAGACGCAACTCCAGCAAGCCGAGGACTGCGGGAGCAACTGACCGGGTACGTCGGCACGAACGGCGGGAGCGTCCGTCGCTGGCGGCTGGAATCGAGACGACTTTACTCGCGGCCCCCCGAGTTCGACGCGTGAGCGAAGCGACCGTCGTCGACGTGCTCGTCGGGCAGGTGCTCCCGCGGGTCGCGACCGTCACCGCGCTCATCGCGGTCGGCGTGACGCTCGCGAACCTCGCCGTCGCGTTCGGCGTCGTCGACCGCGTGCGCGGCCTCGCCGAACCCCTCACGGCGCGCGCGAACCTCCCCGCGGAGGCCGGCGTCGCCGTCGTCACCACCGCCGCGTCGCCGACCGCCGGCTACGGGATGCTCGCGACCCTCCGGGACTCGGGGACGCTCGACGACCGCGCGACGCTAATCGCCGTCACCATCAACACGTTCTTCGGGTTCGTCCAGCACATCTTCACGTTCTACGTCCCCGTCCTCATCCCGATCCTCGGCCTCGAGGTCGGCCTCCTGTACGTCGGCGCGCGCGCCGCCATCTCCCTCTCGATCACCCTCACTGGCGTCGCCGCGGGCGCCCTCCTGCTCTCGCCCGCGAACGTCGACCCCGACGCCACCCCCAGCGACCTCGAGAGCGACGAAGACGCCGCGACCGACGGTGGGCGCAGCCACGCCGATGACGACGACGCTCCCGACGACGGCTCGCTGCGCGCGAACGCTCGCGAAGCGGTCGACTCGACGACGTCCACGCTCCGCCGCGTCGTCCCGCGCCTGCTGGTCGTGTACTCGCTCGTGCTCGTCGTCGTCGAACGCTACCCGGCCGCGTTCGACGCCATCACCGGACTCGCGGAGCCGCTGACGAGCGTCCTCGGCCTCCCCGGCGCGGCCGCGGGCGTCGTCGGCGTGTTCGCCGTCGACACCACCAGCGGCGCGTTCTTCGTCGCACCCCTGATCGGGCCCGACGGCCCGTTCACGACCCGGACCGCGGTCGCGACGATGCTCGTCGGCGGCATCGTCTCCTTCGCCGTCTCCACGTTCAAGCGCTCTATCCCCTTCCAGTACGGTATCTGGGGCGCGAGCTTCGGGTCGAAGGTCGTCGCACTCAACACTGCACTCAAGGTCGTGTTCATCGCCATCGCCGTCGCCGTCCTCCTCGTCTGAACGCCCGACGGCCCGTCCGTCGACCCTACTCCGGGATGTCGTCGACGAGCACCGTGCTCCCGCCGTCGAGCAGCGTCTCGCCGCTCTCGTCCTGCACCGCGACGTCGAGGCGGTACCGGTCGCCCTCGAGGTCGTCGACGACCTCGCACGTCGCCATCAGGCGCTCGCCGAGGTCGACCGGGCCGCGGTACGCGCAGTCCTGACTCAGGTAGATGATGACCCCCGGCATCCGCGCGAGCGCCGCGGAGACGAGGCCGAGCGTGAGCACGCCGTGCGCGATGCGGCGCCCGAACCGCGTCCCCGCCGCGAACGCGTCGTCGAGGTGCAGGCGGTTCGTGTCGCCGGTCGCGTGCGCGAACGCCTCGACGTCCTCGCTCGTCACGGGCTTGGAGAACCGCGCGACGTCCCCAACCGCGATCCCGTCGCCGCCGTCCCACTCGAACGCCCAGTCCCCCTCCTCGTACGCCGTATCGACCCGCCCGGGCTCGCGAACGTGCCCGTGACGGTCCAGGTCGCCCGCTCGCGCCGGCTCGCTCCCCGGAACCGGTTCCCTCGCCGAGACCGCTTCGCTCCCCGGGACGTCGTGCCGGCGCGCGATCGCCGGCACGTAGTCCACGACGTCCGTCGCCGACAGCACCCCCACTGCGGTCCCGTCGTCGTCCACCACCACCACCTGTCCGACGTCCGCGTCCCCGAGCGTCGCCGCGGCCCGCTCCAGGCCGTCGGTCGCGTGCACGGACAGCGGCGGCGCCGACATCGCGTCCGCGACGGTCCGGTCGGCCGCCGCGTCCGCGACCCGCCGTCCGCCCGTCGCGTCCGTCCCGTCCGCGTCGCCCTCGGCGAGCGCGCGGACGACGTCGGACTTCGTGACGATCCCGACCGCGTCGTCGGTCTCCGTGACGACCAGCGACCCGTACCCGGCCGCGAGTCGCGTCGCGGCGTCGATCAGGGTGGCGTCGGGCGCGATCGTCTCCACCGGCTGGGTCATCACGTCCGACGCGGTGAGGTCCACGAGCATACCTCGAACTGCGACGCCCGGCAGCAAAGTACTCCGGGTGGCACACTCATGCCCGCGGAGTACGTACGCGGGGACGTGACCCCGAACTCGTCGTGGCTCCCCCCGCGGCTCGTGGACGCGCTCCTGCTCGCGAGCGTCGTCGTCGCCGGCGCGACCGGCGTCGGGAGCATCCTCGCCGGCACGCCCAGCGACGCGTGGGTGTTCTGGCTGCACGGGGTCGCGGGCGTCATCCTCGTCGGCGCGCTCGCCGCGAAACTCAGACGCGTCAGCCACCGCCTCACCGGGTCGTGGAATCGGACGGTGACGATCTCGGTCGCACTCACCGTGCTCGCGGTGCTCGCACTCGCCTCGGGGTTCGCGTGGACGCTCGGGTTCCTCGAACAGGTCGGCCCATTCACGGGCCTCGTCCTGCACGCGTACGTCGGTATCGCCCTCCTCCCCGTGTTCATCGTGCACCTCTACGCGCGCTTCCGGACGCCGACGCGCCAGGACGCGAGTCGCCGGAACGCGCTGAAGCTGTCCGCGACGCTCGTCGCCGGCGCCGTCGCGTGGCGCGTCACGCGCCTGCTCGGTCCCGCCCGGCGGTTCACGGGGTCGACCGAGCGCGGGAGCGACGACGGCAACCGGTTCCCGGTCACGTCCTGGGTCGCCGACGACCCCGACCCGGTCGACGCCGACGACTGGACGCTGACCGTGACCGGGCGCGTCGACACCGCGCTCGAACTCGACGAACCCGCGGTCCTGGGGAACGCGCCCGCGAGCGACGGCGCGATCGACGCGACCGAGCAGCGCGCGCTCCTCGACTGCACGAGCGGCTGGTACAGCGAGCACGACTGGCGGGGCGTCCGCGTCGCGGACCTGCTGGACGCCGCGGACGCCGACCCGGACGCCGACTGGGTGCGGTTCACGTCCGTCACCGGCTACCGGTGGAGCCTCCCACGCGAGGAAGCAGAAGGCGCGCTGCTCGCGACGCACGTCGACGGCGACCGCATCGCGCACGGGCACGGCTACCCGCTGCGCCTCGTCGCCCCCGGCCGCCGCGGGTTCCAGTGGGTGAAGTGGCTCGACTCGGTCCAAGTGCGGTCTCGCAGCGACCCCGCGCAGTGGCTCGTCACCCTGATATCGGGGTTCGACTAGTCCAGTCGCTCCGGAAGCGCCTCGAAGTCCGCGAGCGCGTCGTCGCCGTCGGGCGACTCGCCGTCGGGCGCGTAGTGCACGCCGCGCCACCCCATCGCGCGAGCACCCTCGACGTCGGCCTCGTAGGAGTCCCCGACCATCACGTACTCGTCGGCGGGCAGGCGCTCGGCCGCCAGCGCGAACGCGCGCTCGTCGGGCTTGTGCGCGCCAGCCTCGTAGGACACCACGGTCGCGTCCACGTACGCGTCGAGGTCGTGCCCGCGGAGCTTCGCGAGCTGGAACGCCGGGACGCCGTTCGTGAGCACGCCCACGCCGACGTCGCGCTCGCGGAGCGCCTCGAGCACGCGCTCGACGCCCGGCGCGGGCGCGACCCCGGCGACCTCGCGCTCGCGGAGCGTCTCGACGAGCGCGTCCACGGACACCCCCGCATCACTGTAGTCGTGCTCGGCGAGCGCGTGCTCGAACGCCCGCCGGTACGGCTCCTCCACGTGGTCGCCGAGCAGCTCCAGGAAGCGGTCGCTGTAGGTCACCTCGAACGCCTCGTCGCCAGCGCCGAAGTGCCGCTCGGTCACCTCGCGCAGCACCGTCGCGTACGCCGTCTCGAACGAAAGCAGCGTGTGATCGAGGTCGAAGAACACCGCACGCGCGAACCCGTCAGTCATACCAGCGACGTCGACCCCACCCCTCGAAAAACCACCGCCAGCGACACCCACGCTAGCACGTGTCGAACGGGGACTCCCGGCCGGTCACTCGCGTTTCTCGTACAGCACCAGCCCGACGAACGAGCACACCTCGCGGTCGTCCTGGTTCAGCGTCCGCGTCTGCGACCGCACCAGCCCGACGCCCGGCTGCCAGTCCTCCTTCGCGAGCGTCGTCGTCTCCACCCGCAACGTATCCCCCGGGAACACCGGCTGCTTCCACCGCAACTCGTCCACCCCGATCGCACCCATCGCCTTCGTATCCTGCAGCTCGTTCTCCACCAGCAACCGCATCGTCATCGCGCACGTGTGCCACCCAGACGCCACCAGATCACCGAACATCGACTCCTGCGCCGCCTCCGGGTCCGTGTGGAACACCTGCGGGTCGTACTTCTCACCGAACTCCACGATCTCCGCCTCGGAGACCTCGTACTCGCCGAACGCGTGCTCCTCACCGACCTCGACGTCCTCGAAGTACCCGTCCATACCACCGCCTTCGCACACCCACCCCAAAACCGCTCGGGTCACCACCTCACGCCAGCCAGCAGCCACTCGACCCCAAAAAGCCACCGTGGCGCGCGCTGACGCGGCGGCGCGAACGCACGTGAGCACCCGCCGCGTCGACACCGCGCGAGGGATGAGCACCGCCGCGCGGCGACGCCGAGCACCGCGAGGCGTCGCCCGCCGCGGCGCGCAATCGGCTGGGGAGGACGAGGCACAGTGCACTCACCGTCCACGAACCCAAATCAAGCAACGCGAGCGCAGCGAGAACGAAGCGAGCACGATGGGATTCGAACCGATGTGAGACGGTCCTGCTCGCTCACTGCGTTCGCTGCGCGGGCTGCGACTCACAGGCTTCGAATCCCACTGTGTCGCTACTCCTCGCGTTGCTCGGAGATAGCGAGCACGATGGGATTCGAACCCATGACCATCGGATGGCTTCCCCCACCACCCGTGAGTGGGTGGGGATAGAAGTCCGACGCTCTATCCTGGCTGAGCTACGTGCCCTCTACTGGGGTGTGGTCGGTGCGGGCAAAAAAGCGGTCCGGATTGCGCGTGGTTAGCCGTCGATGCGGTAGAGGCTGGTGACGTAGGGGAGCTTGTTGAACATCCAGATGCCGATCGGGATGCCGATGACGCTGACGCAGAGCACCCACGCGACGTTCGCCCAGATGAAACTCGCCCACCACCCGACCAAGACGAAGTAGACGGCGCGCACCAGCAGGCTAGTCTGGGCGACGCCGTCGGCCTGCATGCCGGTGTCGCGGCGTTTGAGCGTGAGGAGGTACGGGACGCGATTGATGATCTTCACGCCGAGCGGGAGGAGGACGATGGTGACGTTCAGGACCCACGCGATCTCGATCGCGAGGAGCGTGAGCCACCACCCCACGAGGAGGAACCACGCGATGCGGACGACGAGCGAGTGCTGGCTGGCCATACCCGACGGTAGTCCGGGACGCGGTATGGGTCTTCTCCCACGAGGGCGAGCGCGAGAGCGACCGGCGTCGGTCGGCGCAGTCGGCGCTGGTGGCGCGACCAGCCGCGAGCGACGGCGAGAGCGGTGGGGTTAAGCCGCCGACCGCTGTATTCGTGCGTGATGACTGTCATCGGTACCGTCGGCCTGCCAGGGAGCGGGAAGGGCGAGGCGGCGGCGGTCGCGCGCGACGCCGGGATTCCAGTGGTGACGATGGGGGACGTCATCCGCCAGGAGTGTCGCGATCGCGGGCTCGATCCGGCGACCCGCCACGGCGAGATCGCGCAAGCGCTCCGCGAGGAGAACGGCCCGGACGCCATCGCCCAGCGCTCGCTCCCCATCATCCGCGAGCACCTCGACGACCCCGACGTCGATACCGTGCTCGTGGACGGCCTGCGGTCGGGCGTGGAAGCGGACCGGTTCGAGGAGGCGTTCGGCGACGACTGGCTTCTCGTCAGCATCGAGGCGCCGTTCGACGTGCGCAAGGACCGCATCACGGAACGCGGCCGGGACAACACGGACGGGAGCGTCGGCGAGACGCTGCGGGAGCGCGACGAACGCGAACGCGGGTTCGGGATGGACGACGCCATGGCACGCGCCGAGGTCACCATCGACAACAC
>Ga0207756_100377_pt1 | contig 16699 bp, 17 predicted proteins | sample A23M1SouthBayCA_FD_187748 | JGI IMG/M metagenome (GOLD analysis project Ga0207756, IMG submission 187748) | Aerobic enrichment media microbial communities from Eden Landing Ponds, California, USA - A23 M1 (3) (SPAdes) | ecosystem: Environmental > Aquatic > Marine > Unclassified | place...
GAACCCCGACGACGCAAGCACTGGAGGCCGCGGAGCGGCCGAAGCGCGCAGCGAGGCGCGGGACCGAAGCGGCCCGAGGGCTTTCGTCGATATGAATACCAAAAACGTCCCAGTTTGAACGCTAACTAAACACGACCTCCGGGACGGCGGGAGGATTTTTGACACTCGGTTACATACCGCACGCCATGGAATCGATCAGGAAGGGGTTGCGCTCGGGGGACATCGAGAAGGACACGTACGAACGGCTGACGTGTTCGGCCTGTGGGGAGCAGCTGACCACCGAGAACGACCCCGACGACCTCGGCAAGGTCCGGGTCTGCCCGGAGTGTGGCCGCCAGTGGAAGGAGGTCCGCTGAGCGGCCCGCCCACCCTTACTCGAAGACGGCGTCGAAGGCGTCGGCACCGAGCGGTTCGAACGTCCCGGCGCCGACGTTCTCGGCGACGTGGGTCGGCGAGCCAGTCCCGACGAGGGCGCTCGTGACCCCCGGCGCACTCCGGGCGAAGTTGATCGCTCGCTGGGCGGCCGTCTCGCCGGCCAGCTTCCCGGCGACCGCCTCCGGTAGTCCGTCGGTCAGTCGGCCCTGCAGCAGACTGGCACTCGCGAAGACGTGGAGGCCAGCCTCCCGCGCGTACCATAGCGCGCTCGTCCGGCCGTCGCCGTCCGGACTCGGTTGCCCCTCGACGGTGAAGGCGTCCGCCATCCCGACGTTGAACGGGAGCTGGATCGCCGCGAGGTGTGGGGTGTCGTTCCCGACCGCGGCCGCGGCGGCAGTCGCGCGCTCCTCGATCTCCGCGAGCGAGAGGTAGGCGCCGTCGTCCGGTTCGACCCGGAGCGCCTCCCAGGTCGCGACGCCGTAGTGCTGCAGCTCGCCGGCCGCGACGCGGCGCTCCAGCGTCTCGAAGGCCGCCTCGAGCTGGTCGTAGACGGCTTCGTGAGAGCGCGCCTCCAGTTGCGTCTCCGGGTTGTGGACGTAGTAGCAGTCGATGGTGTCGACGCCGAGGTTCTCGCGCGACCGGTCGAACTGGTCTGCGAGGAAATCCGGTGCGAGACAGTGCTGCCCGCGGACGAGATTGTCGGTGTCGATCAGCCCGGGCTCGACGAACTCCTCGCGGACGTACTGCCCGGGGTCGTCGGGACGCTCGCGGTCGAAGGGGACGAAGCCACCCTTCGTCGCGACGAACACCGCGTCGCGGTCCACGTCTGCCTCCGCTACGGCCGCACCGACGACGCGTTCGCTGCGCTGGTGGCGGTAGTTGATCGCGGTGTCGAGGACGTTGCATCCGGACTCGATGGCCGCGACGATGGCCTCGCGGTAGTCCTCGTCCGCCGCGTCGGTCGGGTCGCCGAGGTACGTGCCGAGGCCGACGCTGGAGACGACGTGTTCCTCGAACCGCCGGAAGTAGGTCCGGGCGAAGTCCTCGCCGAAGGCCTCGCGGTAGTCCCAGGTCGCCGACGGGGTAGCCATGGCTCGACTTCGATCGGGACGCCGAAAAGCCGTCCGACTCGCCCCGCTCAGCGGTCACCGGACAGCGCAGCGAAGAGCCGTTCGGTGAACTCCGCCCGCGTCGTTCCACCGCTCGGTCCGAGCCCCTCCATGTGTTCGAGGGAGACCTGGCCGCCACCCATTCGGGCGTGGCCGCCCGCGCTGGACATCGGGATCTCCTCGACGACGCTCCGGAGGGTCTTACCCATGTGGACGCGGTCGTCCCGGGACCGCCCGCTGAGGTGGAGGTTGCCACCCCGCTCGCCCATGACGACGACGGCCGTGACGCCCTCGAGCCGGAGCAACTCGTCGGCCGCCTGCGGGATGGCGTCGACGTTGCCGACCTCGCCGACGTCGCTGATCGCGAAGGCGTTTCGCACCTCGCGCTCGGTGATCGCGCAGGCCTTCACCTCGAGCACCTCGGCGTCGACCTCGGGGTTGGCGATCCGGTCCAGGCGGTCCTCGTCGATCCCCGGGTACAGGTACGCTGCAGCGTCGAACTCGTCCGTCGAACACCCCTTCGTCAGGTGGGCGGTGTCGGACTGGATGCCGTATATCAGTCCGGTCGCGACCGTCGGGGAGAGGATCCCGTCGGCCGTCTCGTCGACGACTTCGAGGTCCTCCGGTGGCGTGGGGTCCCAGCCGAGTTCCTCGAAGTAGCCCGCGAAGATACTCGCACAGGCCCCGTTCCCCGTCCGAACGTCGGTGAACTCGGCCCCGACACCACCGCCGGGGTGGTGATCGACGACCGCGACCGGTTCGACGGCCTCGGCCCCGTCGAAGCCCCGGGCCGTGTTGTGGTCCACCAGGACGACGTTTTCGGCTGCGAGGTCGGCTCCGTCCTCGACCCGGTCGAAGTCGAGGTCGAGGACCGTCTCGAAGGCCCGGTTCTCCTGGTGGCGGATCTGTCCCGAGTACTGGAGCGTCGTCTCCGTGTCGACCGCGTTCGCGAGTTCCTGGACCGCCAGCGCACTCGCCATCGCGTCGGGGTCCGGGTTGGGGTGCATCAGGACCGCCACCTCGTCGTAGTTCGCGAGGACGCGCCTGAACTTGCCGCCGCGCGTCCGTCGCAGGATCCGGACGAGCAGTCCGAGGGCGACCAGGAGGGCGAGAACGCCGACGACCGCGAGTGCGACCAGGGCCGGGTCCTGCCGAAGCAGCTCTCGAGCCGCGTCTATGGCTGCCTGGACCTGCCCCGCGGGGACCACCCCAGCTGCCATACGCCCGGGCTGTTGAAGGCCGCGGCAATGAAGGTTCCCCTTACCACGGCGCGACGGTCCAGCCCGTCGCGCCCACGATCGGCTCCTGGGCTACTGATCGGCCCGATACGCGTCGATCGCTGCCCGGTACCCGTCTCGATAAGTGGGATAGACGAACTCGTATCCGAGGTCCCGGAGTCGCTCGTTGGAACAGCGTTTCTGGCTCCGGAGGCGGCGGCGGGCAGTGGGTGAGACATCGTCGTCGGACAGCGCCGCCTCGATCGTCTGCTTTGGCGGTTCCGGCTCGCCACACTCGGCCGCGAGCCAGTCCGCGAAGGTCCACTTCTCGACAGGTTCGTCGTCGACGACCAGGACGACCTCGTTTCGTGCGTCGTCGGTCTGCAGGAGGTGTTCGATGGCACCCGCCGCATCGTCCCGGTGGACCATGTTCAGGAGCCCCGCCGTGACCGGCCCCGTCACGTAGCGGTCCAGCCGATACCGATCAGGCCCGTACAGCCCGGCCAGGCGCGCGACCGTGCCGTCGAGACCCGCGGCGGTCGCCTCCTCGGTCGCCACGCGTTCGGCCGCCGCCAGGACCTCGGTCTTCTCCGTGGCGGGATCGAGGGCGGTCTCCTCGTCGACCCACTCCCCATCGTGGTCGCCGTAGACGCCCGTACTCGAGGTGTAGAGGTACTGCTCGGGCGGATCGACTCGACTGGCGAAGTGCTCGATGGCGCCGCGCTGGCCCTCCAGGTAGACCGATCGCGCGGCCTCGGCCCCCCGCCCACCGCTGCTCGCGGCGAAGACCACGGCGTCGGCGTCGGGCACAGCCGCCAGCGAGTCCGGTTCGGTCAGGTCCGCCTGGACACCATCGAAGCCGGCGTCCTCGATGGCGTCGAGCCCCGCCGCCGATCGTCTGACGCCGACGACCTCGTGCGTCGGCGACAGCTGTCGCCCGAGTTCGAGGCCGACGTAGCCACAGCCGAGGATGGCGACCCGCATCGGTCACTCCGTATGCTCGCGGAGGTGGTAGTGGATCGACGCGTACTCCCCGAGGGTCATCGGCGCGCGCCCCTCGACTTTCTGTTGGAGTTCCTTCGCCTCCAGCGGCCCGTTTAGCTCCGAAGCCAGCGTGTCAACGTCGACGACGGCCGCCGTCATGCCCAGGAGGAGCACGTCACGCGCCTCGGCCGCCACGGCGTCGGCGTCGGGCCGTCCCTCGTCGACTGCGAGGATCGCCGCCGCGTCGCGCAGGGAGAGGTCGCCGACGTCGCCAGCCCGGACGGACTCGACGGTCTCGGCGGACAGTCCCGTTCGATCCGCAATCGTCTCTGCGCCGACCGACTCGACCACGTCGACGAGTGTCGCCCGGTAGGCGTCGAGCAACTCCTCGGGGTTCCCGGCCGCTGCCGCGTCGTACTCGCCTCTGATCATGGCCGGACTTGGCCGGCCCGGTACAAGTCAGTATCACCTCGCGCTCGTCCCGTTGTGGGCCGCCGGTCCCGGCGTCGGCCAGCCCGGTGACTGTTCGTCGACCTCGCCCACGTCGCCGACGCCCTGGGGTCCCGGCGGCACCGCCACGCCGACGACGGTCTCTGCCGTGAGCCCGATTCGCTCGTTGTGCCCGACGGTCTCCCGGTCGCCGTCACCGTCGACGTCGAGGCCGACCGTCCGGTTCTCCCGGACGTAGGTCAGGTCCGGCGGGACCACGTCGGGGGCTCCGCGCCGCGCCCGCACTGCGAACCGGGCGTAGGTCCCGCGGATCTGGACCTGCCAGACGTTGACCGTGGCGTACCACGTCCCCGGTCCCGGGACGACGGGCAGTCCCTTGGGGAGCCGCGCCGCGACACTGGCCGCCCGTGTTTCGCCGAGCCCGACCGTCTTCCCCGAACCGTCGCCGTAGCCCAGCCGGGATTCGATCTCGGTCGCCGTTCCGTTGACGACGCTCTTCGTCGGCTTCGCGGCGTCGAGCGACCGCGTCTCGCTGGCGGCAAAGCGGAGCGCGATCGCCAGCCGCTCCCGATCGAGGGACCTGGATAGCTCCCCGGGCCAGCGGTCGACGGCCCGTTCGTGAACCGCCCTGGCTGCGTCCCCATTTGCCAGCGCCGCGCCTCGTGCCGCGGTCCCGTTCCACTGCGACAACGCTCCGTCGACGACTGTGCGCCGACTGCGGTCGGTGCCGAGGTCCTCCCGCTGCAGCACCGCGAGGAGTGCGTTCCTGACCCACCCGTTCGTCCGCGAGACCTCCCCGCGAAGGGCGTCCGCGCTCGCCCTCTCGCTCGACGCCACGGCCTCGACGCTGTCACTGACGGCCAGTACCTGCGCAGCCGACCGGAGCGTCGTGGTCTCGCGCCCCTCCAGAAAGCCCAGGAGCGCCTCGACGACGTCGCCAACGGGGAGGCCGAAGCCGTTGCGGTTTCGCACGACGAGCGGGTGCTCTCGCCGGCCCGCCGGGATCGCTTGTACGTCGTCGTGGCCGACCGCCTGGACAGTGAGGTAGGAGGGCGACGTGTCGACGACCATCCGGAGGCCGTCCGACGCGAGCGATCCCGTGCTCCCGCGCGACTCGTACGCGTCCGCGAGAACAGTCTTGGCGCTCCCGGTGGTCGTGTCCAGGGCGTCGTCGACCTGCTCGCCGCCCCGGTCGACCGCGTCGGCCCGGCGCTCCAGGATCGCCACCACGCGGTCGACGTACGCTGCGCGGACCCCGACCCTGGCTCGGTGGGCGATGCTCCGGTACGTCTCGGGCGCGTCGATCAACTCGGCGCGGCGGTCCGTCAGTCGCTCCGCGAGGAGCCGGGCTGCGTTCGTCCGGAAACTCGCGACCTCGCCACGCGGAACCTCGAGGGAGATGGCCCGCACTTCGCGCCTGAGCGGACCGAGGTCCGGACGTGCCCAGGCTGCGAGCGCCGCCGGACGGGGTGCCTGCACCGCGACGGGGCGATCGACGGGCCTGCCGATCGCCGCCAGCGAGGCGAGGCCGTCCGCGCCACCGCGTGCCTCCACGCCAGCCTCGAGCAGTCGGTCCCGCGCGCCGACGAGGTTCGGGCCGTCGAAGGGCCCACCCCGTTCGTGGACCGAGGCGACCGGCCGCGGCGGTGCCGGCCCGACGACGTGGTCGCCCTCCGCGAGCAGGTCGACCGCCTTCTGGAGCCGCACGGTGCCAGCGGTGGTCGCCGACTCGTTCTCGGAGATCTCCCAGTCGCGGATGGTGGTCTTCTCGACGATCACCGTGCGGCTGTAGTCTGCCAGGTGGTGCCAGCCATCGGCGCTCTCCGGGGGCGTGCCGCTCCGATTCCGGACGGTGGTGTCGTAGACCGTCCGCTCGCTTTCGAGGTCGCCGCCGGGAACCGGATCGTGCCTGTCGATTCGCTCCCGGTCGACGGTCCGGACGTCGGCCCGGACCCTGACGCGGGGCCGGTAGGTCTCGTCCAGCGTCTCGTTGATCGTCCGGACGGCACGCAGGTACGCCAGGTCCGCCGTCTCGCCGACCCCGACGGTCATCGGATCCGACGGTCGGGGGGCGTCGGGACCGGGGTCGAGGCGTCCGAGGGCTTCGTCGCCCACCCTGTCGAGACCCGTTCGCTCCCGGAGCCGCGTCAGCCGGTCGAGCGCCTTCGAATCGGCCTGCGAGACCAGATCGGTGACGGCCGTCTCGGCCAGCGTCGCCGCGAAGACCCGGCGACCCACGGGGTCGCTCGCCCCGAACGCGGCTCGCTGCTCGCGCAGGACCGCCGCGTTCGTCAGGAGCGCGACGTGCCGGTTCGAGACGACGTTCTCGATCGGGCCACCGCGGTACTGGGCGTAGCCGCGTGCCCACGCCACCGGGTACAGCGCACCCGTCACCCGGGACGCGAGGCCCGGTTGGCCGACGTACGCGTTCAGCCGCTCGTCGAACCGCTGGACGCGGTCGTGGACGGTCAGGACCGGCGTGTCGACGACGAAGGCCGGGTCGCTGCGAGTCTTGCCGACGACGTTCCCATTCCGCGTGGCTTCCAACCGCAGTCCCTCGACGTGGACGCGGAGTCGGTTCCCGTCCGGTCCCGCCCGGTCGATCGCGATCCGCTCGATCGCCGCGCCAACGTCCCCCTCGTCGTCGATCCCTGGTAGCGTCGCCGAGAGGTCGACGTCCCGCCGTCCGTCGGAAATCTCCGCCAGGTTCGCCCGGGCGGCCAGGTAGATTCGGAGCCTGAGCGCGTCCTCGAAGGCCCGTTCCTCGCTGATGGCGTCGCCGACAGTCGTGTTGGCCGGGCGAACGACCGGCCGCCGGGCGGCGTTCCGGGCAGCCTTCCGAACTGCCGCGCGCAACGCGGTGTGGGACTCGGCCGTCAACCGGTCCATCGCCCGGTCGACGCTCGGCTCCTCGGGGTCCGGCCCGTGCTGCGTGACGGCGACGGTCCCGCTCGTGACGAGCAGGAGAACGCCGATCAGGGCGAACGGGACGCGAGCGCGGTCGGTCACGACGACCACTCCCTGACGACGACGCGAACCCGCCCTACCGTGACTGCTTCCGCGGCGTTCGCCGGTGTATCGTAGCGTTCCCGGAGATCTGTCGCGAGCCTGTCGACGAGCCGTGCTCGAACCGCCGCCGTCCGGTTCTCGCTCGCGTCGTCGACGTCGAGTGCCGTCGCGTAGGCGTCGAACCGCCGTTCCCAGTCTCGACGGACGGGCCCACCGGCGGGCGGGATCAGGTCTCGATCGATACCGAGCGTCGGTCCCAGCAGGGCGTCGGCGACCGCCGCCGCGACGCCACGGTAGCCACGAGCACTCGCCCGCGACGCGACAGACGCCGCCGTGGTCGGGACCGGCACGGTGAGCGTCGCCGTCGCCACATCGACGCCGGTGGGCGGCCGGGCACCGACGGCCATCCGGCCCTGGATCGGCGCGTCGGGATACGGCTCCCAGGTCGCGGCCACCGAGACGCGCTCGGACGACCAGGCCATAGCGGTGTCGAGTTCCCTCGCGACGGCGACGCGGAACGGGTCGGCGGTCGGCGCCAGCGCGACCCCGTCGAGGGTGAGGTTCGCAATTGCAGCACGGGCCAGGAGTTCGGCGTGGGTCCCCTCGGCAGTCCGGGTTGGAGCGACTGATTTACCCCCAGGCGCACCCGAGGTGTAGGTCACGTTCCCCGTCGTGGCGGCGAGTGCCTCCGCGGTCTCGTCGGCCCCGGACGGCGGTGGGTCCGCGGCCGGGACGGCCAGCGTCGCGACCGCCGCCGAGACCAGGAGGAGGAAGACGGCGACGTCGAGGACCGTGCTCACCGCCCTCATCGCCAGGCCTCCACGGTCAGCCGGCCGGGTCTGACCACCCCCGGACCGAGCCGGACTGCGACGTCCGCCGTCGCGCCGTCGGCAGTCGCGGGGGGCCTCGGCCCGCGCGACCAGCGACCGTCTGCCGTGGCAAGCGTCACGTTGGCGTGCCAGCCCGGCGGGACGGTCGCGGCGGCGAGGTGCGTCGGCTCGACGACCCCGAGCGCGGCCCCCTGCGACCGGAGATCCTCCAGGACTGTTGCCGCGACCGACCGGTCGTCCGTGTCCAGAGTGTCACCCAGACTCCCGACGTAGATCGTCAGGCCAGCGGCGACGGCGAAGACTGCGGCGATCGCGGCGACGGGCTCGACGTACCCTCTAGCCGACGAGCGTGACATCGACCTCCCCCCAGACGACCCGCCTGACTCGCAGCCGATCCGGTGCCGTGCGCCAGGGCTCGACTTGCTCGCGGGCGCGTGTGACCGCACGCGCGAAGGCAGCTTGGCTCGAGAACACAGCGTTCGGGCGCTCGCCGTCGAGCACCGCCTCGAGCGACCCGTTCCAGGCGGGGACGGGCGAGGCGGCGACGAACGTCGCCCGGCCCGTTCCGGCCTCCGTTCGCAGGGCGACGCGCTCCGGGCGAACGCGAATCGCGTCGGCTCGCGTCCTGACGGTCGCCGTAACTCGATGCTCACTCGTGGCAACGTCGTCGACGGTTCGAGCGACTGCAGCCGCGTCCGGTGCCGTCCCGGCCGGAAGGGCGACGGCGACGCCGGCGACGCTCAGGCTGATCGCCGAGAGGCCGAGCCAGAGGACCAGTCCGTCCATCGGTGCGTCGAACATGGGGGCTCTGGCCGCGCTCTCACGGATAAAGCTCAGGCCACCGCGGCGGCCCCGAGGTAGCCACAGAGGAAGGTCGCGGTCGCAGCGAGGAGGGCGACGCCGACGCGATAGCCGAGCAACCGTCGATCGAGCCCCCGTTCCAGGCCGGTCGCGATCGCCGTCAGGAGCGTCGCGAGCAGGAGGCCGTACCCGCCGACGACGAGGCCGAGCCACGTCATCGGGTCCGTCGACCCGGGCAGGGCGCCACCCCCGTCGCCCATCTGCTGGGCCAGCGCGACGGTGGCCCCGCCGACCAGCGGACCGAAGACCGCCCCGGTCGATCGGAGGGTCTCGACCACCGTCCTGACGTCCTCGCGGGCCGCCCGTTCGACCTCCCGGAGGTCGTCGAGGTGGCCCGCCATCGACAGGATGGCCCGGCCGGCCGGACGCCCCTCGCGGGCCGCCAGCGCGATGAGTTCGACGCTTCCGCGGACGCGCGGGCTCGGAACCGTCTGGAGGACGCCGTGGTCTCCGAGGAAGGCCTCGTGCACGCCGACGTCGAGTTGCCGTTGGTGTCGTGCACCGCGGGCGAACACCTCGCCGGCCGCGCCCTCCACCTCGGTCGCCGTCTCGTCGATCGCTCGCTCGACGGCCTCGCCGTGGGCGACGCGGCGGCCGATCAGCGAGAGCGCGTCAGTCAGCCCCCGCTCGACGTCGCGGATCTCCCGGACGACTGTCACGTAGGGCCGATGGCGAACCGTCAGCCAGGCGCCGGCTCCGAACCCGATGGCCGCGATCACGGGTGCCCACCAGGGAAACGCGAGTGTCGTCACCCAGGCCCCTGCGATGGCCGCCCCGACGGCCGCGAGTCCCGCACCGACGCGCCGGTCGACGACGTCGGGGTGCCCCGGTTCGATCTGTGGCGGGGGAAACGCCACCGGTCGCCGTGCCAGGAGCCACGCGCCCGCCCCGACCAGGAGGAGTGGTAACCCGACGTTGTATACCGCCGCGATGACGACTGGCGTCACCGGGAGGCCGGCAGCGCGAGCGGCGGGCAAGAGCGCGACCAGCGCCGTGGGCAACAGGACCCCGAAGGCGTAGAGGCCGGTCGCCGGCCCCCGGATCGATCCGGCGAAGTCCTGCATCTGCCGGCGCGTCCCCTCGAGGACGACGGACATCGCCCGGTCGAGCGTCCGGCCCCGCTCCGTGGCCGCGACGGCACCCGAGGCGGTGACCAGGCCGACCGCCCGGCCGAGGGCCGGAAACCACTCGTCCCACTCCTCGCCGAACGCTGCCAGGCCGGTGCGCGCCGACCCGCGGGCCCGGTCCACCTTCGCCTCGAGGCTGCAAGCCAGTCGCCCGGTCGCGGTTTCGGCGGCGAACGCGGCCGCCCGTTCGGGCGACGGCGAGAGGCGCATGCGGAGGACCGCCAGGACCATGAGTTCGGGAGCCGTCCCGAGTGCGCTGGTCCGTGCGGCCGTCGCGAGCACCCGTGGACCGGCGTGGACGGCGTGGATGACAGCCAGGGCGAGGGCCACGCCGGCGAGGCCGGCGGCGAGGCGGTACGCCGGAGGCACGACCGCGAGGAGTACTGCCGCGGCCAGACCCACGACGAGTCCGGCGCCGTAGCCCGCCCGGACCACCGTCGCCGGCCGTCGGTCCCACTCGAGGAACGCGACGGCCCGGACGAGCTCGTCGCTTGGGTCCACCGGCCACGGGTAGAGTCGCGCCAGCCAGTCGGTCGGACTCATCGATCCTGCCCTGCTCGGGCCGTCAGCAACTCTTGGTGGCCGGTCCGGCCGCTCTCGGCCAGCCCCGCGAGTCGATCTGCCCGTCGATCGATCGCGGTTCGTGTGTCGGTGTAGGTTGACTCGGGCGGCGTCAGCGTCGCCACGACGCGGCTGTTGCCGCGGTCGATCCGGCCGGTTCCCACCAGGCCCGACGGTCCCCGTTCGAAGAGCGGGCTGAACGAGACCGGGTCGGACGCCACCACCTCTTCGATGGTCCGGACTCGCCGCCGTCGCTCGTCCCCGCGACCGGCGATTTCCAGGGTGACCACGAGGTCGGTCGTCGCGAACGCGGTCGGGGCGACCCCGAGGTCCGAGACGACCCGCTCGAACACCTCGTCGCCCCCGTCGCCGTGGATCGTCCCGAGGACGGCCTCGCTGTTGGCGCCGACGCGCATGGCTTCGTAGAGGACGCCCGCCTCCTCGCCCCGAACCTCGCCGATGACGAGCGCGCCGTCTCCCAGCCGGAGGGCCGACCGGAGCGCCTCGACGGGCTCGATGGCGCCGTTCGACTCAGCTCGGAGGGCCTGAACGTCGCGTCCGGCCTCCTGGAGCGTCTCGACCGGCAGCTCCGGGGCGTCCTCGATCAGGACGGTGCGGACCCCGCCCGGCAGTTCCCAGAGGAGCGCTCCGAGGGCCGTCGTTTTGCCGCTCCCGCGCGGGCCCGCCAGGAGGATCGCGGCGCCGCGCTCGACGGCGACCGAGAGCAGGCCGGCGGCCCGGGGCGACAGCGTCGCGTTCTCGACGAGTGCCGGTAGCGTCCACGCCGTCCGGTCGTGCGCCCGGAAGGCGAACCCCTCGCCGTCGCTGACCGGGTCGGTCACGCCGGCGACGCGGACGCGGCGGTCACCGACGGTCGTCGCCGCGTCGAGCGTCGGCTGTGCTCGGGAGAACCCGCGGCCGCTCTCGCGTCGAAACCGCGACGCGAGCGCGGCGACGCCGGCGTCCGTGAGGACCACGTTGGTGTCGAGGGTTTCCCCGTCGACGCGGACCCGGATCGGGTTCCGGCCGGCCGGCGCGGTCACGTAGACGTCCGAGAGGGTCGGGTCCGCGAAGAAGTCCCGGAGGAGCCCGCACCCTGAGACGTGCTTCCGGAGCGCCCGGGTGACGGCCACGGTCGGCGTCTCCGCGTCTGCGACCGCTCGCACGGCCCGGTCTGGCGCCCGGTCGCCACGGAGCGAGGCGTTCGCGAGGTAGTCGTGGGCCGCGGCAAGGGTGGCGGTCGTCTCGCGCTCGAAGCCGTCCTCCGCGGGTCGGAGGTGGTAGCGTCGGGTCGAGCGATCCGGCCGCTCGTAGATCCGCACGACTGCACCGGACTCGAGTTGCCGGCGCTCGGCGAGGACGCCGTTTTCGGGTGGGCGCCGGGCCACTCGCCAGGAACTGATCGTGGGGCCGACGAGCGGGTCGAGGACCGCGTCGTAGGCGGCGTGGGCGTCACCGAACCGGGCGAGGCCCGCGTCGGCGGCGGCCGCCGCGACCGGCCCGGCGCGGCCGGCGATCTCCTGCGCGGCCGCGAGTGGATCCCGCGTTGCGAGTCGGGCAAGCCGTGGCTCTCGCTCCTCGACCGCTACCGCGAACCGTGCCGCAGCACCGAACAGGGCCGGCCCGGTGTCCGCGTACAGGCGTTCCAGGCCGTCGCCACGTCGCCGGATGACGTCCGCCTGTCCGTCGCTGAGGGCCGCCGTCACCGCCGCCCGACAGGCCGGCGCATCGCCGAGTGACTCCGCTCCGTCGCAGTCGTCTGTCTCGACGACGAGAGTGTCGTCCTCCAGGCTCGCCCGACAGCCGCAGTGACCGCCCGTCGACTCCTCCGTCCCCCTCAGGAGTGCTCGCACGTCGAACACGGGTCAGCCCGCCCCCTCACCCACGATGTCAGGCCGCCGAACGACGACCGTTCGTTCGCCGTCCAGTCGGCGCAGTTCGAGGACGAGTCGCTGGCGACCCCCTTCGTGGACGGTGAGTTCCTCTCCCGTCGCAGCCAGCGCCACCCCGTTCAGGGTGCGGTGCCGTCGCTCGCCTCCCCGGACCTGCCACCTGACGGCTGCCCCGTCGCCCGGAGGGAGCACCGTGAACTCGGTCACCTGGCTGGCGCCCCACGAACGGACGGGGAGGTGCACCGTCACCCGCGCACGGGCCGGCGAACCGCCGTCGCCGACGACGTCGTTCGAGCGCGCGAGTGACCGCGCGACCGTCTGGAGGCGCTCGACTTCGCCCTCGATTCGCGCGTCGGCGTGCTGGACGCGAACCCGGTCGACCGCCGGCATGCTCGCCCCCAGGAGCGCCGCGGCGAGTGCCAGGCTGACGGCTGCGCGGACCGTCACAGTCGCTCACGGACACGTGCGATCAGTCCCCCGGTAGCTCCGCGTTCGCCGCCGGTCTCGTCGCGTTTCGATCCGGGGCGCCTGTCTGCCGAGCCGCCGTCAGACTCGATCCGGACACGGTGTGACCCGTCGGCAGGGTCGAACTCGTCGAGCGGGCCGCTATCGGCGGCTCGCTGCTGTTCGGGTGGTCGACTGGCCGCGACTTCGGACGCAGGAGCGCTGCCACCCTCCCGTCCCCACGCGTCGCTGTTGCCGCCGTCGGCGGCCGCTCGCTCTCCGGTGGTCCGCTGCCCGCACGACCGACAGACACGGCCGCTTGCGTGTCCGTTGGACTGTTCGGTGGGGAGCGTGCCCGCATCTGCCGCCGGCTGCTGCATGTGCTGCCGCTCCGACGGCTGCCGGTCGGGAGCGGCTTGGGTGTGACTCGTCGCCGACTCGTCCGCAATGTCGTCGACCCGCGCTTCGAGTGACTCGACGGCCGCCAGGGCGGCGTCGGCCTGCTCCTCGACCGACTCGTTGACCGACCGGACGTTCCCGACGTAGCCCCGGAGTGCCTGCGTCGCCGCCTCGACCTCCGCGACGTCTTCCTGGAGGTCCTCGACGGTCGATTCGAGATCCGCGACGCGGTCGGCGGTGGCTGCACCCGCTGCCAGTGCAGTCAGGTCACCCTCCCCGTCGGTCAGCGCCCGTTCGACGGCCGCGACTCGCTCTCTGAGGTCGTCCATGGCCCGGGGTGGCCGCGTGTTCGTACTTGAAGCTACGGCACCTGCCGGCCCCACTCCTGTCAACGGATCGGATCGCTTGCCCAACGTTCATTAGCTGGGTCGATGAAGGTGGGGTGTATGAAGGTCGTCCTGATTGGGATCGGCCAGGCCGGTGGAAAGGTCACCCAGGCCCTGGCCGAGTTCGACTACGACATGGGATTCGAGGCCGTCCAGGGGGCCTTCGCGGTCAACACCGCGGAATCCGACCTCCAGAACCTGGACATCGACACGATGCTGATCGGCCGCGACCGCGTCAAGGGCCACGGCGTCGGCGGCGACAACGAACTTGGTGCCGAAATCATGCAGGCCGAGGCCACCGAGGTCATGGACGAACTCGACGGCCGCATCGCGACCGACGCCGACGCCGTCATCATCGTCGCCGGGCTCGGCGGCGGCACCGGATCCGGCGGGGCCCCCGCCCTCGCCAAGGAACTCCAGCGCGTCTACGAACTCCCCATCTACGTCCTCGGCATCCTCCCCGGACGCGACGAGGGCGCCATCTACCAGGCCAACGCCGGGCGCTCGCTGAAGACCGTCGTCCGCGAGTCGACGTCGACCATCCTCATCGACAACGACGCCTGGCGCAAGAGCGGCGAGAGCATGGAGCAGGGCTACGACGCGATCAACGAGCAGATCTCCCAGCGCATGGGCCTGCTCTTTGCCTCCGGCGAGAACATCGAGGGCGTCGGCGAGAGCGTCGTCGACTCCAGCGAAATCATCAACACCCTCCGCGGCGGTGGCATCGCCTCCCTCGGCTACGCCACCGCGAGCGCCAGTCCGGACGCCGGGGAGAACATCAACACCATCACGAGCCTCACCCGCGAGGCCCTCCTGACCGGGATGAGCCTCCCTCAGGCCGTCGAGGCGGAGGCGGCCCTCCTCGTCATCGCCGGCAAGCCCGACCGCATCGCGCGGAAGGGCGTCGAGCGGGCCCGCAAGTGGCTGGAGGAGGAGACCGGCTCCCTCCAGGTCCGGGGCGGTGACTTCCCGCTTGAGACCGACCGCCTCGCCGCACTCGTGTTGCTCGGGGGCGTCGAGCGTTCCCAACGCGTCGAGGAGTTCATGGACCGCGCCCGCGAGGCCGAGTCACAGAACGACGAGCGGGAGGTCTCTGCCAAAGACGCCTTCGAGAACGAGGACCTGGATCAGCTGTTCTGAGATCACCGTCGTTCACCCCGTCCCGGGCTGGCCGGAGGTGAGCCCTCGACGGGGCTACCAAATCTGGATTAAAATCCGGACGGCAACGCAGTGAGCATCCGACGAAACCACCTGCATCGGTTCGCGCCGTTCGCCGTTCATTAGCGAGGTTTCCCGTCGGTCGACGTCGCTTCGCTCGCGAACCACTTCTCGCAAAATGTAGCACAAAACTCACCGGCGCGAGTGGAACGAGTGCCCAGTGAACCGCGCGCCACCGGCGCGCGGACACCCACTCACCGCTCCTCGCTGTCCAGCACCCGAATCTGGTCCCCACGGACCGTCACCGGAATCGGGACCGTCGCCTCGTAGAGTTCGACGGTGACCTGGTCCTTGCCCTCGTCGATGCGCTGGACCTGGGCCTTCTCACCCTTGAACGGGCCGGCGATGAGTTCGACGATGTCGCCCTCGGCGATGCCCTCGACGTCCGGCTTCGGCGAAAGGAAGTGTTCGACCTCGCCGAGACCGCTCTCGCCGGGCACGACGCCGCGGGCGTGTGGAATCTCGTCCAGGATCCGCTCGAAGACCGACTCGTCGTCGGCCTCGACCATCACGTAGGAGGTCAGTGAATCAGGGGCCAGCGCCGCGTGGATCGAGTCCTCCTCGCGGTTGATGATCATGTCAGCGACGGTGCGCTCCTGGCTGGCCGTCGTCTTGACGGCGTAGATCCCCATCAGGGACCACCCGGCACGAAGGACATGAACAGGAAGATCATGAAGCCGAGTATCCCGACGAGGATGATCCCGGCCCCGGCGATCTTCGCGACCTGCGAGAACTCGGTCCAGGAGGGCGTACTCGCCAGTTTGAGCACGCGGACGTACGAGCTGAGGTCCGTCGGCGTTCGCATGGCGCGGAGTTGTCCGTGCGGGCTTTTCTATCTATTGATGCGTGCCCGCGTTGGAGCTGTCGTGTTCGAGGCTCGCGAACGCAGCACGGAGTAGGCCGTCGGTACGCTCGCGTTACCCGTCCCTCGTCCCTCTGTCTGCCTGGTCGTGGACTGTTACGCAAATGCTGTCGTCGCAGTTCTGCTGACTCGGGAACGACTATCCGGACAGGGGAGGGCCCCTCACGCCGACCGTCGCTGGTGCCGCCAGAGGTCCAGCCCGCCAGCGAGGACGGCGAGGGTGCCGAACGCGAGCAGGACCCAGGCCAGAATCTCGTCGGCACCCGACAGGACTCCGCCGCCGGCCGTCGTGATCCGGTAGTAGTCGTCGCCGCGCACGACGTAGTGATCACCGGAGGCGTCCCCGTAGTGGAACGGATCGATGCGCTCGTCGGCCTGCACGGCGACAGCCTCGCCGGGCGCGTCGATGGCTGTCGCGACGACATCGCGGTCGGATTCCGAGAGGGATTCGACCGGGATGGGACTCTTGCCGTCTGGCACGTCCGACTCGTCGATCAGCTCTGCGACGTGGGTGTACTCGGCCTGTCCGAGGAGTGAGAAGCCGGCCAGCAGGAGGAGCAAGCCGACGACGAAGAGGGCTGCGTGGGCGAGCTGGGAGCGGGAGACCATCGTGGCGGGAGGGAAAGGCTGTGCGGGGTGGGGAGGGGTGGGCTACGGGTGGACCGACTATTCGACGTAGTCGATGTCCTCGCCGACCTGCTTCGCTGCCTGCTCGCGCTCGGCCTCGCTCTTGCCGTAGATCTGCGGGCTCTCGACGCCCGTGACGACGATCATCGTCTCCATCTTGCCCTCGAACTGCTGGTTCACGCTGGCGCCCCAGATGATCCGCGCGTCGGGATCGATGCGGTCGTAGATCTCCTCGACGACGCCCTCGGCCTCCTCGATTGACATGTCCGGGCCACCGACGACGTTGACGAGCGCGGAGTTCGCCCCGTCGAACTCGACGTCGAGCAGGGGCGAGCGGAGGGCAGAGCG
>Ga0207756_100378_pt1 | contig 16698 bp, 19 predicted proteins | sample A23M1SouthBayCA_FD_187748 | JGI IMG/M metagenome (GOLD analysis project Ga0207756, IMG submission 187748) | Aerobic enrichment media microbial communities from Eden Landing Ponds, California, USA - A23 M1 (3) (SPAdes) | ecosystem: Environmental > Aquatic > Marine > Unclassified | place...
CGTCCGCGTTCTCGCCCCACTCGTAGAAGCCGTCCGCGAGGACGAGACACCGGCCCGCCGCAGCATCGGCGTCGGTGGACTCACCGGCGGTCCCCACGCCCGCGACGGCGTCCCGAAAGCTCGGCTTCTCGGTGAGGGTCTCCGCCCGGGCGTTGATCGGGGCGTGCCCGTCGTCGTCCGCCCAGGTGGGGAGCAGGCCCCACTCTGCGGCCTGGATGCGCTCGGGTTCTTCGTCGGTGACGACCGGCAAGGCCTGCCCCGGCGCGGCGTTGTACCGCCGCTCGTGGGGGTAGTCGAACGTCGCGTCGAAGCGCTCCTCTATGTCCTCGGCCGGCGCGAAGAGGCTGAACCGACCACACATGGCTGGGGGGTTGGTATCCCCATCGCATAAGCGTTCCACCGGGACTCGCAGGGCCGGTCGGAGATCGCACGACGCTTTTTGTAGGGTCGCGACGAAGCCACGCCCGAGATGGCCGCAGAGCCCGCCTTTGACATCCCCTCGCGCCCGACGCGCCGCTACCCGGGACCGGGCGGCGTCGAGTACGAGGGCGGGACGCGGTTCGGTCTCGAGCCGACGGCGTCGCTCGACACCTCCCTGCAGGCCCTCGTCGAGTCCGTCCTCGATTCTGGCCCCTACAGACACGGCGACTTCCTCGAACTGCCGATGCCCCTGTACCTCGTCCGGGACGACGAGACGACCGACGTCTTCCGGGTCGCGATCCGCGACGGGACGGTCTGGCTGCACGTCCTGCCGGAGACCGAGTCCGGCGGCCTCCGGGCGTTCTACGACCGCCTCCGAGCCGCGACGGACTGCGACTGGACGGTGGACCGAGAGGTGCTGGACTGACCGCCACCGCCGCTCGTCGCCCCGTGGATCTCGCGCCAAACCCATAACCGGTATAGGCCCGCCTCACCTTCTCGCGTGCATGACCGTCTCGCGCGAGGTCGAACTCGAGGGCCACATCATCGACTCCGGGATGGTAGGTACGGCCATGGGCATCATCATGGACATGGGCGGGTCCTTCGAGGTCGAGGAGTTCACCATCGGTCGCCACGAGACCGCACACTCCTACGCGCGCCTGCTGGTCGAGGCACCCGACGAGGAGACGCTCCAGTCGATCGTCCACGAACTCCACCAGAACGGCGCCAACCCCTCCGACCCGCGCGACGCCGACCTCGTCCCCGCGCCGGACGACCAGGTCGTCCCCGAGGGCTTTTACTCGACGACGAACCACCCGACCGACGTTAGGATCGACGGCGAGTGGCTCACCGTCGAGGACATCGAGATGGACTGTGCCGTCGTGGTCTCGGACGGCGAGACCCCCCGGGCCTTCACCAAGGTCCTCAACGCAATCGAGGAGGGCGACCTCGTGGTCACCGGCGAGACCGGGATCCGCGTGCGTCCGCCCGAGCGCCCTCGCGGGACGGAGGGCGCCTTCGGGTTCATGCAGGGAGGCGTCTCCTCGGAACGCCCGAGCGAGTCGACCATCGCCTCTATCGCGGAGGCCATCGAGGAGACCAAGCGCGAGGGCGGGGAGGTCCTCGCGGTCTGTGGGCCCGCGCTGATCCACTCCGGCGCGCGCGAGGACATGGCCCGCCTCGTCCGCGAGGGCTACGTCGACATGCTCTCGTGTGGCAACGGCTTCGCCGTCCACGACCTCGAGCGGGACCTCTACGGGACGTCCTTGGGCATGGACACCGAGAGCCTGGACCACCCGCGGAAGGGCCACAAGCACCACATCTACACCATCAGCGAGATCATCCGCGCCGGGGGGATCGACGAGGCCGTCGCGGACGGCACCGTCGGCTCCGGCGTCATGTACGAGTGCGAGACCAACGACGTCCCCTACGTCATCGCGGGCTCGATCCGCGACGACGGGCCCCTACCCGAGACGATCACCGACGCCATCGAGGCCCAGAACGCCATCCGCGAGCAGGCCCACCGCGCGGACCTCGTGCTCATGCTCGCGACGCTACTGCACTCCGTTGCGGTGGGCAACTGCCTCCCCTCGACGACCCGGACCGTCTGCGTCGACATCAACCCGGCGACGGTCACACAGCTCCTCGACCGCGGCAGCGATCAGGCCGTCGGGATGGTCACCGACATCGGGACCTTCGTGCCAATCCTCGCCGAAAACCTCTTCGACGAGCGCTGAGGCCGTCGAGGCGAGAACTGCAGTACGGTGGGTTTTCAGACGCCGTCCAGCGTCTCCCGTAAGGAGCGGATCGAGGCGAAGGCCTCGTCGATTTCTGTGGCGGCACGCTCACCGACGTCGGCTTCCACGTCGTGGAGTTTCGATTCGATGCGCGCGAGACGGCCGTGGTCCGGATCGCGGTCGGCCTCGGCGAGGTCCCGTAGCTGGGCGGCCACGTCACCGAGCCGGTCCGCTGCGGAATCGTCGTCCGTCGACTCCCCGGCCGCGTCCAGCCGGTCTGCTGCCGTCGCTAGTTCGGAACGGGTCATAATCCGATCCTCGGCCGGACCAGCGAAAACCGTTGTGGTCGGACCGCCGATCAGTCGGAGACCAGCGGAATGCACCGAACGGGGAGATCCGACTCGAGGAGGAGGTTCTGTGCGGTGGAGCCAAACACCATCTTGCCCACCGGCGAGCGCTTGCGGATGCCGATGACGTACTCGTCGACTTCCCAGTCGTCGGCGCAGTCGAGGAACTCCTCGACGGGCGCCTTGCCCCGCACGAGCTGGTGCTGTTCGACCGGCGCGAGGTCGGAGAGGCCTTCGACGAGGACTTCCAGAGCCTCCTCGCCCTCGAGGATCTCGTCCTCGCTCGTGTCATCGCCACCTACCTGGGAGTTAATCACGTAAACCTCGTCACCGTCCTCGAGGGTGTCGAGGAGGTACTCGAGGATTTTCTCGCTCGTTTCGACGCTGTCGGTCCCTACCAGCAGTCGCGTCATGAATCCGGTTTCGAGGGGACGGCCCTTAAAACTACATTGCCTGGACCGACGCCCGAGCGGCACCTGGCCGAGATCCAGGGGTGCTTCGCGGCCTGCGCCACGGTCACGCCCGCTTACCCAAAATAATCGGGTACGTAACTTTGCCCGCCTCGGGTGGTAGGTAGTAGCGTGAAGCCGACCCAGATCCGCCGCGGGCGGACCATCCACCGCGAAACGGGGACGACGTTCTACTACGCCACCCGGCTGCTCCCGGCCAGGGTCCGCGACGAGGTCTACGTCCTCTATGGGTTCTTCCGGCTGGCCGACGAGGTCGTCGACGGGGAGGAGGACACGTCGGCAGCCGCCAGACGCGAGCGCCTCGAGGACCTGCGCGCGGCCGCTCTCGGCCATCGGCCCGCAGACGACCCGGTCGTCGCGGCCTTCGCCGACCTGGTCGACGACGCCGGCATCCCGGCCCGGGAGGTCGACGCCTTCGTCGACGCCATGCTGGCCGACGTCGACACCGACCGCTACGAGACGCCGGCTGCCCTCGACGGCTACGTCCATGGGTCCGCGGCGGCCGTCGGGCACATGCTCTCGGCGGTGATGGGAATCGACCCCGAGGGTCCCGCTCGACCCCACGCCGCGGCTCTCGGCGAGGCCCTCCAGTTGACGAACTTCGTGCGCGACGTCCGGGAGGACTACCGGGACCTCGGCCGCATCTACCTCCCTCAGTCGACCCTGGACGCCCACGGCGTCGACGAGGCCGACCTGGCGGCGGAGGCCGCCTCGCCGGCACTCCGGGCGGCCGTCAGAGACGAACTCCGCCGGGCGGAGGCGCGCTACCAGACCGGTGTCGCCGGCATCGAGTATCTCCCTGCCGACTGTCGGTTCCCGGTCCTCCTGGCAGCGACGCTCTACGCCGAACACCACCGCCTGATTCGCGACCGCGACTTCGACGTCCTCGCCGAGCCACCGTCGCTGTCCACCCCCCGGAAGCTCGCTGTCGTCGCCCGGACGTGGTGGCACTGGCGCCGCACGCGAGACCCGGTTCGGGCCTTCGAGCGGGCCAGCGCCGTCCCCGAGTCACCACTGGATGCACCCGTGAACGACGTCCCCCGGACCGTCGTCACGGACGAGGCAACGCCGGACCCTACTCGCTGATCGCTCCCGGCCGCTCGGTGGCCCGGAAGTCGAGGCGTCCGAGCCGCGCCAGCGCCACCCCGAAGCCGCCGACGACGAGGACGGGAATCCAGCGCCCAGTGGCCAGCGCGACCGCGCCCCAGAGGAGCGCGAAGCTCAGCAGGTCGTCCAGCGCGAACGGACAGGCAGCCAGTCGCTCGCGAAGCGCCTCACCCGACAGGGCCAGGTCCACGAGGACGACCCCGACGGTGGCACTCAGGAGCCAGCCGGCGTAGTTCGAGAGCGGCACGCCGTAGTAGACCCCCGTCTCGGCATACGACCAGAGGCCGACCGCCACCGCCGCGGGATCGAGCGCGAGGTCGACGGCGAGGACGACCGCGACCGTCGCCGGCAGCCGGTAGCGCGCCAGGTGCGAGCGCGGGCCGAGCGCGAGCACCGAGAGGAGGTAGGCGTCGATCACCAGCGGGACGAAAAACAGCGGCAGCCCGACGGGGACCCCGCCCGGCAGCATCGGGCCGAGGGCCACTTCGTAGACGAACCGGCCGTAGGGCCAGCCCGTGTGGACGCCGAGGAACTCGATCAGGTAGGCGTAGCTCCCGAGCGCCCCCAGGGCCGTGACGGCCCGCCGGTCCAGGAGGGGAGCGATGGTGGCCACGACGGGGAGACGCATCACGAGCGCACCGACGACGAGCAAGAGCGGCTGGAAGGCCAGCGCCGGCGGGAGCCACCCCCAGGCGCTGGCGATCATGAGTGCCGCGCCGACGAGCGGGAAGACGACGGCGATGGTGACGCGGTTGTCGGTGACCAGCCGATCGAGGCGGGCCTCGAGGGCCCGGCGGTCAGGCGACACCGACGACCCTCCAGAGGCCAGCGAGCGTCAGGACCATCCCCAGCAGCCCGTTCACGAGCGGAAACCACGCGTAGGCGCGGTCGATCTCGACGTCGGCGAGGCCGACGGCGGTCCCGAGGACGGGATAGGCGCCAAAGAGCAGCCCCAGCGCCGGTGCGTGGACGGCCGCCAGGAGCGCCGCCGCGAGCCAGCACCCGACGCAGTACGCCAGCGCGCCTGCCTGGCCGAGTACGGTCGCGGTCGTCGCCACGCCGGCGGCACGGTCCGGTTCGACGTCGGGGATGGCCGAGAACGTGTGCATAGCCATCGTCCACAGCCAGCCCGCGGCGACCACGACGAGCGGCGGGGCGACGCCGGCTACGGCGACGTACCCGGCCACGCCGGGGAGGACGTACAGGCCGTTCGAGACCGAGTCGAGCGGCGGCCGGCCCTTGAACCGAAACGGCGGGGTGCTGTAGGCGACCGCGAGCGCGAGGAAGCCGAGGACCGAGCCCGCAGCCAGGGCGCCGCCGCGGTTCGAGACGAAGAGCGCGGCGAGCCCGAGCCCGAGCGCCCCAGCCGTCAAGACGACGGCCCAGACCCATCGGCTTTCGCGGTACTGGACCTCCGGCCCGGCCTCGCTCTTTCGGGGGTTGTGGGCGTCGACGGGGGCGTCGAAGCGATCGTTGACGCCGTAGAGAAAGAGGTTCGCCGGGAGGAGGAAGTAGCCGACCACGGCGAGTGGGCCGAGGCCGAGGAGGTCACCCGGATCTCGGGCCGCCCAGGTGACGCCGACCAGCGCCGGGCCGGCCAGGTACAGCCAGAACCGCGGGCGAGAGGCCGCGAGCAGGTACCGGGCGAGCGATCCCCTGCTCGGCTCGTCTGCGCTTTCGTATAGCGATTGACGCTTCATGCGCCGCCGAGGTCCTCGCTGACGGCCGCTGCAGCGTGTTCGCCGCTGATCAGGCACATCGGCACGCCGATGCCCGGCGTGGTGTACGCGCCGGCGTAGTACAGGCCGTCGACGACCGACGAGCGGTTCGACGGGCGCAACAGTGCGGTCTGGCGCAGGGTGTGGGCCAGGCCCAGGGCCGTCCCCTCCGTCGCGTTGTACCGCTCGGTGAACTCGCTGACGCAGAAGTCCTCCTCGACGACGATCCGGTCGCGGAGGTCCACCCCGGTGTGGGCGGCCAGACGGTCGAGGACCAGTTCGCGGTAGGCGTCGCGGGACTCCTCGCCGTCGTCCAGGCCCGGCGCGATCGGCACCAGGACGAACAGCGTGCTGTGGCCGGTCGGTGCCACGGTGTCGTCGGTGGTGCTCGGCGCGCAGACGTAGAACGCGGGGTCCTCCGGCCACGCGGGCTCCTCGAAGATCTGCTCGAAGTGGCTGTCCCAGTTGGTCGGGAAGACGAGCGAGTGGTGGGCCAGTGGCTCGACGTCCCCCTCGACCCCGAGGTAGAGCAGGTACGCCGAGGGCGCGTAGGTGCGGGAGTCCCAGTAGGCATCGCCGTACTCGCGCTGGTCGGCGGGCAGGAGGTCCCGCTCGACGTGGGCGTAGTCGGCGTTGACGACGGTCGCGTCGGCGGTGTGGGACGCCAGGTCGGCGGTCTCGACGCGGACGCCGCCCGGCCGCTCGGCGATGCCCGTGACCTCGCGGCCGGTCTCGTAGGTGACGCCGAGGTCGCGGCCCAGGTCGACGAGGGCGTCGACGACCGACCCGATGCCGCCCGACGGGTAGTACACGCCGAGGTTCACGTCGACGTGGGTCATGATGTTGTAGAGGGCTGGGGTCGTCGCGGGTGACCCGCCCAGGAAGACCAGCGTGTACTGGAGGAGCTGGCGGAGCTTGGGGTGGTCGACGAATTTGGCCACGTGGTCCTCCATGGACCCCAGCAGCGAGAGACCGACGGGGGCCGCACGGAGGACGTCGGGATCGGCGTAGTCCCGCAGCCGGTGTCGGTCCTCGTAGACGAACTGCGGCATGGCCGTCTCGTAGTGTCGCTGGCTCGTCTCGAGGTACTCCGCCAGCGCGTCACCCGCCCCGGGTTCGTAAGACTCGAAGACCGCCCGGAGCTGCTCGCGGTCCCCGGTGACGTCGACCCGGTCGCCGTCCGTGAAGAACACGCGGTAGTGGGGCTCGAGGTGCTCGAGGTCGTAGAAGTCGCCGGATTCGTGGTCGAAGTGGGCGAAGAAGCGTTCGAAGACGTCGGGCATCATGTACCAGGAGGGCCCCATGTCGAAGCGAAAGCCCTCCCGGTGGAGGCGGCTCGCGCGGCCGCCCAACTGGTCGTTCTTCTCGAGGAGGCGGACGTCCCCGCCAGCGTCTGCGAGGTACGCTGCCGCCGAGAGCCCCCCGACGCCGCCACCGACCACCGTCACCGACGTCCCGGCGAGTTCGCTCATCGAGCGTGTGTTCGGGAGCGCCACCCAAAAGACACGGCCCCACACTGTTGGGGTCGCGCGACTCGCCGTCCCGACTGGCCGAGCCGCGGTCCCGGCGCCGGTCGTCGGGGACCGCACGAACCGCTGGACTTATGTGAAACAATGACTGAAAGATAGCTAATGGCTATTAACAATTCGGGGGAAATTAATAACTCCGTGTGGGGGCGGTCGGCTGCCGGTCTCGGTGGGGCACTGCTCCTGGTCGCGGTGTCGGGGGTCACCCTCCTGGCCCCGGTTCCCAAGGTGCTGGCCATCTCGTGGGTGGCCTTCGTCGCCATGGTCGCTGGCGGCTTTTTGGGGGCCAGGACGCGCACGACGAGTCCGACGCGACTCGTCTGGGGCTACGGCCTGGCCAGCGGGGCGATGGTGACGAGCGCCGCGGTCTTCCTGCTCCCCCAGGCGATCGGACTCGATCCGCGCGTCGGCGGGTTCGGCGTCGCTGCCGGCCTCCTGGCCGGCTACGGCGGCCACGTCGTCGGCCACCGCCTCGCACACGTCGACGTCGGCCTCGAGATCACCGCCGCCCAGATCACGGCCCACGCCCTGTCGGCCGGCATCATCATCGGGCTGGTCTACGGGTCGATGCCCGCACTGGGACTCCTGCTCGGTCTCGCCATCGTCTCGCACAAGGGGCCCGCGGGCTACGCCGCGGCCAATCGCCTGCGACGAGCCGACAAACCGGTTTCGTCACTCCTCCTCCCTGCAGCCGGGGTGGGCCTGACCGCGATTCCCGCTGCGATGTTGCCCGTCCCGCAGGTGCCCGTCGTCAGCGCCGCGGTCTTCGGGTTCGCCGCCGGCGTCTTCCTCCACGTCGCGATGGACTTTCTCCCGACCTGCGAGGTCGGCGGGGAAGTCCACGACGTCTGTGGCCTGACCGAGGACTCTCACGCCCTGCTCGACCGGCTGCGGATCCACGCGGTCGCCAGCACGGTCGTCGGCGGGTTCGCCGTCTTCGTGGCCTGGCTCGCCGTCGGGACGACGCCGGTCTGATCAGAGCGCGCGTCGCGTCTCGGGATCGTCCAGGTCCCAGAGCACCGCAGGGAGGAAGGCGTCGAGGTGGTCGATCACGCGGCGGTCGCTGACGTCGAGGCCCTCGCAGTGCTCGTGGGCCTCCTCGCGGATCGAGACGTGGATGTCCTCGCCCTCGACGCTGACGTGCAGCGGGAAGACCGAGCAGCGGGCGGGCTTCCAGTCGTGCTCGTCGTGAAGCGCACAGAGCCCGTCGTCCCGGAGGAAGAAACACGCCTCGCCGTCCGCACCGACGTGTTCGTCGCGGTCCTTCGTCTCTTTCCGGACGAAGTCCGCGCCCCGAACCTGCGTGGTCGCCTCCGCGAGGGAGGCACACTCGGCGAGCTGGAGGAAGTCGGGCTCGTAGAGGAGGACGCCGTGGTGACAGCACCAGGTGCACTCATCGACGCACTCGAAGGTCAGCGCCGGATCGAAGTCGACGACGGCCTCCTTGCCAGGGTGGACCTCGACGTGGGGCGCGGAGTCGGACGACACGGCTGTCACTTGTGGACCGCCCGCGAAAAAGGCCGCGCTCCCCAAACTCCCCGCTCTCCTGGCTATCGGTCCGTCGTCGACGGATTCCCGCCGTCGGCGTCATCGTGGGTCACCTGGACGACGCCGCTCACGAGGAGGATCGTGGTCCCGAAGATCGCACCCGAGACGTAGTCGTTGTACAGCAACGACTCTGGCAGGACGACGAACGCGGCGATGGCGAGCGCCACGATGGCGACGCTGGCACAGGTCGTCCGTGCGCAGGTCGCGGCCGCGTCTTGGAGGGACATAGAAACAGTGTCATCCCGAGAAATATATAGCCGTTGTGGTCCCTGGCCTCTCGCTGGTCGCGACCGGGCTCCCATCCGGCGGTTATCGTCTCTCTGTACCGGCGCAGATCCACGTGCCAGCCCGGCCCTGACACCAGGGCGGCGGAGTTGGGGCCACGGCCCACAACAGTTTCACTTACTACCTGAACGCCTGCGGTTCGATCGCCGTGCCCCGCGTCCCCAATTGGCAGGAACTCGCATCCGTCGTCGACTCGATCGGTTCCGGACCGGGCCCAGACCAGCAAACACTTGTCCGAACTGGCCGAGGCGTCGGTATGGCTACGACGTATCTGCCCTACGCGCTACTCGCGATGGGGGCGTACGCGCTCGTTTCCCCGCTCATGCGCGTCGCGACGACCGGTCCCGGTGCGGTTCCGAGTGACGTCGCCGTCGCCGTGTCCAACTTACTGCTCGTCGCGATGGCGTTCGCCGTCCTGTGGTACACGGACCAGGGCTTCGCGTCCCATCTGGCCTCGCCGAAGATCGTCTACGTGCTCGCGGCGGGCTTCTTTCTTGGCGTCGGGATTCTCGCACTGTACCGGGCCCTCGCGCTGGGTCCCGTGAGCGTGGTCACGCCCATCTTCGCGATGTTTCTCGTGTTCTCCTCGATCATCGGGTTCCTCGTGTTGAACGAGGAGTTCACCGCGCGGAACGCGCTCGGCATCGCCTTCGCCGTGCTCGCCGTGTACTTCGTCTCGGGCGCGTGAGGACGGCCGCGACGTACCCTGTCTTCACGAGGGCCTAATCGCTCAGTTGTACTCCCGCCAGCGGTGGCCACACTCCTTACATTTGAAAAACCGCGTCGGCGGTTCGTCTGCCGAGCCCGTCTGCTTGATGGTGTACCAGGCCTCGTCGTGCCCGCACTCCTCGCAGGTGACGTCGTCAGCAGTGGGCTTGCCCTCGAAGTCCGCACCCTCTTCGGTCTCGATGAGTTCGTCGCCCGACTGCTCCTCGGTCGAGACAAAGTCGTCTGCGCGGTCCTGGTCTTTTGCGACGCGGGCGCCACACGACGAACAGACCATCTCGTCGCCGTCGGCGTGCATCAGCGACCCGCACTCCTCACAGAACTGCACGCTGACACCTCCGTGGCCCGTCCGCCGCGGCTGCGTGGCTCGCCATGGGTAGGCTGACTCGTGGAGCCACCGAGAAAGACGTTTCGGGCACCGCTCGATCGTCCTCAGCGGTCCGTGCTATCGCCGCGTTCGAGGTCCCGGCGCTCGGCGACGACGGGACAGTCGACCAGCCGAACCGTCTCCGCGTCGAGGAAGGACAGGATCTCGGTCCCGTCGTGGGAACAGGTGACGTCCGGTGGCGCCGAGAAGTACGTGCAGGTCTCACAGTAGCGGTGCTTGGACACCTCGGCGTACGTCCGGCCGCCGGCGTCGGCAACCGAGCCGCGGGCCTGGGCGTCCGAGATGGCCGCCCAGACCTCGTCCCCGTCGACGTCGCCGACGTCGACGTGTCGCAGCGAACTCTCCGGTGAGGTGAACGGGTCGTCCGACGACGCCGGTCCGCCGCTGTCGACCTCCGGCGTCCCGGGCCCGATACTTCCTGCCGGATCGAATCCAGACTCCGCGTCCGGCCCTGTCGGGTCGGTGGGACCGCCCGAGTCATCCACCGGGGTCGCCCCCACGTTGGGGTCGGGGCCTTCATCCTTTGGTGGCGCTCCCGCATCGGCGTCGGCCCGCTCTTCGTCCTGCGGTGACGACCCCGCGTTGGCCGCTGCCCGCTCGTCGTCGTCCGGGTCGGCCAGGGACTCGAAGGGATCGCCCTCCCGGTCGCCTGCGGACTCCTCGAGGCGGCCGAACGGGTCGCGGTCCGGCTCGTCGTCACTCATCGCTCCTCACCGGATTCGAGCTGTGAGGCCGCGAGCAACCGTGGCTTGCCGAAGAAGCCACTCGACGGCGCGACCTCAGTGACCGTGGCGTCGCAGTGGGGGCAGGTGGGGTCGGTCAGGAGCCCGATTTCGACGCCCTCGCCACACCGTTCACACCGGGCCCGCGAGACGTCGGCCTCGGCGGCCGAGCGCTTGAGCTGTTCGAGGGTCGCGGAGTCGGCTCGCTTCTCGTGGGCCTCGCGGAGGTCGCTGACCACCCAGGCGACCGTCTTCAGCCGCTCTTGCAGTTCCTCGACGGTCCGGACGTCCTCGGCTGCTCCCGGTTCGAGGGCCTCGACGGTGGTTTCGAGATCCGACAGGCGGGACTCGAGGGCACCCAGTTCGTCCTCCAGGTCGGTGACGCGACCCCCGAGGGCGTCGACCCCGGCCAGTTCCTCGTGCCTGTGGTCGGCGGGTGCCTTTTCGTCGGCCTCCTGCTTGACCTGGATTACCCGCTCGCGGACGTCCTCGAGCTTCTCGTGGAAGTCCGTCTCGGCGGTCTCGATTCGCTCTGCGAGCCGGGCCTCCGTGGCCTCGAGGTCGTCCTCGTGGGCGTGGAGGGCCTCGTCGACGGCGTCCCCCACCGCGTCCCCGAAGGCGTCCGTGGCCGCAACCGCGGCTGCCAGGCCGTCGACGTCCGCGGTCCCGTCGACGGCGTCCGCCTCGCGGGCGGCCGTGAGGAGTCGCACCAGGACAGCCTCGTGGTCGACACCCAGCTCTCGGGCTCGTTCGTCGAGCCACGCTTCGAGCTCGGGGCCGAGGGAAACCGTGACGGCTGCTTCCTCGGTCGACTCACTCGCCATACGGGTGCGCTTACGCTAGCGGGTAGTTAAGCGTTTGCCGCCAATTTCGAGAAACGATAGGTCGCCGACCGCACGACGCGATCAGGGCCCGGCGGGACGTAGGGTGTGCTTACCGGATCTTGCGGACGTCGCTGATGTCGAAGCCGGCGTCGCCGAGTTCGGTCTCGAACTGGACGATGTCCTCGTCTTCGAGTTGCGAGAGGACGCCGCGGAACGACTGGACGATCATCGTCCGCGCGCGCGTGCTCCCGCCGGTCTCCCACTGGAAGCGCATCACGCCGTTGCAGGCGTCGACCAGTTGAGCGTGTCGCCTTGGCGAGAGCGCCTCGTGGTTGGCGTGGAGGAGAATCAGTCCGTTCCACTCGTGGGCCGCCCGCTGGAGGCCGCGCACGAGGTAGTTGACGTCCGCCCAGTCGACGTCGTCACCGATCGCCCCGGTCAGGTCTGTCAGGGAGTCGATCACGACGATGCCGCCAGGAGCACGCTTGCTCAACTCGGTTCCCAGGGCGGAGAGGAGCCCCTCGCGCTCCTCGTGGCGCTTCCGGAGGTCGGTGATGTCCGGCGTCTCCTCGGCGTACCAGTCCCGGGGGACGGGACTCACGTGGAAGTACTGGCGCGTGAGCGAGGCGAACTCGATGGCGTCTAGCGCCGGTTCGGCGACGTCCGGGTCCATCGCCATGGTGATCTCGTCGCAGAGTTGCTCCTCCGTCGCCGTGAACGAGAGGTAGTGGATCCCGCCGGGGAGTTCGGCGTTGCCCGCCAGGTCACCGTAGTGGAGGTCGAACAGGTCGTGGTCGAGCGACGCGAGTCCGTTCATCACCGCGCAGGTATACATGAACTCCCGGGAGCCGGCCCCTGCCTCGCCCGACAGGAGGACGACGCTGCCCGCCGGCGCCCCGCCGTTGACGATGCCGTCGAGCTGTTTGATGCCGAACGGGACCCGATCCATACGCCTGCAAGCGGAGCCCGCCGCATAAAACTGTTCGCGGAGTCGCCCGACGAGCCACTCGCGCGTTGCCCCCTACTCGACGCTCGCGCCCCGGTTGCGAGGTGCGACGACGCAGACGTCGGCCGTCGCATCGATGGCACCGACTGCGTGGTGTGCGGCCGCCTCGGCCGCGGCGACGTCGCTTTCGGTCGTGATCCCGTAGACGGCCGGGCCCCAGGAGGACTGATCTGCGCCGGCGATGGCGGGGGCGTCGGTCAGCGCTTCGACGAGGCGGCCGGCCGGCGGTCGGTAGACGCCCCCCTGTTCGTCCGCGTACCACGCGCCGTTGAGTCTGCCGAGGCGCGCGGCCGCGGCACCGAAGGCGCGGTGGTCTCCCTCGGCCAGGGCCGGGAGGAGCCGTCGCGTCAGGAGCGTGGCGATCTCGTCGGCGATGCCGGGGTCCGCACGTTCGACGACGGCCCGCATCTGCCGGTCCTCGGGCACCCCGCTCGGTCCTCGCTCGCCGTCGGGGACGACCAGCACGAATCGCCAGTCGGCTGGCACCGACGCGTCGACGATCGGACGGGGGACCGTCCAGTCCCCGGGGTCCGGTGGCGCCGTCGTGAACCGCTCCGTCGGGTGGCCGGCGTCGACGACGAACCCTCCCGACTCGAACGTCGCCACGCCGACGCCGCTTCGCCCGCCACGGCCGATATCCGGCGCGAGGTCCATCGGATCGACCGTTCGGCCGTAGGCACGCCCGACCGCGACGAGGCAGGCAAGCGCCAGTTGGGTGCCGCTACCGAGGCCGACGTGGCGCTCGAAGCGCGTTTCGACCTCGACTGTGGCACCTGGAACTCCGAGCGCGTCCACGGCGTCGGCGACGTAGGGCTCGACGGCCTCGTCGTCACACGCCACCGTCTCCGACCGCTCCGCCGAGAGCCGGATCCGGGGCTCGTCGAGCGCCAGGCCGACCCCGCCGTAGAGGCGCTCGTGGGCCAGCGCGAGGTTCTGGAAGCCGAGGTGGAGCCTGGCGCCGGTCTCGACGGTGACCATGGGCGTCATCCACGCGGCGGGGATTTCAACGTGCGGTCTCGGCCTGACGACGGGGCGTCTCGATTCGTCGGAGCGGACGGCCGAACTTAAGGCCGGCCGGGTCCACGGTCCGGTATGAGTCAGCAACACCAGGAGCGAGACGCTCCGGGAGACAAGCCCGACGACTTCCCGAGCAAGGAGGTCACCGACGGGCGCGACCAGGCCCCGAGCCGGGCGATGTTCCGCGCGATGGGCTACGACGACGAGGACCTCTCCTCGCCGATGGTCGGCCTGGCCAACCCGGCTGCCGACATCACGCCCTGTAACGTCCACCTCGACGACCTCGCGGATACTGCCTACGACGGCATCGACGACGCCGGGGGCATGCCCATCGAGTTCGGCACCATCACTATCTCCGACGCCATCTCGATGGGGACCGAGGGGATGAAGGCCTCGCTGATCTCGCGGGAGATCATCGCCGACTCCGTCGAACTCGTGGCCTTCGGCGAGCGGATGGACGGCCTCGTCACCATCGGCGGCTGCGACAAGAACATGCCCGGGATGATGATGGCCTCGATCCGGACGGACCTGCCGAGCGTCTTCCTCTACGGCGGGTCGATCATGCCGGGCGAACACGACGGCCGCGAGGTCACCATCCAGAACGTCTTCGAGGGCGTCGGCGCCGTGGCCGAGGGCGACATGACCGAAGCGGAGTTCGACGACCTGGAACGCCACGCTTGCCCGGGCGCGGGCTCCTGTGGCGGGATGTTCACCGCCAACACGATGGCCGCCATCTCGGAGGCAATCGGCTTTTCCCCGCTGGGCAGCGCGAGTCCCCCGGCCGAGGCGGAGTCTCGCTACGAGGCCGCCCGCGACGCCGGCGAACTCGCCGTCGAGGTCGTCCAGGAACGCCGGAAGCCCTCGGACTTCCTCTCGAAGGCGTCCTTCGAGAACGCCATCACCCTCCAGGTCGCCATTGGCGGGTCGACCAACGCCGTCCTCCACCTGCTCGCAATGGCCGCCGAGGCCGGGATCGACCTCGACATCCAGGACTTCAACCGGATCAGCGAGCGCACGCCGAAGATCGCGAACCTTCAGCCCGGCGGCGAGCGCGTGATGAACGATCTCCACGAGGTCGGCGGCGTCCCCGTCGTCCTGAACGCCCTCTACGAGGCGGGCCTGCTGGACGGCGACGCGCTGACGGTCACCGGCAACACCATGGCCGAAGAACTCGAGGCACTCGACCCGCCGGCCATCGCGGACCTGGACGCCGACTTCCTCGAACCGGTGGACGACCCCATCCACGAGCGCGGCGCCATCCGCATCCTCACCGGGAACCTCGCACCGGACGGCGCCGTTATCAAGATCACCGGCGAGGACCACCTCCACCACGAGGGCCCCGTCCGGGTCTTCGAGGACGAGGAGGGCGCCATGGAGTACGTCCAGGAGGGTAACGCCGAGGCCGGGGACGCCATCTGCATCCGCAACGAGGGCCCCCGCGGCGGACCAGGCATGCGCGAGATGCTCGGCGTCACGAGTGCCGTCGCCGGCCACGGCCACGCCGAGGACATCGCGCTGTTCACCGACGGCCGGTTCTCCGGGGCGACCCGCGGCTTCTCCATCGGTCACGTCGCGCCCGAGGCGTTCGTCGGTGGACCAATCGCCGCACTGGAGGACGGCGACGTGGTCACCATCGACGTCGACGCGCACGAACTGTCGGTCGACCTCACCGACGAGGAGATCGGACGGCGGCTCGAGGAGCGGCCCGAACCGGAACCCAACTACACCGATGGCGTCCTCGCGAAGTACGCCCGGGACTTCGGGTCGGCGGCCAACGGCGCCGTGACGAATCCCAGCGCGACCTGGGACTGAGCGCCGGCCTCGTTTTTTACCCGGTTGTCGCGTACCCTCCGAGCGTGTCAGCGACGAGTGCCCCTTCGGCAAGAAAACATTTATATGTTAAATGCCTCAGAACGATATCAAACACTTCCAGGGCCGCGCGGGTCGACCCGTGAGAAGTCGTGGCAGTTGCCGACTGTCCGTTCCGGAGCGAAACGCCCATTGTATGGTCGCCGAAGGCTGAGGCATGCGCCGTCGCGCGCTCCTCGCGCTAGTCGCCGTGCTTGCGCTCACCGGCGGATGCCTGGACGTGGTCGTCACGACGAGCGACGGCGGTGACGTCCGGAACGCAACCGTCACGCACGTCGTCGACGGGGACACCGTCGACGTGCAGTTCGCGGACGGCTCCACCGACCGCGTTCGACTGCTGGGCGTCGACACGCCGGAGGTCCACGTCGAGACAGAACCGTACAACTTCGAGGGAGTGCCGGACACCGAGGCGGGCCACGCCTGTCTCCGTCGCGCCGGCCACAACGCGAGCGCGTTCACGGAGGACCTCGTCGGCGGCGAGCGGGTGCGCGTCGAGACGGACCCAACCGCCGACCGCCGCGGGGGGTACGACCGCCTGCTCGCGTACGTCCACCACGACGGAACGTCGCTGAACTACGCCCTCCTCGAGGGCGGCCACGCTGGCGTCTACCCCTCGACGTTTCAGGAACGCGACCGCTACGAGGCGGCTGCGAGCGCGGCCCGCGACGCGAATCGCGGGCTCTGGCGCTGTCGGTCGGCCGGGTGATGGTTGCGTGTGCAGGCCCTCGGGTCAACACGCGCGGTCCCCCAGACTGGCCCAATGACCGAACCGAGCGACGACGAACTGCTGACCCGGGAGACCAGGGCGTTGGGCGCCGGCGTGGCCGGTGCGCTGCTCGCGGGCGTGGTGATGGGCGTCGTCTTCCAGTTCACGACCGACGTCATCTCGGTCCTCGGGTCCTTCGCGGGGGAGTCGAACCCCCTCCGGGGCTGGGTGGTCCACATGGGCATCAGCGTCGTCTACGGCCTGCTGTTCGGGGCCGTCGTCG
>Ga0207756_100380_pt1 | contig 16591 bp, 16 predicted proteins | sample A23M1SouthBayCA_FD_187748 | JGI IMG/M metagenome (GOLD analysis project Ga0207756, IMG submission 187748) | Aerobic enrichment media microbial communities from Eden Landing Ponds, California, USA - A23 M1 (3) (SPAdes) | ecosystem: Environmental > Aquatic > Marine > Unclassified | place...
CTCGACCGCCGTCTCGACGTCCCGTCCCGTCTCGGCGGCGTGATCCCGGGCGCGGTCCACCGTCTTCTCCGCGCGCTCGCGGGCCGCCGCCTCGCGGTCGTCGTCCGCAACGCCCTCGAGGACGCCGCCTTCGCTCATCGACGCGTCGATCGGCGTGACGACGTTCAGGACGGTGACGTCGCAGTCGAACGTCTCGAGCGCGTGATCCAGAGCGGCGTCCGACAGCGGCGACCCGTCCAGCGGCACGAGGACGTGCGAGGGAGCCATGGGCGTCAGTCCGTCCGGCCGGTACAAGTAACCACCCCTCGGTGCGTGACCGCAGTCGAGACCGAGGCCGCGGGTCGCGCGAGTTCGGTCCGGGGTTCGCTACGCGTCGACGTCCGTGAGGACGGCGGCGGTGTCGACGGCGTCGTGCGTGTCCAGCAGCGTCTCCGCGGCGGTGCGGACGGTGACGTCCGGGTCCCGGTCGACGCCGAAGCACGCCGCGAACAGCGCCAGGTACGCGTTCAGCGCGGCTTCGAGCGCGTCGAACGCGTCGGTGTCGAAGTACACCCACGACCCCTCCATGCGCGCGTCGATGTAGATCGCGGCCGCCTCGCCGACGCCGTCGCGGGCGAACGCCAGCGCCCGCTCGCGGTCCGGCGGGTCCGCGGGCGGGTCGAACCGTTCTCGCGCCGCCGTGGCGCGGTCCCGGAGCGCGAACGCGCGCTCGTCGTAATCCGGTGGCTCCTCGCCCCCGTGGACTCCCGGGTCGTCGCCTGCGGCCTCGGTCATCGCCTCACCCCTGCTCGAACTCGACGCCCTTGTTCCCCGCGGGGTGATTCCAGTCGGTGTCGGCGACGACCGCGCACGTCCCGCACTCCACGCACGGCTGCGTGTCGAGGCTCACGACCGTCTCCTCGTGCCCGTTCTCCTTGACGGTCTCCGCGCGATAGCAGCCGCCGCCGAAGTCCTGCGCGCTCACCGGGCACGCCGCCACGGCCGCGCCGCTGGCCGCGAAGGACTCGTCCAGCAGCTCGATGTGCGGGTCCCCGACGTCGTAGGTGAGGTCCCCGATCCGGTCGTCCAGTTCCGGCGGCTCGACCTCGTTCACCGTCGTCACGCGATCCCCGAGCGCGTCCCCGAGCACGGTCGGCAGGGTGACGTACGGCGTCCGCGTGTCCGGCATCAGCATCGACAGGAACGGCGACGAGTACGCGCGCTTCACGACGCCGAGCTTGTCCGCGACCTTCAGTCCGGTGCGGCCGACGGGCGACTCCAGCAGCGCGTCGGTGACGTTCGTCACCGCGTCGTGCTCGCCGAGCGCGGCCGCGACCTCGTAGCGCTTCGGGCGGAGCTTCCCCATCACGCCCTCGTCGTGGAGCTTCCGCTCGTACAGCTCGCCCGCGGTCGGCTCGGGGTCCCGGGCCGTGCGAGCGCGGGACTCGACGAACGCCTCCGCGGCGAGCGCACCGGCGGTCACCGCGTGATTCATCCCCTTGATGATGGGGCCCTGTGCCTGCATCTGGCCCGCGGCGTCGCCGACGAGCACCAGCCGCCCCTCGTGCGGGCTCTCGTGCGCGACCTTCTTCGAGTCCGGGACGAGCTTCGCCGAGTACTCCAGTTCGTCGTACTCGCCGTCGAAGTACTCCGCCAGCATCGGGTGCGTCAAGAGAGCGTCCAGCAGCTCGTGGGGTTCGGCCTCTTCTGCGACGAGACTGTCGAGGTGGAAGACGGTGCCGACGGAGAGCGTGCTGTCGTTCGTGTACACGAACCCGCCGCCGCGCACGCCCTCGAACAGGTCGCCCGAGAACAGGTGCGCTTCGCCCTCGTCCTCGCCGATCCCGAACCGCTCCTCCACCGCGCCGTCGGGGAGGTCGACGACCGCCTTCACGCCCTGGAACCACTCCTCGGGCTCCTCCCAGTCCATCAATCCCGCTTCGCGCGCGAGCTCGCTGTTCACGCCGTCCGCGGCGACGACGAGGTCCGCCTCGATCGGATCGAGCTCCTCGCAGGTCACGCCCACGATCTCGCCGTCCTCCTCCAGGAGGCCGTCGACGTGCACGCCCGTGACCACGCCACCGCCGGTCTCGCGGGTCTTCTCGTGCACGCGCTCCTCCAGCCACGAGTCCATCGTCCGGCGGAGCACCGCGTCCGACCACTCCGTGTCGTGGTCGTGCAGGTCACTGATGTCGTAGGACTTCACCTTGTCGCCAGCCACGTTGTGGATGTGGTAGGACGTGATCGGGCGCTCGCTCGCCTCCTCGCGGAAGCCCGGATAGAGGTCGTCGATCGTGTACGGCGCCGACTCCTCCGCGTAGATGAGTCCGCCCGAGACGTTCTTCGACCCGGCCTCGACGCCGCGTTCGAGGACGAGCGTCTCGACGTCGTTCTCGGCCAGTACCGCCGCCGCCGCGGCGCCGCCGGGACCGCACCCGACGACGACCGCCTCGTAGTGTTCTCTTGTCATGAGTTGCGTGCTCGCATCGTCAGTCGTCTCCCGCAGCGATCTCGTCGAGTCGCAGTTCGCCCGATTCCACGGCCTCCGTCAGTCGCGGCAGTACCTCGAACAGGTCGCCGTGCACGTAGTAGTCCGAGAAGTCCCGGATGTCCGCGTCCGGCTCCGTGTTGATCGCGACGATGACGTCGGACTCGTCCATCCCGACCTTGTGCTGGATGGCGCCACTGATGCCGGCGGCGACGTACACGTCCGGTTCGACGACCTGCCCGCTCTCGCCGATCTGGCGGTCCTCGCCGATGTACTGCTCGACGTGCCCGTCGAAGCTGTACGAGGACGTGATGACGCCACGGGACAGTCCGAGTTCCGCGTCCTCGAACGCGTCCCGGAGCTCCAGGCCGAGTTCGATGCCCTTCGTCGGGTCGTCCCCGATGCCGCGCCCGAGCGCGACGACGACCTCGTGCCCGGTGAGGTCGATGCCCTCCTCGAGCGTGTCGTAGTCCTCGACCTCGACGCGGAACCACTCCGCGGGCGCCTCGAAGTCGCTGTGCACGACCTCGCCCTCGCGTTCGGGCATCGCGTCCGGGATCTCGAAGCTGCCGGGGATGACGCTCCCGCCCTGCGGGTGGAAGTCCCGATGCGGTTTGTCCAGGCAGAGGATCGTCGAGTACTCGAACCCGGAGAAGTCCGGGCGCTTCATGTGCAGCACGCGCTCGAACTCGCGCTTGCCCTCCCCGCCGGTCTTCGCGGGGTTCGAGATGACGGTGTTCTCGATGTACAGCCCCGAGCAGTCGGAGGCGAGCCCGGAGTCCAGTTCCGCCTGCACCTGCGCGGAGAGGTCCCGCCCGTTGTTCGTCGCCGGGAACAGCACGTACCGCGGTTCGTCGTACTCGTGCCACTCGCGCTCCGGGCGGTCCTCGCGACCGAACGGGTGGCCGTCGCCGCGAGCGAGGTCGCAGAACACCTCCGAGTACGCCTTGTGCTGGAAGCGAGCCATGCGCTCGTCCTCGTGCACGACGACGAGGTCCGCGCCGTGCGCGATGCAGTCCTCGGCGTGTCCCTCGACGTCGTCACCCATCAGGACCGCGATCACGCGCTCGTCCTCGTCGTACTCCTCGTTGTAGTCGTCCATCAGCTGGCGGGCCTTCCCGAGCATCTCCAGGCTCACGTCCACCAGCTCGCCCTGCTGGGTCTCGCAGTACACCCACATGTCGCGGTACTCGCCGTCCTCGACGCCGTGCACGTACTGCTTGTCCGCCGTCGGGTGATCGAGGTCCGGGTGCTTCTCCTCCGGCGGCACGTACTCGTCGGCCTCGCCGCCCTCGCTGGACTGCAGCTGGTCGAGCCGGGACTGGATGCGGTCCTTCGCCGTCGACCGATCCTCGCCCGCCTCCTCGCGCTCCAGCATCCCCTTCAGCGCCTCGGGGTCGTCGACGTCCCGCACGAGGTTCGCCATCTCCGCGACCGTGTACTCGCCCGGATCCAGTTCCGTGTAGTCGATCGCGTCCTCGTCCTCGTCGTGCAGCTTGTCGATGCGGCTCTGCACGAGCGTCTTCACCGCTTCACGGTTCTTGCCCTCCTTCTCGCGTTCCAGCACCTCCTCGAGGGCCTCGGCGTCCTCGACGTCCTTGACTTTCGGACCGAGTTCGGCGATCTCGAACTCGTTCGGGTCGAACACGGCCACGTTCAGTCACCCCCCGCGAACGGCGCGAGTTCGTCCACGACCTGCTCCATGCCCTCCGGGTCCGCGGGGTCGACGTCCGTCGCCTCCCGCTCGCTGGGCGCCTTCGGGATCGGGTCGACGCCGCCGACGATCGTCGGCGACCCGTCCAGTCCGATGAAGTCCGGATCGAGGTTCAGGTCCTCGTGATCCCACACCGTCATGTGGTCCTCGTGCTCCTCGGCGCGCTCCTGGGTCTCCTCGCGGAGGTCCTTGTGCAGCAGCCGATGTTCCGCGCGCCGGTACGTCGGCTCGAACTCGGGGTCCGTGACGACGAACGCCGGCAGCTCCGCCGAAACCGTCTCGATCTCCTCCACGTCCCCCTGGACGAGTCGTTTCGCGCGCACGACGCCCTCGTCCTCGTCGACGTCCAGCGAGATGACGTGCGTGAGAATCGGCCAGTCCATGCACCACGCCGCCTGCGGGCCGGTGTGCCCGGTCTCCCCGTCCGCGGTCTTGAACCCCGCGAACACGAGGTCTGGCTGCTCGTCGAGCTGGTGGATGCCGGTCGCGACCGTGATCGCGGTCGCCCACGTGTCCGCGGCCGCCATCTCGCGGTCCGACAGCAGCACGCAGTCGTCGCCGTACACGTCCGCCATGCCCTCACGGAGGACGTCCCCGTAGCCGGGCGGTCCCATGCTCATCAGCGTCACGTCGCCGCCGTTCCGCACCTTCGTCTGCAGGGCCGCACGCGCGGCGTGTTTGTCGTTCGGGTTCATCACCGTCGGCGTCTCCCCGCGCTCGAGGTGGCCGTCCTCGTCGAACGACACCACCCCCTCGCGGAAGTCGGGGACCCCTTTCGTCAGTACCACGGAGTACATATCTTGAATCACCTCAGGCGTGTTCGACTAGCAAGGCAACCGGGAGGGTTATCACTGTGTCGGTGGGTGTCATACCACGGGTACGGAGTTCCGTACTTATCCGTTGCGGCGTACGTCCCGACTCGTAAGGAGAGCCGGGCAGTTCTTCAGGACGACAACTGGAGGACACCTCGAGTTCCCACTATCCTCGGGACGGGCTGCATTTCGTCGACGCGACTGAGCTTCGGGGCGACGCGCAATGCACCGCACGACGGAACGGAGAGATGGCAGCCGGGAGGACTGTCGATCGCGACTGAAGCGACGGCGCGAATTCAGAACCCAGGGCTCAGGTTCGTTCGACAGCCCATGGGGTGAGTTCACCAGCCTGGAGGGGTTCGACAGCCTGGAGAAGGTTGTTCAGCTGCGACCGGCGCGCCCGGGGTCGACGTCGATGGCGTCGACGGGGCAGACGTCGACGCAGAGCATGCAGTCGATGCACTGGCTCTCGTTCGCCGGGTCCGCCTTGATCTCGCTCTCGGGGTGGTCCGGGGTGTCAACCCACTCGAAGACGTCCACCGGACAGTCCTCCACGCACGCACCGTCGGCGATACAGATGTCGAAGTCCACCGCGACGTGCGTGCCGTGGATGCCGAGCTCCTCGGGCTCGTCCACCGGCCCCCACACGTCGTGCCCGTCGTGCTGGTCCACGACGTCGCGGTTCTGCTCGAAGTTCGGATCGATAGCCATACCTGAACCACTTAGCGCTACTACTTAAAACTTCGACCGCGAGCGAGAGTCGACCGCAAGCCTGCGGCGCGCCAGCGCGACGACGTGCCATCCTCTCCGGTCTGAACGGCCGGGGTTCCCGACCGCAGTCGAGGTATTGTGGTGTACGACGTGACCTGGTCTTGCGGTGCGAACGCACCAGTGTCCTCGGACCGAGCCGCCGACGACGAGACCGTGATCGGGGCGCGTCGACGGCTCGTCACCTCTCAAGCCGCGCCGAAAATTGCGGCAGCGATGAGGACGACGTGTGCACTCGCGTGAGCGAGCATCGCGACTTCGAGCGCGTCCTCGACGTACAGCCAGCCGAACACGACGCCCGCCATCGAATTCAGTGCGACGATTCTGGCGACGACGGGTCCGGTGAGGTCCATGCTCGCGGCGGCCTGCGGGAGGTGCGCGGCACCGAACGCGACCGCGGCGAGGACGATCGCGGTCCACGCGATCGCGCGCTCACGATCCCCCGGCAGGACCGCCGTCAGCGCCCACGCGATGGCGGACACGAGTCCCCAGCGGAGCATCAGTTCCTCGGCGAGCCCACCGAACAGGAAGCGGGCGGGAGCGCTCGCCAGCACGAGTCCGAGCGAATTAGGGTCGTTCGTCGTCGGTACCGCCGACGGGACGACCCAGGCGAGGACGCTGTCGAGGAGGAGGATACCGGCGCCCGTTGCGAGACCGATCCCGACCGCACGCGGCATAGACTCGCGCACTCGCGACCAGACCGGTCGGCCGTCGGTGACGTGCTCGTGGACGAACGACCGGAAGCCGACGCGGGGCGCGGTCGCCGTCCCGACGACCGTCGCGGCGACGACGAAGACGGCCGGCATCGCGACCGAGGACGCGACGGCGACCGTAACGCTCGCGTCGGCCGGTAGCCCGCTCCGCGCCGCGAGGGAGGGATCGAGCGACAACTGGAGTGCGGCGGTCACGGCGACCCCCGCGAGCCCGGCGACGCCGAACGCGAGCATCCAGGCGGTACGTCGCAGGAACGGCGCGGACGACGGTGCGGTACTGCTCTCAACGTCGAACTCGTGTGCCATGCCCCCAGATTCGACGGGTCGAACCAAGAACCGGGGTCCACGACTTCAGCGCGCGAAGCTGTCGTCACGACTATGTTAACGCGCCGAACAGATACCGGTCGTGAGCGAAGACGCGCCGACTCCGACGGCAGGAGACGCCGTCGGGTTCGCCACAGTCGCGGACGTGATCGCGGACGACGTCGCCAGCGGCATCCTCCGGGAGACCTACGACGACGCCCGCAGCGCGCAGGAACTCGCGGAAATCCTCGAGACGTCGCCGCCGACCGTCTATCGTCGGCTCGAGGACCTCCGCGACGGCGACCTCGTCGACGCGAGCACGCGACCCGACCCCGACGGCCACCACACCGACGTCTACCGCGCGAACGTCGACCGCATCGTCGTCCACCTCGACGCGGACGGGTTCACCGTCGAGATCGATCGCACGCACTCCATGGCCGATCAATTTACCACGATCATCGAGGACATGTAACATGCACAGCACAACGTCACCGTCGCTCGCGACCGCCACGCCACTGCAGCTGTACGAGTTCTCGACGCTCGAGTACGCGCTCCTCGGCGTCGAATCCGTCACCGTCCTCCTCGGGTTCGTCATCGCCTACGTCGCCATCCAGGGGTACCGCCGGAACGAGAGCCGCCCGATGCTGTTCGTCGCCACCGGTTTCGTGCTCCTCGTCGGCGTTCCCGGCCTCCTCTCGACCCTCTACCTCGCCGGCCTCCTCCCCGAACCCGTCATCGCGGTCGGCAGTTCCGTCAGCGAGGTGCTCGCGATGGCGAGCATCCTGTACGGTCTCCGCCGGCCAACTCGGGGCTGACGTCGACGACTGCGCGGTGTTCGAACCCGGTTCCTTCCAAGATGAGACGCCGTACCGGCCCGACCGTCCGGCGAGACAAGCATTTACCTCGCACGCACGTAGGGAGGGTATGACCGAGACAGCGACGTTCGGCGGTGGGTGCTTCTGGTGCATCGAAGCGGCGATGAAGGAACTCGACGGCGTGCACGAGGCCGTGTCGGGGTACGCGGGCGGCGAGACCGAGAACCCGACGTACCGCGAGGTGTGCTCGGGCAGCACCGGCCACGCGGAGGTCGTCCGCGTCGAGTACGACCCCGACGTCATCGCGTTCGAGGACCTGCTGCGCGTGTTCTTCACCATCCACGACCCCACGCAACTCAACAAGCAGGGACCGGACGTCGGCACCCAGTACCGGACGATCGTGCTGTACGAATCCGACGAGCAGCGGGAACTCACCGAAGCGTTCATCCGGGGACTCGAGGACGAGAACGTGTACGACGACGACGTCGTCACCGAGGTCGTACCACTGGAGACGTTCTACGAGGCCGAAGCCAAGCACCAGGACTACTACGAGAAGAACCCCAACGACCGCTACTGCTCGTTCCACGCCGACCCGAAGATCCAGAAGGTCCGCGAGCAGTTCACGGACAAGGTCACGCCGGACGCGTAGACAGGTCTCGATTCCGCCCGGTTCGACGCCGGCGAATCGACCATCCTCTCCCTCCACGTCTTGGACCGCACGGGAAAGCGTCCCGGTTCAGTCGTCCTATATTCACATTTCGAGTACGATTAGTGGTCCTGAGAGAACGTTTCTCTGGGTCTGAGAGAACGTTTCTCGGGGGGTGAGAGACAGTATCCGAGCATATACTATCATCTCACATAGATTTATTCGTTGAGCTACAATGGCTTCCATTGAATCCACCAAGCGAACCGCGAACCGATTCGAGAGCACCCTCGGCGGGATCACCGTCAACGGGCAAGCCCACTCCCTGAGTGCGTGGTTCGTCCTCGCACTCCGCCTCACGTTCGGATACGCGTTCCTCAGCGCCGGACTCGACAAGCTCACGGCGGGCGGCTGGACCGCACGAGGCTACCTCGCGGGCGGCGCCGCGCAGAACGGCAACCCGCTGGAGTTCATGTACGTCTGGATGGCCGACACCACCTGGTTCGTCGCCGTCGTCGACGTCGCCGTCCCGTTCGGGCAGCTCGCGATCGGCCTCGGCCTCATCGTCGGCCTCCTCGTCCGCCTCGCGGCGTTCTTCGGGGCGTTCATGATGACCATGTTCTACTTCGGGAACTGGAGCGTCGAACACGGGTTCGTCAACAGCGACCTCGCGTACGTGCTCGTGTTCCTCGCGATCGCCGCGTTCGGCGCCGGCCGCATCCTCGGCCTCGACGCGTACGTCGAGCGGTACGAGTTCGCGGACGGCCGCACGCTCCTCGAGAAGTACCCCCGGCTCGACTACGTCCTCGGCTGACCCCGCGGACCGACCGCATCGTCCCTTCTTTCGGAACTCGGTCCCGTTTACTCGGAGTACAACGAGTACGTGATGATCGCGAACCCGATCGCAGTGAGTGCGGACTCCATCACGAGCGCGGACTCCCGCCCGACGTTCAGGAACTGGTCGAACACGCCCGCCACGAGCGACCCGAGCGTGATGACGCCGAACCCGACGGCGAGATACCACAGCGGGCCGGCGCTCGTGCGCCGGTACGCGCGATACGAGAGGTAGCTGATGAGGCCACCGAGCGCCAGCGTGATTGCTTTCAGTGCGACGACGAGTGCCGGTGTGTGACTGCTCATGTTTCCTTCCGTACCTCGTTCCAGAGTTGCGCGAGCTGTTCGTCCGCCGACCGAGCCGGTCGAGACATCCTGACCTCGAACTCGCGATCCTCGGTCAACCCGATCTCGACCGACTCGAACGCCAGCACGTACTTCGTCGTGTGATGCCCGTCGGACCTGATCTCCGTGCGTTCGTCGAGGATCGACGCCTCCGTCAAGAGTTCGAGTTTCCGGTACGTCGTCGACAGCGGGATGTCGGTCGCGTCCGACACCTCGTTCGCGGTCATCGCACCGTCCATCTCCTGCACGATCGTTCGACAGTTCGGGTCGTCGAGCGCGTCCAGGACCGCCTGCAGGTCAGGCTCGGCGTCGTCGGCGAACGGATCCCGCACCATCTGTTTCCCCGTCCTCGGCCGCCCATAAAAAACCTGCCGACGTCGCGAGCACGGTCCGTCCGTCGATTCCGGAGCGTCCACGCACCGCGAAGCGAACGTGTTCGGCGGAGACGGTCGGTCGTTCCCGTATTCCGAGAACGGTTCTTCGAGGGCGAGAACCAGCGAGGAGCGGTTCAAGGGGAGTGCGTAAGGTGAGGGTGCACAATGACGGATCTCATCGGCGCTCCCGGATCCGGTGTATCGCGTCGCGAATTCCTCGCAGCGACCGGCAGCACGGGTGCGATAGCACTCGCGGGCTGCACGACCAAGTTCGAGGGCGAGGAGTCGACGACGACGACGAACAACGTGGGGTCGACCGCCGCGGAACTCCCGGAGACCAGTCCACCCCAGGTCGTGAACGTGGACGAACAGGGCGGGCAAGTGACGATGAAGACCCAGCCCGCGAAGCACAACCCGCACCCGCTCGAGACGATGGGTGGCCCCGTCGAACTCCCGCAGGTGTGGGCGTTCCAGGCGGACGACCGCGACCCATCCGTGCCCGGCCCGATCCTTCGGACGACCGAGGGCGAGGACATGGAAGTGACGCTCGACAACACCGACGGTGGTCGCCCGCACACCATCCACTTCCACGGCGTCTCCAAGCAGTGGGAGGACGACGGGGTACCGACGACCACGGGCATCCGCGTCGACCCCGGCGAGAAGCACACGTACAGCATTCCCGCGAACACGCCCGGCACGCACCTGTACCACTGCCACTACCAGACGCAGCGCCACATCGAGATGGGGATGTACGGCATCTTCCGCGTCGACCCGAAGGGCTACGAGCCCGCCGACACGGAGGCGTTCCTGACGTTCAAGGAGACCGACTCGCGGCTCTCCCGCCAGATGGCGGGCGAGGACGTCCAGTACGACCCGCGGAACCGCCGCCCGGACGTCTTCACGGTCAACGGGAAGTCCGCGCCCCGATCGTTCCACCCCGAGGACGGCAGTCCGGTGATCGTCGACCAGGGCGACACCGTCCGCCTGCACCTCGCCAACAACGGGTACATGAGTCACCCGATGCACGTCCACAACCACCGCTTCCGTCGCGTGGAGAAGGACGGCGGCGCGATCCCGGAAGGCGCGCAGCACGAGATGGACGTCGTGAACCTCGCCCCCGCGGAACGGCACACGATCGAGTTCGAGGCCGACGCCGACCCCGGCATCTACCTGATGCACTGTCACAAGGTCAACCACGTGATGAACGGAAGCTTCTACCCCGGCGGGATGCTCGCGCCCATCGTGTACAAGGACGCGATGGACTCCGACATCTTCGCGCAGCTGATGGAGTACGCTGGCTACGAGGTCTGAGCGACCAGTAGCCAGCGCCGACTCAATTCACTCGACCGACTCCACCACAACGACTCACGTCGCTCCGACATCGAACCACGACGCTCCGACTTCGAACCACGACGCTTCGACATCATGACCCGAGATACGCCCGGAACCACGCAGTACGACAGACGCACCGTCCTGAAAGCAGGCTTCGCAGCGGCCTCCGCCGCCGCCGTCGGCGCGACGCCAGCTGCCGCCTCGGGGACCGCCGAGGCGTCCCTGGAGGACTGGCTGGGGAACGTCTCGAACTTCGACGGGATCGTCGACGAACGCGGGAACTCCGAGGTCACGGTCACTGTCGGCGCCGAGGGTAACAACGGTGCGTTCGCGTTCGGGCCGCCCGTCGTTCGCGTCGACCCCGGGACGACGGTCGTCTGGGAGTGGAACGGGAAGGGCGGCTCGCACAACGTCCTCGCGGACGACGGGAGCTACGGCTCGGAGATGCTGGGGGACGAGGGCGACACCTTCGAGCAGTCGTTCGACGCGGAAGGCGTCTCGAAGTACTACTGCGACCCGCACAAGACGATGGGGATGAAGGGCGCAGTCGTCGTCGGTGACGGCGACGTCGCCGTTCCCTCGACGGACGGCTCCGGGAGCGAGAGTGGGGCTGACGGTGGCGCCGAGTCCGCTGAGGACGTCGACTACGACGGCTGGTTCGAGGGAGTGTCGAACTTCGACGACACCGTCGACCGGACTGGCGAGAGCGAGGTGACGATCGAGGTCGGCGCGAACGCGAACGAGGGCGGCCTCGCGTTCGGCCCCGCAGCCGTTCACGTCGACCCCGGCACGACCGTCGCCTGGGAGTGGACCGGTGCCGGCGGCTCGCACAACGTCGTCGCGAAGGACGGGAGTTACGAATCCGAGATGCAGGGCAACGAGGGCGACACCTTCGAGCGGACGTTCGACGCGGAAGGCGTCTCGAAGTACTACTGCGACCCGCACAAGACGATGGGGATGAAGGGTGCAGTCGTCGTCGGCTCGCCGACGGCCGGCGAGAGCGCTGGGGGCGCCGGGGGCTCCGACGGCGGTGGCGAGGACGCCTGGCTGTACGGGCTCGTCGGTGCGTTCGTCACTGCGCTGCTCTCGCCGCTTTTGTTCTTCGGCCTCCGGAACGAGAAGGACGGCGGGCCAGAAGGTGCCGGCAGAAGTCACGGCCCCGGCCAGCGCTGACGCGGCCGAACGCGTCCGATTCGTCCATTCTCCGCTGATTCGTTCCTTCTCTTCGACCTGCTCTCTTCGATCCGTTTCGGCGTTCGGTCCGTCGCGTCCACTCGAACGGCACGTTAACCAACAGAGGCAAGGGACTGGCGCTTTGTTGGTTAAGGCGTGTGATGTCCGAGAAGAGACAGCCCCCCGACGAGGACGTACCAGACGACGACGTACCCGAGGAAGCCGTACCCGACGACGACGTACCCGACGAGCTCGTGGACCACATCGAGAGCGAGTCCCCGACGGTGCTGCGAGCTATCGCGGAGTACGCGACCGCACTCGCCGAGGCCCGAACCGATGGTGAGAGTCCACAGGAATCCGACGAACCCGACGCACCCGGAGGGACGTCCAGACGCCCGAGCGACGCCGTGGCGGACGTGGACATCGATAGCGCTGGTGGCGCTGGGACCGTGGGCGACGAGCGCGCTGAGATCGGTCACGATACCCCCGCCACGACGACGGACGGTGACGCCGCCGTCCCAGCGGACGCCGACCGTCCCGATGGTGTGCCGGGGAAGGCCTCGATCACGGTGAAGGAGATAAACGAGAATCGGTACTACTACTGGCAGTGGCGGGACGGCGACGCGGTGAAGTCGAAGTATCACGGACCGGTGGATCCGAGTTCCTGAGTCGACCGGTGCTCGCCGGGACGGTACCGTGGCGGCCGATCCTGTCGTCGCGGAGCCGCTCGGTCCGACCGACCCCGGCCGGAAGCCCCCACCGTGTCCGCTGTTCTTCGGGATTCGATAGTGGAATAACAGCGGACGCGGTGGGGTGATGCTGGCCGTCGGGGTCGGGAACAGCGGACAGAGTGGTGTTCCGGTGCGGTATCGGCCACGTTCGGTCGGTCGGAACGTCGAGCCAGCGCATGCAGAGTGCGGTGGCAGAACTGCGTCACGAACGCCCAGGAGGTCGTTTGCGTCGGTAAAACGACGAGCGTCCTGTAGTTGCTCCTCGAAGTGCATCGACTTGCACGGCGCTGAAATACCGGCTCAAAGCGAACCGGGCGTTCGTCCGATCGATAGGAGCGGCTCGCTCGGGTGGTGGAACACGCGGCACACACCCACCCCACTCTGTCCGCAGTTCTCGGAGAACGGGGTGGGGAGGGGGTTGCGCCGACAGCTGCCAGCGGCGCGGTCGACGCGGACACCACGCTAGTTCTTCTAGACTTCTGATAGTTACTCGATAGCTCGTCTAGCACTCTAGTACTTACTATCTATCTTAAACTAGAGGTTGAAGAGCCTACGGACCAGTAGAACCACCTAGGTAATAAACTTTCCCGTAGTGCAGAGTTCAACTTGACCCCTCCCCCCGCCCCTCTCCCCGACAACAGCGGACAAAATGGAGGGGGTGTGTTCGACCGTCTGACTTAAAGAACCGAGAACGGCGGAAACAGCGGACGCTCCGGACGCGGTGGTTTTATGCTACTTCCTCTCATTCGTCGACCTAACGATGGCGCTGTTCGAACGAGATACGAACATCTACACGGATCGGGATGCGCTCCGCGAGGACTACCAGCCCGAGGAGCTCGTCGGTCGGAGCGACGAACTCGACACGTACCAGGCCGCCCTGCAGCCCGTGATCAACGGCGAGCAACCGGACAACATCTTCCTCTACGGGAAGACGGGCGTCGGGAAGACCGCGGCGACCCGGTACCTGCTCGCGCACCTCCGCGAGGACGCCGCGCAGTTCGACGACATCGACCTCACCGTCGCGATGCTGAACTGCGACGGCCTCACGTCCTCCTACCAGGTCGCGACCCGGCTCGTGAACGAGTTCCGGGACGAGACGAACCAGATCTCCACCACCGGCTACCCGCGAGCGTCCGTGTACGAGATGCTCTGGAGCGAGTTCGAGGAAGCCGCCGGCACCATCCTCGTGGTCCTGGACGAGGTCGACCACCTCGAGGACGACTCGATCCTCTATCAGCTACCGCGCGCTCGGGCGAACGGGAACCTGGACACGGCGAAGATCGGTATCATCGGGATCTCGAACGACTTCTCGTTCCGGGACGACCTCTCCCCGAAGGTCCGGTCGTCGCTGTGCGAGCAGGAGATCCACTTCCCGGCGTACGACGCGAACGACCTCCGGCAGATCCTCAGTCAGCGCGCGGGCGTGGCGTTCCACGACGGCGTGCTCGCGGACGAAGTCATCCCGCTGTGTGCGGCGTACGGCGCGAAGGACGCTGGGGACGCCCGCCAGAGCCTCGACCTCCTGATGAGTGCGGGCGACATGGCGCGGGAGGCGGGCACGGAGACGGTGACCGCGGACCACGTCGAGGCGGGCCGGGACGAACTGGAACGCGGCCGCATCCAGGAGGGTATCGGTGGGCTCACCGAGCACGGGCACCTCGTGCTGTACGCGCTCGTCACCCTCGATCTGGAGGGGGAGACGCCGGTTCGGTCGCGGGACGTTCGTCCGCGGTACACGCGGTTCGCCGAGCTCGCGAACCGCGACCCGCTCGTGCCCCGGCGGATGCGCGACCATCTGAGCGAGCTCGCGATGCTCGGCATCATCAGCGTCACCGAGCGGAACGAGGGCCGTCGCGGTGGGACGTACCGCGAGTACGCGCTCGACCTCGACCCGGCGCTCGTGCTCTCCGCGCTGGAGGAGACCGTCGAGTCCGTGGGCATCCACGACTCCGTGATGGACTTCGTCGACATCGACCCGCGAGAGGTCACGAACGCCGGCGAGAACGCCACCATCACCGAGTACTGACGGCGCAGCGAATACTGATGGCTCAGTGAGTACTGACGGCGCAGCGAATACTGATGGCTCAGTGAGTACTGACGGCGCAGCGAATACTGATGGCTCAGTGAGTACTGACGGCTCACCGAGCAAAGTACGCTCATACGCACGGGACGGCAGGATCGTTGGAACGACGTCAGCGAGAACGCCCGTCTCTCGACGGAGGACCCGAACCAACACCACTCCGTCCGGAGTTCCACGTGAATTACGCCGGTCGCGGTCGCCACCTGATCGACTGGGTTTGCCGACCGTCCAGCCACCCCCGGTGGGGAGGCGGGAGGACGCCAACTCGCCGGTTGGGTCCGATCGATCGAGCGCTACCGTCCGATAGACCCTCACCGTGTCCGGAGGACCCCCACCGTGTCCGCAGAAAAACGGTTCACGTCCCTCGATTCGGGGACGACCCAGCCGGTCACTACTCGATTCCGTAGAACCGTACGTTCAAGGGGAGTGGCCGTGGAGTCGACGGTATGCCTCGCGTTTCGCTCCCGGACATCGAGGCGGCGCGCGCTCGCGTTCGGGACACGCCGGTCGTCGAGGAGACGCCGATCGAGTACTCGCGGTCGCTGTCCGAGCGCGCCGACGCTGACGTGCACCTGAAGATGGAGCACCTGCAGCGCACGGGGTCGTTCAAGACCCGGGGCGCGCACAACAAGATCAGTCAGCTCGCCGCGGACGACGAGTTCTCGGGGCGGGTGGTGGCGGCGAGCGCGGGCAATCACGCGCAGGGCGTGGCGCTGGCGGCGACGACGAACGGGATCGAGTCGACGATCGTGATGCCGGAGACGGCACCGCAGACGAAGGTGGACGCGACGCGGAGTTACGGGGCGGACGTCGAACTCGTCGGGCAGGGGTTCCAGGCGGCGGTGGCGCACGCTCGCGACCTCGAGCGCGAGCACGGGTGGGAGTTCGTGCACGCGTACGACGATCCGGCGATCGTCGCCGGGCAGGGGACGCTCGGGCTGGAGCTGTACGAGCAGCGCCCGGACGTGGATACGGTGGTCGCGCCGATCGGTGGCGGTGGCTTGATCTCGGGCGTGGCGACGGCGATCAAGGAGCGCGATCCGAGCGTGCGCATCGTGGGCGTGCAGGCCGACGGCGCCGCGACGGTCCCGGACAGCCTCGACAAGGGGGAACCGGTCGGTCACGAGGACCCGCAGACGATCGCGGACGGTATCGCGACCGGGGGCATCTGCGAGCTGACCTACGAGCACGTCGATGCGTACGTCGACGAGGTCGTGACGGTGAGCGACGATCGGATCGCGCAGGCGATTCTCCTGCTGTTGGAGCGCGCGAAGCAGCTGGTCGAGGGCGCGGGGGCGGTGAGCACGGCCGCGCTCCTCGGGGAGGACCTGGACGTCGCGGGCGAGACGGTGATCCCGTTGTTGTGCGGCGGGAACATCGACGTCTCCGCACTCCAGGGGGTGTTGACGCACGCGCAGGCCGCTCGCCATCAGCTCCTGCACTTGCGCGTCCGCATCCAGGACCGCCCTGGCAAGATGGCGGAGGTG
>Ga0207756_100382_pt1 | contig 16534 bp, 16 predicted proteins | sample A23M1SouthBayCA_FD_187748 | JGI IMG/M metagenome (GOLD analysis project Ga0207756, IMG submission 187748) | Aerobic enrichment media microbial communities from Eden Landing Ponds, California, USA - A23 M1 (3) (SPAdes) | ecosystem: Environmental > Aquatic > Marine > Unclassified | place...
GCGAGGAGTTCGCGAACCCCGGGCATCTACGAGCGGAGCCGCTGGATACGCTTCTCCATGGGCGGGTGCGTGGAGACGATTTGTTGGAGGAAGCCACGGTCAGAGCTGGAGATACAGAGTGCGCTCACCTGCTGATCAACGTTCGCGTCGCGGGAGCGCTGCCTCCCCCGCCCGCGGCCGCGCCGATTAGCCGACCCAGGGCTGCGCTGGGCACGTCCAGCCGACTGTTGGGCCTGCTGGTTGCCCTGATGAATTTTCTCAAGCGCGCGAGCGAGTGGTTCGCCCTGCCCGATGACATCCCTGGCGTCGGAGTCGGCGACGTATTCACGGTACCGGGAAATCGCGAGCACGAAGATCATCACGACGAACTGGACGATGTTCCCGACGACGACAGCGAGGAAGAAATCTGCGAGGTCGTTCTCACCAGTGAACAACACGATGTACTGCGCAACGATAGCAACGATGGATGCGATGCCTTGACCGAGTTGCATCGTGATGACGTCGCGATTGTCGATGTGGGCGAGTTCGTGGGCGATGACGCCTTCGAGCTCGCTTCGGTCAAGCAGTTGAATGAGTTCCTGAGAGATGACCACGGTTCCGTTTCCGCGGCGACCGACCGCGAACGCATTCGGAACGCCCATACTGGCGATTTTCAACGACGGTTTCTTCATCTCCTTCTCTCGACAGACGCGCTCAACGAACTGATGAATCTCTGCGTATTGGGTCTCAGACAGGTCTTCGGCCCCGACGCTCCGTAACGCGGCCCACTTGCCAACTTTATACTGGATTCCGATCAAGAGGATGCTGCCGACGATAGCAATCGGGAGGATGCCCTCGCCGAACGCGACCATCGCTGCGGCGACGGCCACGAGGTAGAATCCCGCGAGAAGTGTACCGACGACGGCCATCCGTATTTTAAGTCCAATATGTCTCATGTGTGTTATGTTGTAGAGGTGGTCTCGGGAGTATACTCAGATTCGGCGTTGGCTGGTCTATCAACCCGATTCAGTCTCCGGTTGACGATTGTTCGATCGAGTCCGGCCGTCAATTCTGTATCGGGTCTGCTGTTCGCGGTGAGTCTATGCATGTACGTGTGTGATTAGTCAATCGCGTTACGTTCACGGTCAGCGAGGCTGACCGAGAGTTGCCCGTCGCTGTGGACCGAGACAACACACTCGGAGAGAACGAACTTGACCACTCCAGTCGATGGCGTCGACGCTCCGTCAGCTCCGCCGAACAGCTGACTGAGCGCGAACGCATGCGTCCGATCATAGCGGGAGGCGACTGCCGAACGGGCATCGCCGGTAACGGTCGACACGGCGTCGGTGACGGCTTCGTAGAGGGGTGTTTCATTGCCCCAGCGAGCCAGGTAGCGGCCGTGCCACGATGCTGTCAATTCGTCAGCGGGCCGAGATTCATCAGTCATTGTGTATTCGGACGCTTCGGGTTGCGCCACGACCCTAACTGAACGTTCGGTAAGTATCAATCTTTTCCCTCATATCACGTGAGAGTAGATCGCCTCGAACCAGGCAATATCCTCAACCATAATTTGGCTATCTACCGAATATACTGCTTAAAACTAGTTAATCCGGATATATAGTGTGTATCTTATCATGCATCTGGAGATGGCTTTTTCCAGTTAGACGAAGGGTTTAACACCTACTGAACGTTTAGTCAGTAGTATGGGACGAGTCTCACTCAGAAACAATCCACTACTCGCTGCGCTTCTGGGGACAGTAGTCACCGGACTTGGCCACTTCTACCTCCGGCGCTGGCTGAGAGCGCTTGGATGGTTAGGACTCATCGTTGCTGCTTCAGTTCTGTTCGTCCCCGAGTCAACGATAACCGCGCTTAGTTCGGGTACGCTAACCGATCCATTCTCGATTCTCCCGATGGTCCTGATCAGTGCCGCTAGTGCCCTTGACGCGTATCTCATCGCGAAAGTTAGAAGACAACCCGATAGATTCCAAGCAAACAATACTGTCGGGTCAACAGGGGCTAATGAATCTCCAGCCTGTCCTGCCTGCGGAAAGCCGGTCGATCCCGATCTCGGATTCTGCCACTGGTGTACAACCGAATTCAACGTTGTCGACGTCTCCAAACTGGAACGAATCGACGAGAACCAATCGGACTGACTATGGCTTCTGATTCATCCAAACAGCACTGGAGCACCGCCGAAGAAGAGATTATGGAAGCCACCTATCGAGCACTACTCAGGCACGGTTACGCCGACCTGTCGATCTCCCGAATCGCCGACGAACTCGATAAATCGAAGGCTGCTATCTACTACCACTACGACACGAAAGACGACCTTCTGGTCGCGTTTCTCGAGTTCGCCGTCGATAGATTCGAAGAGACGATCGAGACAGAGACAGGTGACGAACCGCCAGAGGATCTCGAGCACGTCATTGAGAAGCTCCTCCCGCTTCAGCCCGACGAAGAGCAACGACAGCTCCAAGCGGTGCTAGTCGGTCTCCGTTCCCAAGCCGTGACGAACGAGGTATTTCGCGAGCAATTCACGCAGATCGATGAACGACTGGCAGCCACCGTCCGGAGCATCGTCGAATGCGGCATCGACGACGACACTTTCCGTGATGTCGACCCGTCGCGGGTCGCGGAGCATATCTTAGCGACGGTCAACGGCGCGATGTACGGTCGCGTGACGACAGACCGCAAAAGCGCCGCGGCGGCAGCACGCGTCTCGCTGGCCTCGTACATCGACTCCGAACTGAGGTGCCGGTCGTGACTCAAGCGGGGAGATAGGGTGACAAATCTCAGTCGTGCGGACGCGATCGCCGAGGCACGAACTCCACTCGAAGGAAATCGGTGATCGAGGAAGAGACACTGCTCCCGCTCACTCGGATCGATCTGCCGATGAGGTCGGCGAGTGTGAATCCGCCTCAGGTTGGCCGCTCAACTCGTCGTCAACGCTCGCCATTTTTTCCTCCGTGTGACTTCTGAGTTCGTGCGCGGGGGGTCCTGAGTATCATACGGCTTGTCGGCAAGTCGAGCAACTGGCCTGGGCTCTATGCATTGAGAGAGCCAGTCTCAACTACTGCCGAGGAGCTGTAGTTGCGGATGCCAAGAATGCTGTACGGGATTCAATCTAGACGATCTCTACTGAAACCATCCGTTAGAAAATATTGGCTTCGTTGAAATACTCTTTTTCAGATATATTCTTGTCTGAAACAGCTGGTCGCTGAAAGGTGCGAATGGATCAGTTGCCGTATTGTTAAGTGTATGTGGTTGAATCAATAAGTATGCCCTCTCCAAGTCGGTTGTCGAACTTCTTCACCGACACGTGGGTGTACGCGCTGCTCGGCGGCTTCGTATCGACCGTACTCGCTGTTGGCTTGTATGTTCTCTCGAACGGAAATCTGATTTCTGGCGCGATATTCGCGGGTGGAATGGTTGCTGGGTTCTTTGCTCAGAGAAACGGAACCACCGCTGGTAGCTTTGCGGTTGGTATTCGTGCTGGTATTATCGGTTCAATTCCCGGTGTAGTGTTTGTTGGAATACTAATCGAGCCAGTCGGGGGTCCAATTTGGTATAGTATTCTCGGCACGGCGGGTATCGCTGTTGGGTATCTCGGGCTCATCATCGGTGTCAGTGCTATGGTTGGTGGACTCAGCAGTGTTGTTGGTTGGAAGTTAGCCTCAACTATGAGTAGTCATAATACAGTTTCTCCCACCTGAAATGCAACACTGCGGGAGTGGTGTATTAGTGCAGTATATCGATTAGTTATAAGTGACGACGAGTTCACTAGCTTCCGCTCATTTGGCTCTGTTGAGATCCTATTCTTCAGACATATTCTCGCCTGAAATAGCCGGTCGCTGAAGACTGCGTATTGACCGAAGAAAGTTCAGTTAATGGGTAGAACTATATCCTTCAGAAGCATCGCTCTGCGTATGGTTACCCGTGAAAATAAGATATTCTACGCATTTGGAGCGTCAGCTCTCGTCATATTTTTTGCCCTCGTAGGCTTCACTGAGTACCCAAGAGGGGTCAATTTTGTAGTTCTCATTGTAGCCGGAATGATTGTCCCTCTACTTGTCAACCGTTTTTTTTTGATGCTCGGGAAGAATAGGGCAAACCCCACTGCGGTAATCAAATAGAAATTGAATATTAGTTGATGGATATATTCCAAATTAAACGATACGTGCTTGACCTGTACTGACCGGAACCGGGCAGAAATGTACTCACTGGGGCATTTCAACAAAGCCCAGTCGATTCTTCTACTGAGAGACAGTCAACTCACAGTTTCAGAACGCCAGGACACATTCGGAAGATTCGGAAACGCCACACTTCCATTTATTAGCCTCGCCTCTCGTCGACACCCATGATCACGGACGCTCGGGTACTCCAACCGGAGTTCATCCCACGGGAGGTGACGCACCGAGACGCCGAAGTCAACACGCTCTCAAGTGTCCTACAGCCCATTCTTGATGGAAACTCTACTGACCCCGTGTTCCTCCACGGCCCATCCGGTGTCGGGAAAACATGTATCGCACAGTTCACCGTTGAACGACTCCGCGAGAACGTCGTTGACCTCAACCACCAGTACGTCAACTGCTGGGAGGACTACAGCCGCTTCAAAACGCTCTACGCTCTCCTAGAGGGCATCAACAAAACAATCGATATTCACCGACAGTCAACCCCGCGAGACCAGCTCCTCGACCGGCTCCGCGACTACGACGGCCCACCCTACGTCGTCATCCTCGATGAAGTAGACCAGCTAGAAGACAAGAGCCTCCTGTACGACCTGTACCGGATTCGCGGCCTCACAATGATCCTCCTCGCAAACAATGAACAGGGAGTCTTCGCAGACGTTGATGACCGAATCAACAGTCGTCTCGCCAACGCCACTCGTATCCATTTCAGACAATACCACCACGACGAATTGGTCGCTATCCTTCAAGATCGTGTCCGGTGGGGACTCAATCCCGATGTTATAGACACGAAGGAACTCGATTCAATTGCGAATAACGCGGCTGGTGATGCTCGTGTAGCAATTGGAATCCTTCGGCAAGCTGCTCGCACTGCCAACGCTCAACAGATGAATGAAATCTCTAAGGATGTTATTCGGAAAGTCACTCCGGAAGCGAAATCGGAAATCAAGCAGAAAACCGTTGATCGTCTCACTACCCACCAGGAAGTCCTATACGAGACGATCACCGAGTACGGCGAAATTTCACCGAATGAATTGTACGAGGAGTATTGTAATCGAGTGGGTGACCCGAAGACGCAACGGATGGTCCGGAACTACTTATCGAAGCTTGAACACTACAATCTCATCGAGGCAGAAGGCAACACACGGGGACGGACCTACCGTACAGTCGCATAATGAAGTCGTCCACTAAGGGTTCAACAGATCACTATTCGATGTTTTCGGGCACAACAAGATGTTCAATTTCGTTGTAAGTATCGAAAAGTGGTGAGTGAGCGGTATCGCGTTCTGGCGGATTTTCATCAGAGAACGATTCTGGCGATGGTGCTTGTCGCATTGCTGCTAGCTGATCACGTATTCGGCCTTTCGTGACTCTAAGCAAATCCCGATCTGGCCACGAGTGAACAGGTGGTCCGCCCAAGTCTTTTGACTTCTTCTGTACCCAATTCAAGTGCTTCAAAGCATACTCCACCCACTCTCCTGTATCCTGTAAACGACGGAATTCGTTTGCTTCGTCGTATAGCCCAGCCTCTTCTAACGCTTTTATCATCATCTCAAAGTTTTGTCCGCGAGGATTAATCGGCTCATGAAACACAACACTTGGTCTGATCGCCATCGCTCGCGTCAATAGCTGGTGAAGTTCGTGTTCGTCCATCGTCGGATATGTTGGTGACATAGATACGAATACCGACACACCCTCTATTTGGAGCATATCTAGCATCTGCCATCGAGTACGTGGTGGCGGAGCACCTGGCTCCAACGCATTAACCACTTCACGGTCGAACGAAGGAATAGAACTACCCACTTTCACGAGATTCCCTGCCTCAAGGAATAGATCAATGTCTTGAGCAACGATTGAACTTCGGCTCAGTATCCGGACAGGGATACTCCGTGAAGTCAATTCATGAATCACCCCATGGCTAATCTGTGCTGCTCTTCTATCTTGATACGGGTCGGTCCCGCTTGAGAGCATTACCACTCCACGACCTCGGTCAGTTTCATCTAGGTTTAGGCTAGAATCGGATGTCAAACGAGCATGGATGCGTTCAGGGAGATCATCTCGGTAGAGTAGGTAGCTCCCCCACTCTTGTTGAGTGTCGTTCACACCGACACGCTCTTCAAGCATTTCGTCTCGTGACTCGTACCCTTGAGAGGTCGGCACATAACAGAACTTACAGCCATGCCGACAACCTGTGGCAACATTGATGACGTGGTCACAGAGGCTCTTCTCATACAGTTGTGATTGACTGATTGTAGCCTCTGAGGGATCGCTATTGACACGAATCCCTGCTTCCTCATTATGACTTTCTGCGACGGCACAGTCCCAACACAGTAGATTCCCACGAGGATCGGAAGCGAATCTACCTTTGATTTCTGACGCACAATTCGCACACGGAACTCCGAGATCAGTAAGGTTTATTCGAGTGTTTTCCTGCTGTTCGGCAGTTCGCAGCTGATCAAGAGTGGGGTAATCTCCAAACGTTCGAACTGTCTCACCCTCTTCTGTCTCAAGGTGAAATGTGCGCCTGAATTCTGAATCGGTTTCCCAATCTGATTCAAAGCGCATGACTATTCTTATCTAGACTATTGGCCCGCACACCCAAAACAGTAAGGAGACCACAATGGAAGTGGAATCTTATGATGGGAGTGGTGGTGTAGCAATTCGTTCCGGAGATACCGCATCTCGCTTCTTCCGAAGCTCTATGGCTTTATCCTCGTCGACACCATTGATCACCTGTTTATCAGGCCAGACATGGACGTCCACGCCATGTTTCTCACCGAATTCTTCGGCCCATTCCATCTGTTGAACAGAATAATCCAACCAGTAATCACGATTCTCACTAATACGACGCAATTCGGTAGCTAAGTTGTCTTCACCTGCCTCCTCAGCTGCTTCAATAGTCATGTTGAAATTCCCACCACGCGGGTTGATTGGTTCATGAAACACGACTTCAGCACCGAGATCGGCGAACTCTGAGAGCAACTTATCGAAATCCTCCCGTGTTTGTGTTGGGTAGGTTGGTGACATCGAGACGTAGGTAGGAATACCTCGCTCACTTAATTTATTCAGTGCCCGGAGACGTGCTGAGGGGGCTGGTGCCCCCGGCTCAAGAGCTTTCACTTGCTCATCATCTAATGACGGAATTGATGAGCCAACGCGGACTAGATCTCCATCCTTATTCTCGCTCAACTCCGCAGCCCTTTCATAAACATCTATGTCTCGAACAACAGACGGACTTCGTGTTAAGATCCGTGCCGGAACATCGTGTTTTAGTAACTCTATCACGCACCCCCGAGTGATTTGGGCAGTCCGTCGGTCTTGGTAACAATCTGTCCCACTAGATAGCATCACAACACCACGACCTCGATCCGTTTGATTCCACTTCCGTTTCCGTTCGAGTGTTGTCGCTAATCGTTCCGGTAAGTCATCACGGTACAGAAGATACGACCCCCACTCTTGCTGTCCGTCCTCTACATCAACACGGTCTGCAAGCATGTCTTGACGTGCAGTGATGTTGGGAGTACTGGGAACGTAGCAGAATTTACAGCCGTGTGTACACCCTGTTGCAACATTGATGACGTAATCGCAGAGGCTCTTATGATACAGACCCGACTCTCCGAGGACAACCTTCGCAGGATCGGTCGTTCTGTGAACGTCGTTTTTGCTGGTTTGATTATCCCCCATCGCACAGTCCCAGCAGATGATTTCACCCTCATAAGTAGCACTGAACCTTTCCTCGATATTTGAGCCACAAAGGGCGCAGGATAAGTCGATTGTATGAATATTGAGTCGACTGAGGGGATCCCCCATAGAACGACTCACCTCACGGAGTCTGTCCAATGTAATGTGCGAGATTACACTTGTCTCATCTTCCCCATTGTGAGATACACGTAGCTCCTTTCCAACTTTCTTAACCTGAAATGGTGTTTGTTCGCTCATTAGAATGCATTCAATCCTGTTTGATAGCCGTCTTCGTCATCATTCTCATCTTCACGCTCGGGGAGCATATCTGTCAGAGTATCTTGGTTTCCATTCACAATCTCAATCAGTTTACTAACATCTTCTCCATCCACTTTTTCAACGAAATCCCGGACATACTCGATAGCTTCGACATAGTCCGCTTCATCTTTTGTGGCATAGATCATATCATACTGATAATTTTTTGTCCCACTATGGACGTTTGTCACAACCTGAGTTGGCCGTTCAACGCCGGTGATACGAGATTGGTATGCTTTCAGTAATGCTTCCCGAGATGTGTCTTCTTTCCAAGTTTCTGTGCCGTAGAACTCAGTCATCGACTCTTCGCTATCTTCGTGATTGGCTGTCCGAACGATATCACCCGATGGAAAGTTTATTAGAAGGTCTCCGTGCGGAGTCGGTGTGATCTCTTCAATACCTTGCCACCGGAGATTGAGCCCTTGATTATCTATGAATGCGAGATAATTGAACGAAGGATCCTTGCCTCTGCGCTTAGCGACCTCCCACATATCGCTTTTCACCCCCCGTAACTCTACATTAGAATCCCCAGGGATTACCTCATATCCGTGTGCTGGCCTAGTAGCATCAATTCCTGTCTCCCCAGAAAAGACTGCTTCTAGCCGTTGTTCTAACGCTTCTGCTTTATTTTTCGAATCCTCTAAGAAGTACATTTTTGTGAATTGTTCTGAAGCATCTCGTGCAGCCAGAATGGGGGAGCCGAGGAAACAATCGCCGTTTTCTCCATAAACAGAGACGCCACTCCCAGCTAATGCGTCAACATAGAACCAGTCGTCTCGGTATGAAGAGATAACCGTAGTATACATATTTACTGTGGCGACATGTACTATCAGTTTAAGTGCTGACCAAGAACCGAAGTTATTGACTACGTCAGGTGCAATTTCACGAACAGAGTCCGCATGATTGGTGAGAGTGGGAACCCGCCTTCTCACCTGCTTTTGCGGATCTAAATCTACCATAAAACCATTCAATACCGTCACATGTTTAAAAACTATCCCTTAGTGAACTTCATCGCCTTTCAAACTCATTTGAGCACAGTGTGAATCGCCTCGACACCCATTATCTAATCAACCAATCGAGGTTAGGAAGCACTCACTGACTAGCTCTGTATACTTAGCATAGACACTACCCGTTAGATTGGGATATCTCTGAACAAAACCGGTTTTCGGAAACAACACACCCTTGCCTTTGACCTTGACTGTAGATTCTGTTCGTATGACTGCTGACAATCCACAGCAAGACTCTGGTTCTAATGCCTCCGCGAACAATTCAGAATCAGTCGGTACTGATCTCGACGTCACAGAGAATGTCGTTGGCCGTGTCTCAAATCGGAGCTTCACGGAGTGGTACAACGAACAGCAATTTGAGCAGAACATCTTGGAGGGCAAAGCGTATTTCAATGGGCTGTCGCCGCCGAAAGACCCGGAACGTCACACCCCGAGCAAACTGCTACAATGTCATCGGAAAGCGAGCTACGCCCGACAGAACGCACCCCGAGAAAGTGTGCCCCCAAAGGGGCTATTCTGGGTCGGCAGTGCCTTCGAGGAGGACTTAATCGTCCCATACCTGCAAGAGGTCATCCCCAACCAGTTGTACGTACAGAACTCGTTGTGGATCAATACGACCATCAGTCGGGACGGGACAGAGCTCCGGATTCGAGGATCTACGGACCCAGCAATCGTCACGAGTGAGGCAAACCCACTGTTTCTGACGGAAATTAAGACAACAACCTCTCTAGACCACCTTGATGAGCCGAAGAGTCACCACAAAGCGCAGCTCCACGCCTACCTATATGCCCTCAATGAGACGAGTGACTTCCCCATCACCGATGGAATGCTCGTGTACGGATCGCGTGAAACATTCGATCTCAAAACCTTCCATGTCACGTTCGACTCAGAGTTCTGGGACACGGTCGTCGAGTGGATGGTAGCCCAAACGGAGTATGAACAGGATAGTGAATTACCGCCGGCAACGCCCGAACGCGACTGGGAGTGTAACTATTGCTCTTTCAAACATCGGTGCGGGAAAGCCAATACACCGTACGCAGATATCGGGTACACCGGGTTACTCCCGCTGTTTGAAGAGTATGACCGAGAGAACCTCACCGACTATCTTGACTCACGGGCCGATGCGAAGCTCACCCCGACACTCGCCCATGTATTCTCTGATCTCACGGACACGTACGATGTGTACGACTGGTCGTGCCCCCGGTGTAGTGAGACCTACGCTTGGGATGCTGTAGACTGGGGCGGTGATACGTCCGAACCACCGGCCTGTCGTGAATGCCTTACTGATGGGGAGTTACTTGCCCTCAGCGGCCCAGAACCAGCTGAACAGCAGTAAATCTGGCTCTTGCGATTCGATTCTTCAGACGTATTCCTGTCTGAAACAACTGGTCACTGAAAGTGCCAACAGAGCCATGATTGCGCAATTCGGCAACTCAGACACAAACGTCTCTTTGAGTCTTCATTAGTCATATTAGAGCGTAAACAAATAGAACAACTATGTCCTCACTACTACCTCTAAAACCTACACCCCGATCAGCATCTGATCGCGGATTAGAGCCTAGACTCATTGAATTTGAAGACGAATCTGCGGAACAGATTCTATCGGCAGTCGCGTCAACAACGGCCCGTCGTATCCTTAATCGGATCTATGAAGAACCGACGACGGCGTCGGACATGGCTGCTGAGATTGACTCTTCAGTACAGAATATTAGCTACCACCTCGACCGTCTTCAAGACGCAGAGTTAGTGGAGGTCATTGAGACGTGGTATTCCGAGCAAGGGCGCGAGATGGATGTTTACGGCCCGACTAATAGCGCGCTTGTCCTTTTTGCGGGTGCAGAACGAGCAACCGCGTCACTTACAACCGCGTTGCGTCGTGTGTTCGGCGCAGTCGGTATCGTCGGCGTTGTCAGTGTCATCGTTCATGCACGCTGGTCAGTCTCGGCACCCGTACCAGTGCCTCGGAGTGGGGAACCTCCACAGCCGGATCCAACTCTGTGGGAGACACTCGTTACGTTCGGAACCGGCCCTGGCGGGTTCATTCTGGGAGTGAGTATCGTTCTGATCTTGTCTCTCTTTGTGACGTGGTACTGGCGGGCGTATCGTCCAACACAACATCACACACACTCAGCGTGAGAGTGTTTCCGGGACTCAAAGACGCCTTTGAATCTGGGATAGGACGATGTCTCCCCCCTCTAATGAGGAGTGTATGAAACGTAGAATGTTTCTGGCAAGTGCTGGGATTGGCCTATCAACAGCAGCAGCGGGTTGTACCTCCCAAGCAGCATTGAGCGAATCGTCCGAATCAGACTCTGAACCAGAATCGAACACTTCCGAGAGCATACAAGACGATACTGACCAAATGTCGGAGCAGACACTTATCGAAGCCGGTGACACTGCTGAGCGAACTATCGGGACCGGATCGATTGAAGAGCGTGGTCTCAGAACAGCTCACCGCGTCGCATTCGGGAATCCCACGGGGGAGACCCATCACGGAACGATTACAATTTCGACTGCCAGTGAGACAGTGTTTGAGGAATCGGTGGAGCTCCAAGCAAACGCGAGTATCGTTGCGTCGCTTACCGATCTCGGTACGTACACCGTTCGGGTAGCGGTTCCTGAGTTGGATGTGACTGAAGTAGTCACTCTCGACCCTGACCAATTCACCTGTAACGTGACCAAAACGACGGTCAACGTTCAAGAGGATGGCACACTCGACTCAACGAGTATTTCCACGCGCATGGCTTGTCCCGGTGTTGTTTCCGAAACGGCCCCCTCCGACGAGGTCGTGTCGCACACACTTGGTGACGATCCGATTCCCGCAGATACGGGGCAATTCACCCACACGTTTATGCTCCGGAATCCGTCGAACGAAACGTGGACGGCCAGAATGCTCGTTGAGAGCGACTCGTCAGCGCAATTTGATGGGCTCTACACGGTCGAACCTGAAAGTACAGTACTGATTACCCTCACTGAGAGCGGAACATACACGCTATCGGTTGATGTACTCGAAACAGAGATGACGGCCACGGAGGAGGTAACGCCCGAAAACTTCGATTGTAACCAGTCGTCAACACGCGCAGAAATTGATTCTGAGGGAGGACTCACAGTGAATACTCTGTCAACGCTCATGGCTTGCGGCACCGAGACAAATTCGACGAACGAGTCGTCCTAGCAGAGGACGAATGTATTCACACTGTTCCACACAGCAAGGGTTGTTATAGTCTTTAGCGAACAACTGTTTCAGAGGAGAATGTTCTGAATAATATGAGTTCAACAGATCCCCCGTGTGTAAGTGCTAACTATCTGGGTTTGTGGTTTTGGTTGTCTGTGCTGAGCGTTCTGTGTATCATCTGTATTGACAGCAATGGGTAACACGTATCGCTACTGAGGAGTTCAATAGAGCTATAACCCCCTACGAATCAGTGTCGTCCCCTTCGTTCGGCGGATATTTCTCATAGGATACTTCTCCGAGTTTTTCTTGTCCCAATTCCTCTGAGTCTGCTGATTGATCGGAATCGGGAGTATGCTCTGATGTGGAAGCAGACCCACTTGATACATCATCGGTGGTTCTCCCGCCATCGTCCGTCTCTGTATCGCTGGCTTCTGAATCAGAATCTTGGATTGGTGTCAGATCTACAGGTAACTCCTCTTCAGGTGGGAAGTTTTCTCCCTCACTCGGCCGCTCAGGTGGCTCAGTTTCTGGGTCATCCAAGTTGCTTGTGTACTTGTCAGCGTCAGGTGCTTCCTCACGTTCATTCGGTGATGGGGAAGATTGTGTACTTGTCTCACCGTCTGAATTCCCCTTCATCTCATCTCTGCTGATAACAGTTCCATCGTCAGCAGTCTCAAACTGTAGAAGCTGCGACGGATTCTCTTTCATCCACTGTGTGATGCTTTCTGTCTGTTCGTCCAACACCTGCTGTAGCGTCCGCATTTTTCGATAGTTGCTGAGGATTCCCTCCCGAGCCATCTTGTCCGTCAGGAATTCACCCATATCCGTCAGGGTGTACACTTTCTTCGTCCCGACTTCTCCTCTTCCGAGAGAGACATCTATCAGACCTAGTTTCGCAGCTTCATCACGCCGTGTAACAATCGTCGACGAGGTCACTTCGATTTCCGGTTCAATTTCCGAATACGTCATCGGGCGCTCGTGAAGGAGCGTTAGGATCCCAATTGCGCCTTTCCGCTGTAGAAACTCCTCAAGAGTTACATCCATCAAGTTCGGTTTCAAGACCGAGTCATTTAGAAATACAGTCTAACTCCAATTTGGAATTTTTTGAGATGCCAAGAAATCGGTGAACAGCCGACAATAGGCCTTATACAACCGTTTTAACCATCTATTCGGAAACTACACCCGCATACATATGCTCCATATTCGAGTTGCTGTCTCTATGGTTGACGCAATCGGATTCTGTCGTATCCCACGGACGCATTGCGCGCGTTCACGCGTGGACGGGTGGTTTGATGAGTGATCCGTCTACTGTCGATGAGCTCGGTGCAGATCCTGCTTTGAATATGATCTCAAAGCAAGCTGACGAGGTCATAGAGCATGGTACTGATTGGGCGGAGCTCGGTCAGGAACTTGATGTCTCAATGTACCAGCGTGATGACTCGTACCCTGAGTGGCACGCTGAAACAACCGCTTTCGAGCCGATGTTCTTGGCAATGTTGTGGGCAAAAACCGAGGATGAATCCGTTACTGGGCTGTCCAACCGTCTCAAATCGAACCCAGAGATCGCTGAAGCGTTCGGATTCAACGAGGAGGAAATCCCGCACGGAGACACGTTCGCTCGTGCATGGCGAGAACGATTCGAGTCTCTACAGGAGACTATCGAACCGACAGCGAAAACAATCGACGAGATCGCCACGGAACGCAACAGTCCAATCGGCGGACACACCGGGCTAAAACTCGAAGAAACAGATGGGAAATCGAAACGCACAGAGCAACGTCTCCTTCGGAAGAAAACGAAAGAAGTGCTAGACGAAATGGCTGGTGTCGTGTTTCCCGAGCTTGATATCCCTCGTCCTGAGCATGCCATTTACGACCAAGACGATTTTCTAGAGCTGATGGCCGTCATGGGAATGGAGGGTGAAGCCGCGAATGGCGGTGCGGACATCCACGGCGATAAACTCGCGGAGAACAAAGATATTCACCCGACTGAAGACCCGTTCTATGAGGACGGAATGAGAGGAGAAACGCTGTTGAACGCAATTCACCAACTTTCCGTTCAGGGAATCACCGATATGGTGAATAACGCAGCGCGCCGTGCGTTGACCCGCATCAAACCGTACGCTGACTTCCCAGACCCCGTTTTCATGGCGATTGATATCACATACGTCGCGTACTATGGTGAACGCGACGGACTAGAATGGGTGACCGGCACACCCGATCATAAGCAGTACAAGTGGTGTCATAAATTCGCTACTGCAACCCTCGTTGGAGACGGCGTCCACATGGTCGTCGGGATGCTGCCGGTCGGCAACCCAGACTTCACCGACAATCAAGCGTACCCAGGTAATAAAGAGAAATCGTACGTAATTGGGGATGTCGTTCGAGAGCTCCTCTCGATGACGAAACGCTACGTGACACCGCGATGCGTGTACGCTGACCGAGAGTTCGCATCCGCAGATACAATTTCAGCGTTCGAACAGCACAACATGCGGTACTTGATGCCAGCTCCACGGAATGACCGAACAAAGCGCTGGCTCAATAGGAACGTGGACATGGAGCGCGGAATCGTGTCCGTCGAGCAAGAATGGGCATTACGTGGCGCGGTGAAACACGGCGTGTCGAACGAGCGCGTCACGACAACGCTCATCGGATTACCCGGTGACCCTGACGACGACCAGTACGGGTACGGTGAGACAGCTGATGAGGGCGAAGAACTCATTCCTGAAGAGGATCAGGCTGCGGTTCCGTTCTATACGAACACGCACGCAGAGGATGAAATCGCGCTTGACCGCAGACAGACGAAGCGGAAGGTCGAGCAGTACAATCGTCGTGGTGGGATTGAAACGGCGTACAAGAAGATCAAGGAGTTCACCGCGTGGACGACGTCGAAGGATTTCAGCGTCCGACTGTTCCACTTCGGATTCGCAGTCCTCCTGTACAATGCCTGGTTGATGGTCGATTTTCTCGTTCAGGCTGGGCTTGACGTGGATTTCCGGTCGAAGCCGCGGATAACTGCACAGCGATTCATTGCGTTTATCGATCGGCAGCTGACCGGGCTGATATAGCCGATCTCTGACTTTCGCATTCGCCCGTTCGCGTAGAGCCATCAGTACGCCGCCCCTCGAATTTATCCTGATTTTGTTCGCAGATGACTTTTGGCAGGTATGTGGTAGACTTTTCACCGCGATTAGCGGATGAAGCGTGATTAATTTGGCTAAAAACTGGGAATCCCGTACAGCAAATAGAGGGATTCGCAACTACAGGAGGAGAATTGTGTATAGCGACATAAGATATAAAACAGGCCTCGATCGGGGCAAAGTGCCTCTCGCGGCCGAAATCAGCCGATAATCACGCAGGGACACCAATATCCGGCTAAATAAGTTACTTTGTCTTAGCTGAGTAAGACGGAGTAAACTCTTAGTGACCCCCATCCGTGGCCCCAATCGAGGCAGAATCAGAACTATGGCCGACGCTTCCACCGACGCACGCTCCAGCCCGATCGTCGCTGCTGGGGCGGCGTTCCGACGGCACAACCCCCACACCTCCGTGGTCCAATGACGGGCCGCCGCTCCGTCGAGACCGCGATCGACGACACGTTCACGAAGTACCTCACCGACAAGGGCAAAGGCGACGCCGGCGAGCAAGGCGCGTACCGTGCCGACGCCGAACGCGAGCTCCAGCGATTCCGGCGCTGGTGTCTCGGCGAGATCGCCGACCCGGCGAACGCCTCCCCACCCGAGTCGTGGGCCGGCGTCGTCGACGGCGACACCGTCCGGTTCGCAGACCTCGACACGACGGTGTTCTCGGACTACGCGCGATACCTATCGACCGCCGGGTACGCCGCCGGAACCGTACTCACCTACTACGCGCACGTCGCGTCGTGGTGCGGGTGGGCCCACACGCAGGGATACATCTCGCGCCACTACGCTCGCGAGTCGGATGCTGAAGACCCGCTCCCGGAGAACGACGGCCGCCGTCCGGGCGACCAGCAGGCGTGGGAGCCGATCCACCGCGACCTGATCACGCAGTTCGTCGACCGGCGCGTCTCCGAGGCGTTCGACGCCCTCGGCGCGATCGAGGTGCCCCACGCTGAGCGGGGCGACCCGGAGAGCGAGATGTGGCAGGCCAAACAGCGCTCCCGGTTCGAGGCCTACCAGCGGTGCCGCGAACAGGCGCTCGTGTACATC
>Ga0207756_100383_pt1 | contig 16495 bp, 18 predicted proteins | sample A23M1SouthBayCA_FD_187748 | JGI IMG/M metagenome (GOLD analysis project Ga0207756, IMG submission 187748) | Aerobic enrichment media microbial communities from Eden Landing Ponds, California, USA - A23 M1 (3) (SPAdes) | ecosystem: Environmental > Aquatic > Marine > Unclassified | place...
TTCGGTCGAGGCCGCCTGCTCGTCGGTGGCGGTCGCCACCTCGGCGATGCCGTCGGAGACCTCCCGCACGGCCTCGTGGATCTCCTCCAAGATGTCCATCGCCTCGTCGACCGACGAGATGCCGTGATCGATGCGCTCGTTGTTGCGCTCCAGGCTCTCGACGGCATTTGCCGTGTCGTCCTGGATCTGGTCGACCATTCCCTCGATCTCCGTCGCGTGGCTCTGGGACTCCTCGGCGAGGCTCTTGACCTCGTCGGCGACGACGGCGAAGCCCTCGCCGGCCTCGCCGGCGCGTGCCGCCTCGATCGAGGCGTTCAGCGCGAGCATGTTGGTCTGGTCGGCGATGTCGTTGATCACCTCGACGATCTCGTCGATCTCCTGGACGCTCTCCTGGATGGTCCGCACGTCGTCTGCGACCTCGTCGGCGGCCGTCTGTATCTCCTCCATGGCCTGGCCGACCTCGCCGGCCGAAGACTGGCCCTCCTCCGCGAGTTCCTTGGCCTGCTGGCCGGCCGCTGAGACCTGTTCCGAGGAGGAGGCGATCTCCTCGACCGAGGCACTCAGATTCGAGATTTCGTCGCCGACCTTCCGGACCGAGTCGTGTTGCTCGGTGGCCGCCTCGCGAACCGTCTCGACGCGCGCTGCGATCTCGACCGAGGAGTCCTCGAGGTCCGCGATCGACGTCTGGATCTCGCTCGCGGCCTCGTGGTCGTAGCCCGCGTCCCGGTCGACGTCCGCCTCGACGTCGCCGGTCCCCAGATCCTGGTCAATAGCCATGCGGGGGGCTTTCGGGCCTGTCCTCATAAACTACTGACCGCTAATTTTCGGAAGTGAGAATTGGAGGGTGTGGACTGCGTCGTCTCGGGCCCGCTCTAGAGGTCGTAGAGGTCGCCGTACTTCTCGCGGGCGTACGAGAGGAAGGGGGCGGCATCGAGGGTCGTCCCGGTCGCCTCCCGGATCAGGTCCGGCGTCGTGTACCGGCAGCCGTGGCGGTGGACGTTCTCGTGGAGCCACTCGCGGATCGGCCCGACGTTTCCCTCCCTAACGAGGGCCGCGACGTCGCGGTCAGCGCGGACGGCGTCGTCGAGCTGGGCCGCCAGGGCACTCCCCAGCGAGTAGGTCGGGAAGTACCCGAAGCTCCCGTGGGACCAGTGGATGTCCTGGAGACAGCCCTCGCCGTCGTCGTCGGGCCGGACGCCGAGGTACTCGTCCATCTTGTCGTTCCAGACCGCAGGCACCTCGTCGACCGCGAGGTCGCCCCGGATCAGGTCGCGCTCGATTTCGAAGCGCAGCGCGACGTGGAGGTGGTAGGTGAGTTCGTCTGCTTCGACCCGGATCAGGGTATCCGGGTGGACGGTGTTCGCGGCCTCGTAGAGATCGCCGGGATCGGCGGGCGTTCCGAGGTGGTCGACGACGGTCCCGCCGAAGTACTCCCAGAACGGCCGGGACCGGGCGACGTGGTTCTCCCAGAAGCGCGACTGGGACTCGTGGACGACGAGGTCTCGAGACTGGCCCAGCGGCGTCCCGTAGTGCTCGTCGGGCAGGCCCTGCGTGTAGGTCGCGTGGCCGAACTCGTGGATGGTCGAGGAGAGGGCGTCGACCGGGTCGGTCGGCTGGAAGCGCGTCGTCACGCGGGCGTCGAACTGGGTGCCCGAGGAGAAGGGATGGGGTGCCTCGTCGAGCCGGCCGCGGTCCCAGTCGTAGCCCAGCGCGTCGAGGGCTGCCTCGCTCAGGGCCCGTTGGTCGGACTCGTCGTACTCGCCGTCGAACGGCGCGGCCAGGTCGGCGTCGCTCTCGGCAACGTCCTCGATGAGCGGGACCAGGCCCTCCCGGAGGTCAGTCAGGACGGCCTCGGCCGTGTCGAGCCCGAGGTAGGGTTCGTACTCCTCGAAGAGGACCGCGTAGGGATCGCGGTCCGGGTCGATGGCGGCGGCGTACTCCCGGCGCAGGTCGACGAGGTGTTCCAGCGTGTCCGCGAACTGCGAGAAGTCGCCGGCCTCCTTGGCCTCGGCCCAGACCGGATGGGCGTTCGAGGTGGCCTCCGAGAGTTCCTCGACGAGGTCCTCGGGGACCCGGCGTGCGCGCTCGTGCTTGCGGCGGATCTCCCTGACGACCGCCTGCTGGCCCTCGTCGAGGCCTGCGTCGGCCAGGTCGTCGATCCAGTCGGCCACGTCGTCGTCGGTCAGCAACTCGTGGTGCAGGCCCGAGAGCGCCGAGCGTTGCTTCGAGCGGGCGGGCGTCCCGCCTTCGGGCATCATGACCTCCTGGTCCCACATCAGGACCGACCCGGCGTCGCCGACGTAGGTGAGTCGGCGGACGTGATCGAGGAACGCATCGTAGTCAGCGTCTGTCGCCATGGCCGCCCTTCGCGCCTCCCGGTGAAAACCGTTGCCGACCCGGTCGCCGTCCCGCCTGACCTACCGCCGCGCGAAGCGTTCGGCCGTCTCGCGGTACAGGCGCTCGCACCGCTCGAGCACGGCCACTGAGACGCTCTCGTCGGCGGTGTGGGCCTCGCCCGCCTCGGCCGGGCCACAGACGACGCACGTCGTCCCCGCCCCTGCGAGCCAACCGGCGTCCGACGCGTGCGGTTTGACCACGTGGGCCGGGTCGCCGTCCTGGACCGCTGCGGCGGCGTCGAGCGCCAGGTCGGCGAAGGCCGCGTCGTCGCAGGCCATCGGCGGCAGGTCCTGGTCGATCCGCACGGAGACGCCCTCGAGTGCCTCGACTCGCGAGACGTCCACGCGCTCGCCCGGCACCGTCCGCTCGTCGACCGTCGCCTCGCAGTGGGCGGGGATCACGTTCCAGGCGCTCCCGCCGTCGATCTCCGTGACGGCGACGCTCCCCACTACCTCGTGGCCGAGGACCTCGGTGGCCGGGGCGTCGAACTCGCGGACCAGGTCGACGGCGTCGGTCGCCCGGTAGATGGCGTTCTCGCCCTGCTCGACCAGGCTGGCGTGCGTCGTCGTCCCCTCGGCGACGATCGTCGACCCGCGCCGGCCCTTGTGAGCGATCGCGACGTCGGTCGCGCCGGGTGCGGAGTAACCCGTCGACCCCTCGCCGACGACGGCGTAGTCGGGGGCGAAGCCGTCGTCGATGGCGGCCCGTGCACCCTCGCCCCCCAGTTCCTCGCCGACGAAGGAGGCAAAGACCAGTTCGACGGGCGGACCGCCGTCGTCCCCGCTACCGAGGTCGGCGTCGCGGTAGGCGAACATGGCGGCGGCGACCGCACCCTTCATGTCCGCCGTGCCGCGGCCGTAGAGGCGGCCGTCGCGCTGCTCGATGACGTACTCGCCGCCGTCGGTCACCTGCGGGTCGTCTGGCGGGACTACGTCGTGGTGGCCGACGAGTGCGAGAGAGGGGGCCGTCCCGTCGGTCGCACCCCGGCGCGCGAACACGTTGCCGTGGTCGTCCCGGCTGACGGTGGCGTCCGTCTCGGCCCGGAGCCAGTTCTCGATGGCGTCCCCGGCGGCGGTCTCGTCCTCGTGGCTGGAGATCGCCACGAGTTCGCGGGTCAGCGCCTCGACGTCCATGCGCCCCCATCGGAGCCCGGGCCTTTCTAGCTCACGAACAGGCGCCGGTCCGCCCGCTCGTGGCGCGCCGCGGCGACGTCGATCAGCGGCGCGAACGAGCGCATCTCCGCGACGGTGCGGTCGGCGCTCGTCTCGACAGCCTCGGCCATGACGGGCTGGAGGTCGACGAGGAGCCGCTGGGCGGCAGTGTGGCCGAACGAACAGAGGCGCTGGGCGGCGCCGAGCATGTCCGAGCAGAAGGCGTGACAGTGGACGCGACAGGCCCGGTCCGGGGCGATTCCCTCCGTCGCCGCGACGATGCCGAGGACGACGGGGTAGTGGCCCGGCGGGTCGCGGGCGACGTAGTCCGTCAGCACCGGCGACGCGCGGGTCTCCAGCCAGAGGTCACAGAGGCGGGCCCCCGACCGCGTCGCGCTCTCGCGGAACTCCCGCTGGAGCGTCGTCGCGTGGAGACGCTCGTCGATCCGGACGAGGTCGGCAACGTCACCGTCGAGCGCCGCGCTATGGGCTGCCCGGAGGGCAACCAGGTCGCAGGGGCCGACCTGCCGGCGGAGGTACGCCGCGAGGACGGGTTCGAGGTCCTCGGCGTCGCTCACCGTGCCGTCCGCGACGAACTGTTCGAGGGCGTACGACGACGAGTAGCCACCGACCGGGAGGAACGAGTCCGCGAGCTGGAACGCCGTCAGGTCGGGGTGCTCGCCGCTCACGCGTCCTCACCGCCCGTAGCGTCTGGCTCGGAGTGCTCGTGTGAGTGGCCGGGACCGTGGTGGTCGTGAGCGTGTCCGTGCTCGTGGTCGCCGTCGTGCACGTGGTCGTGGGCCTGTCCGTCCTCGTGGTCGCCGGCGTGCGCGTGGTCGTGGGCGTGTCCGTCGGGCCCGTGACCCGGCCCGTCGTCGAACAGGCCCGGCGAGACGGACTCGCGGTCGAGCGCGGCCCCCGCAGGCAGGTGTGGCTCGACGGTCGCGGCCATTCGCTCGTCCGATTCCGTGGCGGGAAAGAGGACCTGTTCGTCCCGGACGGCCATGTCCCAGTGGCGGTTCCCCGCTGCGTGGCCGAGCGCGACGGCCGTCGTGAGGTCTCCGTCCGCGTCCGCGAGGTCGACGACCAGCGCCTCGATCGGTTCGAGGGCGACTTGCAGGAGCGAGCCGTCCGCGTCGCCGGTCGAGAGCAAGTCGCCGGCCCGCAATGTTCGCGCCAGCACGACGCCGACCTCCATTCCGGCGTCGGTCGTCGCGCGAAACCGCGAGCGCCGTCGCTGGTCGTCGTCGACCGTGACGGTGGCCAGGTCGGCCGCCGCGGCCCTGGCGGCGACGGCCTGGTCGTCAATGTTTCCCTCGTAGGTATCTTATACTTCCATGGTCACCGTCGCCTCGACGGGAGCGGTGCGTCCAGCAGGTCCCGGCGGGCGACGCCCCACGCGTCGCGGAGCACCGCTCGAATCGGCTCGCTGGTCTCGCCCAGGGCCCGGACCAGGACGCCCGCGCCGTCGGGGAGCGTCGTCGCGCCCGCGTCGACCGTGCCGACGGACCGCTCTGGTCCGTCCCCGGTCACGGCGTCGTGGACGGCGTCGCTTAGCGCGGCCGCGTCGGCGCCGGGGGCGACGACGAACAGCGTCCCGACGACGGTGTGGTCGCCGAGAACCCCGGGAACCTGGGGGGACCCTTCGGCAGGTTCGAGGTGTGTCGCGTCGGTCGCGAGGAGGGCGCCCTCGGCGTCGCGCACGTCGGTCCGCGAGACGTACCGCTCGAAGTCGAAGCACTCCCCGCGGGCGAGGCGACCGGGCACAACGACGCCGCCGACGATAGCAGTGGCGTCGGCCGCGACCGAAAGCGTCGTCGACCGACAGAACCGGGAGTCGGGATGCAACAGCGTCGGCTCCGGGAGGTACTCCAGGTGCCCACCGGACTCGACCGACAGTGCGACGCGCTCGCTGGCGTAGTTGCAGTCCATGGAGTAGACCTTGGTCGACGCGCTTGTACCCACGTGGGCAGTTGCGTTTGCTGCCACCTCGACGGTCACGTCGCGGCGGTCGCCCTGCGCGATCCCGCCCGTCGGGGACTGGACGACGACGGTCGCGGCGTCGTCGATGGGGTCCGAGTCGAGCGTCCCGGCGACGTGGAAGGGGGCCTGCGCGAAGTCTCGGACGAGCTGTGTCCCCGCGCTTCCGGGGGCAAAGCGAAGTTCGAGGCGGCCGTCCTTCCCCGGGGATCCCGGTGCGGCCTGGGGGACGGATTCCGTGGCGTAGACCTCGAATCCCCGGGGCACGTCGGCGGCCATCTAGGCGAACAGCACCCCCTTGCGGACGTGGTCCAGGACCGAGTCGACGCCTTCGCCGGTCTTGCAGTTCGTCATCACGAAGGGGCCGTCCCTGACGGTGCGCGCGTCGCGTTCGATGGTTCCCAGGTCCGCGCCGACGTGTTCGGCCAGGTCGGTCTTGTTGACGACGAGCAGGTCGCAGTCGACGACGCCCGGCCCGCGCTTGCGCGGGATGTCGTCGCCCTCGGCGACGCTGATGACGTACAGCGAGTAGTCGGCGAGTTCGGGGTTGAAGGTCGCGGCGAGGTTGTCGCCGCCGCTCTCGACGAGCACGAGGTCGAGGTCCGGGTAGTCCTCGAGGAAGGCGTCGATCTGCGCGAGGTTCATCGAGGGGTCCTCGCGGATGCCCGTGTGCGGACAGGCGCCGGTCTCCACGCCGGCCACGAGGTCCGGCGGGACGACGCCGTCGAAACGCTCCCGGAGGGCGTTGGCGTCCTCCTGGGTCAGGATGTCGTTGGCGATGACGCCGACCTCGAGCCCGTCGTCGCGGAGGCGCGGGACGAGTTCCGCCAGGAGCGACGTCTTGCCGGACCCGACCGGACCGCCGACGCCGACCGTCGCGACGTCGCGATGCGTGAGGCTCACGATTCGGCCTCGCTCGGTTTCTCGGAGGCCTCGGCCGGGTCGTCTGCGTCGCTGGTGCCGACGCTGTCCGACCGGATCGGGTCGTGGACCGTCACAAGCTTCGTGCCGTCGGGGAAGACCGGCTCGACCTGGATCATGTCGATCATCGCGGGAACGCCGTCCATGACGTCCTCGCGGCCGAGCAACTGGGAGGCACCGGCGCGGATTTCCGCGACCGACTGGCCCTCGCGCGCCCGTTCGACACACCAGTCGCTGATGTAGGCTACCGCCTCCGGGTGGTTCAGCACGACGCCGCGGTCCATGCGGCGCCGCGCGAGCTCTGCGGCCGTGAAAATCAGCAGCCGTTCCTCCTCTTTGGGTGTCAGGTTCATAGCAAATAGCGCTGGGTCAGTGCGATCTCCTCGCTCGGTTCGCAGGTGACGTGCTCGCCGTCGACGCGGACGGCGAAGGTCTCGGGGTCGATCTCGATGTCGTCGGGGCAGTAGTCGTTGTGGACCATCGCGTCCTTGCCGGGCGTTCGCGGCCCCCCGATCGGGACGACCGGCGTGTCGAGGTCGTAGGCCTCGCCGATATCCCGGTCGGCGGCGGCCTGGCTCGTGAACGTCAGCGAGAGGGCCTGCTTCGCCGACCCCATCGCGCCGGCGCGGGGCCGCTGTTTGATCGGCTCGCAGGTCATCAGCGACCCGTTGGCCTCGCCCATCTCGCTGTAGACCGGGAAGCCGCCCTTGAACGTGACCGACGGCTTGATCCCGAAGAAGGCGGGGTCCCAGAGGACGAGGTCGGCCAGTTTACCCGGCTCCAGCGAACCGACGTGTTCGTCGATGCCCGCCGTGATCGCGGGATTGATGGTGTACTTCGCCACGTAGCGCTTGATACGGGCGTTGTCGCCGGGTTCGTCCTCGTCGGCGGGGAGCGGGCCGCGCTGGCGCTTCATCTTGTCCGCCGTCTGCCAGGTTCGGCAGACCACCTCGGCCATGCGGCCCATCGCCTGGGAGTCGGAGGTCATCATCGAGATGGCCCCGAGGTCGTGGAGGACGTCCTCGGCGGCGATGGTCTCCGCGCGGACGCGTGATTCGGCGAAGGCCACGTCCTCCGGGATGTCCGGGTCGAGGTGGTGACAGACCATCACCATGTCGAGGTGCTCGTCGAAGGTGTTGACCGTGTAGGGCATCGAGGGGTTCGTCGACGAGGGGAGGACGTTCGGGTCGCCGACCAGTTCCATGATGTCCGGCGCGTGGCCCCCGCCCGCGCCCTCGATGTGAAACAGGTGGATGGTCCGTCCGTCGATGGCGGCAGCCGTGTTCTCGAGGAAGCCCGCCTCGTTGAGGGTGTCCGTGTGCATGGCCACCTGGAGGCCCATTTCCTCGGCGACCGAGAGGCAGGTGTCGATGGCTTCCGGCGTCGAGCCCCAGTCCTCGTGGAGTTTCAGACCACACGCGCCTGCGCGAGCCTGCTCGCGCAAGGGGTCGGGTTCGCTGGCGTTGCCCTTGCCGTAGTAGCCGACGTTGACCGGCCAGTCCTCGGCCGCGCGGAGGAACAGTTCGATGTTCCGGGGCCCGGGCGTACAGGTCGTCGCGCCGCCGCCGAAGCCACCGCCGAACATCGTGGTGATGCCCGAGGCGAGTGCGTGTTCGACGAGCTGGGCGGAGTTGAAGTGGACGTGGATGTCGAAGGCCCCCGGCGTGACAATCTTGCCCTCTGCCGGATAGACGTCCGTTCCCGGCCCGACGACGAGGTCCGGATCGACGCCGTCCATCGTGTCGGGGTTTCCGGCCTTGCCGACGCCGGCGATTCTGCCGTCACGGATGCCCAGGTCGCCGGTGACGATGCCGAGCACCGGGTCGATCACGGTCGCGTTCGTCAGCACGTAGTCGAGAGCGCCGCCCTCGTTGGTCGCGCCGGGGTTCATCCCGAGGCCGTCGCGGAGCGTCTTCCCGCCCCCGAAGACCGCCTCGTCGCCGGGCGTCCGGTAGTCCGCCTCGACGGCGGCGAACAGTTCAGTGTCGCCGAGTCTGACGCGGTCGCCGACCGTGGGGCCGTAGAGGTTCGCGTAGTCCTCGCGGGGGACGTCCCGGCTCACGAGTCCTCGCCCTCCGTCGTCTGGAAGCGACGATCGCGGGCGCGTGCGAGGACAGCCGCTGGCTCGTCGACGGTGCCGTTCGCGAGTCCGTTCAGGCCCTGCACCCGGCGCTTCCCGCCGAAGGCGACGAGATCGACGGTCGTCTCCTCTCCCGGTTCGAAGCGGACCGCCGTGCCGGCCGGGATGTCGAGGCGCTTGCCCACCGCGGCCTCGCGGTCGAAGGCGAGCGCCGCGTTGGCCTCGGCGAAGTGAAAGTGCGACCCGACCTGCGCCGGGCGGTCCCCGGTGTTCGCCACGGTGACGGTCGCCGTCTCGCGACCGTCGTTGATCGTCACCGAACCGTCGGCGGGCAGGACCTCGCCCGGGACGAGCGTGTCGGTCACGGGCCCCCTCCGGCGCGCCCGCAAGTTTGTGACAAAAGGGCGCAGTCAGCGTCTGTACCCATCATATCGTTCACTCTGCTGGCGTGTATCGGCTATGATGTAATAAGATACCGCGGGAGAGACAATACTTGCCAAATCGGCAATGCCCTTGTCCCCGTGGGCGGACGGTCGAGTAGATGAGACGAGCACACCGCTGTCACCGAGCAGTCCCGTGGCGGACCCCTGGGGGCAGCGAGCGATGAGTGTAACGTTCCTCGGTGCGCTGGCGACGGCCGGCGCGCTCGGCGTGACCCACGCCCTCGAACCGGATCACGTCGCCGGCATCTCCTCGCTGACGAGCCGGTACGGCGACGCCCGTCTGTCGGCGCTCGTGGGCGTCTGCTTCTCGGCCGGCCACGTGGCCCTGGTCGTCGTCTGGCTCGGGTTCGCCTCCCTCGTCCTCGGGAACGCCGCCTTCCCGGCGATCCTCGACACCCTGGGCACGGTCGTCGTCTCCGTCGCGCTGGGCGTCTTCGGCGCACTGCTCGCGATCCGGGGCTATCGCGCCGCTGCCAGCGCTCACGCACACGACCGGGCGCACGACCACCAGCACCGCGACCCGCACGTCCACCTCCCGCTGGTCGGCGGGCAGCACGATCACACACACGGGACGCGCGCGTACCTCAAGACCGGCCTCGTGGGCGCGCTGTTCACGCTGTCGCCGCCCCTCTCGATGATCGCCTTCCTCGGGACGGTCATTCCAGCACAGGGGGTCCCCGCCGCGGGGCTGTCGGTGGCCGCCTACGCCGTCGGCATCACCGCGACCATGGCCCTCCTCGGGGCCGGCGTCGGCGGCCTGTTTGGCCTCTCCCGGCGCCACGACCGTGCCTTCGGCGTGCTTCGACTCGTCACCGGCGTCGCCGTCGTCGCCCTGGCGGCGTCGCTCGGCGCGTCCGTACTGGCTCCCGTCTTCTGACAGCCGGCGCGCCCTCATCCCCCCCCCCTTCATCTCCCGAATGGGGCCGTCCACATTTCAGCGCCGGACCGCCACGCCGTGGTTTGGATCCTCGGGTTCAAGTCGGAGAAATCCGGATTGTTTCCACGAAGGGGACGGGATCTGCCCGGGCCGCGCTACGAGCGTCCACATTCGACGAGTCTCTCGTGACGCGGGGACCCTCTCCAGCGGCCAGCAGCAGATGCTAGCCATCGGTCGCGCCCTCATGGCGGACCCGGACCTGCTCCTGCTCGACGAGCCCTCGGAGGGCATCCAGCCCTCCATCGTCCAGCAGATCAGCGAGGACATCCAGGCGATCAACGACGACCTCGGCACCACGGTGCTGTTCGTCGAACAGAACCTGGACGTCATCCGCCGGATGGCCGACCGCTGTTTCGCGATGGACCGCGGGGAACTGGTCGAGGAACTCGACCGGGCGACCCTCGACGACGAAGCGGCGCTGGCGGAGTACCTGGCGGTCTGAGTGCGGCCGTATTCGGTCCGCGCTTCTCAGGCGCGCCAGTAGTCGATGGCCCGAAAGACGACGTACAGCAGGGCGTTCAGAACGCCGACGAGGCCGAGGACGGTCCCCAGCCAGCCGCCGACGATTGCGATGATGGAACTGCCGTAGCCGACGTTTCCAATCACGAACGTCGCGAAGGCAGCGAGCACGCCCCAGATCAGGAGGATCGCCGCGATGCGGGCACCCTCTTCGAGGTAGGTTCGGACGGGTAGTGCGTCTGGAGTGGTGGAGGGACTCACGGTCGTGGCTGGACCAGCGGCCGGAAAAGCGTTCCCGTTCGGGCGCTTCGGGGGCCTTATCAGTGAACGACGGCTAGAACCGGCCATGGAACTGGTTCCGGACACGAGCGTCGTCGTCGACGGGCGCGTCTCCGAGCGCGTCGAGGACGGCGAGTTCGCCGACGCCACGATCGTGGTCCCCGAGGCGGTCGTCGGCGAACTGGAGTCACAGGCGAACGACGGGCGGGCGACGGGGTGGGAGGGCCTGGCCGAACTCCAGCGCCTGGTGGACCTGGAGGCCGACGGGACGATCGACGTCGAGTACGTCGGCCGCCGCCCCGAGGCCGTCGAGAAGCGCGACGCCGGCGAGGGCGAAATCGACGCGCTCATCCGCGACGTCGCCGGCGACCGCGGCGCGACGCTGGTCACGAGCGACGACGTCCAGGCCGAGGTCGCCCGGGCCAAGGGGCTCGCTGTCGAGTTCATCGAGCCCCGCGGCCGGACGGTCGAGCGCCTCGCCCTCGAGGAGTACTTCGACGAGACGACGATGAGCGTCCACCTCAAGGTCGGGGTCGCCCCGATGGCCAAGCGCGGGTCCATCGGCGACATGCACTACGAGACGATTCGCGAGGAGACCCTCGCGGAGGCAGACCTGCTGGAACTCGCCGCCGACGTCGAGGAGGGCGCCCGGTCGAGCCCCGACGGCTTCGTTGAACTCGACGAACCGGGCATGACCATCGTCCAGTTCCGGACGTTCCGGATCGCCATCGCGCGGCCGCCCTTCTCCGACGCCCTGGAAATCACGGCAGTCCGGCCGATCGTCAAGACGGACCTCGACGACTACGACCACGCCGACGACCTCCGCGAGCGCCTGCTCGAACACCAGCGCGGGGTCCTCATCGCGGGGTCGCCCGGTGCCGGAAAGTCGACCTTCGCCCAGGCCGTCGCGGAGTTTCTCCAGCAGTCGGACTTCGCCGTCAAGACCATGGAGAAGCCCCGGGACCTCCAGGTCGGCCCGGAGATCACCCAGTACACGGAACTCGGCGGCGAGATGTCAAAGACCGCCGACTCCCTGCTGATGGTCCGGCCCGACTACACCATCTACGACGAGGTCCGGAAGACCGACGACTTCGAGGTCTTCGCGGACATGCGCCTCGCGGGCGTGGGGATGGTCGGGGTCGTCCACGCGACGCGGGGGATCGACGCCCTCCAGCGCCTGATCGGCCGCGTCGAACTCGGGCTCATCCCGCAGATCGTCGACACCGTCGTCTACATCGAGGCCGGCGAGGTCGAGACGGTCTACGACGTGACGACCCAGGTCAAGGTCCCCGAGGGCCTCATGGAGGAGGACCTCGCCCGGCCGGTCATCATGGTCAAGGACTTCGAGACGGGCAAGCCCGCCTACGAGATCTACACCTTCAACCGCCAGGTCGTGACCGTCCCGCTGGGCGAGAACGCCCCCGACGGCGGCCAGAAGTCGGAGTCCGGCGTCGAGGGCCTGGCCCGCAAGGAGGTCGAGAAGGAGATCCGGGCCATCGCCCGCGGCGACGTCGAGGTCGAGGTGCGCGGGCGCGACCGTGCCGTCGTCTGGGTGGACGAGGAGGACATCTCGCAGGTCATCGGCAAGGGCGGCGGCCGCATCACCGACGTGGAGAACCGCCTCGGGGTCGACATCGACGTGCGGACCTTCGCCGAGCGCCCCGGCGGGAAGTCCGGTGGGGCTGGCGGCAGCGGGGCCGGTGGTAGCGGTGGGGCGAGCGGGTCGTCGGCCGCCGGCGAGATCGTCCAGCCTAACGTCACGGGTCGGCACGTCGTCGTCCCGATGGAGGGCCACGCCGGCGAGACCGTCGAGGTCCAGGCCGACGGCGAGTACCTCTTCACCGCCACCGTGAGTCGCGGCGGCGAGATCCAGGTCTCCCGCGGGAGCGCCATCGCCGAGGAACTGGAGCGGGCCATCGACCACAACCGCCAGATTACCGTCGTTCCGTCGTGAGGCGGGACTGACGTTCAAATAGCGGGGCGCGTCAGAACGTTCTACTGTGGCATTCCTTCGACTAAGGAGTACGCACGGCCAGAGTGCAAGGTTCTCACCCCGTCGAGCTAGTTGGTGAGTGTTTTTATTCAGGGAACTCCTATGAACATGTACAGGTGAACATCCATGAGTTCGGATGAGAAGGTCGTCCAGACGAAATTGCCCCAAGCGGAGTACGAACGGCTTCGGAAGGTAGCCGACGAGGAGGGAGAGCCACTGAAAACCGTCCTTCGAGAGGCAATAGTTGCGTACACCGATTCCCATGTCCGGCCCGACCCGAACGACCCGGTATTCACCGCCGACCCGCCACACGAAGACGTGGAGGCGGTATCTGCAGCAAAAACCGATGTATACCTCTACGGTGACCGGAGCGAGTGATGAACCCAGAACTGCGGGGATATCAGGCGGACTCGCCCGGTCCAACTGGACTCTATCTAGATACGAGCGGATTGTTCGCTCGCTTCCACCCCGGGGCCGACAGGCACGACGAGATGAGTGCGTTTTTCGACGGTATCGCGTCGGGTGAATTTCCGTACAGGCCCCTCGTAACGAACACGTACGTCGTCGACGAGTTGGCGACGTTGTTACTCTCGAAGGCGACGCACGATATCGCAGCGTGGGCCCTCGAAACGCTATTAGATTCAGACGCCATCTCGGTTCGGTACGAGGAAGAACGGTCCTTCGCGGCAGCAAGGGACAGATTTCTGACGTATGACAGCCAGGAACTCTCGTTCACAGACCACTACACCGGTGCCGACATGAACGAGCGGGCCATCGACCACGTCCTGACCCTCGACAGCGATTTCGAGACGCTTGGATTCACTGTCGTTCCGCGTGAGTAGCTGTACTAACGCAGTGCCAGTGAGAGCCCGCCAGTAACGCGTCAAGAATATGTCGGAACCGAAACGCGTGTAGTCAGTCGGAGACGGTCGCTTCCTCGACGGCCTCGCTGGCCTCGTCGGGAATCTCGTAGAGGTTCTGGCGGGCGTCCGCGAAGTAGACGTCTTCGTCGACCACGCCCACCTCGTCGAGTCGCTCCAGCGCGTACCGGACGGTCCGTGCCGACAGCATCGACTCCTCGACGATGCCTTTCTGGGTGAGCGGGCCGTTGTACTCGAGGACCTTGTAGACGAGCTTGGCGCTCGGGGGCAGATCCGAGAGCGACTCCCCGTCGGAATCTGTCATCACTCGATTTGATGGACGCCGGCTGTATAAAGATTGAGGAACCAAGGACGCGGCGGTTCAGCACGGTGACCGCGGGGAACGTCGGTGCCCTGTCACTCGTCGTCCACCCCTTCGGGGCCGGCGTCGTCCCCGCCGGGGACCACCACCTCCGCGGGGAAGGTGAAGAAACCGAAGACGGCGAGAGTCGCGGCCGCGGCGCCCAGCCAGAGCGCCAGCTCGAACCCCCCGTGCCAGGGCGCGGTGGCTGCCACGACGACCGAGGCCACGAGGCCGTAGGCGCCCAGCATCAGCAGGGCGGTGCCGATCGCACCAGGGAGCGTGGTGACGTCCGCGTCCGGGTCCGCATAGGTGTCGTGAGCCGTCCGGGCGACGAGGACCAGCGTTGCGAACCCGTTGACCGCGAGGGGCAAGCGGACGTCCCCACCCGTGACCAAGACGACCAGGTAGGCCGCCCCGGACCCGAAGAAGGCGAGCAGTCCCCCGAAGAAGACCAGAACCCCGAGCGTCCCGCCAGCGTCGGTCGCCAGGTCCGCGTCGCTGGTGGCGGGGGTCTCGGCAGGGGATGCGGGGTCGTCGTCGGACATCAGATCGTGTGGTCCGGTCGGCCGGGGCGGGGATAAATGGGCCGGGGAGCGAACGAACGGCTTTTTACGTCGGCTGGCCGACCGGGAGGTATGGCAACGGACACGAGCGAGCGATTCAGCTCGCACCTGCGTGGCGTGACGGTGACGACCGTCGCGACCGTCTCGGGGCTCCTCGCAGGCGTGGCGTCCGCGATGGTCGCGCAGGGCGCCGGCGACACCATCGGGCTGACGATCCTGCTCGCGGCCATCCTCGTCCAGTTTCCCCTCTACTACGCGATCGGGATGGACCTGAGCGAGTTCTCGACGAAGGACAAGCTCTACGTCGGGTTCATGACCTTCGCGCTGTGGTTCGTCTCGTGGGGCATTCTCCTGACCGCCGGCTCCCTGTAACCCCATGGCCGACGACTCCATCGCGGTCGTTGACCTCGACCGGTGTCAACCCGACCGCTGTAACTACGAGTGTGCGAACTTCTGCCCACCGAACCGGACGGGCAAGGAGTGCATCGTCCGCCGCGAGGAGCGCTTCGAGGAGGACGAACCCTACGCGGGCGGCCCACAGCAGATCTCCATCAGCGAAGAGATCTGCCTCGGCGAGTCCTGTGGTATCTGCGTCGAGAAGTGCCCCTTCGACGCCATCCAGATCATCAACCTCCCGCAGGAACTCGACGAGGATCCCGTCCACCGCTACGGCGACAACGCCTTCGCCCTCTACGGCCTCCCCGCACCCCAGGAAGGACGCGTCACGGGCATTCTGGGCCCGAACGGCATCGGGAAGACGACGGCCGTCCGGATCCTCGCGGACGAACTCGCGCCCAACCTCGGGACGTGGGCCGAGGGCGAGACGCCCGGCTGGGACGAGATCCTCGAGGCCTACCGCGGCACGGCGCTGCAGGAATACCTGGACGCGATGCGGGACGGCTCGGTGAGCGTCGCCCGCAAGCCCCAGTACGTCGACAAGATCCCCGATCGCTTCGACGGGACGACGATGGACCTGCTCGCCGGCACCGACGAGCGCGGCGTCGTCGACGACCTCGTCGCCCGCCTCGGAATCGAGCCGGTCGTCGACCAGCCCATCGACACGCTCTCTGGCGGCGAACTCCAGCGGGTCGCGCTCGCAGCCACGCTCGCCCGCGACGCGGACTTCTACTTCCTCGACGAGATCACGCCGTACCTCGACATCGGCCAGCGGATGACCGCCGCGCGACTGGTCCGCGAACTCGCCGACGAGGAGGACCGCTCGATGCTCGTCGTCGAACACGACCTCGCGATCCTCGATTTGCTCGCCGACACCATCCACGTCGCCTACGGGCAGCCGGGTGCCTTCGGCGTCGTCACCGACCCGAAATCCGTCCGGAACGGCATCAACGAGTACCTCGCAGGCTATCTGGAGAACGAGAACATGCGCTTCCGGGAGTCGGCCATCGAGTTCGAGGAGCACGCCCCCCGCTCGATCGCCACGGGCGAAGTCGTCATCGAGTACCCGTCGATGACGAAGTCCTACGGCGACGGCGAGTTCGAGCTCGCGGTCGACGCGGGCACGATCCGCGAGAACGAAGTGCTGGGCGTCGTCGGCCCCAACGGCATCGGGAAGTCGACGTTCGCGAAGCTCCTGACCGGGCGGCTCGACCCCGACACGGTCGGCGGCGAGGACGCCACGGACGCGGCCGGCGACCTCTTCGATCGTCGGCTGGACATCTCCTACAAGCCCCAGTACGTCGAGATCGACGAGCCGATGCGCGTCGACGCCTTCCTCTCGTCGATCACCGACGACTTCGGGACCTCCTACTGGAACACCGAGGTCGCCCAGCCCCTCCAGCTCGAGGCCGTCTACGAGCAGCAACTCTCGGACCTCTCCGGGGGCGAGCGCCAGCGCGTCGCCATCGGCGCCTGCCTCTCGGAGGACGCCGACCTCTACCTGCTCGACGAGCCCTCCGCCCACCTCGACGTCGAACAGCGCGTGATGGCCACCTCGGCCATCCGGCGGTACGCCGAGAACAACGACGCGACGGCGCTGGTCATCGACCACGACATCTACATGATCGACCTGCTCTCGGACCGCCTGCTGGTCTTCGACGGCGAACCGGCC
>Ga0207756_100384_pt1 | contig 16489 bp, 9 predicted proteins | sample A23M1SouthBayCA_FD_187748 | JGI IMG/M metagenome (GOLD analysis project Ga0207756, IMG submission 187748) | Aerobic enrichment media microbial communities from Eden Landing Ponds, California, USA - A23 M1 (3) (SPAdes) | ecosystem: Environmental > Aquatic > Marine > Unclassified | place...
GGTCGAGTCGACGGACTCGATCGCGGTGACGGCGTCGTCGACGGTGGCGGCGACGGCGTCGGGGCGAGCGGCGGCGACCAGCTGGAGCGCATGGCGGGCACTGTGTACGGCGCGCGTCGTGTCGCCCGGCGTCTCGAAGACCACCGTCGACAGGTCTGGAACGGCTTCGACCACGGCTGCGGGCCGTGCCTCGGCGATGGCTTCGAGGATCGACGTGGCGAGTCGGTTGGGCTGGTGGTACCGGGGCTCCGTCGCCGTCCGCTCGCGGCGGAGGTGCGTGCGCAGTGCCGGGACGAGCGAGTGGAGGGCGCCGGGGACGGTGTCGGCGAGTTCGTCGAGGACTCGGAGGACGTCGCCGGCTGCCTGGGGGTCCCGGCGGTTCAGTTCGTCGCGGAGCGGGTCGAGTGCGACGCTAGCGACGTCCTTGGGTCGGTTCCGGGCGACGACCGCGAGCAGGTCCAGGGCGGGGTCGGTCACGGCGTCGTCGTCGTTCGCGATGGCGTCGCCGAGTGCCGTGGCGTCGAGGTCGCGGTCGGACGGCTCCAGGTGGAATTCGAGGGCGTCGGCCGCGGCCTCGCGAACGGTCCCGTCGTCGCTGGCGAGGGCGCGAGCGAGTCCGGGGAGTGCCGGGTCGAGCGAGTCGAGGCGGCGTGGCGTCGGGCCGAACGCTCGTGCGGCTTCCTCGCGGACGTCCGGGTCGCTGTCGGTCAGGGCTGCTCCGACTGCGGCGGTCGCCCGCCCGTCGCCGGTCCGTCCTGCCACGGTACGAAGCCCCGTCACGGCACTGACCCGGACCGTGGCCTCGGCGTGGTCGGCACCGGCGAGGAGTGCCGCCACCCCACCGTCGGTCTCGGCGACCGCTCGAGGAGCCTCTTCGGCGGCATGGGCGAGCGCCTCCGCCGCCTCCTCGGCCAGCGGGTGACTTGGGTGGTCTACGAGTTCGCGGAGCACCGGGAGGGCGTCGGCGAGCGCCGTCACGAGCGTGGCGAGTGCGAAGGCGGCGCTGTGTCGTTCCATCTCGTCGCCGTCGAGCAGCGAACGGAGCGCCGGTTCGGCCGCGTGCAGTGCGTCCGAGAGCACCCCGTCGTCGGGGGCCTCCGTTTGACCGATGGCGACGAAGGCGAGGTAGAGCGCACTATGAACGCGTTCCTCGCGCGTCGGCGCGTCGAGCCCGTCCCGGAGTCGGTCGACGAGCGGGACGACCGCTCCGGGAGCGCCGACGACGGTCTTGGCGAGCGCGCCGATGAGCGGGAACGCGAGGGCGTCGGTGAACCCCGACTCGTCGACCGTCGGGGTCGGGCCGGCCGTGAAGACGCCGTCGACGAGTCCCGGGAGCGTCTCGGCGACTCGCTCGGTATGCTCGGCGGCGAGCGTGTCGAGAGCGCCGTAGAGCTGGAGGCGCGTCAACCGCGGCTCTGCCTCGACGTCCGCGACGACGCGGTCGAGGAGCGAGACGGCGGCGTCCGGGTCGGCCGCCGCGAGCGCCCGGTACCCGAACGCCGCTTCGAAGCGCGCTGTGACCGCCTCCGCCGACAGCCCGCGCTCGACGTCGGCGAGCGTCACGTCGCCGGCGAGGTCGAGGTCGAGGACGTCGACCGGGGTGTCGGTCGCCGAGGCTGGGAGCGCTGCTCGCGTCGCCGCCGGGTGCGTCGTCGCGATGTCCGAGAGGGCTTCGACGGCCGCGGTCGCTTCGGCCGGCTCCGTCGTCTCGAACAGTACCTCGACGGCGACCGGGACGACCGACGCCACGACCGATTCGTCGGCAGCGGCGACGGTTGCGAGCGCTGCGAAGGCTTCCTCGACGAGCCGCGTGTAGTCGTCGAGGTTCTCGGCCGTGATCACGTCGAGGAGCGCTGGAACGGCCGTCCCCCCAGCGGCGGGGCACTCGTTCGCGCAGGCCGCGACCGCCTCGATGCGGACGGGGACGTCGAGTTCGCGCTCGCAGAGCCGCGGAAGCATCGCGTCAGCAGCCCCTGGCACGTCGTCGACGAGCATCGGGACGTAGGCGGCGGCCGCGTTCGCCGCCGTCGGGGTTCCCTCGACGTAGACGTCGGCCAACGCATCGCGAGCCTGCGGGGACGCCCTGGCGGCTGCGCCGAGCGCCTCGAGCGCGTCCCGCGCGGTCCGATCGAGGCCGTCCGTCATCGAACCGGCGAGCGCAGTGAGCTCATCGGTCAGTGGGTCGACGACGGTCGCGTCGGTGTCGGCGACGTTCGACAGGATCGCCGCGAGGTGCTGGACGACGTCGAGGGGTTCGTCGGAGGGCCCCGTGGGTGCGGCGTCGGCGAACGCCGACTGGACGATCTCGCGTTCGTTCGCGACTGCTTCCGGCGCTTCCTTGGAGACGTTCGCGAGCACCCAGGCGGCGGTCCGCCGCGTCTCCTCGGCCTCGCTGTAGAGGCAGGCGGCGACGGCGGGCAGGATTGGCTCCACGACCCGGTGGTGCTCGGGGGTGACCTCGCGGGCGGCCTCGAGCGCTGCGTTCACGACGGCCGGGTCGTGGTCGGCGAGCCCGCGTTCGACGGCGTCGTCGAACGCGGCGAAGACGGTCGGGTCCTCGACAGCCGCAGCGGTCACCAGCTCGTACCCGGCGACCCGGACGCTGGGTTCGGTGGCGGCCGTGGCGTCCTCGACGCCGTCCCTGATGTGTTCCAGCGCGTCGGGGTCCCGACCGAGTATCGTCGTGAGCGCGTCGACGGCGGGGTCGTGCGTCGACGACCCCAGCGCGTGGACGAGCGTCGACAGGAGGTGTCGGTATGCGGGCGCGTGGTCGCTGGCGGTATCCGTGATGCCGGAGGTGTCCAGCAGCGAGTCGATGCCTTGGAGCGCGCCGACGCGGCGCTCGACGGAATCCGCGTCGAGTCGCTCGACGAACCCGTCCAGGATGCCGTCGAGGAGGGCTGGATCCCACTCGACGAGCGATTCGAGCGTTCGAGTGGCGTGCAGTCGAGTGAGTCCACCGGGGTCGCGGCTCGCGATGTCGACGAGGGCGTCGGCGGTGGCGGGGTTCGCGATTGCGGGCACGCGGTCGAGCGCGATGTCGGTGTCCGTCACCGTCTCGATGAACTCGGTCGCCGGTTCCAGGACGGCCGCGTCGTCCGCGCCGAGGACCGCGGTGACGCTGTCGACGACGTCGAGCACCGCATCGGGGACCTCCTCCGGGGAGTACGCGTCGCCTCTCGCGGCGCTCGCGAGGACGGCGAGTGCGGGCGCGGTCCCACGCGAAGCGTCGTCGACGACGGCTGCGACGGCCGGGAGGACCCCCAGGACCGCCCCCTGCTCGCGGTACGCGACCGCCGATAGCGCTTCGCCGGCGGTCTCTCGGACCGCCTCGTCGGGCGCCGCGAGGACGTCTACGAGCGTCGAGCGGTAGGGAGTGAGCGCGCCCGGTCGAGCGACGGCGAGCGCGGCGATAGCGTCGAGGAGCGGGGCGCACACGTCGTCGGTTGTCTCGCTGCGGATGGCGTGGACGACCCAGGGCGTCCCGGGTGCGGCCGCGTCCGGAGCCGCCCGGGAAACGGTGGCGTAGGCACGAGCAGCTGCCGTGCTGTCGGACGCGTCGGCGTCGACGGCGCCAACGGCGGCATTGGCGACGACCTCGACGGCCGCGGACTCGCGGACCGCGGGTGGCGTCGCGGGAACCGAGTCGGCGTCACCTTCGTACGCGGCAGAGGGCTCAGTGGCGGCGTCGGACGGGAGCCAGGTCGTGGTCGGCTCGACGAGGTCCGCGACGAACTCGAACGCTTCGCGCCGCGCTCCGAAGTTCCGGTCGTCGACGGCGTCGGCTGCGGCGCGACAGCAGGCCGCGAACGCCGCAGGGTCCTCGCTCACGAGGGTGGAGAGTGCCATCGTGGCGTCGTTCAGCGAGTCGTCCTGCGCGATGGCGACCGCGGCCAGGTCGCGAGCGTGGTCGAGGACGAACGACGGGCGCGACCGGGCGACTCGCTCGATCAACCGCGCGACCCGGGCCTCGATGGCACTCGCCCGCGATGGGTCGTGCACGAGCGCGTCCGCCGTACTCACCTCGCGGACTTGCGCACGGAGTACGTCGACGAGGGGGGCGACGAGGCCGGCGGCGTCGTCGGCGTCGGCGCCGACGCGTCGCTCCGCGGCCTCGACAACCGCTTCGAGGTCGGCGTACTCGGCTCTCGTCGTCGCCGCGGCGTTCGCTCGTAGACGCTGTGCGACGTCGTCCGCTGACGTCATCGGCCCCTCTCGTTCCAGGTCATTGGTGTGTCTTCCCTGCGGTCGTCGGGCGTCCCGTGGTTCGGGCCGCAAGGTGGCTCGCGTCGGGGAGTGTTGCTAGCAGAGTCCGGGAGCGCCGACAAAAAGTACCCGGCCGCTGGCTGGATTCGTAGGTCGCCGCCACCGACTTCCCGCTGGTTCGATGGTGCCGCGCTTGCCGGTTGAGACCCCAGTTGCTCGGGTGGTCAGGCGGGGCCGTCGTCGCTGGTGTCGATCGCGAACGCGAGGGCGAGCGCGAACACCGCGAGCGAGGCGAGGCTGGGGAGGACGCCGGCGATGCTGAGCGGGACGAGCGCGAGCGCGATGCCGGCGCCGGTGCGGAAGGCGTCGCGGTCGAGGTGCTCGTCGAGGCGCGGGCCGACGAACGCGCCGGTGAGCGCGAGCGCGGTCGCGATGCCGGCGGCGCCCATCGCCTGCGCGACCACGATCGGTTCGACGATGACCGTCGGCGTAACCGGTGCGGGGGCAACGAGGCGGGCGGCGACGCTCGCGACGAGCCCGGCGGCGAGGAGGTACTTGGGCGCGACGAGTTTCGCGGCGAGGACGTCGTTCGCGATGCTCGCACCGACCGTGAGGACGATCAGTGCGCTGAAGACGTGGAACACCTGCATGTCGAGGAGGCTGGCGAGCGTCGGCGCGGCGACGGCCTCCAGGCCCGCGGCGGGCACGACGAGGGCGGCGACCTTCAGGACGCGGACGAGGCGCGTCCGCCGGTCGTCGCCGGCCATCTCCTCGAAGACGATGGTGAGCATCCACGGACCGCCGAAGATGGTGCCGCCGACGACGAGCAGGCCGGGGACGCCGTCGAGCGCGCCGCCGAGGACGAGCGCGGGGAACACGCCGTCGACGAGCGGCAGCCCCATCGCGAGCAGGAGGGCGCGCGTCGCGTCGTTGCGCTCGGCGTCCGTGTAGTAGCCGTACGCCGCGAGCAGGGGCGCGAAGAGTTCGAGCAGCCCCCGATACCCGCGGCCGACCGCGTGCTCGGTCCCGCGGTAGGCGCTCGCCGCGACCGCGACCGGGAACGGCGGCGACTGGTCGGTCGACGAGTCCGCCTGCGTCCGAAGTGGGTCTTGCGTTCCCATACCAACACGATGCATCCGACACCCCGGAGTGGCGGCGTTCGCCGGATTCTAAACTCCGGGTTTATGTACCCACCCCTCGGCCGTGGTGGTGGCGTGTTGGCTACAAGTCCGTGAAGACGTCGAGGACGGCGCGGGCGACGCGCTTGCGGTACCGGTAGCAGGTGACGGGCGTGAGTTCGAGGTGGAGGCCGCCGTGGTCGGCGAGGTAGTTCACGGAGTTGGTCTCGCTGCGGCCGGTGAGTTTCATTTCGTCGAGGTCGGTGACGACGCGCTTGACGTCGGGGAGGCGCTCGCGGAGCGCGTCCCCGACGGCGTGGCGGACGTCGTCGTCGACGCGCCCGCCGACGCCGACGTGGTCGGCGTTCTGCATGTGGATGCTCACGGCGTGGTCGAACCGTCGGTCGACGAGCTCGGAGAGTCCCGGGTAGGATTCGGGCGACAGGCAGGGTTCGGGGACGTGCCAGCGGTCGAACGCGTCCGGCTGGAAGCCCTGGCACGCCCAGAGCGTGCACGGCGAGCCCTGGTCGCGGAGCCCGCGGTACACGCGGATGGCGGCGTCGACGGTCCCGAACTCGACGTCGCCGCCGTGGCACGCCGACACCAGGAAGCGGTCGCGGTCGCCGGCGTCCCAGAGGGTCTCGGCGAACCCGCCGACGCGACGCGCGGTCATCACGTCCTCGCGCGGCACCAGTCCGGAGACGTACACGGGACTGCGGTCGTGGACGTGCAGTCGCTCCCGGCCGGGTTCGGCGAGCGCGAGCGTCGGGCGCTCCCCGCGGTAGACCTCGTGGACGACGACGAACGCGCGCGTCGCCTCGCTCTCCACGCGGAGGTGGCGCCCCGTCGAGACGTCGAGGCGGTCCGCGAGCGCGGTCGACACCGCACAGCGATACGCCGGCTCGGCGAGCGACGCCGCGACCGCGTTTGGCGGCGTTCGCACGACAGCACGGATCACGGACGAATCACGACCATGGCCGTGGGCGCGCGCGCCAGCCACAAGACGTGGGTCGTGGACGCACGAACGTCGTAGGTTCAGTCAGCGTTAAGTGCCACGCCGCCTCCAGCATGCCATCCACTGCGATGCCCGCCGACACTACGCCCGCCGACGCCCTCAAAGCGGTGCGCGACACGCTGTCGACGCCGCCGGGGGTCGGTGCCGTCCTCCGGTTCCGAGACGCCGCCCGGAGGCTCGTCTCCGCGGCGGCGGCGTCCCCGGCGTCGGTTCCGATGAACGGGGTGGCCGACGCCCTCGCGGCGGCCTTCGAGCGGCACGCTGGCCGGTCCTCGGGTGCCGCGTCCCTGTTCGGCGTGGACGCGGCACTCGCGGACGCCTACCACGCGTGCCTGGTGGCCATCGAGCTCTCCTGTACGGTGCCCGGGTGCGTCGACGGCGCCACCGCCGCGTGGCGGACGGTGCTCGAATCGCTCCCGGAAGACGTCGACCTGGGCGTTCGAGTTCACGCACTCGCCGCGGCAGCGGGGCTCGGCGGGGCAGCGCTCCACGCGACCGTCGCCGACGAGCTCGCGCGTCTCGACCTGGACGCGCCGACTGCGACGGCCGGCATCGAACGGTGCGTCACCGAGGCCGCGGCGCATCTCGCGCGGACGACGCCGACGGACGGAGATCTGGTCGCCAGACTGTGCGAGGTCGGGCGCGGCGAGGACGCGCTGGCGGAGTACTGGCGGTCGGTCGCGACGCTGCGCGCACGTGGAGGGCCAACCGACCGCGTCGTCCGGGAGGAACCGCTCGCCTCCGGGCTCGATGGCATCTTCGACGGAACGACGACGCCGTCCGGGATCGGTGACCGCCTCCAGTTCGGTCGCGCCGTCGGCGCGCTGCCTCCCGCGGCCCGCGCGCTGACGGTGCGGCACGGGATCGAAGCCGGCATCGAACGTGCGACGGACGACGACGCGGTAGCGAAGCGGATCGGAACCGGGGCGCTGTGGGGGCTGCTGACGGACGCCGGCCGCGACCCGCGGCGAGCGCCGGTCCGGCTCGCTCGCGTCAGCGAGTACGCGTCCCTGTTCGGCTTCGGGACGGAAACCCCGCGAGCGCTCGGCACGGGCGTCGGTCTGGCGTTGCGGTCGTTGCGGCCGTCACGCCGTCGGCAGGCCGCCGCCGCCGTCGTCGAGCTGTTCGACCCCGAGAGCGACTGCTATCTGCTCGCTCCGCCGCCGACCGACCGCATGAACGCCAGTTGGACGGCGTCGCCACGGGACCTCTACCGGTTCCTCGAGGCGATCGCGACGACGGTGGACGACGACGGGACCCGACGCGTGCTGGCCGCCGCGGTCGATTGGGGGACCGAGCATTCTCGCCGCCAGGTGCGAACCGCCGCGGTCGAGGCGGCCGTGGCGCTCCGCGAACGCGCGGCCACCGGGTCGCCAGCGGCCGGGGCGCTCGACTCGACGCTCGAAGACGTGCTCCACGATGGCGGCCAGTCGGCCCGCGAGACCGCCGTCGACGCGCTCGTGGCGGAGCGCGCCGACGAGAGCATCCCCGAGTGGGCGCGGGGCGTCCTCCTGCAGGTACTCGACGCCCCCGAGTGCGAGCGGCGACTCGACGGGGCACGAGCGCTCGCCGAGATGGCCGACGAGCTCCCAGCGGCCGTCCGCCGCCGGGTCGTCGAGCGCGTCACGACGGCGGCCGCAACCGACGGGGGAACCGGGCTTTCGGCGATCGAGAGCTGTTGCCGGACGCTCGGCGGGGCGGAACTGGAGCGGGTTGCGAGCGTCGCAGCGGCGGCCGTCGACCAGCCCGAACCGCCCGTGGAGGCCGTGGACGCGATCTCGGCGCTGGCCGCCAACGATGCCTGGACGGCCTCGACGGCGACGGTCGAACGAGTGCTCGAACTCGCCGTGCACGGCGACGCGACGCCCGTCCGGGCGAGCGCTGCGGGCGCGCTCGAGGCGATGGGAAGCGGGCTGGAGGGCGAGGGACGCGAGCGCGTGCTCGCGAACGTCCGAGCGCTCACGTTCGGCGTCCCGGCACCCGTCAGGCGGGCCGGCGCGTCGCTCGCCGGGCGACTCGTCGACGCGGTCGAGGCGGAGTTCGTGCTGGACTGCCTGCACCACCACGACGACGCGGTGGCCGACGCGTTCGTCGCGGCAGTCCGCGACCGGTCCGGCGCGTCCACGGCCTCGGTGGCGCTTCCGGGACCGGCCGGTGTCGAGCGTCTCCTTCGCCGGGCGCTCGAGAACGGGCACCGGACGACGCACGCTGTCGTCGTCGGGACCCGGTCACTCGACGAACTCACCGCCACCGAACGGACGCGCTACGTGGCCGTGCTCACGGACGTCCTGACCGACGGCGGGGACGACGCCGGTCGCGCTGCGCTCGTCGAGCACGCCCTCGGCATCGTTCGAGAAGACGCTCCCTCGACCGGTGGGTCGTGGTCACCCGCACTGAAGGGGCTCGCCGAGGCGGTCGTCGACCGTCTGCGGGCAGCGCTGCGGTCGGACGAACGGGCCGTCAGCCGGTCCGCAGTACGGGTCTCGTTCGAGGACGCGCTCCCAGTGATCGGGTTCGCCGACCGCGAGATGCGGGCGTCGCTGACGACGGCCGCGCAAACCAACGTCAAGGCGAGACAGGCGATGTACGAGCAGTTCCCGGCGCTGTACGACGCGCTCTCCGCGGAGCGTGGACGGGACTGGCTGGCGTTCCTCGTCGACCTCCCCGTCGACTCGGAGCGAACGCCACACGCCCTCGTCCAGTGCCTTCCGGCGCTCGCCGAAAGGCCGAGTGTCGACGACTCGACCCTCCGGACGCTGCTCGCCCAGGTCGCCGCCGAGGTGACCCCCGAGGAGTGGCCCGACAGTCGCGAAACGCCCGGAACGCACGTCGTCGAGCACCTGTACGAGCTGCTCGAGCGGCGGCCGCGCGCGTACGAGTCCTTCCCGACGCTACGCGAGCACGTCCTCGCGACCGCCGACACGACGGGCGTCGAGTACGTGTCCGCGCTCCTCGAATTCGAGACCCTGGCCGTCCAACGATCACGGTGACGCGGAGGCTGTCGTCTCCTCTGGCGGATTCGGTCAGGACCGGACGTTCGCGACGGCGTCGACGAGTGCGGGCGCGCGGTCGCGGAACGCGGCGAGCTGGTCGGCGAACGCGCACTCGTCGCCCCCGCAGCGGTCGGTCGAGAGTACGCACAGCGGGCAGGCGAGGCGTTCGTCACCGCAGCCGGTGTCGGCGGCGCGTTCGAGGAGGCGGGCGGTGAGGCGATCGGTGACGAACGCGCGCTCCCAGACGGCGGCGTAGGACTCGCCGTCGCGGACGGCGTCGCTCGCGACGTACGGGCTGACGAGCCAGTTCGGGTCGCCGCCGCGGCGCTGGTAGAGGACGGCGCCGAAGCCGGCGGCCTCGTAGGCCTGCGCGAACAGCCACGCCTGCCCGGTCGGGTAGCCGACGCTGTCCTGGTGGTCGCGCGCGGCCCGGTCGTCGGGGCGGGCGCGACGGGGTTCGGCGAGCAGGGGGAGGTCGGCGACGGCGATCTGGGTCGCCCAGCTTCCCGCGGCGGTCGCCGGCGCCAGTCCGCCGCCGACGGGGTCGTCGATGGCCTCGCGGAGGTCGGTGTGGAACGCCCCGAGCGCCCGGTCCGCGCTCGCCTCGGCCTCCACGTCGGCGGCCGCGTCGACCACCCGTCGAGCGCGGCGCTCGAGGTCGTGCGTCGACAGGACTCGGGGCACGCCGAACGCGTCGGCGTCCCGGCCGCTGCCGCGGGCGTCGGTCGGTGGGGCGTCGCCCCGGGAGCCGTCGCCCGACGGGGCGTCGCTGGGTGCGTGCTCGAAGGCGTCGACTGCGATGGGTGGGTCGAGCGCGACGTCGATCGCGGTCTCGAACGCGCCGAGGCCGTGGCGGTCGAGCAGGTCGCGGTAGTCCCCGGCGAGGGTCGCGACCGGGCCGCCGCGGCCCGCGCCGCTGCCGAGCGTCTCGACGGCGTCGCGGAGCGCGGCGGGTTCGACGAACGAGTCGTTCTCGGCGTAGCTGTCGACGTACCAGTCGACGTACGCCTCGTCCTCGACGAGCCACGCGAGGAACGCGTGCAGGCCGGCGCGCGTGACCGTCCCGAAGCCGGCCTGGAGGTCGGTGAGCGCGCGGTCGTGCCCGACGAGTCGCCTGGCGCCAGCCTGGAGTGGCTCGTCGCCGTCGACGACCGCGCGGGCCGTCCGGCAGAGCTCGCGCTCGTGGACCCGGAACGCGGCCCCGGCCGCGGTCCGCAGCCGGGAGCCCGCGAAGACGACGGGGAACTGGAGGACGCCGCTCGCGTTCCCGAGGACGTCCTGGACGCGCGGCGGGACGCTGAGCGCGTTCAGCCCGGGACTCACCTCGACGCGCGCGTCGGTGTCGGTGCTCGCCCGTGGCAGGGGGAAGCCGTGCCGGTCGTGGAACGGATACTCGAAACTCATGGGTGCTCGAGCCGTCGACGCGACGGCCCGTTCGACCCACGAGCGTCCGACCGCCCGGCGGCGTCGTTGACCTCGCACCCGAACGGTTGATTCAAGTATCGAACGGGGAACGGGAGGCGGGCGGCGTCATCCGTTCGCGTCGGTCGGGCCGATGGCGTACGTCGCGTCCACGGCGACGCCGACCTCGACGACACCGGTCTCGTGCCCCACGCCGACTTCCAGGAAGCCGTCGTCGCCGCCGAGCGAGTCGAACGGCCCCGATTCGCGCGTCTCCAGGGATTCCAGATCGGTGACCTCGTGACCGGCCGCCGCCGCGGTGCGCTCGGCGTCCTCGCGAGCGCGCTCGGTCGCCACCGCGAGCAAGTCACCGCGAACGTCGTCCCTGGTCGCGCTCGACACGGCCGGGTCGACGTCCTCGAGGAGCGCGCCGGACTGCACGCCGGCGGCGACGACGTCCTCGACGACGTCGGTCGGACACCGCACCTCGACGGTTCGCCGCGCCACGAACGCCGCGTCGGCGTCGTCGAACATGCTCGCGCTCTCACCCACGAACCCGTTGCGGAGGTCGACCGAGATCGCGTCGGAGACCGCCTCGATGGCGTCGGTCACCGTCCGCTGTCGGTCGCTGGCGCGAGCGCGAGCGTCGTTCGCCCGGTCGGCCTCGGCCTCGACCTCGAGCTCCAGTCGGTACGACTCCGCCTCGACGTCCTTGCGCGCACGGCCGGTCACCTCGATGGTCGGATTCGACATACACCTCACCCCGCACTCGGGGGGCAAAAGCGTCCGGCTCCGCCTACAGACCGTGGAGGCGATCGCGGCCGAGGATCAGATCGCGTTCGAGCCGGCGCCGTTGCACGTGTTGCAGCGGTGCTTGCGTTTGCTGTGGGTCTTGCTGTACCCGGGGTACTTCTGGCCGGTGCCGTCGCAGTTCCCGCACTCGAGGCGGTCGGTGGCGAGCGCGAGCACGCCGTGGCCGCTACACGTCGGGCACTGGTACTCGCGCTTGCTGTGCGTGCTGCTGTACCCGGGGTACTTCTGGCCGCTCCCGCGGCAGTGCTGGCACTCGAAGAGGCTCTCGCCGCTGGACACCGAGATGCGGTTCGCGCCCTTCCCGCCGCAGGTCGGACACTCGTACTCGGACTTGCTGTGCGTGTTGCTGTACCCGGGGTACTTCTGGCCGCTGCCGTGGCAGTGCTGGCACTCGACGATCCAGTCCGTCGACCCCTTCTCGATGACCACTTTCGTGTACGTCGTGACCGTTCGTTTTCCCATTGCACTCGACGCTTCGACCGGCACCACAATGGGTCGAGCGTTGACGTACGAACTCTGTAGCCCGCGATTTCGCGGGCAGTGCTCGCCCCGGGTTGGCGTCAGTGACGGTGCCAGCTGGATTCGCCTCGCTGCCGCGGTCACTCGGGGTTGGCGTCGGTGAACGAGAACGCGCCCGCGGCGGGGTCGAGGTCGAGGACGCCGAGCCCCCGGAATCCCATGTTCAGCATGTGCGGGGTGCCGCCGGGTCCCTGGCCGGTGTCGTACCCGAAGTGGTGGGAGTGCCCGCTGATGGTCGCGAAGACGTCCCGGGTTCGGGCGACGAGTTTGAGCGCGATCGAGCCCGTGTGGAGCCCCTCGAGGTCGGTCTCGCGCGTCCCGGTGGCGTGGTGGCGGTCGAAGGAGGTGTTGAACGGCGACAGGTGCGTGACGAGCACGACGCGCTCGCGGTCGGCGACGAGTTCGGCGAGGTGATCGTAGTCGGTCTCGACGGCGTCGACGCACCGCAGGAACGCGCCCTCGTTCTCGGGTGCGACGTCGAGCGCGTCGGCGGCGTCGCGCGCGCTCGCCCGGTCGGTGACGACGTCGAGGAGCGCGTCCTCGATGCGGTCGGCGGTCCGGTCGGCCGCGTACCGGCGTTCGCCCCGGGGCGCCGTCCGCGGGTCCAGCGACTCGAATTCGGTCTGGTCGAGCGCGGGGTCGAGCGACCGGCGCTCGCACCCCCAGCCGACGACCGTCCCCGACTCGCACTCGCGCACTACCTCGTGGCCGCTGGTCGCGCCCTGGACGCCGTCGACGACGCGCTCGGGCATCGGCGCGTGGTCGTGGTTCCCCGGCACGTACAGGACTGGGACGTCGGGCGCGAACCGCTCGACGAACCGCCGCGCGAGCGCGACGTCGTCCTCGCCGTCGCGATGCGTGAGGTCGCCCGCGACGAACACGGCGTCGACGTCGTCGGGTACCGCCATCGCCGCCAGGTCGTAGTCGCTTCCGGCGGGTTTGAGGTGGAGGTCGTTGCAGACGAGGACTCGCATACCGGGCACCTGACGGCGCACAGGCGTATAACTACGGGCGGCGTGTCACACCTTCAGTACCTCGCGGCCGCCGCTTACTATCGTTCGACGACCTCGAACGGGTACGGATGCTCGCAGCGATACTCTCCAAGGCGAGGACGTGGTTACTGGACGACCCCGAGGACGCAGACCCCCTCCCGGAACTCGACGAGATGGCGGTGCAGCGTCGGCTCGACGAGGTCGAGCGACGGACGGCCGAGCGCCGCGAGCAGCTCGACAGGCTCCGCGACCGCTACCGGTCGAGCGTCGAACGGGCCGAGCGCGCGGAGGAACCCGAGCTCTGTACGGTTCGCGGGGAGATCGCGGCAGCCCTCAAACGCACCGCGCTCGCGCGAGCGAAGTTCCACCAGAACATCCACGCGAGAGAGTTCCTGTCCCACGTCGCATTCGCCAAGCGCGACGACACGACCCCCGAGGCGTTCGACGTCGATCCGGACGCGCTCCCCACCGTCATCCACGACCCCGTCATGAGTGATCCGCCGTGGGACGTCGACAGGTCGACGGTCGAGTTCGACCCGGAACCGGACCCCGATGACCTCGACGCCTGGGGGGAACGCGAGCTGGGCGACGTCGACGCCTGCGTCGACACCGTGGTGAGCACCGCGCGGAGCGACGACCCCGTCCCGTCGCTGCTCGAACTGTTCGACACGGACGAGGAGTTCGACGAACCCGTCCACCGACACGGAGGGGACGACGACGGCGAAGCAGCCACCGAGAGTCCGACTCCCGACGGCGCCGGCGGCGAAGCGGACGACGACGACCCCACGGTCGACGAAGCGCGCCCGGAGTGAGGACTGCGGCGCTACGGCCGGAGCAGACCGAGTCCCTCGGGGCGTGCCCCCGGGACGGTTCACGACGCGTGTAGCTCCGACCCGTGATTTACTTGCGGTGCGGTCGACCGTGCGCGTATGCGAATCGCGCTTCTCTCCGACGTGCACGGGAACCTGCCGGCGCTCGAAGCAGTGCTCGACGACCTCGACGACGACGACGTGGACGCGACGGCGTGTGCTGGCGACGTCGTCGGGTACGGCCCGTGGCCGGCCGAGTGCGTCGACCGCGTTCGCGAGGCGTGTTCCGTCGTCGTCCGCGGGAACCACGACCGGAACGTCGAGTCCCCCGACGAGTACCTGCACAACGACATGGCTCACGCCGGACTCGAGCACGCGCAGGCCGAGCTCTCGCGCGAGCAGCGCGTGTGGCTCGCCGGCCTCACGCCGTGGACCGAGTTCGCCGACCGCGCCTTCCAGCTCGCGCACAGTCACCCGGACCCCGAGCGGCTCGGGACGTACGTCCTCCCGCGGGACTTCGCGCAAATGCGCCCGTACCTGGACGACTACGACGGCCTCGTCCTCGGGCACACGCACGTCCAGCACGAGGCCACGATCGACGGGAGACTGGTCGTGAACCCCGGGAGCGTCGGGCAGCCACGCGACAGCGATCCGCGGGCGGCCTACGCCATCCTCGATACGGACGCCCTGACGGTGGACCTCCGTCGCGTCGAGTACGACGTGGACCGCGTCATCGAGCGCGTCGAGGACGAGGGGCTTCCGCGACGCATCGGGACGCGATTGCTCGACGGTAGCTGAAAACGTCTCCCGGGAGTCGCTCGAGAGTGCTCACTGGCGGCCTGCGCGTTCGAGCGCGAGGTACTCGTCGAGGAGTGTCGGCAGGTGTGCGTCGTAGGTCGCGCGGACGTCCGCGGTGACGCAGGCGTCGCCCCCGCAGGGGTCGGCGATGACGGCACAGAGCGGGCACTCGACGTCGTCGAAGGTGTCGGCGTCGAGCGCGACGGCCTCGACCTCGTCGAGCTGGTCCGCGGCCGCCCGCAGTTCGTCGAGCGAGTACTCGTCGAGGTGCGCCGCCATCAGATCCGAGCAGCTCGGAACGTCGTCGTCGGGCGCAGCCGCCTTCCTGTCCGCGTCGTCGTTCGATCCGAGGTCCGCGTCGGCGAACGCGTCGCTGACGGTGTCGCCGAGGTCGTCCAGGTTCCGGGCGGCGAGCCCGGAGTCCGGGCCGAGCGCCGACGTCGCGTCGTCACCGGCGGTCTCGGGCGTCCCGACGCCGTCGTAGTCCACGGATTCGAGGGCGGGTTCGAGCGCGTACACGTCCGGGAATCCGTCGAGGAACACCTCGCGGACGCGTCGCTCGTACTCGTGGCGGCGCACGAACAGCGTGTTCAGGAGTTCCTTCCCGACGAAGTAGTGCTCCCAGAGCGCCTGGTAGCTGTCGACGCCGTCCGGAACGTCGGAGCGGTCGGCGAGGTCGTCGGCGTCGACGGCGTGATAGTTCAGCTGGCGTTTGGTCTCGTCGCTGGTCGGCTGGAAGACGACCGCGCCGAACGACCCGTGCTGTTCGAACGCCTCGATGAGGACCTTCGGGAGCGGCTCCTTCTCGACGCCGATGAGGTCCTGGTCGGGGACGTCCGTCGTCGCCGCCGCGGGAACCTCCAGGAGTGGCGTCGGCCGGTCCAGCATCGTCTCCGCCGCCTCGACGTCCACGTCGTGAACCCGCTCGGTCAGGCGACCCCGGAGGTCGTCGGCGTCGAGTTCGTGCACGCGCCCGTCGATCTCCTCCTCCAGGGCGTCGAGCGCCTGGAGGGTCGACACGAACACGTGGTCGAGCCACGTGTCCTCGTACGCGTCCGCGCCCGCTCCGAGCGCCGTCCGGACGTCGTCGTCCTCGATGGCGTCGGCGTGCGCGAGCAGGTACTCGTCGATGGCGTCGTCCGCGACCCGATACCGGGCCTCGAGGTCGGCGGGGTCGATCGGGTCGACGTCCAGGCCCTCGACGCGGAGCGAGTCGAAGTCGGCGTCCGGGCCGAGCGGCGCGATGGGGTGGGGGACGTCGAGGGTGACCTGTGCGACGGTTTCGGCGACGCTCCGGCGCTCGGAGAGCCGGTCGAGTTCGCGCTGTGCGTCGCTGGCCGCGGCGTCCTCGCCCTCCGTGCCGGTGGCGTGACTGAGCGCGTGATAGTACAGCGGGTTGACGTAGAGCGCGCCGTCGTTCTCGGCGTGGACGGCGCCGCGAGCGATCGCCGTCTGCGTCTCGATCTCCGCGAGCAGGCGGTCGTGTACCTCGTCGGCGTCGTGCTCGTCGCCGTACACGGCGTCGAACGTGTCCTGGATCTTCGCGGGGAACTCCGCGTCGTCGTACACGACCGACAGGATCTGGAGCTTGTCGACGGCCTCCTGGAACGGTTCGACGGCCGCCTCGACGGTCTGCGCGGCGAGCCACGCGTCGTACAGCGTCCGGAGGCGGTCCCCGCTGACGCTCGGGTCGTCGAGAGCGTCGTAGAGCGCGTCGATGCTTGCGAGTTTCAGGCGCGACAGCGAGTTCACGAGGCCGACGGACCACTCGCCGTGCATGAACTCCTCGCGGGAGACGAGCGCGTGAATGAGCGTCATCCCGATG